>ERZ1090866.555-NODE-558-length-13501-cov-5.236650_pt1 | contig 13501 bp, 9 predicted proteins | sample MGYA00478477_ERZ1090866 | MGnify/ENA primary metagenome ERZ1090866 (study PRJEB33644, sample SAMEA5815737) | chicken gut metagenome | biome: Chicken; feature: Gastrointestinal Tract; material: Caecum | place: Ireland | collected 2019-01-01 | study: A study of the... | reverse complement strand
AAATTCAGTTTTGCATCTTTCGATATTGAGACGGGGAGCAGCCTTTGAATTTGGAAAAAATTCGTAAAAAATGGGAACTGTCAAAAAAGCCGCAGTCTTGTGAAATTTCGATGATAGAACGCTCACTGGTTTGCAAAAGCTCAGTGGCCTTTTTTATACGTATTTCTGTCAGATATTGAGAAGGGGTGCATTTGCAGAGCGCTTTGAAATGTCGAAGATAAGTAGAGCGAGACATATGCGCGATGGCGGCCAATTTATTGACGGAGATTTTATCGAAAAAATGGTTGCGCATATATTCCAGAGTTTCTACGACGGCTACGGATTCGGTGTGCTTGGGCAGGTCAAGCAATCTTTGATGGGAAATAAAAATCAGTTGCGAAAAGACGCTGATCAGAGAAAGAGTTCTGGCGATTTTTTGTACTTCAGTTCCTCTGTAGTTGGAATTTTCAAATTCCCATAATTCTTCTATTTCTTGCTTTACTTTGCCGAATTGCTCGGCATCCAATGTGAGAAACAGTTTTTCCTTTGTCGTTTTCCGAAGTGCGGGTTCTGTTTCAAATAAAATGGTATAGCCGGGTAAAGTGTGCAATTCGTCTTTATATCTTTCGACGAACACGCAGTTTAGGAGAATGTGAAAAATTTCGAAAGAGGAATCGTTGGTATAATATCCATGCTCCACGGAAGGGGGAATAACGAATACATCTCCCACGTTTACCTTCACGCACTGTTTCTCGATATAATGGTATCCGCTTCCCGCAGTGATGATGTTGATTTCATAGAAGGCGTGCGAATGCATTCCGATCGGATAACCCATTTCGGAAGTGTGATAATAACAGTGGATGAGCCCGAAGTCCTTTTTGTCACTGAAAAAACGAGCGTGTGAATAGACTTTTGTTAGATGATCCACCAATTTTTGGGGATGCGTCGGAAGCGTTGTCTGTCCGTTTTTCGGAGATAAATTTTTTTTCATTTCTTCTGTCATAAAACCATTATAGCACACTTTTTCCGATTTTTCAATAGATTCAGAAAAAGATTTATTTTTGGGTGGATTTTATCAAAATGAGATAATAATACAATTATATGAACAGATTATCCTATTATTGGGTCGTTATGTGTGATAAAATGAAGGTATACAGGAGGAAAAATGAGGAATAAAAAAGAGAGATTTGACTTTGTTGCTTACATGAGCCCTCCGCCCGCAGATGCCAAAGACGGAAAAAAATTTTTTTCCGTGAGAGATTTTATGACGGAAGAACATTACCGGAACGTACGCGAATGCGGCTTTAACAGGTTGTCTGCCATTTATGAACACACGGAAGAACAATATCTTCGGGCCATGTCTTTCTGCGATCTGCTGGGATTGGAATATGTGGTTCGGGAACAGGTAGAGGGAGCGTCGCTCGACGATATAGTCGAACATTTTTGGGAAAACCCGAAGGCGGCGGAAAAAGAGCTTTCAAGGATAGAACATTCGGTGAAAGCGCGCATTGAGAGGTATGCAGAACACCCTTCGTTTGTCGGGATTTTAGGCTGTGACGAGCCGCATATACGAAAATTTCCAGTTCTGAAACTTCTTTCCGGTTGGATGAAAGAGAATTTTCCCGATAAGGAATTTGAGATAAACCTTTTGCCCGATTATGCGAGCGGTGAGCAGCTGACAGGTGCGGAAGGGAGCGAAAAAAATTATCGGGAATATATGGATGCGTTCATCAGGTCGGTGGAACCGCAGGTTCTCAGCTATGATCATTACGCGTTGATGATTGACCGAAATACGGGAAAGACGTATATCCGGGATTCCTATCTTGAAAATTTGCAGATAATGGCGAGACAGGCGCAGAAATTTCAGATTTCGTTCCGGGTATTTTTGCTGACGTTGGGGCATTGGAGTTTTCGGACGGTATCGTCCTATCGTGAAATTGCCTGGCAGGTGTATACGGCGATGGCCTACGGCGCGACGGGCGCGCAGACGTTCACCTATTGGACGATGCTGGGGCATCCTCCCGGAAACCCGGAAAATGTTACGGGCGCGCTGGTGAGTGCGGAGGGAGAACTTTTACCCGCATGGTATGCGATGCGGGAAGTGATCGGGGAAATCCGGGCGTTTGAACGGGAATATCTGCGTTTTTCCTGGGAAAAATGTCTGTGCGTCATTCCGGAAAAGTCTGCGCTTTCGGCGCTTGTGCGCTCGCTGGAAAAGAATACGGATGCCCGGCTGGCCGCAATCGCCGCGGATGCGGAGCTTTTGATCGGCTGTTTTTCGGACGGGATGCGGAGAGCGTATTTATTTTCCAATCTGAGCGATCCCGCCGAGGAAAAAGAGGCGAAGGCAGAGATTACATTCGATTGCAATTATGAGGGGACGATTTATCAAGGGGGAAGAAAAGAGCGCTTTCAGACGGAGGCGAAAAAATTTCGCGTTCTACTGCGTTCGGGAGAAGGCGCATTTCTGATACTCGAAAAAAGGCGGAACGACGGATAAAAGGCGGAAATATTAAGGAGGAAAATTTTATGAAGAAAAAGAAGTTGTTGTTTGCAGCCTGTTTTTCAGCAGTTGCAGCGGGAGCTTTGGGTCTTGCGGCGTGCGGGGACGACGGGATTGTGTTTCAGATCGACGGAGCGGCGCTGCCGGAAACGATCGGGGCGGAATTGGGCGATCTGTTCATTATGCCGAAAGTTGTCGCCGTAAAAGACGGAAGGGAATTCGAAGTGGAAATTTCCGTGTTGGACAGCCGGGATCAGGAAGTCGAGCTGATCAACAAGAAATTCAGGGCAACGGACGCAGACGGATATACGCTGGTGTTTACGGCGACAGACGGAGAAGAGTCGGACAGTGCGCGGGTTTCCGTGCTTGTAACGGATACCAAGGCGCCCACGTTCAGTTTTAAGGAGGTTTCGGGGTTTGTCAGCATTCTCGGGGAGGAGGTGACGGTTCCCGAATGTATGGTGATCGACGCTTCTTCGGACGCTCTCACCGCAACGTATACGGTGAAAGATTCTGCCGGAAACGAAGTATCGGTGGAGAATGGGAAATTTACGACCTCGGTGACGGGAGATTACACGATCACCTATACGGCGACCGATCCGAGCGGAAATATCGGAACGAAAGACTTTATCGTTTCCTGTAAAAAAGCAGTGGTGCTCAACGGTTTTGAAGAGGCGACCGATCTGGGATGGGTTCAATTCGACGTGGCTGCGAAAGATGCGGTGTCCGAGCCTGCCCGAAACGGAAACGCCGTTCGGGTAGAGTTGGCCGATCCTCAGTCCAGCGACGGGAACTGGCGGAGAATCTGCGTTCCCTTCCGCACGGAAAACGGCGGATTTCTTTCTTGGGAAGAAGTGCAAAAATTCGAGGGGATTCAGTGCTATATTTACAGTTCCGAAGCAAACGAAATAGGGCTGACTACCTTTGTGCGGCCTATCGAAGCCGGTTGGAATACAGTTTATTATACCATGGAGGAAATTGCGGCGGCTTACAATACCGATCCCTCGCAATATAGCCCGGATGAAAACGGATTTTTCCTCAATTTGAAATTTGCGTTGCCCGGTTCTTATCTTGTGTTCGATTATATGCTCGGGATTTATGCGGACGATTATGTGCCCGATGCAGAATTTTTGCTTGAAGATGGTTCCGATTTGCCGAAAGAGCTTCGGGCAGAATTGAACGGCAGTTTTGCCGTTCCGCAGGCGAATGCTTTGCGCGATGGGAAAGAAATGTCTGTAACGGTGAAAGTGACTGATTCTGCGGGAACGGAAGTCGCCCTGACGGATGGGGCTTTTGTAATTTCCGATCCGGACGGATATACGATCGCTTACACGGCGACGGACGAACAGGGCAGTCAGACGGTTTTGGTGCAAGTGAGGGTTATCGATACAAGAGTGCCTCAGATTGACGTGCGCGCGACGGGCAATCTGGCGGTGGTAGGAGAAGTCTTCCGAATCCCGGAAAGCGTCGTGACTATCATCACAGGGGAAAACCTGACCGCAGAAGTTTCGGTGACAGATCCCGACGGAAATGCCGTCGAGGTAAAAGACGGGATGTTTATGCCGGAAAAGGAAGGGGAATACACCGTCGTTTATACGGCGTTTTCACCCGAAACGGGAAATTCCAACGAAGCGGAATTTATTGTATATTGCACGGAGGGAAAAATTCTGAATTCTTTCCTTGAAACGACGGACGTTTCCTATGTGGGATATGATCATTCGGCGGAGAGGATAAGCGCGGACGGCGTGTACGGGGTCAAAGTGACGTCAACGGCGGCCGAAGCCAAGCAATGGGCGACGGTCTATCTCCCGCTCAAAGATTCCGACGGCAACTTTTTGACCTGGGAAGACGTGTCTGAGTTTGAACGCGTCGATATCTATGTGTTTATTTCCGAAAATATGGGGTTGGGACTTTGCAACGGCGTAAAGGATTATCCCCAAGGCAAAGCGGTGATCAGCTTTACGGCTGCGGAGCTTGCGGCGGCTTATCAGGCCGATCCCACGCAGTACAGAGAGGACGGAACCGGGTTCTATTTCAACATTCGTCAGGTCAATCCGGGCGCGTACATCGTCTTTGAGAACTTTGTGGGCGTTTATCCGGAGGGATATGCTCCGAAAGTGCTGATGACGCTGGCGGACGGCGGGGAATTGCCCGAAAATATCCGGGCAACGCAGAGTGAAATCGCCGGACGTGAAAGCGGTACGCAAGGGAAGCTCCGAAGAAATGCAGGTGACGGTGAAGGTGACCGATTCTTCCGGGGCGGAAGTGACGCTGACGGACGGGGCGTTCGTCGCAACGGATCTTGGCGGCTATACGATCACCTATAAGGCGGCGGATGAGGCGGGAAGCGAAGAACGTTCCGTTTCCGTAACCGTTGCAGATCCGCGTGTTCCCAGTATTGAAGTGGATGCGAAGAAGCAGACAGAAGTTTATAAGGGGGATCTTGTGACGATCCCCGCTCACCGGGTGATTTTCGGGGAAGATGAAAGCCTGAAAGCGGACATTTCCGTTTCCGGGCCCGACGGAGAAACGGTTGCCGTGTCGGAAAACGCTTTTGTCGCAGGGAAGCCGGGGACGTATAAAGTGGTCTATTCGGTGACGGCGCCCAACGGCAGTACAGCCCGGGAGGAAATTTCGTTTGTCTGTATCAACGGAAAACTGCTCAGCGGATTTGACGCAATCAATTGTGTGGAATGGACGGCTGTGGGAAATACCAAACAACTGACGGAAAACGGACTGCAGATGACCTGGACCGCGTCGGGAAGCTGGGTGCGCGTGTGCGTTCCCCTGCGCAAGGCGGACGGCACGTTTATGACCTGGGATGAAATTATGACCTTTGACCGGATTGAAATCACGCTGACGGTTTCGGAAGAAAACGGCGTCGGGCTGATCAGCGGCGATTCCATCAGGACGCTGGCGGCGGGTACGCATACGCTTGTCTTTACAAAGGCGGAGCTGGAAAAGGAAATGCAGGCGAGCGCGGATTTGTATGCGCCCAATGAAAACGGGCTGTATATCACCGTCAAAATTGCCACACCGGGAGCCACACTGACATTCCGTTCGATTGTCGGCTTCTATGCGGAAGAAGCGCCTGCGGCAACCATTACGCTTGCAGAAGGGAAAAAATATACCGCAGAATAAACGGATAAAACCGACGGGGACAGGCGGCTGAAAGCTGCTTGTTCTCCGCCGGACGGAAACAGGAGAGGAACATGGCAAAAATCGCTGTCGGAAAAAGAAAAAAATACAGGCCGGTTCTTTGGGCGGTGTTTATAATTCTTTTTGCTTATTCGCTGACGCTGCTGATGCCGCTGTATTATCTTTTGATAAATTCCGTCAAGAGGATGGACGACTTTCTGGAACGGGGAGCTTGGGCGCTTCCGAAGATGCTGTGGTTTCGCAATTATGCGGACGCGGCTACTCTGACTAGCGGAAAAGTGTCTTTTATCGGAATGTATGCCAATTCGATCATTCTTACCGCAGCCGCTGTGCTGATTTCTTCGGCGACGACTACGATGACGGCGTATGCGCTTGGCCGGTTCCGGTTCTGGGGACGGGATATTCTTGTGACGATCGGCGTGGGCGCGCTCGTCTTGCCCGATCTCGGCTCGACTACCGTCGTGTATAAAATGTTTGTGGATCTGAATCTGATCGACACCTGGTTTATCCTGATCAAATATACTACTCCGTTCGGCTTGCAGTTTCTTATTCTATACAGCTTGTTCAAGACGGTCGCCGGGACTTATGTGGAAGCGGCGCGAATAGACGGAGCGGGGGAATGGCGGATCTTTTTGCAGATATGCCTTCCGATGGCCAGGGGAGCGCTGGGCGCAACCATGGTGATCCTGGCGATCAATAATTGGAACGATTATTATACGCCTTATATGTATCTGCCCAGCCTGAAAACTCTGTCGATCGGCTTGCAGGAGCTTGCCATGACCGTTTCGCAGCTCGATCGCCCGAAGCTGTTTGCGGGGATGGTGATTGCAATCACGCCGCTTCTGATTGTCTTTGTCGCGATGCGTGACATCATTATAGAAAATACGGTATCGGGCGGGTTAAAGGGATAAAGGTGACGACATGAAAAGGATGAAAAACACGGCAATACTTCTTGCTACGGCTTTGGGACTGTGCGCCGGACTGGGCTCCTGTGCGGGCGGAGCGGAGGACGTGCGCACGGCAATCGGGCGGAGCGATGAGAAGTTCCGGTATGTGTGTTACGGGACTCCGTTTTATGAAAATATCGGCGAAGTGCCCTATGGCGCGCACCCCGATCAGAATACGGAAGAAAACTGGCAAATCATAGCCGATTGCGGCTTCAATTACGCCATGCCCATCAACGACATCACGCACGAGCAGATCATCTCTACCCTTGAACAGGCTCAGAAAGCGGGCATAAAGGTTCTGATTATGGACTACCTGCCGAACGGGCTGCCGCAGTTGATCGGTCGGAGCGAAAACAGGTCGTATAACGAGACGATGGCGCTCATAGAGGAATCGGAAGAAGTGTTCATCGAAAGATATACTTTGTACGCTTCGTATGAATCCTTTGCGGGGATTCAGATCAAAGACGAGCCGTCCGCCGGGTTCTATAACGCCATTTCGGCGGGGCAGGACTGGTGGCACGAGCATTTTCCGGAGTATGAATACTACTGCAATCTGTTGCCGAGCTATGCTTCGTATCTGCAGTTGTTCGGCTCGGAGGCGGACGGTGGATATAGTTATCCCGATTATGTGGAAAGATTTGTCGAGACGACCAATCCGGCCTATCTCAGTTACGACCATTATCCTTTTCAGCGTAGCGGCGTAGGGGCGACCATTCGTCCGGCGTACCTGTATGATCTGGAAACTTTTGCGGAAGCCTCTAAGAAATACGATATTCCCTTTTATTGCTATCAGCAGTGTACGGAACATCTGACTTATACGGGGCCCGAAACATATCGCGAATATGCCTGGCAGGTCTACACCGCGCTGACTTACGGGTGTCGCGGGTTGCAGACTTTCAAGTACTGGGCGTATATGGTGCCCGAGGTGAATTCCAACAATCTCGGAAACGGGCTTGTCGATCCGGACGGAAACAGGATGCCTTTGTATTATGCGGTACAGCAGGTCAATAGGGAAATCGGCTCGTTTGAGGAGTTATATATGAATTTCAGCTGGGAAGGCACGATGCCGATCGGAAGTTCGGGGGGAAGCGCCTATTCCCTTTTAAGGTATCCGCTGGAGTCTCTGTACGGCGTCGAGCAGGTATCAGCGGAAGGGGACGCCATCATCGGACAGTTCAAGGATAACCGCGGAAACAAAGCCTATATGGTGACCAATTATATCTCTCCGTACAAGAACGAGTCCAATCTCGTGACCATGAAATTTAACGAGGCAGAGAAGGTGCTTATCTGTAAAAAAGGCCGGCAGATCGTGCAGAAACTGAACAATCATACGCTGACCATGCAGATCGGGCCCGGGGAAGGCTACTTTGTCATTCCCGTTTTGTGAGCAAGGAGGTAGATTTTCATGAAAAAACAGTTGGCATGTATTATTTCCGGTTTGTTGCTGATTGCGGGAACGGGATGCGGCGGCGGTGGTCTCGGAGGGACGGAGGAAGGGGATCTGTCCGTCATGGTGTACGCCGCGGGCTACGGCATGGATTGGGTGGAGGAAGCGATTCGCGTCTACAATGAGGATCATCCCGAAGTAAAGGTGGTTTCGGATGGAGATCCCCTGGCATTTGATACGATCAAGACGCAGCTCGAAAACGGGACCTGCAGCTATGACGTCGTGCTGGTTTCCACATCGAATTATAATTCTTTTGTCGCAGGCGGATATCTGGAACCGCTGGATGATTTGTACGATTCATTGATTCCCGGAGAGGAAAAGACCGTGAGGGACGTCGTCGCTCCGCAGATTACGCAGCTGCGCACGATAAACGGCAGTATTTACGGGGTGCCCTGGCAGCAGAACAACCCCAGCGGACTGATTTATAACGTCGAAATGTTCCGCCGGTACGGCTGGGATCAGGATTTGCCCGAAACGATGGACGAACTCTGGGAGTTGTGCGAGCGGATTGATAAGGACACCGGAGGCCGGGTGGCCCCGATCACGTTCGGCGGGGCGGACGGAAAAGGATATCTGTCCTGGAATTTCTGCCAGTGGCTTTGTGAATATTACGGATATGACGCCATGATCGAATTTCTGGAATTGGAATCTCCTGATGCTTTTGCCGTGCAGGCAGAAGGGAGAAAGAAGGTTTATGAAACGCTGGCAAAGTTAACGATGGGAAAAATGTCTTCGGGAAGAAATATTTCGCTGGAAGGGTCTGTCGGGGCGACGGCGATCACCGCCCAAACGAATTTTGTCAACGGAAAGGCGGCCATGACCATTTGCGGGCAGTGGTTTCCCACGGAAATGCAGCCCTATACGGATCTTACGCAGTTTGAATCCGGTTTTTTGCCCATGCCGCACATCAATCCGGACAAGAAAAGCGGCGACGGCACGCTCGACACTTCGGACGTGCGCTTCTCTACAGACGGAAATCTTATGGCTATTCCCGCAACGGCAAAAAACAAAGACCTCGCTAAGGATTTTCTGCTGTATATGTTTACGCAAAAGAGCTATACATCTTTTGTGGAAGCAAATAACGGTTTGCTTCGCCCCGTCGTGGGGCTGACAGCCGACAGTACCGGATTTGATATGTTCACCAAATCGGCATACGATTATTTCAGTATGGACGGAAATGCTAAAACCGTATATCAGGTGTCCCCGAAAGGCGTTATGGAAAACGGAACGCTGGCTATGTTTTTGGCTTACAGGGGGGACTTTTTTTCGCAGATCACTTCTCAAGCGACATACGAAGCAGCGCTTAAAGTGGCGGAGGGATGCGTGGCAAACGAGATGAGCGCCGTGTACGAGAGGTGGGATGCGGCGGCAAACGACTGGCGATAATTTTTTGGACTTATTCCGGGAGGGAAAGATATGGACATAACCCGCGGCAAAAAGACGGATAAATACGGAAATCCGCTTTCAAGACGTCTGTTTATTTTTGCATTGCTGCTGATTCCCATGCTGAATTTTGTCGTGTTTACGATATATGCCAATTTCGGGGGTGTGTTTCTTTCTTTGAAACAGTTTCGGAACGGCGAAGAGATCTGGGTGGGGCTGGAAAATTTTCAGCGTTTTTTCCGGGATTTTGAAACGAAGGAATACGGGCGTTCCATCGTCGTTTCGTTGATGTATCTTTTGGTCGTCGGCGGTATTTCCCTGCCCGTTTCCCTGCTGACCGCATTTTTCCTCTATAAAAAAATACCGCTTTCCCGAATGCTCGTCGTGATCTTATATATTCCCAATATTATCCCGGGTGCCGTTATGGCGGAATTTTACAGGCGCATGTGGGATTCGGGTGGCGGCGTAGTTTCCACGGGGCTTCTGAATCGGCTGTTTTCCTTTGTGGAAGGAAGGGAAATCAATTGGCTGACCGTCCGGCAATACGCCAATCAGGCGCTTTGGATTTATACGGTTTGGTTCGGGTTCGGATTCAATGCGATTTTGCTGTGGGGCGCGATGACGCGCGTGCCGCCGGAAATCGTCGAATCGGCAGAGTTGGACGGCGCGGGAATTTTTACCGAATTTTTCAGGATCACGATCCCCGTCATCTGGTCGACGCTGTCAATGGTGATCGTGCTGACGGCGACGGTTCCGTTTACCGTCTATATGCAGCCGCTGCTGATTGCCAATAACGGGGATGTGGGGACGCGGACGATCGCGTTGCTCGCCATGCAGGAACTGAAACGGCCGGATCCCTATTTTTCCGCGGCTATTTACATCCTGATCGCCTGCGTTTCGCTGCCGACGGTGCTGATTGTAAAAAAGCTGACGGATAAGGCGTTTGAAACGGTTGAAGTATAAAACAAAGAAGAGAGGAAATATGAATCTTAAATTTTTTGATTATTACGATAAAGTGTTGGGCTGTTATATCGGAAAAAACATAGGGGGGACATTAGGGGCGCCGTTCGAGTGTTATCGGGGCGTATATGATATTTCCTGGTTCCTGCAGGATATTTCGGAACCCATTCCCAACGACGATCTGGATCTGCAACTTGTGTGGCTGCGCGCCGTGGAACTGGAAGGCCCCCGCCTCGATTCTCATGTCCTGGCAGAATATTGGAATACATATGTCAGCGCTACTCTTTCGGAGTACGGAACGGGCAAGAACAATTTCAATATGGGGATTGTCCCGCCGCTTTCCGGGCATATGCGCAACGCGAACAAGGACAGCAACGGCGCCTGGATCCGCACGGAAATCTGGGCGTGTCTCTGTGCGGGAAATCCGGCGCTGGCGGCAAATTATGCCTATTATGATTCGTGTGTGGACCACAGCGGAGAGGGAATTTATTCCGCGGTGTTCTGCGCGGCGATGCAGGCGGCGGCGTTTTTTGAAACGGACATTTCCCGACTTGCGGACATTGCCCTTTCGTATATTCCGGCGGATTGCGCCGTGGCAAAAGCGGTGCGCTGTGCTTTTGATTGTTATCGTTCCGGTCTGACCTGGAAGGAAGCGAGAAAAGCGCTGTTCCGGGTGGTGCCTTCCAGTTTCGGGGAAATGGGCGGATATTGGAAGGGAACGGCGGAAGTGCCGGCCTGCGCCGAATGTCCCGTACAGGAACCGGACGCGGAGATCCCGCCTGCGGAGCACGGGTTCGACGCGCCGTGGAGCGTCGGCGCGATCATGATCGGGCTGCTGTACGGCGGCGGCGATCTGGGAAAATCGGTCTGTATTGCCGTCAATCTGGGAGAGGATACCGATTGCACGGCCGGGACGGTCGGCTCTGTACTCGGCATTATTTCGGGCGCGAAATCGATTCCCGAGAAGTGGAGGGACGCCTGCTCGGACAAGATCGCGACATGGACGCTCCGCATCGATCAGAATCTCTGTCTCCCGAAAACCATTTCCGAGCTGGCCTGCCGCATTGCACGGCAGACGCCGGACGTACTCGGCGCCCGCTGTAAATTGTTGCCCGCCGCATACGGGGGAAAGTCGGGAGAGGAACCGGGATATGAAATTGAGCCGGTTTCCGGATTCGAATACTCTCCCCGGCGTTTTGCGCCGCATATTCAGGAGGATATCAAAGAACTGCTGGCGGAGCAGGGGAAAACCGTGCGCCGGCATTTCGGATTGTATACGGTGCTTGCGGAATACGACGAATCCCTTGTCGCGCTTTCCGCGGGACAGATCAAGCGCATCAGAGTGGTTTTTCTGAACATGTTGTTCACCCCGCAGTATCTGACCGTGCGGATTCTGGACCTTCCGGAAGACTGGAAGGTGCTTCCCGGCAGGGAATTCTGCGTGGGGCTTGAACATTGGCACGGAAGCCGCAACGACAATTCCGTCGTGCTGGAATTTCAGCCGGGAGAACTCGTAAAGGGATGTTACGCGCCGATTCTGGAAATATCGACCAACGGAAGAATGACAAAAAATTATTTTCCGCTTACCCTGATCAACGGGGCCTGCTGAATCGGGAAGCCGGGCGGAAAAGGGATGGACAAGGAGGAAAAACGGCCATGTCAAAGATAAAAATGATTGCTTTTGCGGCGTTTGCCGGTTTGTTTGCGGGAGGGTGCGGAATCGCCGGTACGGTTTCGTCCGCGGAAGAAAGTTTGTCCGTACGTCTCGATGAAACGTATATCGTGAGCGCCGTCGTTTCAGACCTGCCCGTCGAACTCAGCGCGAAGGTGCTGAACGGGGACGGGAATTATGTATACGGCAAAGAACTCGTGTGGTCGGTGACGGCGGAGGAGGGAATTGCGGAGATCCGGGAGGGTAACCTTCTGTATGTGACGGGAGAGGGAAGTTTCACCGTCAGGGCCGCTCTGGCGGACGACGAAAGCGTCTATGACGACTGCGAATGCGTCTCTAATCAACTGACCTTTTCCAATGTCCGGATTTTAAGCAAAATAGAAAATGTCACGGTATATACTCAACCTGTTTTTCTGACCGGTTCGGTGGAGGTGGAAGGAATCGATTTTCCGGAAGACGTGCATTATGAACTCTGTTATGAAGTGACGGAAGGGCCCGGTTACGTTTCTGTCGGAAATTATCTCTATTTCACGGGCGAAGGGACGGTAAAGCTGCTCGCTTATTCCCGGTATGACAAATCGGCGTCCGTACTCCTGGAAATTCCCGTCACCGATCCCGACAAGGGACTGGACGCGGACTCTTCCGAGGAGTTTTTTCAGGGCGACCTTGAAACGTCGGGCGGCTGCTCTGCCGCGCTGAGCGGGGGAGCGGCGGTGTCGGCCTTTGCGCTCGGGATCGCTTTCCTGCTCGGGCGGAAGAAAAGGTGAAAGAGGGCGGAATGAAGGGATTCAGACAGGCGCTTACCTATGTGGAAGGAGAAGGGTTACAGCGCAGGAACATTGTGTTTGACGAAAGAATCGCGGATACAGACGCAAGCGAAAGGACAGACGCGGAATGGCTGGACTTGCCCGAAGATGCGCTTGTCCTTCCGGGGTTTATCGATCTGCACATCCACGGAGCGGCGGGAGCCGATCTGCGCGACGATGATTGTTTCCGCGCCATCCGGACGATGGCGGAATATCTCCCCTCTGAAGGCGTCACGTCTTTTCTGGCGACGGAGGCGCAGCAGTGCGAAGAAAGGATGAGCTCGGCGATTGCGGCGGCGGAGAAGTACCGGAAAGAAAACCGGAAGACGGGCGCACGGCTTTTGGGCGTACACCTGGAAGGGCCGTTTGTCAACGGCAGGTATTGTGGGGGATTGTTGCCGGAGGCGGTGCGGAAAATTCAGCCGGAACTGGTGAAAAAATATGCGGAAACGCCCGGAGGCGCGGTCCGGCTGGTCACCCTTGCGCCGGAAACGGAAGGGGCAGGGGAGCTGATACGTTATTTGCGCGGGCGGGGAATTGTGGTTTCTCTGGGGCACACCGACGCGAAATTTCCGGACATGGCCGAAGCGGTGCGGGCGGGCGCCACCAATGTCACCCATGTGTTCAACGCGCAGAGTCCCCTTC
>ERZ1090866.545-NODE-547-length-13627-cov-5.052166_pt1 | contig 13627 bp, 14 predicted proteins | sample MGYA00478477_ERZ1090866 | MGnify/ENA primary metagenome ERZ1090866 (study PRJEB33644, sample SAMEA5815737) | chicken gut metagenome | biome: Chicken; feature: Gastrointestinal Tract; material: Caecum | place: Ireland | collected 2019-01-01 | study: A study of the... | reverse complement strand
CAATTCGCGGGGGTTGCACCCCTGGCAATTCGCGGCGCGTGGCCGCGCGGGACAATTCGCGCCCTGGAGCGGTGAGCTACGCTCACGCCTGTGCAAACCGCCAGCGCACGTGCGCGCCGGGGGTTGTGCATGGAACTTTCTCCGTCCCCGCACCCTATATTTTACAAGGCCCGCCTTAGATTTCTGTGAATTCTCATTGAATTTTCCCTGTATTTTTGGTAAGATAGGGATAAGAAAGCAACCGCTTTCCCAGATTTTTTGAGAAACAGGTGAACCGCTCCATGAGAGAGCTGCGCAAGAAGAAGGCCGTGGCTACGGCAGAAACAATCCGGTTTGGGAGGTGAAACAACAGAAACGAGGTATTTTACATGGCACACAACATTCCAAACCCCAACGTGGTCTTTCCCAACGCGTATAAGACATCCTGCTTTTTGAAAAACGTGGTACAGGCCCCCAACGTGACCATTGGGGACTACACCTATTACGACGACCCCCAGGACCCCACGGGCTTTGAGAAAAACAACATCCTGTTCAACTACCCGGAGTTTGGGGATAAGCTCACCATTGGCAAATTCTGCTGCCTGGCCAGCGGCGCCACCTTCATTATGGGGGCGGCCAACCACCGGCTGTGCAGCGTGACCACCTATCCTTTCGCCGTGTTTGGCGGCGCCTGGGAGGAGAACGCCCCGCCCCACCTGGACCAGCTGCCCCGCAAGGGCGACACGGTGGTGGGCAACGACGTGTGGCTGGGCCGGGAGAGCGTGGTCATGCCTGGGGTGCACATCGGGGACGGGGCCATTGTGGCGGCCTACTCCGTGGTGACAAAGGACGTGGCCCCCTACACAGTGGTGGGGGGCAACCCCGCCCGGTTTTTGAAAAACAGGTTTGACAGCCAGCTGACCCAGCTTTTGCTGGAGGCCCAGTGGTGGGATTGGGAGCCACAGGCCCTGGCCCAGGCGGTGCCCATGCTCTGCTCCCCCGACCTGGAGGCGGTAAAAAGCTGGCTGCGCGGGCTGGGCTACGGGGCTGCTTGCACATAACAAAGGAGGAACCTTTTATGGATTACAGCAAACTGAAAAGCGGCACGGACATCCGCGGCGTGGCGGTGGAGGGCGCCGGCGAGCCGGTAACGCTCACCGACGAAGTGGTGGAAACCATCGCGGCGGCCTTTTTGGTGTGGGCCCAGCGCCATCTGGGCAAGGATGCCTCTGCCTTGAAAATCGCCATTGGCCACGACTCCCGCGTTTCCGCGGACCGCATCAGCGCCGCCTTGCAGCGGGTATTTGTGCGGTACGGCGTACGGGCTTTGGACTGCGGGCTGGCCTCCACGCCCTCCATGTTCTGGGCAACACTGGATTTGCCCTGCGACTGCTCGGTGCAGATTACCGCCAGCCACCACCCCTATCACCGCAACGGCCTAAAATTCTTCACCCCCCAGGGCGGGCTGGACGCCCCGGACATCACGGAAATCCTGGCCCTGGCCCAAGAGGGCGCCCGCCCGGAGCGGGAGGCTGCCGGCACCGTGGAGCCCTGCGGCTACATGAAGGACTACGCCGCCCGGCTGCGGCGCACCATCCAAGAGGGGGTGCAGGCCCCGGACTACGACCATCCCCTGGCGGGGCTGCACATTGTGGTGGACGCCGGCAACGGCGCCGGCGGCTTCTACGCCTGGGACGTGCTGGAGCCCCTGGGGGCGGACATCTCCGGCAGCCAGTTTTTAGAGCCCGACGGCATGTTCCCCAACCACATCCCCAACCCGGAGAACGAGACGGCCATGGCCTCCATCTGCCAGGCGGTAAAGGCCTCTGGCGCGGACCTGGGCGTCATCTTCGACACCGACGTGGACCGGGGCGCCGCCGTGGACAGCCAGGGGGAGGAAATCAACCGCAACCGCCTGGTGGCCCTGGCCTCCGCCATCGCCTTGGAGGGCAACCCCGGCGGCACCGTGGTGACGGACTCCATCACCTCCGACGGGCTGAAAGAGTACATTGAAACCACCTTGGGCGGCAAGCACCACCGCTTTAAGCGGGGGTACAAGAACGTCATCAACGAGGCGCTGCGCCTCAACCAGGAGGGCGTCAACTGCCCCCTGGCCATTGAGACCAGCGGCCACGCCGCCATGCGGGAGAACCACTTCCTGGATGACGGCGCCTATCTGGTGACGAAAATCCTCATCAAGATGGCCTCCCTGCGCAAGGAGGGCAAAGACCTGACCAGCCTGCTGGCCCCCCTGCGGGAGCCGGTGGAGGCCGCCGAGGTCCGCCTGCCCATCACCGAGGAGAATTTCCGGGCCTGCGGGGAAGCCCTCATCGCCGCCCTGGAGGCCTACGCCCAAGAGCAAAACTGGGCCATCGCCCCGGACAACCGGGAGGGCATCCGGGTGTCCTTCCCCAAGGGGGAGGGCGAGGGCTGGTTCCTGCTGCGGCTGTCTGTCCACGACCCCATTCTGCCCATCAACCTGGAAAGCGACTGCGCCGGGGGCGTGGCCGTCATCGGGAAGAAGCTGCTCCAGTTCCTGGAGGCACACAAAGAGGGCGTGGACCTCTCCCCCCTGGAGAACTTTTTGAACGCGCCCCAAGCTTGACAAAACCACAGAGGGCCCCTTCGGGGGCCCTTTTTTATAGGAGGCCCCTGTCTACCAGAAACAGCGTCTGGCGGAAGGGCAGCAGCCCCAGCCAGGAGCGGCCCGGCTGCATTGCCGTGCGGCCCCACACCGCCAAAGGAACACGGAGCAATCCCCCGGGGGAAACGGTGGCCTCCCCCGCCTGGCCGGGCCACAGCTCCACCGACTGGGCGCACACCCGTCCCACCTGGACAGTGCCGCCCGCAGGGAGCCGGTAAGAAGCCAACACCTGCTGGGGCAGCACCAGCGCCCCCTCCCCATCCAGCCAGTAGACTGTCTCCCAACCCCCGTCGTAGCGGATGCATCGGCTCCTGCCCAAACCCGCGCTTTCCACGGCAATCCCCCCTTTATCTCCTATTGTATAATGCGTTTCTATTTTTGGCAATTATAATCTTCGCCGCAAAAGAGTAAACTATCTACTATCGGATAGCAAACAAGGAGGTCTACCTGTGAAAGAAACCTGCTCTTTTGCCAAGGAGATGGGCAAGCGGGTAGCCCAGCGGAGAAAAGAGCTGGGCCTTACCCAAGAGAAGGCTGCCGAGCGCTGCGGGCTTTCCCAGCAGTTTTTCGCCAGCATTGAAACCGGCGGGAAAAACGTGCGGGGAGAGAGCTTGCTCAAGCTGGCCATGGGGCTGGATATCAGCGCCGATTACCTGCTCACCGGCCGGGTGACAGACCTGGAGCTGGACCAGCTGCTCCAGCGGCTGCGGCAGCTGCCCGGGGAGGAGTACCGCCACATGCTCACGGTGATAAAGGAATACCTGTGGGCACTGGGCCGCCGGTAAACACAAAAAGGCCTCCCGCCGGGGAGGTCTTTTTTTACGGGGCCAGCAGCTGCACCACGTGGCACACCCCGGGGATGGCCTGGCCCTGCTGGGAGGAGGTGGGGGACATCAAAGCCCCGGTGGCGCAGAAAAGGATGTTCCGCAGCTCCCCGCGCTCCATGCAGCGGAGAAGGTGGCCGCACAGCACCGAGGCCGAGCAGCCGCAGCCCGAGCCCCCGGCGTGGACGTCCTGGCGCTGGCGGTCGTAGAGGAGCAGGCCGCAGTCCTGGTGGACGGAGCGCACGTCCACATGGTTGTCCTCCAGGCACTGGTACAGCAGCTGGGAGCCCACCGCGCCCAAATCCCCGGTGAAGATGCCGTCGTAGTCCCCGGGGGAGGTGCCGGTGTCCTGGAGGAACTGGTACAGGCTGGCGGCCGCCGCGGGGGCCATGGCCGCCCCCATGTTGGCGGGGTCCTTCACGCCCAAATCCTGGATGGCGCCCGCCAAGCCCCGGGCCACCCGGACCTTCCCGCCCAGGCCCACCAACGCGCAGCCCGCCGCGGTGGCGGTCCACTGGGCGGTGGGGGCGCGCTGGCCGCCGTACTCCAAAGGCAGGCGGAACTGGCGCTCTGCCGAGCAGAAGTGGGAGCTTGTCACCGCCAGGGCCTTTTCCGCAGCGCCGCTCTCCACCAGAATGGAGGCCAGCAGCAGCGTTTGGGCCATGGTGGAGCAGGCCCCGTACTGCCCCAGGAAGGGGATGCCGAAGTCCAACAGCCCAAAGGTGGAGGAGATGCACTGGTTGAGCAAATCCCCCGCCAGGATGAAGTCCACCTCTCGGGGGGAGAGGCCGGCCTTTTCCAGTGCCAAGGTGACAGCCTCCTTTTGGAGGCGAGCCTCGGCCTTTTCCCAGCTGCCCTCCTGGAGGGTGGTGTCCCCAAAGGTCTGGTCAAAATCGCCGCCCAGGGGACCCTCGGCCTCCCGCTTGCCCCCCACTGCTCCGTGGGAGAGGATGGTGGGGCGTTCAAACTCCAAGGTGCGCTGGCCCAGCCGCCTCATAGGGAACCTCCCAGCCACTGCCACACAAACAGCACCAGCCCATACACCACCGACGCCGTGATGCCGTACACCAGCACCGGCCCCGCGATGGAGAAAAGCTTGGCTCCCAGGCCGTTGACAAAGCCCTCGGATTTAAACTCCAGCGCCGGGGACACCATGGAGTTGGCAAAGCCCGTGATGGGCACCAGCGTGCCCGCCCCGGCGTGCTGGGCGATTTTGTCGTAGAGGCCCAAGGCGGTGAGCAGCGCGGAGAGGAAAATCAGGCTGATGGACACCCCGGTGCGGGCTTGGGGCAGCTCCAGGCCCAGGCTTTGGTAGAGGTTGCACAGCGCCTGGCCCAAGGTGCAGATGGCGCCCCCAAACAAAAAGGCCAGCAGGCAGTCCTTCCCCACCGGGGAGGGCGGCGAGGCCAGCTCCACCCGGCGCTGGTATTCCTCTTTGGAAACGGTTTTCATAGAAAAACTCCCCCTTTGGCTGTAGTGTGGACGCCCAAAGGGGGAGTTATGCGTAAAAACGCTTTCTTTAGCGGATGAAATTGGTGCGCTGGAAGGGCTCGCGCTGCGGCACGCCGTACTGCTCCTTGCCCAGGGCGATGCTCTTCATCAGGAAAACCATGTTCCGGGCCAAGGTGCGCATGGTCTGCATGCCCTCCTCGTCTTGGGCGGCCTCGCCCTTTTCCCGGCCATAGACAGCGTTCCAATACTGGCCGGTGGCAATGGGCATGCCGGAAATGGCAAAGTACTTGTTCAGCTCGTCGTAGGTGGCAGAGACGCCGCCCCGGCGGGCCACGGCCACAGCGGCGCCCACCTTCATGGTCTTGTCAAAGGGGGTGCTGTAAAACAGCCTGTCGATAAAGGAGATAAGGGTGCCGTTGGCAGAGGCGTAATACACCGGGCTGGCGATGACAAGGCCGTCGGCCTCCGCGAACTTGGGGGCAGTCTCGTTGACCAAATCGTCAAACACGCACTTGCCCTTCTCCATGCAGGAGAGACATGCCACGCAGCCGCGGATGGCCTTGTTGCCCACCTGGACTGTCTCCACCTGGATGCCCTCCTGCTGGAAGATTTTCTCCATCTCCCCCAGGGCTATGGACGTGTTGCCGCCCACCCGGGGGCTGCCGTTAATCAGTAAAACCTTCATCGTAGTACACCTCGTCACAGATAGAATGGCAGCAAAGGGCTGCATCTTTATTATACTACTCCAGTAGCCCTTTGAAAAGGGGGCGGCGTTTTCGCCGGTGTTCAGAAAAACTTAACAAAAAGTTGATAGATTTCTCCTGCGCATCCTGCTATAATGTTCTCAGACCTTTGATAAGGGGGTGCGCGCCATGATGGTGCCCCGCATCCGGCAACGCCAGCAGGCGTGCCCAGTATCCAACCGCAAAACAAAACAGCCCCTTTCCTGGAGCTGACGCTTCCCGCGTCTGCCCCACAGTGAAAGGCGGCTGTTTTTTGTTCTCAGGAAAGGAGAGACACTGCATGATTCCTTGTCAAGCCACCTGCGGCAGCTACTGTGAAGGCTGCCATAAAAACTGCGCCAAATGGAAGGTCCTTCAGGCCAAAAACCGCCGGGAGCGCCAGAAGAAAAAAGACTATCTCCACTACTACAACCAGCTAAACAGCGCGGTGCTGCGGCAGTATCTCAGCATGCAGCCCCACAGCTATTACCGTTGATACATACGCACAGAAAAAGCGCCCTCCCAGCCGGGAAGGCGCTTCTTTATTTGTTGGGTTTACGCTTCCTGCCCCGCGGTGAGGGCGGCCACAATCTCGTCGGTGCGCATCCCGCGGGAGCCCTTTACCAGCACCGCGTCGCCGGGGCGCAGGGCCTCCTGTAAAAAGGCGGTGGCCTCCTCGTTGGTGGCAAACCAGTGGGCCTCGGAGCCGTAGCCAGCGGCAATCCCCTTGGCCAGGGGCCCCACGGCCACCAGCAGCTCCACGCCGCGCTCCCGGGCGTAGGAGCCCACCTCATAGTGGCCCTGCTGGGAGAAGTCCCCCAGCTCCAGCATATCCGCCAGCACCGCCGCCCGCTTGCCTGTCACCGGGCGGGTGGCAAGCACGTCGATGGCGCTGCGCATGGAATCGGGGCTGGCGTTGTAGCTGTCGTCGATGATGAGCAGCCCGCCGGCCTCCACCACCTGCTGGCGCATGGCCGGCGCCTTGTAGGCGGAGATGGCCCGCACCGCGTCCTCGGCGGGGACACCCAAGTACCTTGCCACCGCCATGGCGGCCAAGGCGTTGCGCACGTTGTGCTCCCCGGCGGCGGGGACAAACACCTCGGTCTTTTCTCCGGCGGGGGAAAGGCAGGTGAAGAAGGTGCCCTTGTCCGCCTCGTTGAGGCCATAGGCGCGCCAATCGCAGGTGGGGCCCAGGCCGAAGGTGACCACCTTGCCGCCCAAAGTCTCCTTCAAGGTGGGCAGCAGGTCGTCGTCGCCGTTGACGAACAAAGCGCCGTCCACGGGGATGTAATCGGCAATGTGGGCCTTTTCCTTTAAGATGTTCTCCCGGGTCTTCATAAACTCGATGTGGGACACCCCGATGTTGGTCATCACCGCGCAGGTGGGCTTCACCACAGCGGCGATGCGGGCCATCTCCCCGGGCATGCTCACACCCATCTCCACCACGGCGGCGGTGTGGTCCTTTTTCAGGCCGCACACGGTGATGGGCACCCCCACCTGGCTGTTCTGGTTCCCGGCGGTTTTCAGCACCCGGAACTTGGCCGTAAGGGCCTGGGCCACCATCTCCTTGGCGGTGGTTTTGCCCACGCTGCCGGTGACGCCCACCACCGGGATGGCAAACTGCTCCCGGTACCAGGCGGCGGCCTTTTGCAAGGCCTCCCGGCAGTCCTTCACCAGGACAATGGGCTTCTCCCCCAGGGGGATTTCGTGGTCGGTAAAGGTGGCGGCGGCAGGGCTTTCCAGCACGGCGGGTATGTAGTCGTGGCCGTCGGCGCGCTCGCCCCGGATGGGCACGAACATGGCGCCGGCCTTGGCCTGGCGGCTGTCTGTGAAGAAGGACGTAACCGCCACGGCCTCGTCCCCGCAGAGGAGCTTGCCCCCTGTGGCCTTTAGGATGTCAGAAATTTTCACTCGCATAAGTCACCCCGGTGATTGATAGTTTCCAAAGCGTTCAGGCAAGGGAGCCCATGGGGTCCCAGGGCTCCAGCTGGATGGGCTCCTGGGAGAGCTCCTCCACCTGCTGGGCGGTGAGGTACTTCTTGTTCACCACCACCTGGTAGGTGTACTCGCTGAACCACGCGTCGCTCATAACATAGTAGCCGTTTTCGCCGGCGTCCTTGCCCCAGCTGTTCTCCACGCGCCAGCGGGTGGGCTTGCCGTCCTCGTCCAAATCCACCCCCTGGAACACCATGGCGTGGGTCATCAGGCTTTCGCCGTAGTCCAGCCGCTGGGCTTTGTCCATGGTAAAGTCCGTGCCGAAGAGCTCCCCGGCCTGGATGGCCTCCAAATCCAGGACGCCGCCCTCCCGCAGGGAGCACTTGCCCACGTCGCAGCCGAACCACACAGGCTGGCCGTCCTGCATCTGGGCGATGGCCGCGGCCTTCAAATCCTCCACCGGCAAGTTCAAGTACTTGACAGGGCGGCCCTCCACCACGTTGCCCAGCAGCTTCACGGTGTAGGTCTTGTGATAGGGCTTGTCGGCGGTGGGGGCGTTAATCAGGCTGACATACTGGGAGAGGTCCCAGCCCACGTACTTCTGGAAGAACTCCTTGCCGGTGAGGCCCGTGTCGCGGATGAACTCCTTCTTCTTGTTGCGCACCTCCAAGGTGACGGTCTTGGGAGGCTTGCCCAGGCACACGCACAGCATGTTGTAGATGGTGGCCATCATGGCGTCCTTCTCCTGGCGCAGCTCCTCCAGGGACTTGCCGTTCTGGTGGCCGGTGCGCAGGGTGCAGGCGTACTCCCGCAGCTTGCGGGTCATATAGGCGGCCATCTCCCGGGTGGCGGAGGAGCACACCGTCTCGGGCATGGCGTCCTTGGGCACCACGCCGTACTTCTCAATGAGGTTGCAGAACATATCCCACTGGCCGCCGTCGTTGAGGGGGGCCATCAGCAGGTGGGCGATGACGCGGCCGCTGGTGGGCTCCTCCAAGGTGTCCAGAATGCTCTCCAGGAAGTAGTTGGCCTTTTCCAGCTTGTCGTAGAACAGGGTGTAGTTCTGGGAAAGCTCGAAGGTGTCCAAGTCCAGCTTCTTCATAATGGCGAAGCGCATGGTGTTCAGGGCGGCGAACATCCAGCAGCGGCCGCTCTGCTTCTGGTTGGTGATGTTCCCCTGCTCCAGGGAGATGGAATACTGGTGGCGGTCCCGGCGGTAGACCTCCTGGTTGGTGGCGGCCTTCACCACGCCGTTGGTGGTGACAGCCCGCATGGCCACCTGGTTGGCCCGGTCGGCGTCGAAGGCCTTTTCATAGGCCGCCAGCTGTTCGAAAGTGATGTTCTTTTCCATGGTTTCACATTCCCTTCTTTAGCATATTGCTTATACTATTGTAATGGAACAAGTCCTATCTGCCTTTTTCCCCCAAAGCCCTTGCGGGGAGCTTCACCGCGCGTTTCCACACTCTCCCGGTGGAAAGCTTCAACCAGTCCCCCTCTTGGGTCACCTGCACCTGGACCCGCTTCCCCTTGTGGGACAGGACCAGCACGGTGGGCCCGTCCTCCAGGCAGACGCGGGACTGCCGGAGGGCTTCCAACACCTGGGGGACTACCTCTCGGAGGTTCACGGCGCGGCCTGGGGCTGGGGCGTTCCCATCTCCTCCAGCAGCTCCCGGATGACCACCCGCTCGTCGAAGGGGCGCTTCTCCCCTTGGATTTCCTGGTAGTCCTCGTGGCCCTTGCCCGCCAGGACGATGATGTCCCCCTCCTGGGCGTTTTCCAAGCACCAGCGGATGGCCTCCCGTCTATCGGGGATTTCCACATACTTCCCCTCTGTCTTGGCCATGCCCACCTTGATGTCGGCGATGATGTCGTTCACATCCTCAAAGCGGGAGTTGTCGGCGGTGAGCACGGAAATATCCGCCAGCCTGCCGCTGATTTCCCCCATCTCATACCGGCGCACCTTGGGCCGGTTGCCCCCGGCGCCGAACATGCAGATAAGCCGCTTGGGATGGTATTCCCGCAGGGTGGTGAGGATGTTCTCCATGCCCACGCCGTTGTGGGCGTAATCCAATAATAAGGTATAGTTGCCGGGCACGGGCACAGGCTCCACCCGGCCCTTGACCTTCACCGTGGAGAGGCCCTGCTTCATGGCCTCCACGGGGACGCCCAGCTCGTGGCAGGCGCCAATGGCCGCCAACGCGTTGTAGGCGTTGAACCGGCCGGGGATATCCACCTCGGCGGTAAAGTCCTCCTCCCCGGAGACCTCAAAGGCGATGCCCAAAAAGCCCGGCTTGTTCAGATGGCGGCAATCCGCGCCCCGCAGGTCCGCGGGGGCTTCAAAGCCGTAGGTTTTCACCTGGCAGGTGTGGCCCTGGAGGATGCCCTCCAAACTGGGGTCGTCGGCGTTGACCACGCCCACCTTGCACAGGGAGAACAGCTTCGCCTTGCTCTCCATATACTCCTGCATGTCCTTGTGCTCCACCCCGCCGATGTGGTCCTCGGAGAAGTTGGTGAACACCCCCACGGAAAAGGGGAAGCCGTAGACCCGCAAATCCTTCAAGCCGATGGAGGAGGCCTCCATCACGCAGTAGCGGCAGCCGGCGTCGGCCATGCGGCGCAGATACATTTGTATATCGTAGCTCATGGGGGTGGTGTTGTCGGTTTGGATGAGCTCCTCGCCCATAAGCACCCCAATGGTGCCGATGACGCCGGTCTTGTGGCCGGCGGCCTCCAGGATGGAGCGAATCATATAGGCGGTGGTGGTCTTGCCCTTGGTGCCTGTCACGCCGATGACGGAGATGTCCCCCTCTGCGGGGTTCTCAAAGAAAGCGGCGCTCAGCAGGGCCAGGGCCTTGCGGGTGTCCGGCACCAAGACCACCTGGGCGCCGGGGGCCTCCACCGGCTCCTCCGCCACGATGACGGCGGCCCCGGCCTGGGCGGCCCCGGCGGCATACTTGTGGCCGTCGGAGTTGGAGCCCCGCATGCACACAAAGGCGCAGCCCTGTTTTGCCTTGCGGGAGTCGTATACAATATCGGTAATTTCAACTTCTTGATAACCCTCTGTAATGCCCAGAGGGGCCAGCAAACGAGACAATTTCATAAAAAGCACTTCCTTTCCCGGGGAAAAGCCTGGGCCTACCCCTGTAAAAGCACGGATTTATCATACTCTTTTACCAAGTTCTTGTCAATAAAAATGGGGGTTTCCGCCGTTTTGTAAAATGTTAAATCTCTTTACATAGATTTTACATAACCCCCCTGTCGCACTTTACATTGCGTGTATATCATGTATGCCGTAAGGTAAGGAAAAAGGACATACCAAAAAATGCAAAAGGAAGGTCATTACCATGAAAAAAGTTCTTTCCACCCTTTTAGCGCTCACTCTGTGCGCCTCCATGCTGGCCGGCTGCGGCGGCAACAGCAACAGCAGCTCCTCTGCCGCTGACAGCTCCGCCTCTGAGAGCAGCTCCTCCACCAGCAGCACCTCTTCCGAGAGCAGTGCTTCTGAGAGCGAGTCCTCTGCCGAGGGCACCTCTGCTTCCGGCCCCATCACCGTGGTCTCCCGTGAATCCGGTTCCGGCACCCGCGGCGCCTTTGTGGAGCTGATCGGCGTTGTGGACGAGGAAGACAACGATATGACCACTCAGGACGCCACCATTTCCAACTCCACCGAGGTTGTGATTCAGACCGTGGCTGGCAACACCGGCGCCATTGGTTACATCTCCCTGGGTTCTCTGGACGACACCGTGAAGGGTGTGAACATCGACGGCGTGGAGCCCACCGCCGAGAACATTGAAAACGGCACCTACACTGTGTCCCGTCCCTTCAACGTGGCCACCAAGGGCGAGCTGACCAACGAGGCCGCTCAGGATTTCATGAACTACATCATGAGCGAAGAGGGCCAGGCCATTGTGGCTGAGGACTACATCCCGATCTCTGGTGTGGAAGCTTTCGAGTCCAACGGTGCCTCCGGCTCTGTCACCGTGTCCGGCTCCTCCTCCGTTTCTCCTCTGATGCAGAAGCTGATTGAGGGCTACAACACTGTGAACCCCAATGTTTCCATTGAACTCCAGACCTCTGACTCCACCACCGGCATGACCGACGCCATCAACGGCATGAGCGATATCGGCATGGCCTCTCGTGAGCTGAAGCAGGAGGAGCTGGACGCCGGCCTGGTGAACACCGTTATCGCCACCGACGGCATCGCCATCATCGTCAACAACGAGTCCCCCATCACCGACCTGACCACCGAGCAGGTTCGGGACATCTACCTGGGCAACATCACCGACTGGTCCGAGCTGGGCTAAATTTCCGTCAGTCACGGAACACACAAAAGGGCTGTAAGCGTTACAGCCCTTTTTCTTTAGGAGGGCAGTGAATAACTTATGAATGGAAAAGCAAAAGAGTACCGAAGCACACAGCTCCGCGAAAAAGTGATGCAGGTGGTCTTTTTGATCGCCGCCTGCATCTCCATCCTGGCCGTGGCGCTGATCTGCATCTATCTGTTCGCAAACGGCCTGCCGGCCATTGCCAAAATCGGCCCCTTTGAGTTTTTGCTGGGTACCGACTGGCGGCCTGACGCCGACCACTACGGCATCTTCCCCATGATTATCGGCAGTATTTACGTCACCGCCGGAGCCATTATTGTGGGCGTGCCCCTGGGGCTGCTGGCCGCCATCTATATGGCGAAGTTCTGTCCCGCTCCCCTGTACAAGATTTTAAAGCCCGCGGTGGACCTGCTGGCAGGCATTCCCTCCATCGTGTACGGCTTCTTCGGCCTGATGGTGATTGTGCCTCTGGTACAGGACCTGTTCGGCGCTCCCAGCGGCCAGAATATGCTGACCGCCTCCATCCTTTTGGGCATTATGATCCTTCCCACCATTATCAGCGTTTCGGAAAGCTCCATCCGCGCTGTGCCTGACAGCTATTACGAGGGCGCCCTCGCCTTGGGCGCCAGCCACGAGCGCAGCGTGTTCTTTGTCACCGTACCCGCCGCCAAAAGCGGCATTATGGCGGGCATCATCCTGGGCGTGGGCCGGGCCATTGGTGAGACCATGGCTGTGATTATGATTGCCGGCAACCAGCCCCGCATTCCCGACAGCCTGCTGGAGGGCGTTCGCACCCTCACCGGCAACATCGTTATGGAAATGGGTTACGCCCAGGGCCTGCACCGGGAGGCCCTCATCGCCACCGGCGTGGTGCTGTTCGTGTTTATTCTCATCATTAACCTGCTGTTTTCCATCCTCAAGAGAAAGGAGAGCAAAGCGTGAGCGATATGGCTGAAAATATGAAGCAAGCGAAATCCGCACAGGACATTGTGGCTGTGAACAAGCCCACCCTTCAGCAAGCTGTCAAGCAATATAAGAAGTCTCCCTTCTCCCTGTTTTTGCGGGTGATCGTCACCCTGGCAGCCGTCATTACCGTATCGGTGCTGCTGTTTTTGGTGGCCTACATCGTCATCATGGGTGTGCCAAACCTGAAGCCCGCCCTGTTTTCTCTGGAATACACCAGTGAAAACGCCTCCATGCTGCCCGCCCTGATCAACACCGTGATTATGACGGTGATGTCCCTGGTTGTGGCGGTGCCTGTGGGCATCTTCTCCGCCATCTACCTGGTGGAATACGCCAAGCGGGGCAACAAGCTGGTGGGCGTGGTGCGTATCACCGCCGAAACCCTTTCCGGCATCCCCTCCATTGTGTACGGCCTGTTTGGCTACCTGTTCTTCGGTGTCAGCCTGGGCTGGAGCTATTCCATGATTGGCGGCGCCTTGACCATGTCCATCATGATACTGCCCCTGATTATGCGTACCACAGAGGAGGCTTTGATGAGCGTGCCGGACTCCTTCCGGGAAGGCAGCTTCGGCCTGGGCGCCGGCAAGCTGCGCACCGTGTTCCGCATCATCCTGCCCAGCGCCATGCCTGGCATCCTCTCCGGCATCATCCTGGGCATTGGCCGCATCGTGGGCGAGACCGCCGCCCTGATGTTCACCTCCGGCACTGTGGCCCAGGTGGCCGTCAATCCCATGGACTCCGGCCGGACCCTGGCGGTACACATGTACAACCTGTTAAACGAGG
>ERZ1090866.542-NODE-544-length-13645-cov-14.393451_pt1 | contig 13645 bp, 15 predicted proteins | sample MGYA00478477_ERZ1090866 | MGnify/ENA primary metagenome ERZ1090866 (study PRJEB33644, sample SAMEA5815737) | chicken gut metagenome | biome: Chicken; feature: Gastrointestinal Tract; material: Caecum | place: Ireland | collected 2019-01-01 | study: A study of the... | reverse complement strand
ACTTTGATTGTGCGTCAATAACTCAAAATAGCACTTGACAAAACGCTTCATGGGGCACCCATGAGGACATCGCACCCTACATCGACCCGGTGTTCCAGAACAATGTGATTCTGACTAAAACCGAGAGCCTGACCATGAACAGCCGCCCCAAGGACCCCAAGACCGCCAGAAACAAAAATGTTCTGGTGATCGGCGGCTCCGGTTCCGGTAAAACCCGGTTCTGGCTGAAACCGAACCTGATGCAGATGCACAGCTCTTATGTGGTGACAGACCCTAAAGGCACCATTCTGGTGGAGTGCGGTAAAATGCTCCAGCGCGGTACACCCAAGCTGGGCAAGGACGGCAAAAATGCCTTTGATGATATGGGCGTCAAGAAGCTGCCCAAAGTCAAGGAGCTACAAACCGAGTACGCCCGACTCCTGGAGGAAAAGAAAAAGACCTATGCCGAGTACCGGCACTCCCGTGAAGAAATGAGGGAGCTGCTGGCAGCAAAGGCTAATGTGGATCGACTTATGGATACAAACGTTGAGCCGTCAAACTCCAAAGAACATACTCTATTCGACAGAAGCTGATTTAATAAAAACACAGGCTGAAACCGATGCAGTTTCAGCCTGTGTTTTTTATATCCTATTATTGTCGCCCCACTCACACATTCCATCAAGAATCGGAATCAAAGACTTTCCTCTCTCGGTAAGGCTGTACTCTACTTTCGGCGGAATTTGGGGGTATTCCTCTCGATGAATTAACTGGTCCGCTTCCAACTCCTTCAAGGTTGAACTCAGAGTTTTATAGGAAATATCGCCTATATACTTTTTCATTTCATTAAACCGGACAACCCCAAACTCCATCAAAGTATAGAGAATTGTCATCTTGTATTTTCCGTTAATCAGCGAAAGCGTGTAGCTGAATCCGGTTGTTCCAAGACATTCATTTGCAATGCAGCGATCACTCATTTTATGCTCTCCTTTAGGTAAGTATTAAACCTTCATGTTAGTATCGCACTTGAATGTGCGTACTTGTTTTCTGATCCATTCTTGCTATGATTATAATATCGTTAGAAAACAAAGTCAATCCCACAAGCAAAAGGAGGAACGCCTATGCAGCGTTATCAATCATTGGGTATGCCATTCCAAATCGGAAACCTGACAATTAAAAACCGTTTCTGCATGGCCCCCATCGGCGGTGGACAGCACCATTTGCCGGGTGGCGGTCTGAAAGATGAAACTATCCAGTATTTGGTGGAGCGGGCCAAAGGCGGCTTTGGTCTGATTTTTACCGGTGCCTTAGCTGCCGACTGCACGGTTGACCCGTACACTGGGATTGGTCCTGCCATTCTGCAAAATCCAGATGCCTTCAAAATGACGGCAACTGAACTGAACGAGCGAACCAACGGCTACGGCACCAAAGTGTTCGCCCAGATTACTATGGGCCTGGGGCGCAACTACCCCGACTTGCCCGCTCCGTCCTCGGTTCATGTTTTCCGCCATCCGGGCACGTTCTCTCCAGAACTCACTCATGACCAGATCAAATCAAAAATTGAATCGGTCATCAAAGCGGCTAAAATTGCTCAGGATTCTGGTTTTGCAGGAGTAGAAGTCCACTCGATTCACTGGGGCTATCTGCTGGATCAGTTTGCACTGTCCATGATGAATCACCGGACAGATGAATACGGCGGTAGCCTGGAAAACCGGTTGCGAGCCGCCAAAGAAATTCTGGAGGGCATTAAGCAGGTTTGCGGCAGCAAGTATCCTGTGAGTATGCGGCTGGGCCTGAAAACCTATATGAAAGATTTTGAGAAGGCAACGCTCACCGGGGAGGAAGAAGCCGGACGCACGCTGGAAGAAGGCATTCGGATTGCCCAGCTGCTGGAATCCTACGGTTATGACTGTCTGAGCGTGGACACCGGCACCTATGACTCCTTCTACTACGCCTGTCCGCCTATGTATATGCCCAAGGGCTTTGTGGTTGAACTTGCCGCCAAAGCGAAAGAGGCGGTCAAAATCCCGATCCTCGCCGGGGGGCGCATGAATGACCCGGATATTGCAGAGGCTGCAATCCGGGGCGGGAAAATCGACGCTGTGGTCATGGGACGTGCAGCTCTGGCCGATCCGGAGTATCCCAACAAGGTTCTTACTGGACATACTGAGCGTATTCGTCCTTGTATTGCCTGCAACCAAGGGTGCATCACTCGGCTTCAGCAGGGCAAGCAACCATCCTGCGCCGTGAATCCGGCAGCTATGCGAGAAATGCGCTATGCCCTCAAACCCAGTGTTCAGCAGAAAAAGGTCGCTGTGATCGGCGGCGGTGTTGCCGGAATGGAGGCCGCGCGGGTGGCGGCGATTCGAGGCCACAAAGTTTCCTTGTATGAGAAGAATCAGGAACTGGGTGGTAATTTAATCCCTGGTGGTTCCCATCGCTTTAAGAAAGAAGTGCGGGAACTGAACGCTTGGTATCGAAATGAATTGAGCCTCCTTCCGGTGGAAGTTCATACCGGGGAGGCAGTTACGGCAGAGCAGGTCAAAAATATGGGTGCGGATGTGGTCATTCTGGCGACTGGCTCTACCCCCATTATGCCGAGGGTGCCGGGTATCAACGACCCAAAGGTGGTTGGTTGTATGGACGCCTTTGCTCACCCGGAAAAGGTGGGACAAAGAGTAGTTGTGATTGGTGGCGGCTTGGTTGGCTGCGAGATGGCGCTGGACTATGCGCAGGAAGGCAAAGAGGTAACTGTGGTAGAGGCCCTGCCCAAGATTCTCTCTTCCGGTATTCCTTCTCCTATCCCCAATGGCCAGATGATCCCCGATTTGTTTGAGTATCATCATGTGAATGTACTGGAAGGACACAAACTTTCTGCCGTAGTGGACGGAAAAGCCATTCTCGACTGTGATGGACAGAAAAAAGAACTGGAAGCTGACACCTTTGTAATTGCTGTTGGATTCCGTCCTGCTCCCTCCATGGCGCAGGAGCTCAGTGATTGCGGCGCTGCGGTCTATGAGATCGGTGATGAGCAGCAGGTCAGCACGATTCTTCATGCTGTATGGGATGGTTACGAAGTAGGTAACAACATTTGATATAAGGCGATACGCTTTATATAAACGCAAATTCTATTTTAAGGAGGCATTTCTTATGAGAGCACCATTGAAAGAATATCAGGCCGTAGAAGCAGCCGCCATGAAGTTTGTCAAGAGTGTGGCTGAGGGCAACAGCAAGTATGCCAAGGAACTCTTTATCGACGAGGCGGTGCTGTTCGGCTATCTGGACGGCAATCTGGAGCACGGCTCTATCGAGCAGTTCTATCACAATGTGGACACGGTACCTGGCGGTGACAACTTCCAGGCCCGCGTGGATGTCCTTCTGGTGGAGGAGTCCCTGGCGGTCGTCCGCGTCCTCGAAGAAGGCTGGGGAAACCGCATCGACTTTACCGATGTGCTGTTGCTTCTGAAGATGAACGGCGAATGGAAATGTGTTGCCAAGGCGTATAACCAGAACTCCAACACGATCCAGAAGTAAGCCAATTCCCAGAAAAGCGCAAAGCGGGCAGGTTTATTTTTGTATCGCCTGCCCGCTTCTATTTTGAAATTCGGGAAATACAAAGGAGGAATCTGATTATGAGCAAGAAAATCGTTGTCATTACCGGCAGCCCTCGCAAGAACGGTAACAGCTTTGCTATGACGGATGCTTTTATTAAGGCGGCAGAGGCCAAGGGGCACACCGTTACCCGGTTTGATGCCGCCATGATGAATGTTGGCGGTTGCCATGCCTGCGAGACCTGTTTCAAGACCGGGAAGGCCTGCTCCTTTGATGATGATTTCAACATGATCGCTCCGGCTATCCTGGAGGCTGACACCCTGGTGTTCACCATGCCGGTGTACTGGTACTCCATCCCTGCCCAGATCAAGGGGGTCATCGACAAAATCTTTTCTCTGGTAGTGGGCGGCAAGGACATTGCTGGAAAAGAATGTGCGCTGATTGCCTGCTGCGAGGAGGAAGATCGCTCTGTGCTGGATGGTGTCCGCATTCCCATGGAGCGTACTGCCGCCCTGAACAAGTGGAAGATGGTGGGCGAAGTCCTGATACCCGGCGTTCTGAATGTGGGCGACATTAACAAGACGGATGGCTGTGCGCAGGCGGCAGCACTGGCCGACAAAATCTGATTGGTACGGAGGTTTTTTTATGAGCAAAAAAATAGTGATATTAAATGGAAGTCCCCGTAAAAGCGGTAACACCTCTGCTCTGGTAACAGCGTTCAGAGAAGGGGCAGAAGGTGCAGGCCATACCGTAACGGAGTTCTTTTTGGATAAAATGAATATTCACGGATGCAAAGGATGCTTTGGCGGACACAGTGACCGGGAGTGCCCCTGTGTCCAACAGGATGATATGAACCAAATTTACCCGGCAGTTCGGGATTGCGATGTGGTTGTTCTTGCAAGCCCACTGTATTACTGGACCATGAGTGGGCAGCTGCGTACCGCCTTTGATCGTCTGTTTGCCCTGGAAGAAGGCGGTAAAAACTTGCTCCGTGGAAACGGGAAATCTTCCGCTCTTTTGATGGCGGCTGAAGGTCACGGCTTTGACGATGCCGTCCTCTATTACGACCACCTGATGGAGCACCTGCATTGGAAAAACCTTGGTCATGTTTTGGCCGGAGGCAATATGGATGTGGGTGACATCAAAGGCAAACCGGAACTCCAACAGGCCTATGGTCTTGGCAAATCCATTTAGAAGGAATTGGCTATTATGAAAGAAATTACTCTGCCGAAGGCTTCCAAACTGACCTCCCCAAACCCGGTGACAGTGGTATGCACCCAGAAACCGGACGGTTCCACCAATCTTGCCACGGTGTCCTGGTGGACCTACCTTTCCTATAACCCTAACATGATCGCTTATGCCATGGCCAAGACTTCGTATAGCGGAGAGATGGTACGTCTTAACAAGAAAGTGGTCCTCACTATTCCCGGAGCAGCGATTTCAGATGCTGTACTGGGATGTGGGATGACTACCGGCCGTGATACTGATAAAGCTGCCAAGTTTGGTATCGAACTGACATTGGTAGAGGGGAGTTCCATCCAGATTCCTATCCATAGCCGGGTCGCTATCGTGTGCAATCTGAAGGAATACCTTGAAGTAGGCGATCATTACCTGTATATCTGTGATGTGCAGAAAGTCTATGGGGACGAAGCGGAGGAAGGGGTGTTTGCCTGGAACGGCTATGGGAAAATCGCTCCCGCCAAACAAGGTGAATAACCGGAGGTAATTCAACAGAAATAACGAAACAGACGACCATGAGGGAAATCTGTAGGTCATAACTATCGCTATGATGGCAATCGTTAAAAGCGTTCACAGAACGCGCAGCCGCAGAATGAAATTCTGCGTTCATGGGGGCTTGGGGGATACCCTCAACAAGCAGCGCCGGAAGCCGAATGGCTATCCAAGGGCATTGCTTGCCACGTTTTCTGCTAGAGGAAAACTTGAGACGGTTTCAGCCTGATGTTATCATACTAAATGCTTGTGCTGCGGAGCTTGTTGATTTTGGCAGACTGATTATGGATGCTGAAGATGTGGCACAAGTAATCACACACGCTCCAGAAGCCGATATTATTATCAGTCATATGGATAATGTGGCACATGCTTCTCTTTCTCGCACTTCTTTAAGTGAGCAGTTGGAATTACAGAATCTTCTCTCTCGAGTGAAGATCCCTGCCGACGGTGAAACTTTGTCGTTTTAAAACACAGTTTGCATCCTTGCTTGTCAAGTGATAAAATATTTTCCGTAAAATAATGTAAAGCAAACGCCATTGACAATGAAACTCCAGCTGTCAATGAAAAAAACAATAGCCGGGAAGTGGGCTCAGTGCCAATGCTTCCCGGCTTTCCTGTTCTAAAAAGGCGTCATTATATTTGGAGTTACGGTATATATTTCATGCCCCACTGAGAGATAGCATAAAAAACAGGCAGCAGATCCCGTCCTTTCTCAGTGAGGGAGTACTCCACTCGCAGGGGTATTTCATTATATTGGATACGCTGAACCAATTCATCCGCTTCCAGATCCTTCAAGGCGTTGGTCAGAGCTGTGTTGGTGATGGGCTTGAGAACTTTTTTCAGTTCCCCAAACCGCATGGGACACTTGATGCATAGTTCATAGAGAATTTGGAGCTTCCATTTGCCCTGCAGCATTTGAACCACCGGCGTGACCGGGCAGTTTCCATCATCGGTTAGAATGACACTGCCAACCTTTTCTTTGAATTCTTCATAAGTCATGATTGGATCTTTCCTCGTCTTTTGCAGTATATTTTTTGATACCAAGTACAAATAATTTGCGTACTTGAACAAAAATTGCTATCAGGTATAATAAATATATCACTAGTTGGCCATGCAGTCAACGACTGAAATTTCTTAGAAAGGTCTGAATGACATGAAAGAACTGAACATTATGGAGGCTACTGTTCTGACCTCCCCCAATCCGCTGACACTGATCTGCTCTAAAAAGGAGGACGGTTCTACGAACCTGGCTCCCATTTGCTTTGTGTCTTACCTCTCCTTCAATCCGCCCATGGTGGGTTTCGCCACTGGCAAACAGTCCCACACCGGTAAGCAGGTACGGGAGACCGGCAAGGTGATTGTCACCGTTCCTGGCGAGAGTCTTGCCCAGGCGGTGATGGCCTGCGGAGCGTCTACCGGCGCCAAGACCGACAAGGTGGCCGCCAACAACATCGAGATGATGGCTGTGGAGGGCAGTGACATCCAGATTCCGGTGGATACTCGTCTGGCGATGGTGGCCACCCTGCAGCAGTCGGTGGAAGTTGGCGACCATATCCTGCACATCTGTCAGGTGGACAAGTTCCTGGGCGATGAGGACAAGAAGGGGCTGTATGCCTGGAACGGCTTCGGGAAAGTTGCGCCTGCGGTAGAAGGCTAAATCTTAAAACCGAAAGGAGGCGTTAGCGGTGGCTGTTTGTATTAAAGACTGTATTCAGAACATGAATCTGGTGATCGGCTGTACTATTGGTTGCAGCTACTGCTACGCCAGAAACAATGTCCGCCGGTTTCACATGATCGACGACTTTGAAAAGCCGGAGTTTTTTCCCAATAAGCTGCGGCTGATGGAGAAAAAGCGCCCGCAGAATTTTCTGCTCACCGGCATGAGCGATTTTTCTCACTGGAAGCCAGAGTGGCGGGAACAGATATTTGCCAAGATGACTGAAAATCCGCAGCACCAATATCTGTTTTTGACCAAGCGACCGGAGGATATTGAGTTTTCCACTACCCTAGAAAATGCTTGGTTTGGTGTAACTGTTACCTCCAGTAAAGAGAAAAACCGTATCCGGACTTTGCGGGAGCATATCCATGGCGGACACTATCATGTGACCTTTGAACCTATGTTTGATGATGTTGGCGTGGTGGACCTTACCGGAATTGATTGGATCGTCATTGGGACTGAGACCGGACATAGGAAGGGCAAATCCGTATCTAAACCGGATTGGGTGTGGAACCTGACACATCAGGCCCATGCGCTTGGCATCCCTGTATTCATGAAGGAAGATCTACTTCCTATCATGGGAGAGGCACAGATGGTACAGGAATTTCCACCGGCCTTTTACCGGGTATTGGAGGAACAGAAAACATGGCGGAAGTGAAAGAGAGTAGCATTCTGATTCAGGATGTAGAAACCAAAAATATTATGACAAAATCCACCCTGCCGGTGGGCGGCTATTCCGTCAATCCTTATGTGGGCTGTACCCATGGCTGTAAATACTGCTACGCCTCGTTTATGAAGCGATTTACCGGGCACACCGAACCGTGGGGTACATTCCTGGATGTGAAACATTGGCCAGCAATCAAAAAACCACAAAAATACAAAGGGCAGCGCGTAGTCATCGGTTCTGTGACCGATGGCTATCTGCCCCAGGAGGCTCAGTTTCAGAACACCCGAAAGCTCCTTGAGCAGCTCCGGGGCAGTGAGGCGGAAATTCTCATCTGCACCAAGTCAGACTTGGTAATCCGTGACATTGACCTTCTGAAAGAACTGGGAAAGGTCACGGTTTCCTGGTCGATCAATACATTGGACGAAGGCTTTAAAAATGATATGGACGATGCCGTCAGCATTAAGCGACGACTGGATGCCATGAAGCAGATCTATGATGCGGGCATTCGCACTGTCTGCTTTATTGCCCCTGTCTTTCCGGGTATCACAGATTTTGAGGCTATCTTCCATCAGGTCAGAAACCAATGCGACCTGATATGGCTAGAAAATCTAAATCTGCGAGGCGGATTCAAAAAAGACATCATGGACTATATTTGTAAAAAATATCCTGACTTGGTTCCGCTGTACGACGCTATCTACAACAAGGGAGACAGAAGCTACTTCCATGGCTTGGAGGATCAAGCGGAACGGCTAGCGAAAGAATACAGCTGTCCCTTCGTGGACAACGAGTTGCCCTATGGACGAGCAGAGCCTGGGCACCCCGTAATTGTGGATTACTTTTACCATGAGGAAGTGCGTGGCTCGGAAAACACCGGGCGACGCAACCCCAAAAAAAATTTGTGAAATAAAAGGGTTCTGACATGGAGCTGTGCTTCAATGTCAGAACCCTTTTTTCAGCACTGTTTACCCATTCAGAAGTTTTCTTCTCCCCCTTGGAAGGACTTGCGCTCCGTCCATTGATTTTCGATTTTCCCCGCTCTACAATGCAGACAGAACGATTAAATGATTGTTTATTGATATTGAGAGGTGAGAAAGATGCTTTTGAAGGATGCGAAGATTGGACGGACTTATACCGTAAAGTCCATTCATCTTCCCTTTCAGTTGGAGCGGCGTCTGGAAGCTTTAGGAATGACCCGGCAGACCGCTATTTCTGTACTGAACCGAAAAGGGAAAGGAATTTTGATTATTAAACTGCGGGGCACCCGCTTTGCCCTAGGGTATAACATTACCAAAAATATTACGGTGGAAGAAGGTGAAGTGCATGAGTGAGCATGAAATGACAATCGGGTTTATCGGCAACCCTAACTGTGGCAAGACCACTCTGTTTAATGCTTACACTGGGGCCAATTTGAAGGTGGCCAATTGGCCAGGCGTGACCGTAGAAAAGGTAGAAGGTGTGATGAAGGACCATGACCTCATCATCCACTTGGTAGATTTGCCCGGTACCTATAGCCTGACTTCTTACACCATGGAGGAAACAGTCTCCCGGCAGTTCATTCTCAGTGACGAGGTGGATGTCATCATCAATGTGGTGGACGCTTCCGCACTGGAACGCAGCCTTTATCTGACCTTGCAGCTACTGGAGCTGGGAAAGCCGGTGGTGCTGGCCTTGAACATGATGGATATTGTAGAAAAGAGGGGCATGGAAATCGACCTGCACCGGCTGCCGGAAATGTTGGGCATCCCAGTGGTCCCGGTCTCTGCCCGAAAACGCCGTGGATTGGACATTCTGCTCCATGCTGCTGCGCACCACAAGGATTGTACTGACCCGGACTGCCTGGTTCACCATCACAAGGTTTCTTCTAAGCATCAACATGATCATCATTCAGAATATGCCATGGTCTATTCCGATGAGATTGAGGACAAGATCGACCAGATCATGTTGGAGCTGAAGCACTGTTATCCTAATCTGATCAACTACCGCTGGCACGCATTGAAACTGCTGGAAGGAGATAAGGAGATTACGGAAAAGTACCCGATGACTCTTCCAAAGGTGTTGGACCGTAGTTATGAATCAGACATCATCAACCAGAAGTACGATTTCATTGGGGAAATCATTGAGGAGGTACTGCTCCACAAAGAACGGCAAGACAAACTTACAGAGCAGGCGGATAAGTTCCTCACCAGCAAAGTGTGGAGTATCCCCATCTTTCTGGGAATCATGGCCATCACCTTCTTTTTGACCTTCACTATCGGCGACTGGATCAAGGGCTATTTTGAAATGGGCATTAACTTGCTCTCCAATGTGGTGCAGAGTGGGCTGACGGCGGTTCATGCCGGAACCATTCTCTCTTCTTTGGTAGTAGATGGCATCATCGGAGGTGTGGGTACCATTGTTACCTTTCTTCCTAACATATTGATTCTGTTTTTGTGTCTGGCACTGCTGGAGGACAGCGGCTATATGGCTCGCGTGGCCTATGTGATGGAAGGAATTATGAGTAAACTGGGGCTCTCCGGCAAAGCATTTATTCCTCTGCTGTTGGGCTTTGGTTGCACCGTTCCCGCTATTATGGCCTCCCGTGCGCTGGAAAGCAAACGGGATCGGTTCAAGGTTATGCTGGTAACACCCTTCATGAGCTGCAACGCCCGGCTTACGATTTACATTCTGTTCTCCGAGATGTTTTTTGGGAATAACGCCATGGTGGTGGCCTATTCCATGTACCTGATTGGTATAGTGGTGGCCATTGTGGTGTCCGCTGTCATCCACATACTGGATCGAAAAAAGAGCGTCAACTACCTGATGATCGAGCTACCGGAGTATAAGCTGCCTGATTCTCGAACCGTGGCTATCTATGTTTGGGAGAAAATCAAGGATTATCTGGAAAAGGCGGGTACTACGATTTTTATTGCCACACTGGTTATTTGGCTTCTGTTGAATTTCGGTCCCCAGGGCTATTCACCGGATATGTCCCAGAGTTTCGGGTCCATGCTTGGTAAGTGGCTGGTTCCTTTCTTTGCACCCATTGGTTTGGGTTTCTGGCAGATAGCCGTGGCACTAATTGCCGGTATCTCCGCTAAGGAAGTGGTGGTATCCAGCTGTGCTGTTCTGTTCGGCATTGTCAACGCCAGCTCGCCGGAAGGAATGACCGCTTTTGCCTCTGCATTGAGCGGCATTGGCTTTGGGCCGTTCAATGCTTTCTGCCTAATGGTATTCTGCTTACTCTATATCCCCTGTGCGGCGGCTCTGGCTACCATTCGCAAGGAGTCAGGCAGTTGGATATGGATGGGATTCACTGCCCTTTTCCAGTTAGCGGTGGCGTGGATTGTTACTTTTGGAGTGTATCAGATCGGCTCTCTTGTATTGCTTTAAGACAGCGGGTTTTACAAAGTGTACCAAATATAGATAGGAGATTTGTATGGCATATGTAAGCAATGACCGGACAGATTACAACACGCTGATCCCAGTTCTGGAAAAACACAGGAAAGCGTTTGGGGATAAGCTGGAAGCAGTAACTGCCGACAGCGGCTACTGCAGTGAAAAGAATCTGCTGTATCTGAAAGAGAATGGAATCCGCAGCTTCATCAAGCTGCAGGACCATGAGAAGAGGAAGACACAGGCATACAAAGAAGACATCGGGAAATATTACAACATGACATATTCCGTTTTTGAGGATGAGCACTATTATATCTGCCATGACGGAAGGGAGCTGCGCCATATCCGAACAGAAAGCAGAGAACAGGACGGCTACACACAGACAATAGAGGTATACGGCTGTGCGGACTGCAGTGAATGTGAATATAAATCGAAATGTCTTTATAGATACAATCCCGAAAAGAATCCGGACCAAAATAAGGTCATGAAGATCAACGAACGCTGGGAAGAACTGAGGGAGGAGTCCAACATGAATATCCAGAGTGAAGAAGGGATTCTGAAACGTCAGACACGGTCGATCCAGACAGAGGGTCACTTTGGAGATATCAAAGAGAACGAAAACTTCCGTCGTTTTAACTACCGTTCGAAAGAGAAAGTATATAAAGAGTTCATGCTGTATGCCATAGGACGGAACATCATGAAATATCATCGGTTTTTACATCAGGAAATCGAAAAATTTGAAGGGGAAAAAGGAGTAGAAAGCGGCTTAGCCAAAGGAGCGCTCTGAAAAATCTAGCCAAGGGGTTATTGCGCCCTAAAATAGCGTTTGCAAAAAGACGGAGGCAATCTCCGACAGAATTACGGCTTAAAAAAGTCCGTATTCTGCGGGATTGTCTCCGTCTTGTTTGTCAGGAGTCAAAAATCGATATTAACCGACAGCCCCTTAGAGCAGATCTTTTGTTTTACCGGCAAGATACAGCGGAATGTTGGTAATCGCGCCGTCTTTGCGATACCCGCGCTTGGAAAAGCGTATGGCGTGTTCGGGGTGACGGTCGGCGATATACCGCTTAAAGGAAGGCGCGGACTTGTCCTCGCAGCCCTTTGCCTCGATGGGGATGATCTCTGTGCCGTTTTGCAGCACGAAGTCGATTTCGCCGGTTTTGTCCGAGTAATAGCGAGGCTCCACGTCAAATTGACCGCGAAGCTGCTGCAACACATAGTTTTCAGTGAGCGGCCCCTTGAATTGATAGTCGGCTTTCAGCAGAATGGCGCTGTTGTCAATGCCTGCCATGTGCTTGAGCAGCCCGGTATCAAAGAGAAACAGCTTGAATTGGTCCAGCTTATCAAAGGCGGAGAGGGGATGCTCCATCTTGGAAACATTGTAGATGCGGTTGAGCATACCGGCTGAGACAAGCCATTCGATGGCTTCTTCAAAGTCCCGCGCCCGGCCGCCCTGCCGGACAGCGCCGTAGATAAACTTTTCATTGGATTTGGCAAGCTGGGAGACGATGCTGCGGAACACCATCAGGATGCGTCCGCTATTCACCTTCCCGTTATGCTTGGAAAAGTCGTTCTCATAAATTTCTACGAGTTCTCGCTGGATTTGGGAAACCGCTGCCGGGTCCTTATGGTTGACCCAAGAGGCCACACATTCCGGCATCCCGCCGATGATCAGATAGTTGTTGTAGGCTTCCAACAGGCGGTTGTGGAAGATTTCTTCAATGGTCTGATTTTTCTGGATGCTCTCGTAGTAAGCAAAAAGCGTCGGGTCGGTTGCTTCCAGAAACTCGTCGAAGTAGAGCGGATACAGATCGAGCAGATTGACCATGCCTACGGGATAGGACTTTGGCTGGGCAAGCAGGGTGCCAAGCAGACTTCCGGCTGCAACGACATGGTACTCGTTCGCTTTCTCTTTGAAGTATTTGAGGGTGTTCAGCGCCTCCGGGCATTCCTGCACCTCGTCAAAAATGACGAGAGTCTCTCCGGGCAGAATCTTTTCCCCGGCGATCATGGAAAGCAGTTCAATGATCCGCTGGGGGTTTTTGTTTGCCTCGAAGATGGATTTCAGCTCATCTTCCTCGTCGAAGTTAAAGTAGACATAGCTTTCATAGCAGCTCTGGCCGAACTCTTTCATGAGCCAGGTCTTTCCCACCTGACGAGCTCCGCGGATAATGAGCGGTTTTCGCTCCGAGTCGTTTTTCCATTTTACAAGCTGCGAAAATGCGTTTCGTTTCACGCACATCACCACCTTCTTCTCTGGATGAAAGTAGTATAACACATTTTTCCGAGGTTTACAACGGGGATAAAACACATTTTTCTGAAAGAATCGAGCGAGAAAAACACGTTTTTTCTGTTTTGGAAAAAAGACAATCCTTAAAGGAAGGAGGTCTCCCACATGGCCACCACACGCATCATACCGCTGCACGCCGGAAAAGGCCGCACGGTCGGCAAGGCGATTAGCGACATCATCGACTATGTAAAAAATCCAGAAAAGACCGACCACGGCAGGCTCATCGCCAGTTACCAATGTGACAGCTGCGTGGCCGACGCGCAGTTCCTGCTGGACAAGCAGACCTATCCATTTATGTGTTAGGTTATCTGGCAATTTATTTATATTGCTATTTTGCTGC
>ERZ1090866.540-NODE-542-length-13674-cov-9.838902_pt1 | contig 13674 bp, 11 predicted proteins | sample MGYA00478477_ERZ1090866 | MGnify/ENA primary metagenome ERZ1090866 (study PRJEB33644, sample SAMEA5815737) | chicken gut metagenome | biome: Chicken; feature: Gastrointestinal Tract; material: Caecum | place: Ireland | collected 2019-01-01 | study: A study of the... | reverse complement strand
TTCCGCAAGGAGAAGGGCGCGCACGGCATCGAGGAGCGCGGCATCTACCGCATTCACCAATTTGAAAAGCAGGAGATGATCGTCATCTGCAAGCCCGAAGAGAGCGAAATGTGGTACGACAGAATGTGGCACTACACGGTGGAGCTATTTGTCTCCATGGGCATTCCCGTGCGCACGCTCGAATGCTGCTCGGGCGATCTTGCCGACCTCAAATACAGGAGCGTGGACGTGGAGGCGTGGAGCCCCCGCCAGAAGAAGTATTTTGAAGTCGGGTCCTGCTCCAACCTCACCGACGCGCAGGCAAGACGGCTCGGTATCCGCTACAAGGGCGAAAAGGGGAGCAGCTTCGCGCACACCCTCAATAATACCGTGGTCGCGCCGCCGAGAATGCTCATCGCGTTCCTTGAAAACCACCTCAATGCGGACGGCAGCGTGGATATTCCCGAAGTTCTGCGTCCGTACATGGGCGGGGCGGAGAAGATTCTTCCCCGCAGATGAAGTACGTCTTTTTCGACATCGAGTGCGCCTGCGTCTTTAAGAGCGTGGCGAAGATCTGCGCCTTCGGGTATGTGCTCACGGACGAGCAGTTCAACGTCTTGGAGCGCGAGGATATTCTCCTCAACCCCAAGGGGAAGTTCCACCTCACCGACCGCAAGGGGCGGGAGGGGCTTGTTCTTCCCTACGAGTACGAGGATTTCAAAACCTATCCGCCTTTCCCCGCGGCGTATGCGCGCATCAAGGCGCTCCTCGAAGATAAGGAGCATATCGTGCTCGGTCACGCGACGCTCAACGACGTGAACTACCTCAACCTCGAAACGCGCCGCTACAAGCTCCCGTCCTTCCGCTTCGATTTTTACGATACGCAGTTCTTTTATATGAACACGCAGAAGTGCTTCACCCGTCAGCTCGGGCTGGGCGCGATGGCGGAGGAGCTGGGCGTGGAATTTACGCCGCACCGCGCCGTAGACGACGCCTACGCCACCATGCGCGTCTGTCAGGCGCTCGTCGCGCGCGAGGGCGCGGGGAGCGTCATGGGGCTGGTCGAGCGGTACCGGATCCGCGCGGGGCGCATTGCGGGCGGGAAGATCACGCCGCTCGCCTCGCAGGGGTTGAAAAACTACATTGCCGAGCGCGACGAGGAACGCGACCGCCGCGCAAAGGCGCACGACGAATTTTACCGTTACGTCAACAAATATATGCACCGCCGCAAAAAGGGCGGCACGCTCGAAGGGAAGGTGTTCTGCTTTTCCAAGGAGGTGGAAGAGGAAGTTCCGCTCTCCGTACACCTCGTCGCCGCGATCTTCGCGTCGGGGGGCAGATACACGTCCCACCCCGGGGAATGCAACGTCTATATCGCCCGCGGGGCGGGCGGCGTGCGCTTTCAGAACGCCGTGAGCGCGGGCGCGACGTACGTTCCGCTCGACCGTCTGGAACACGCGTTGGAGGGGCTATGAATCTGCCCGCAGAATATCTTAACAGAATGCAGAAAAGGCTGGGAGAGGGGTTCCCCGCCTTTTTGCGCGCCATGGAGCAGCCGCCCCTGCGCGGCGTGCGCGCCAATACGCTGAAACTCTCCCCCGCGGCGTTCGCGGCAATTTTCCCGCACGCGGGCGATCCCGTTCCGTGGGAGAAGGCGGGATTCTATACCGACGCGGAGCGGCTCGGCGCGTTTCCCGCCCACCATGCGGGGCTGTTCTACGCGCAGGAGCCGAGCGCCATGTGCGCCGCGCCCCTGCTCGACGCGCGCCCCGAAGAGCGCGTGCTCGATCTGTGCGCCGCGCCCGGCGGCAAGACCACCCAACTCGCCGCCGCGATGGGGGGCGGGGGCGTTCTCATCGCCAACGAATATGTGTACGACCGCGCGCGCATTCTCTCGCAGAACGTCGAACGCCTCGGCGTGAAAAACTGCGCCGTCGTCAGCGCAGATCCCGCCGCGCTGGCGCGCCGTTTTCCCGCGTATTTCGATAAGATCCTCGTCGACGCGCCCTGTTCGGGCGAGGGAATGTTCCGCAAGGACGAAAACGCGATCGCCGAATGGAGCGAGGAGAACGTTTCTCGCTGCGCCGTCCGACAGGCGGCGATTTTGGACGAGGCTGCCGCCATGCTGCGCGGCGGCGGGCGGCTCGTGTACTCCACCTGCACGTTCGAGCGTGCGGAGAACGAGGGTCAGATCGAGGCGTTCCTCGCCCGCCATGCGGAGTTTACGCTGATCGGAGAGGAAATGCTGCTCCCGCACGAGGTGCGCGGCGAGGGGCATTTTGCGGCGTTGCTCGAAAAGAGCGGCGCGGAGCGCGGCAATGCGCCCGCCTTTCCCGTGCGCAGAAACGCGGCGGCGGAGAAGGCGTACGCGGCGTTTGCCCGTGAGTTCTTTGTCCGTCCGCCCGCGGGGCGGCTGACGACGCTGGACGACGGCAGAATGTACCTGCTCCCCGAGGCAATGCCCGCCCTGCCCGTGCGGACGCTGCGCGTCGGGATCGAGCTGGGCGCGTTCGACGGCAGGCGGTTCACGCCCGCCCACGCCCTCGCCATGGCGGTCGCAAAGGGGGACTGCGCCCGTTTCCTGCCCCTTTCAGAAGGGGAAACGGAGAAGTACCTGCGCGGCGAGACCTTCCCGACGGACGCGGAAAACGGCTGGTGCGTCGTCGGATACGGCGATTACCCGCTGGGGCTGGGCAAGATTGCGGGCGGCATTCTCAAAAATCATTACCCCAAGGGGTTGCGCAGACAATAGAAAAAAGATTGCGGCGGACTGAATTTCAGTCCGCCGCAATCTTAATTAGGTAGGATTGTATGAGCCGTGGGAATGTATCCGCCTTAATCGGATGCGCTGTCGCCGTCCGCCGCGGGCGTATCTTCCGCGGCTGCGGCTTCGCCTTCCGCACCATCTTCCGCGGCGGGGTCTGCAAGCGGCGCGTTTGCAGCGGCTGCCGCATCGTCGGCTGCCTGTTTTGCAAGATAGGGGCGGTTGACGCGCGCGGCGACGACGAACACCGCAATGCCCGCCGCGAACAGACAGACGATGGGGATCGCGCCGAGGTTGACGGAATCCGTCGCCTGCGTGACGACGCTCACGAGGAGCGTTCCGAGGAACGCCGCGCCCTTGCCGAAGATGTCGAGAATGCCGAACAGACACCCCGACTGATCGGCGGGAATGATCTTTGCGAAGTAGGAGCGCGAGAGCGCCTGCACGCCCCCTTGGAAGAGCCCGACCGCCGTGGCAAGCGTCCAGAACTGCCACACTTCGGTCATGAACACGGCGAACAGACCGATGCCCGTGTACGCGACGATGCACACAAGAATCAGCACGTCGTTGCGCACCTTGCCCGTCAGTTTTCCGAAGACGATGGCGGAGGGGAAGGCGATCACCTGCGTGAGCAGGAGCGCCAGAAGCAGGTTGGTCGAATCGAATCCGAGCGCCGTGCCGAAGGACGTCGCCATGTCGATAATGGTATATACGCCGTCAATATAGAGGAAGAAGGCGACGAGGAAGAGGATGATTCCCTTTTTGTTCTGCACGTCCGACTTTTTGGAGAACACCGAAAAGAGCCGTTTGAAGTTGTCGCTCACGGCGTGGGGCGTGCGGGGGACGAAGTGCGTCTGGCGGTAGCTCTTCATGAGCGGAATGGTGAACCCGAACCACCACAGCGCGTTGATCGCGAGCGCGATGGGCATGGAAACGGCGATATTCAGCGGCGTGAACTGCACGATGACGATGCTGATGATAAAGGGAATGCAGCTCCCGATATATCCCCACGCATAGCCCTTGGAGGAGACGTCGTCCGCGCGCTCGTGCGTCGTCACGTCCACGAGCATGGAATCGTAAAAGACGAGGCTCGCCGAATAGAAAATTTTGGTGAGAATAAAGACGACGAGGAACACGAGCCACGGCATGGGAATGCCGAGCGCGGCGCAGCCGAGCACGCCCGCGATCGCAAAGAAAAAGAAGATGGGGCGTTTATATCCCGAAAAGTCGCTCAGCGTGCCGAGCGTCGGTCCTAAAATCGCAACGCACAGCGTCACGATGCTCGCCGCGTATCCCCAATATGCGGTCGCCGTCGTCGCGTCGATCCCGCCCTCTCCCGCAAGGTAATTGAAGTAGATGGGCATGATCGTACTGATGAGCAGCGTGAACGCCGAATTGCCGACGTCGTACAAAATCCAGTTGCGTTCCAGCCTGCGCCGGGGCGATAGCTTCTTCATATCTTCTCCTCTGATTCAAAATTGCTGTTGAACGTTTCGTCGAGCGGCGCGCCTTCCAGAAACGCCGCAAGCGCGGGAATGAGCCGCTCCGCCTTTCCGATCGCTCTGTCGTAGAGGGCGCGGAGCGCGGCGTTGCTTTCTTTTGCGGCGTCCGTCTCCGTGCGGGGGATCATCATGGGGGCGAGTTTTTCGTATTTTCCCGCAAGGCGCAGCCCGAGCGCGACGACGCCGCGTTTGAAGGCGTTGGGCGCGCGCAGAAGCCCGCTGTAAAAGCGCATGGACTTCGCCGCCTTTTTCGCCTGCCTGGTCGTCACGCCGCAGTATGCCGCGAGGGCGGAGACGGCGTCCCGTTCCGCGCGGATATGCGTTGCCGTGCGCGCCTTCACAGGATCGAGCCCGTCCTCCGAAAGCAGTATGCGCTCAAACGCCGCTTCTACGCCCACGTGCGACATTCCCGTGACCTGCATCTGCCGCGCGACTTCCGCGTGGCACACGCTGTCCAGACAGAAGTGGCAGACGAACCCGTACAGGTACGCGCGGTCGGCTTCCCGTTTCCCGCGGGCGAGGTAGACGGCGCGCGCCGCCCCGAAGAACGCCGCGGCGCTCTCCTCGTGCAGAAGATCGCCCCGCGCGCGGACGGCGTTCTTTTTGAGCGGCTTGTAGTAGAAGAGAGGGTCGGGTCCGTGCAGTCCGAGCGCGAACGCGCTGCGCGCGCGCAACGTCTCGGGAAAGCGTTCCCCGAGCGCGGCTGCGATGTCCTCTCCGAATTTTCTGTGTGCGTAAGTTGCCGGCATATGATCTCGTTTCCTTTGTGTACGAATCTATTATAGAACATATGCGCCGAAAAGTCCTCATAAAAATCTACCCGAATTGTAAAAAAGTTGTAAAAAATGCAGATCTTTTCCCGAACGGGGAGCGCGTATGCCTGCGTTCGGGCGGGACAACCGTTCCTTTCCGGCGGGAAGCCGTATCGTTGCGGGGCTGAGACGGTCAGCTCCGTATTTTTTTGCATAAAAACGCGCGGGGGTGCGCAAGTTAGCGTCAGGAGGATACTATGAAGAAGACTTTGATGATCGGCGCGCTGTCGCTCGTTCTGCTCGGCGGCGCAGCCGCAGGCGGCACTGCGCTCGCCCTCACGCAGGCGCCGCACGAAGCGCTCGTGGCGGTGCGGACCGCCGTTTTGAAGCAGGGCAGCTCGGGCGGCGAAGTGAAGGAAGTCCAGCGCCGTCTCAAAAATTGGGGATACTATTCGGGCGCGGTCGACGGCGTTTTCGGCGCAGGCACGAAAAAGGCGGTCATCGCGTTCCAGCAAAAGAACGGGCTTACGGCGGACGGCGTCGTGGGCAAGGAGACGTACAAGGCGCTCGGCATGAACGATTCGTACAACGTACTCGCGGGTCAGGGCGGCTCGGGCGGCGGACAGGGGAGTTCGGGCGGCGGCGCGAACGGCTATACCTCGTCCGATCTCTATCTGATGGCGAAGGCGATCTACGCCGAGGGCAGAGGAGAGAGCTATACGGGGCAGGTCGCCATCGGCGCGGTCATCGTCAACCGCGTCAAGAGTCCGCAGTTCCCCAATACGGTGGCGGGCGTCGTCTATCAGAAGGGCGCGTTCACGGCGGTGGACGACGGACAGATCAATTTAGAGCCCGACGAAACGGCGTACAACGCCGCGCGCGACGCGATGAACGGCTGGGATCCCACCTACGGGTGTCTGTACTATTACAACCCCGCCGTTGCGACGAGTTCGTGGATCTTTGAACGGCAGACGGTGACCGTCATCGGCAAACACGTCTTTGCGATATAGGAGGGTGAGTTATGGAGAAGAAGATCGGGAAAAACGTTTCGAGCGGCGCCGAAAAGGTGGAGACGCTGGAAAAGGAAACGGAAAAAAAGAATACGAAAAAGGCGCAAAAGCGCGCGCCGCAGGCAAAGCGCGCGCAGCCCGCGCACGACCGCGTCGCCGAGCAGATGCAGGCAGCCAAGGCGGAGGAGAACGCCGCGGCGGAAGCGCGGTTCGAGGCGGCAAAGGCGCGCGCCGCCAAAAAAGAGGCGGCGCGCATGAAAAAGACGAAGAAGAAAGAGGCGCGCATGAAAGCCAAGCTGGAAGCCAAGGAAAAGCGCATGGAGGCGATCGCCAAGCAGAAGAGCGAACGCGCCGCCCGCCATGCGGAAAAAGCTGCCCGCCGTGAGATGCTCGCGACCGAGAGCGCGGCGGAGAAGAAACAGCGGCTCGCCCGCGAAAAGCGGGAAAAGATCGCGCGCAGAAAGCAGCAGGAAGAGGCGCGGGAGAACGCGCGCAAACAGCGGGAGGAGGCGCGCAAACAGGCGCACGCAAAACGATCCGCCGCCCGCGATAAGAAGAAACAGGCGCGCGCCGAGAAGCGTTCGCAGAAGAAGCGCGCGCCCGGGATCGGCGGCTGGATCGCCGCGGTCGTTTCGCTGGGCGCGGCGTGCCTCGCGCTCGCCACGGTGGTCACGGCGGGGTCCTTCCGCATGAACGAAATGGCGATGCGCGCGGAAAACGCCTACCGCTCCACGCTGTACGAACTCGTCGCCGTCACAGAGACGATGGACGACAACCTCGCCAAGCTCCGCGTTTCGGCGGGCGCGGGGGAACAGCGCATGCTCCTGACGGAGATCCTCGTGGAGACTTCCCTCATGGAGAGCGCGCTGGAAAAGATCCCCGTCGACGCGGCGACGAGCACGGATATTTCCGCGTTCGTCAACCGCACCAATCACTTTGCGCGCAGAATGCTCGCAAAACTCGCCGCGGGCGATCCGCTCAGCGAGCGGGAGAAGGCGGCTGCCGCGCAGCTTTACGAGATCAACGCCGCGCTCGCGCATGAACTGAACGACCTTGCCCTGAACACGCCCGCAGACGAGCTGCGCGCCTTTTTCGAGGGCGAGGCGGGTAACGTGCAGTCGCGCTTCCGCGAATGGGGCAGTTCGGCGCAGGAAAAGCGGGAAGAGATCTCCGACGCGCCCTTCGCTGGGGAGGGCAACGTCGAAGAAAACGGCGTCGAAAAAGCGCCCGAAGTCAGCGTGAAGGACGCGGAGCAGAAGGTCCGCGCGTTCTTCGAGGGGTACCATGTCGCGGATGTGCGCATGACGGGGGAGACCGCCGCGCGCGATATGCAGTGCTATAACTTCGAGATCACCGACGAAAACGGGGCGGAGATCTTCGCGCAGGTCACCAAAAACGGCGGGAACGTCGCCTTCTTCGACACCTACGAACAGTGTTCCGTCAAGAACTTCGACCTCGCCTCCTGCGACGCCGTCGCGCGGGAATTTCTTGCGGCGCGCGGGTTTGAGGATCTGACCGCGACGTGGTTCTCGGATACGGGCATGGTCGCCTGCATCACCTACGTGGCGCAGACGGAAGGCGTGCGGCGCTATCCGGACATGGTGCAGGTGCGCGTGTGCGAGGAGAAGGGGCGCGTCGTCGGCATGGACGCCCGCGGATACCTTCTCAACCACGGGAACGGCGATCGCGAAACACAGCCCGCGATCACCGAGGGCGAGGCGCGCGCAAAGCTCTCGCCCGAGCTTGAAGTCGCCGCGAGCAACCTCGCCATCGTGCCCGCAATGGGGCGCGAAACGCTGTGCTACGAGTTCGTCTGCAACTACGGCGAGGAACAGTATATTATCTACCTCGACGCAAAGACGGGCGACGAAGTGCGCATCTTCCGCGTCCGCGAGAGCGCGCGCGGGAACTACCTGAGCTGATAAAACCGGACATTAAAAAGCCGAGCGTGACCGCTCGGCTTTTTAATGAGAAAAAATATGGATTCGTATAGGCGATTTTCAGGTTCTGTCAGGAACAACTTTCATTATACGCCCTTTGACGCGATTGTCAAGTTATATTCCGCCCGCATTCAAAGAAATGTGAAAATTTTTTCATCGAAAAGACTTTAACTTGCCAAAAGACGCTTTTTGCGCTACAATAGAGCAAACAAAAGAGGGACGGGAAGGGAATATGTTTCATGTCGTTCTCATAGAACCCGAGATCCCGCAGAATGCGGGAAATATCGCGCGCACCTGCGCGGCGACGGGCTGCACGCTCCACCTTGTAAAGCCCTTGGGCTTTGAAATTTCCGATAAATATCTCCGCCGCGCGGGGCTGGATTATTGGCACCTTGTCAGCGTCGTCGTGCACGAGAACGCCGAGGCGTTCTTCGCCGCCTGCCCGCAGGACGCCCGCTTTCACTTTTTCACGACGAAGGCGCGCCGCGCCTATACGGAGGCGGAATTTCGCGAGGGGGATTACCTCGTATTCGGCAAAGAGACGCGCGGGCTCGACGAAGAACTGCTCGTAAAGCACCCCGAGGAATGCGTCCGCATTCCCATGCGCGAGGCGGCGCGTTCGCTCAATCTCTCCAACAGCGTCGCCATTGCCGTGTACGAGGGGCTGCGTCAGAACGCGTTTGACGGGCTCTCCGGGCGCGGCGAGCTGCACCGCCTGCATTGGGGATGACGATTCCGCGCGCGGGGATTGACGGGGCGGAACGCTTGTGATATAATACGGTACACTCATGCGGAGGAGGGTCGCCTATGCGCATACTAAAACGTATATTCAGCCGGTTTTCCATCGTCGCGCTCACGATCATCCTGTTCTTTATCGTAGACGTTCTCGTGATCTGCGGCATCATCTACCTGTTCGCGGGCTGGCTTGCCGTGCAGTTCCCGCAGGCGGCTTCGTGGATCACGATTGCGTTGCAGGTGCTCGGCTGGCTGATCGTCTTTCTCACCGCGCTGCACGCCGCCAACCGCGACATGGTCCCCGAGACCAAGATCCCGTGGATTCTGTGCATCGTCTTTCTCAATATCTTCGGCGTGGCGATCTACTGCGTGTTCTCCTCGCACCGCCCCACGCGCAAGGTGCAGGAGCGCTATCGCCTGCTGTACGAGTACGCCAAAAAATATGAAAACGGCGGGGTCACGCTGCGGCGGCTGAACGAGGATATGCGCCGCTGGTCGGACGTGAGCGAGGCGCTCTTTGCGGACGAGCCTTCCGCCTGCGTGTACGAGAACACCAAAACGGAGTATTTCCCCACGGGAGAACTGTTCTGGGCGCGCCTTCTGGAAGATCTGGAACGCGCCGAGAAATACATTTTCATGGAATATTTCATCATCTCGCGCGGGGAGTTCTGGGACAGTATCCTCGAAGTCCTCGCCCGCAAGGTGAAAGAGGGCGTCGAAGTGCGCTTTATGTACGACGACATCGGGTGCATGGGCAAAGTCCACCTTGTCTATCACAAAAAGATGGAGAAGCTCGGCATTAAGTGCGTCAAGTTCAATCCCTTCGTACCCGTCGTGACCAACGTGCATAACAACCGCGACCACCGCAAGATCACCGTGATCGACGGGCGCATCGGCTACACGGGCGGCATCAATCTCGCCGACGAGTACGTCAACGTCGAGCATCCTTTCGGAAATTGGAAAGATACGGCGGTGCGGCTGGAAGGGGAGGGCGTCAAGGGGCTTCTGCTGATGTTTTTGAAACTGTACAACATCAGCGTCAGGTCGAACGAAGATTTCTCGCCCTATATTCCGCCCGTGTACGAAAAGTTCGAGGGCGAGGGGTTCGTCCAGCCCTACGGCAGCGGACCGCGCCCCATGTATGCGCGCAGCGTCGGCGAGGACGTGTATATCAACATTCTCAACACCGCCAAGGACTATGTGTGGATCATGACGCCCTATCTCGTCATCGATTACCGCCTGCGCGAGGCGCTCGTCATGGCGGCGGCGCGCGGGGTGGACGTGCGCATCATCACGCCGTATATTCCCGATAAGCGCGTCGTGTTCGCGCTCACGCGCTCCAACTATCTCGCGCTCATCCGCGCGGGCGTGAAAATCTACGAGTACACGCCCGGGTTCATTCACGCCAAGGGATTCCTTTCGGACGACAAGGTGGGTACGGTCGGTACGATCAACTGCGATTACCGTTCCTTCCTCTTCCACTTCGAGGACGCGGTGTTTATGTACAGGACGCGCGCGCTCGTCGATATGAAGCGCGATTTCGAGCAGACGTTCGCCGTCTCCGCGCTGCAAACGGAATCGGACGCCAAGCGCAACGTGGTGTGGCGCGGCGTCTGCGAACTTGCGAAAATCTTCGCGCCCCTGTTTTAATTTGCATACAAAGCGGAGTAAGCTATAAATTCGTTGCAAAAGGCGTCACTGCGTTATGCCTTTTGCGCCTCAATTTGCCGCTCACGCGGCTTATGGAGAAAGAGTGAATGCGGCGCGCTATTATGTTGCGATTGCGCCGCAGAGAGGTGAGCGCGTACGTTATGCCGACAGCCCCTGTGGGGCTTCGGCGTATGCGCGAACTGAGAAATTGCCATATCAAGGGCAATTTCGTGACCGAAACCGCGCTTTTCATTGGCGCGGTTGAGACAAACACGCGGTCAGCCGCAGGCGTACCCGCGGGTTGTCTCTCAAAATCACGAAGATTTTCCGCGTCAGTTCGCGGAAAATCTGTGAGTTATGGAGGAGTTTTTTTCATGATCCATTCCATGGCGGGCGGCGTGCTCGGCGATCTGGGCGTGCATACGTTTGCGAAAGTGGACGTCGGCGGCGCGCCGCTGTGGTATCTTGCGCCCATGCGCGTGACGGCGGGGCAGAAAGTCGTCGTCCCGTACGGCAGAGAGGGGCGGCGGGTCACGGCGGTCGTGCTGAAAACGGAGGACTGCACCGCGCAGACCGCGCCCGTTCCGCTCTCCCGTGCGCGGAGCATTCTCCGCGTTCTGCCCGAAGAAGAGGCGTAAAAGCGATTGACATATCGCCGCTTACAGAGTAAAATAATGATAGAGTAAATAATATATACTGTAAGGGAACAATACGAAGCACGCCTTTGGCGGAATCTTTTCGGCATCTTTTTGCTCATCTTCCTTGCAATACGCTGTATTGCTGCGTCATCTTCACAAAAATCTGACGCGAAAATTTTCTCGCCAAAGGTGCGAAGCAATCAAAAGCGGCAAGATGGGCGGTCAGACGCGGCGAAGTCCGCAGCGCGTGCCGTGTGGCACGGGCAAGGGCTTCAACAAAGTATGAGCGCATAGTTTCCGCTTTTGATCGGTTTCGTATTACTCCCTTACAGTATCAAGCCATAGGGGAGTAGTCGGCTTTCTGAGCGATACCGTCCACACATTGCGGCGAATGCCGCGGGCGCTATCTGAAATGACGAGACTTATGCGCAAATCGGCGTTTTTCCGCCGCTTTGCGCATAAGTTTTTTTATAGAGCCGTATCTTGCCCGTAAACTGCGGGATCGTGCGCGTTCCGGAAGGGCGCGCGATCGGAAGGAGATTGATCGTGAGTATTTGGGAAGTCCTCCTCATCGGGGCGGCGCTCGCCATGGACGCCGTCGCCGTGAGCATGACGAACGGCATGACGGAGCCGCGTATGCGCCCCGTAAAAGCGTTGGCGATCGCGCTGACGTTCGCCGTGTTTCAGTTCGTCATGCCCGTGATCGGCTATTACTGCGGGTATGCGTTCGCGTCCGTCGTCGAGCGCATCGCGCCGTGGCTCTCGTTCGTTCTGCTCGCGTTTATCGGCGGGAAAATGATCGTGGACTGCATTTTGGAGATGCGCGAACGCAAAAAGGCGGGGCAGGCGGAACTCCCGCACGAAGAACGCCCGCTCGGCGCGGGAAAACTTCTGGTGCAGGGCGTGGCGACCAGCCTCGACGCGCTCGCCGTGGGCGTAACGCTGCTTGCGACGGAAACGCAGTCCTCCCTTCCCTTCCACGCCGCGGCGTGCGCCGCCGTCATCGGCGCGGTCACGTTTATTCTCGCGTTTGCCGCCGTGTACGTGGGCAAAAAGGTGGGGAACAAATTCGCCGGTTCCGCGGGGATCGCCGGCGGGATCGTGCTCATCGTCATCGGCTTGAAGATCCTGCTCGAAGGCGTGCTTTGAAAATTTTCTTGACTATCTTGACTTTCCGTATGAGGGCTGTTATAATATACATATCCGAAGAGGGGTCGCTTATACGGGAGAAGAGGATATGGCAAAGAGAATAAAACACTACGATTTTACGAGAAAACCGCTCAAAGCGAGCGGGTTCTGGATGTGGATCGCGCGGCAGTTCGCGATCAAACCCCGCCTGAAAGGGCGCAAAATCACCGTAAAGAAGATGAATATGACGGGCATCGAGCCGCCGTACTTTCTGTGCGTCACGCACGCGAGCATGCTCGACTTTCCCGCAATGTACACGGCGGTCGCGCCGCACAACGCGAACAACGTCGTCGCCATCGACGCGATCCGCGACGTCGGGGACTGGATCATGCGCAGGCTCGGCTGTATCTGCAAGCGCAAGTTCGTAAAAGACCTCAACCTCATCCGCAATATGCGCTATTGCGTGGACAAGTATAAATCCATCGTCTGCATCTATCCCGAGGCGCGCTATACGCTGGACGGAACGACGGGATTTCTGCCCGATTCTCTCGGGAAGATGAGCAAGCTCTTAAAAGTGCCCGCCGTCGTGCTGCGCCTGTACGGCACGTTCGTTGCCGCGCCGCAGTGGAACAAAGACGAGCAGTATCTGCCCATCATGTGCGAGTTGGAGTGCGTCGCGACCGCCGAAGAGGTGAAAAAATTGAGCGCCGACGAGCTGAACGCGCGCATTCACCGCGCCATGCAGCGCGACGACTACGCCTATCAGCGCGAGCAGGGCATTCTGCTGAAAAATCCCCGCCGCGCAAACGGATTGCACAATATCCTGTACCAATGCCCGCACTGCGGCACGGAGTTTAAAATGGAGTCCTCGGGTACGCGCCTTTGGTGTACCGCGTGCGGCAAGGGCTGGCAGATGACGGAGCTTTCCGAGCTTGTCGCCGAAGAGGGGGAGACGGAGTTCTCGCATATCCCCGACTGGATGGCGTGGGAGCGGCAGAACGTCCGCGCGGAAGTGCGTTCGGGCAGTTACCGTTTCGAGGACGACGTCACCGTACATACCCTCCCCAATGCGAAGCGGTTTTACGATCAGGGCATGGGCAGGCTCATTCAGACGCCCGAGGGAACGAGGCTCGTCTGTACGGCATACGGCGAACCGCGCGAGCTGTTCTGGGCGGGGACGGAGCTGGAAAGCGTTCACGTCGAGTACGACTATCCCTACCGCAAAGATAAGTACAAAAAGAACATTTTCGGGGACTGCGTGGATATTTCCACGCCCGACGACAGTTATTGGCTGCACCCCGTCTCCAACCGCGATCAGCTCACGAAGATCTCCCTTGCCACAGAGGAAATCTACCTTCTCGCCAAGGAAAAAGTGAAGGAACGCGGCAAAGAGGAGGCGGACGCCCCCGCACTCAGACGGCAGGAGGAGAACAGGGTCTGACCTGTTCCGAAAAACAGAAAACGCGGCGCGCGGGCAGTTTGCCCCCCCCCTGACTATTTTGCGGGAACAAAAAAAAATTAAAATTAAAAAAAAAAAAAACAGCCCACCCCAAAAAAAATGTATAAAAAAGTGGTG
>ERZ1090866.539-NODE-541-length-13682-cov-4.291260_pt1 | contig 13682 bp, 8 predicted proteins | sample MGYA00478477_ERZ1090866 | MGnify/ENA primary metagenome ERZ1090866 (study PRJEB33644, sample SAMEA5815737) | chicken gut metagenome | biome: Chicken; feature: Gastrointestinal Tract; material: Caecum | place: Ireland | collected 2019-01-01 | study: A study of the... | reverse complement strand
TCGCACAGCTCGAAAGCGTCACCGATACGGTGGAGTGGTTTTCGGAGAACGAGGCGCCGGAACTTGTCTTCATGGATATTCATTTGGCCGACGGCTCGGCGTTTTCGGTCTTCGAGAAGGCGGAGATAACGTGTCCGGTCGTCTTTACGACGGCTTACGACCAGTATGCGCTCGACGCGTTCAGGGTGAACAGCATCGACTACCTGCTCAAACCCATCAAGGAGAGCGACCTGCGCCGGGCAGTGGAGAAACTGGAACATCTGACGCGGGCCGGCATGGGAGAGTATTCGCGGCGGATAGGGGAGCTGGTACGTTCCCAGCGCGGGGCGCAGGCTTTCCTCGTGTATGTGAAGGACCGCATCATACCGCTCAAGACGGAGGATATCGCCTACCTCTATTCCAGCAACGAAAAGGTCGCGGTGTGTACGCTGAAAGGCGAACATTTCCCTTTCGACCGGACGTTGGACGCGGTCATGGCGCAGTTGCCCGAGGAGGGTTTTTTCCGGGCCAACCGGCAGTTCGTCATTTCGCGCGAGGCGATAGCGGATATTTCGGTGTGGTTCGGCAACCGGCTTTCGGTGAACCTTTCGGTGGAGGTTCCCGAGAAGGTGGTCATCAGCAAGGCGAGGGTGCCGGAGTTCAAACGGTGGATATCCGGTATCCGCTGAGGTACCGCCGGGAGGCCGTTGCGGTACGGAATGTTTTTTGCTGCCGCCGGGGAGGCGCGGCATGAAGGACGGAGAGGAAACAGTTAGGAAAAATAGAAAGAGATGAGAAGGTTTGCAGGTTTGTTGGTTTTGTTGCTGACGGCGGCACAGGCGTATGCGGCTGCGCCGGGACGTATTACGGGAACGGTCGTGGATGCGGCCGACGGCGAATCACTGCCCGGCGCGGTGGTGGAGGTGGTGCCGGTCGGAGGAGACGGTTCGTCGAAGAGTGCGATGAGCGAGGTGAACGGACGTTTCACCGTCGCGTCCGTGCCTTACGGCGATTATACCGTTCGGGTATCGTTCCTCGGGTATGCCGATTTCGAAAAGGAGGTAACGGTAGAGGCCCCGGTACTCGACCTGGGCAGGATAGAGATGCGGCTCGACGACAATGAGATAGAGGCTGTCGTGCTGGAAGTGCCCGCTATGCGCACGTCGCAGAAAGGCGATACGGTGGTGTACAACGCGTCGGCGTTCAAGGTGGCTGCGGATGCCGATACAGAGAGCCTGCTGGCAAAGATGCCGGGTATCATGATTTCCGCGGACGGTACGGTGGAGGCACAGGGCGAAGAGATTCAGAAGGTGTTCGTGGACGGCAAGGAGTTTTTCGGTGATGACGTGAGTACGGCGATAAAGAATCTTCCTGCCGAAGTAGTGGAGAACGTCGAGGTATTCAACAAACTGAGCGACCAGGCGGAGTTCACCGGACTCGACGACGGTGAGGGCTACAAGGCGCTGAATATCGTCACTTCGGAGAGCAAGCGCCGCGGGCAGTTCGGTAAACTCTATGCCGCATACGGTTATCCGAAGTATTATACTGCGGGCGGCAACGTGAACATTTTCGAGGGTGACAGCCGTATCTCCATCATCGGTCTTGCCAACAACCTGAATCAGCAGAATTTCTCTTTCGAGGATATTCTCGGCGTGGTCAATACGGGCGGCAGTTCGTCCAGCGGCGGCAGAATGGGCGGCCGGAGAGGAGGCATGGGCAGTTTCCTTGTCCGTCCGATGGACGGTATATCGACCGTTCAGGCCGTAGGCGTCAATTACAGCGATACGTGGGGCAGGCGTGACAACATGGAGGTGACGGCAAGCTATTTCTTCAACCACAGCAAGAACCGGAACGAATTCGTGAACGAGACGTGGCAGAACCCGGGCAGCCAGTACGACTACGAGACGGGCGCTTCCGGTGCGGAGAATTACAACCACCGTTTCAATGCCCGCATAGACTATAAGATAAACGACAATCAGAACCTGATGCTCCGCCCCTATTTCCGCTACCAGAAATATACCGGTACGGAGTCGTCGCAAACCGACATGTCCGAACTGGAGGACGATGTGGAGGAGGCGATACAGAGCATTCTCGGCAGCGACGGCAGCGACCGGTCCGGATACAATGCGGGGCTCAGTGCGCTGTACCGTATGAAGCTCGGGAAGCAAGGGCGTATCCTGACCTTCAATCTCGACGGGAGTTACGGCAAGAACAGGGAGCTGCAGCTCGTCGAAGAGTATTACTACCTGCCGCGGTATGCGGAGGGGATGGTCGCCGACTCGGTGGCCAACCAGCGCATTGCCGGCGATTCGTACAGTTACAGTCTCGGCGGCGGTCTGACCTATACCGAACCCCTCGGCAAGAGGTCGCAGCTCAATCTGGAATACCGCATCAACTACGACTATTCGGATGCGGAGAAACTTACTTACCTCTGGGACCCGGTGCTGGAACTCATTTCGCCCGAATTGAGCGAGGAACTTTCGACCATGAACAACAGCGGGTACCTTACTCACCGCGCGGGGCCCGGTTACCGGTATTCCGACGGCAAGACCAACGTCTCGGCATCGCTGATGTATCAATACTCCACGCTCGATAATGCTACCGAGTATCCTGCCACGGTTGCACCCTATGTGAACTATTCGTTCAACAACCTGGTCTATTCCGCCATGGCCAACGTCAATTTCGATGCCCAGAATACGTTGCGGATACATGCCCGTTCGCGGACGAACAACCCTTCGGTCTCCCAACTGCAGGACGTGCCCGATTTCTCCAACAGCACCTATGTCAGGGGCGGCAATGCGGCGCTGAGGCCCGCCTATACCAACCGTCTGCACGCCTTTTACATCAATTCCAACGTGGCGAAGGGACAGACCTTCACGGTGATGCTCGGGGCGGAGTACACATCCGATTACATAGGCGATTCGATAGTGACCTATGACGCTTCGAGGCCGTTCGTGATACCCAACTCGACCAATGTGTTGCAACAGGGACAGCGGTATGCACGCTATGCGAATATAGGGAACAGCTGGTCGGTACGTGCGGGGCTGAGTTATGGCCTGCCCGTGAAGTTCCTCGGCAGCAACCTCAATTTTAATGTAGGGGCTACTTTCGCGCAGACTCCGAATATCGTCGACGGGGCCCGGTTCATGCGCAGCGAGAACTATTTCGACGGTGGGGTGCAGCTCAGCAGCAACATCAGCGAGAACATCGACTTTACCATCCTGTACAACGGCAGCTACAATATCGCCAGCGGTATCTCCAATGGCGTCAGGACCGACGACAGGTTCGTCAACCAGTATGCTTCGGCAAGCATCAAGTGGGTGATATGGAAAGGGATTACCTTCACGGGAAATGCCTCCTATACGCAGTACAAGGGAATTACCAACAAGTACGACGAACAGTATGTGCTTTGCAACCTTTATATAGGCAAGAAAGTTTTCCGCAGTCAGCTTGGCGAGATAAGCATCGGGGTGAACGACCTGTTCAACCAGAATACGAGTTTCCGCCGTACGGTGCAGAGCTCGTACATCCAGAACAGTACCAACCTCGCGATTGGCAGGTACATATCCCTGCAGTTCGTCTATAACCTGCGTAATTTCGGCAAGAAAGCGACGCGTGCTGCCAGCCAGTACGACAATTTCGATACAGGCGGTTCGGGCAGTGTCGGCGTGCAGCGTCCGGGCGGTATGCCCGGCCCCGGCGGACCGCCTCCGCATGTGAGGTAGTTGAAGATACTTCGGTCGGATTTTCCTTTGGAAACAGAATTGATTAGTGAATTTATATTATCCCCACGAAATTGCTCATACGGTCAATACATCGTTTCTTTTGGTTGAGGTTGGGATGGACATACAGATTAAGTGTCGTTGCCACATTTGAGTGACCGAGGATGGCGCTGACAGTTTTATAATCACATTGACTTTCAATACATCGGGTTGCAAATGTATGGCGGAGCCCGTGAAAGACCAAATGAGGAATATCTAATTGATTTAATAGTCTGTTGAAATAGTCGCGATAGGAACGTGGTTCTTTAGATTGTACAGAAGTTCCCACGACATAAGGGGACGGTGATTGTTTCTTTACTGTTTTCAAGGCTTGGAAAAGTTGTTTCGACATGGGAATTTCTCGGCAGGAATTCTTCGTTTTTGGAGAAGATTGCACCTTTTCTGTAGATTTCAGTTCACAATTATATATCCTGCTAATAGTATGCTTTACAGTAACAGTCTTTTGTGTAAAGTCCACATCTTCCCATTTTAAGGCACATACTTCACCTATTCTCATGCCCGTACAGAGAGCCAATAATATACCTATGTTTTGTGGCGTAGGCTGTTCTATCAAATGACGCATCAGTATCCTCTGGTGGTTCAAGGACAATGTTGGCAATGACCTGTTTCCTGTATAGGAGGGATATTCGATTTCCCATTCTCCGAGTTGGAAAATTCCGTGCGTATTTCCATATTTGCTGATGGATTTGAGGACTGCCACCATATCCCTGACTGTTTTCCTTGCTAATCCCGAAGTACATTTGTCTATTACAAACTGCTGAACGTCATTTTCTGTTATTATTTCCATAGTACCGAACCGTGGCAATAAATGTGTTTGTAACGTAAGCAGATAAGCACACATGGTGGAATGTTTCACTATTGGACGTTTCGCCTCGCACCAAAGCTCGGAAACATCATAAAATGTCTTTTGGAGGTTCATGTTTTGAGAGAATTGATTGATATAACTCTCTCAAGATAACATATTTTATCTGTTCCCTTTTGAACGGTTATGGGTTTTACAGAGCATTTCACAATTTTCTATATTAGTCGCTCCGCCCTTGCTCCATGCAGTTACATGGTCGGCATCCATTTCCGAAATTTTGTAAATACGGGTTTTGTTGGCATTGTCACCCAAAGCACAGAGCGGACAATTGGAAACTCCTTGCTTCTCAGCTGCCTCGGTCTGTCGTTTATACGCAATTCTTTTGGTTGATTCTTCAAAGATACGAATATCAAGCAGTTTCTTATCTACTTCTCCACCCAGTACATATTCGTAAATGTTGCGGGAACACCGCACGCTTTCATCCGCTTGCAGGGCTTTTACCCGTTCTGTAACATGGTCGATACTATAAGGAGTGGTATGATACGTTTCGTATAGTCGTCCCCATTCCAAACCACACATATCATGCTCTACCATTGTAAAAGTAGCCGATACCCAATCAATCACAGAACGAAAATAACTTTCTAATTCACCTGTGGAAATATCATGTCGATGTTGGCTCATATAGGCATCGATGCTAATCCCTTTGCTGTCACAAATCCATTTAAGGGCTTCCGCCAGATAATCCTGTCGTTTCACATCCCCCTTGATATAGTGGCTCCATTTCTGCGTTTCCGCATTTTGGGAATTACTAAACACTCGTTTGGCTGCATTTACGAATTCCCCAGAGTAGATGGCGTTGAGCAATTCCTGCTCCTTGAGCGGAATGCCCACAATGTTGATGGTCTTGAACCACTCCTTGATTTCTTTCTCTTCGCCTTCACATTCATATACGAGTAAAGGTGAGCATAGGATGCGTTGACGCTGTTCTTCGGGCAATCCTGAGAAATACTGCACATTGTCTGTTTCGTCTTTGATGGCGAATTTGCCTGTGATAAACCGACCGAAAGAAGTGATACGTTGTTGTCCGTCAAGCACCTCAAACCGTCCGTCCTCCGTACGATTGAAATAGATTAATCCGATAGGATAACCCTTTAGCAAGGATTCTATCACCGCCACATCACGTTTTCCGTCATTGTAAATGTAATGGCGTTGGTACTCAGGCTGAATAGTGAGGCGTCCGTCCAATCCAAACAGACCTTTACCCTCCAGCTCATTATAGGTAAACCCTTTGCAGATATCTGCGACGGTCCATTCCGTATGCAATGTTGTCTTCATTATAGTTTAGTTTTAAGTTGAAATCTTAGGGATAACTGATAGACAGAATACGTCTGGCGTAAGGACTAAGAAATACACTGCTACTGATAGTCCGAAATACAATGACTTAAACGCCCGAAGCGTTATTAAGATTGGTGAAAGATATATTCCTATGTACGCCCGATTACTCATCCGCAGATTGTAGCCTGATATGTTTGATAAATACTCTCGCATAACGGTTTTCTCCATTAATCAAAGGTCGGGCATCTTTCATCCCTTTGAATGAAATACCCACGATTTCAACGTTATATCCGGCAGAAGAAGCCATCCCTAAGATTTCAATTCATTTGCGAATAAACAATCTACTGTACATGCGTTTCCCGTCAATGTAACCTCGTCCTCTGTCAATATTTAAATCGTATTCATTACCTAAGATTTCAAATTGCTCCGGACAATACTTATCCAAAAAAGAAATGGGAACTCCCATAACTCCGTCATAGTCGGACGGTATAGCATCCGTAAAAGGAACTTCTATGGCATCATAATTATCATAACGGTCATACGCTGTTTTACCTTTCAATTCCTTATGCTTTGAGAAGCGAAGGTTATCTGCCATAGTCATTAAAGGTAACGGTTCATGACGACGACCATGGTCAATGTTAGTGAACCAGCGTACACCTTTTACTCGAATGAATTTCCGTCCGTTCTCATCAATCCTCCAGCCTGCTGCAGCCAATGGATAATCATTCGGGACTTCAAACTCTCTATCACCGCTATGAATCGAATACCCCAGCCACATTTTATTGGCTTTTATTAATGGGAATACCTCTTTATAGGTTATTGCATTCATATTTCCGATGATGATAAATTTTTTGTTAGCTTCTACAATCCACGCCAAGAACTCGCGAAACAAGGAGAACGGCGGATTGGTGATGATTATATCAGCTTCATCCCGCAACTTTGTGACTTCTTTGCTGCGAAAATCTCCATCACCGTCCAAATATTCCCATTCAAGGTCATCTATGTTTATGCGGCCATCTCCACTTTTGTCTTTCTTCAAGATGAATATCTTGCCTTTAACAGAAGTTTTGGTCTTGTCAAATTGTGGAGCTTCAATTTCAAACAAAGTAGGTTCTGCCAATAACTTCATTTTCTTGCTGTCAGGTGCATAGCTCGTAGAAATCAGTTTTTTCAATCCCAACTCATCGAACTTGGCTGCAAAGAAGCGGGTGAAGTTGCTCCATTCGGGGTCATCGCAAGGCAACAATATGGTTTTGCCCCGGAACACGTCAGAGTCGTATTCGAGATAGGCATTCATTTCGACTTCAATGTCGTGGAACTGCGTGTAGAATTCATCGTTCTTAGCCGCCTTAGCTTCTTTCAGGTTGGTATTTGCCATGTATCTATTTTTATTTCGTTAGGTATAAGAAGAAGTGTAAATACATTCATATTCAGTGTTTCCGCTATCATATAACCAGGTATTGGCGGTTATACTTTTTAATAGTCTACAAATTGACTATGTGAAAAGTCTTCCCAAGCATATTGCCAACGGTTTTTTAAAATCACACTATCTAATGAGCGCAAAAATATAAGATTTTATTTGGTAGACAGCATGTCGCGCAAAAATGCGCTTTTCTACATCAAAAATACGAGTTGTTTGACGGAAATACACTGCGTATCGCAGAATGTATGACCGTGCCAAATCATGACTTTGCTCTCAGTGAACAGTGTGTAAGTAGCTTAATTTCTGTATTGTTTTCAAAAAATCCGACCGGAGTATCTCATGACGGAACCGGGATAGGAAGGGTCGGGAGGCGAAAGGAGGGTGTGGCAGGCCGAAAGGATGTCGGCCTGCCGCGCTTTCGTCAGGACTTCTGCGATCTCCGATTGGCGCTTCGATTCGGAGGCCGCCGCTGATTGGCGCGTCTTTTGCTGACCGTATTCCTTAATGACTGCCGTCCGGTCCTGAGTCGTGGCTTTTGCGGATTTATTTGCGGTCGGCATGTCCGGCGGCATTTTTATAATTCTTATATTTGCCGGCCGTCGGAACTGCTAACCGTTCAAAAGGACCTTGTGATATGGCATTGAAATTATTGACAACCAATAATACACAAGCATATGGATATTGCAAAAAGGTTTCCGGAAAATCCCATTCTCAGACCGTCCGACCTTCGTCCCGGCATTGACGGGATGGAGATAGTCTGCCTGCTCAATCCCGGTGTCTTCCGCCTCGGCGGCCGTACGGGACTGCTGCTCAGGGTGGCCGAAAGGCCGCGGCAGGAGGAGGGGCGCATCAGTTTCCCCATATACAACGACCGGGACGAGATAGAGGTGTTGTCTTTCGACAAGGATGACAGCCGGCTCGACGCCTCCGACCCGCGGGTCATCAAATACAACGGACAGAACTATCTGACGACGCTCTCTTACCTGCGTCCCGTCTTCAGCGACGACGGGGTGCATTTCTACGAGGATGCCGATTACCGGCCGATTTACGGCAAGGGGCCCCTCGAATCATTCGGTATAGAGGATTGTCGCGTCGCTACCATGGATGACGGTTATTTCCTGACCTTTACGGAGGTTTCGCCCGTTGCTGTAGGGGTGGGGCTGATAGCTACCCGCGATTTCAAAACCCTCGACCGCAAGGGCATGATATTCCCTCCGCATAACAAGGACTGCGCCCTTTTCGAATCGACGGTCGGCGGGAAATATTATGCCTTCCACCGTCCGAGCAGTCCGGAGCTCGGCGGCAACTACATCTGGCTTGCCGAGTCGCCCGACCGCTTGCACTGGGGGGATCACCGGTGCATTGCCGTAACGCGCGAGGGTCGGTGGGATTCCGCCCGCGTGGGGGCCGGAGCCGCCCCCGTCCGTACCGAGAAGGGGTGGCTCGAGATATACCATGGAGCCGACGGCAACAACCGTTACTGCCTCGGGGCGCTGCTTCTCGACCTCGAGAATCCTGCGAAAGTGCTTGCACGGAGCGACGAGCCCATCATGGAACCTACGGCACCCTACGAAAAGACGGGTTTTTTCGGAAACGTTGTCTTCACCAACGGACAGTATGTGGAAGGGGATACGATACACATGTATTACGGGGCGAGCGACGAAGTCATCTGCGGGGCCACCCTCTCCATCCGTGAAGTTCTGGCCACGCTGAACGTGTAGCCGGAGTCGTACCGGTGATTCCGTATGCCTTATGAGCTACGGACCGGTCTGTTCCGGAGCGTGAAAACCGCCAATGTCGAAAATCTTATAGAAATATCATGGCAAAATTCCTCAACGAATTCCAGTATTTCCGCCGGCAGCCCCACAACATGAAGGTGCTGCTCATCACGAACCTCTGTTTCGCATTCGTACTCCCCGTCATAGAGATATTCGTCGGGGCGTACATCATGCGCAATACGAACAATCCTTCCTTCGTGGCCGTGTATCAGCTCGCGCAGTACACGGGCATCGTGCTGTCGTCGCTTATCAACGGTTTTCTACTGAAACGGATAAATGTCCGGACGCTCTATATGTTCGGTATTCTCGTGAGCGGTATCTCGCTGTTGGTGATGATGACCGTCCAGGCCGTAGGGTTGTGGGAACTTGTTCTTTCGGGCCTGCTGCTCGGCGTTTCGGTCGGTTTCTTCTGGACGAACCGTTATCTGCTCGCGCTCAACTCGACGACGGACGACAACCGTAACTACTTCTACGGCCTCGAATCGTTCTTCTTCTCGGTATGCTCCATTCTCGTTCCGCTCGCTGTGGGCGGTTTCCTCGCCAAAGCCTCCGGAACGGGTTTCTTCGGAAGTACGATGGACATCAACAAGGCGTATCAGATAGTCACTTTCGTGACGCTCGGCATCTGCATCCTTGCCTGCATTGCCCTCTCGCGCGGGAAATTCACCAATCCGGCACAGAAGAAATTCCTTTATTTTAAATTCAACCGGTTGTGGAAGAAGATGATTGGCCTGGCCGCACTGAAAGGGCTCATTCAGGGTTTCCTGGTCACCGCTCCTGCCATCCTTATCCTGCGGCTTGTGGGCAGTGAGGGCGAACTCGGTCTCATACAGGGTATCGGCGGACTGATAACGGCCGTCATCGTCTATGTGCTGGGCCGCGTCACCAAACCCAAGGACCGTATCGCGGTATTCGCCGTGGGTATCGTCATCTTCTTTATCGGAACGCTCGTCAATGCGGCGCTCTTTTCGGCCGTGGGCGTAATTGTGTTCGTGCTGTGCAAAATCTTCTTCCAGCCGCTGCACGACCTCGCCTACAATCCGATACAGCTCCGGACGATAGACGTGGTGTCGCATCAGGAGCACCGCAACGAATACGCCTACATCATGAACCATGAGCTGGGTCTCTATGCGGGCCGGGCGATAGGGTTGGTGCTTTTCATCGTGTTGGCGACCTACGTGTCGGAGGATTTCGCACTGAAATTCGCACTGGTCATCGTCGGTGCCGTGGAGTTGCTCTCCATTCCCCTTGCCAAAAACATCACCAAGAATACGGACAAAGCCCCGAAGTATGCCGCACCCGACGTACAGGGCTCTTAAAACAGACGAAAGATTATGAAAACCGGATGGATTTTTACGGCGGCGGCAGTCGCTGCGGCGGCGCTTGCGGGATGCCGCGAAAAAGGAGGTAGGGAACCGGGGCCTGCTCCCGGCGACGGGGTGACTCAGGTGGCCATACCGCGGATAGAGAAGATGGACAACATGCCGGTGCCGTACAAGATAATCGACTGGAAGCGGAAAGCGCTCGAGTTCGACAATTACGCGTTCGATTTCGACTCCTCCATGCCGGCCGGGCCGATTATCTGGCTCGACGATGCACAGCGTAACGTGCCGCAGCAGACCTTCGGGCAGTACACTGCCATACACGATGTACGTCAGGGCCCCGAGGCGAACGGCGGAGAGTTCCACGAAAGCCTCACTTCGCTGGCGGCCATACTCGGAGGCGGTCTGAACGGAATAGACAAGACCAACCAGAACGGGTACAACTTCGTGAAGATGGTGCAGAACTATTTCAACAGCGACAACGGGTGGAACATCGTCATGAACAACACCAATCCCGATGTGGCAAATCTCGGCGGGGGATACGGGCGCGATTGGTGGTACGACGTCCTGCCCAACTGTCTCTATTACGCCGTGTCGGATGTTTTTCCGGGCGTTCCCGGCGCGGAGGAGATACAGCGGACGGTGGCGGAGCAGTTTTACCGTGCGGGCGAGGTGCTGGGGGAGAACTACGACTACTCCTACTTCGATTACGGGACGATGACGCCGCACGTCAATCACATTCCCCTGCAGCAGGACGCTGCGGGCGGCCACGGGTATGTGCTCTATTCCGCATACCGGAAATTCGGGGACGAGCGCTATCTGGAGGGGGCGAAACAGGCCATCCGGGCGCTGGACAACCAGAAAGAGAGCCGGTTTTACGAGATACTGCTTCCGTTGGGTATCTATACGGCCGCGCGGCTGAATGCCGAGGAAGGTACCGATTACGATACGGAGAAGATGATAAACTGGGTGTTCGATGGCGTGACCGACCCCAAGGGGCGTTACGGTTGGGGTATCATTCAGGACCGCTGGGGGCCCTACGATGTCAGCGGACTTCAGGGAAGCATTACAGACGGGGGAGGGTACGCCTTTTTCATGAACAGCGTGAAGATGGTGTGGCCGCTTCTGCCCATGGTAAAGTACGAGCCCCAGTATGCCCGTGCGATAGGCAAGTGGATGAACAACAACGTCAGCGCCTGCCGGCTTTTCTATCCGGACGAGATACCGGCCATCTACCAGTGGCTTCCCCAGCAGAAAGATATCACCCGCGGCGTGATAGCTTACGAGGGGCTTCGCAAGACCGACGATTACGGCAAGCCCGAACTGAAGGGTATGTCGCCCGTGGCCATCGGCGACGGGCCGAAATGGAACGAGGCCAATCCGCCCGAGAGCATGTTCAGCGTTTACAGCACCGCTCCGGTGGGGATTCTGGGGGCTACGGTGCATACGACCGATGTGGAGGGCGTGCTGCGGCTCGACGCCAATGCAACTGATTTCTATGCCGACAAGCCTTACCCCGTATGGCTGATATACAATCCCTATGAGAAGGAGGTGAAGATAACCTACGATGCGGGCGAGGGGGCCGACCTGTACGATGTGGTCGCCAGGGAGTATGTGGCACGCGATGCGCAGGGGCGTGTCAAGATAACCATTCCGGCCGATACGGCCCGGCTCGTGTATGAGCTGCCAACCGGAACGGTGCTCACCGAATCGGAGGGAAGGATAACCACCGATACCGGGCATGTGATACTCTATTGATTCGCTTTCCCGTACGGAAAGGGTTGACCCCTTCCGTACGGGATATTCCCTGCGACAGAGGGGCGAATGGTGTACGAACAATTTAAAACATATTGGTATGAAGAGAAAACTACTGTTTCTTTTTTGTCTTGTCCTGGCGGTTCCGCTGATACCCGTTGCGGCGCAGCAGACCGCTACGGTCAAGGGTATCGTGACCGATGCCCAGACCGGCGAACCGCTCATAGGGGTGAGTGTCGTCGTGCCGGGAACCACGCACGGGATTGCGACCGACGTGGACGGTTCGTATGAACTGAACAATGTGCCCGAGGATGGTTCGCTCGAATTCTCCTATCTGGGGTACGAAACCCGTACGGTGGCGGTCGGAGGACGTACCGTCATTGATGTCGCGCTGGATATGGCTTCCGACCAGATAGAGGAGCTGGTGGTGGTCGGTTACGCGGTACAGCGCAAGCGCGACGTGCTCGGTGCGGTGAACAAGGTGGAGGGTGCCGAACTCGCCCAGATTCCGGTACCGTCGGCTCAGCTCGCCCTTCAGGGGCGTGTGCCGGGCGTTCAGGTCGCCTCGGCCAGCGGTGCTCCGGGTGCCGATGTGTCGGTGCGTGTACGCGGCGTGGGTTCGATAAACTCCAGCAACGAGCCGCTCTACATTATCGACGGCATCCAGATAGAGGGCGGTCTCAATACCGTGTCGCCCAACGATATCGAGGACATCACCGTACTGAAGGATGCGGCTTCGACGTCCATATACGGTTCGCGGGGCAGCAACGGTATCGTCATCATCACCACCAAGAAGGGACGGGCGGGTCAGGCGACCGTATCGTTCAATGCGGAGGCGGGCGTGCAGACCCACGGTTATCTTACCCCGATGGTGAATACGGCCGACTATATCTCCATCTATAACGAGGCCGCCCGCAACGACAATGCCATGGGCGGCGTGCAGCGCGACCTCATCGAGGGGAGTTATCTCGACGGACTGGCCGATGTGAACCATGTCGAGGAACTTTTCCGGGTGGCTCCGCTGCAGCGTTACGAGCTCTCCGTGACGGGCGGCAGCGAACGTACCACCTATGCGGTGTCGGGTTCGTTCTTCGACCAGGACGGTATCATCAAGAACAGCGGTTACAAGAAGATTTCGTTCCGCTCCAATGTACAGTCCGACGTCAAACCGTGGCTCAATGTCGGGATGAACGTCATCGGAAGCATGGCCGAGACGCAGAGCATTCCCAGCTCGGGCGACGGTTATCAGAACAACGAAGGAGGCAGTGCCATCCGCTACGCCCTGTTCCGTACGCCTGCCATCCCCACCTACGATGCCGACGGCAACTACGTGGACCTGCCGAGCGCCTATTTCGGACAGGGAATTTACAACACCTTTTTCGGCGACGGCTACAACCCGATGGGCGTGATAAATGAGACCGACCGGGTACGCAACGAGAAGGCGGTCATCGAGGCGGCGAACATGCTTATCAAACTCCCGCTCAACATCACGTCGCGGACGGTGGC
>ERZ1090866.534-NODE-536-length-13725-cov-8.201097_pt1 | contig 13725 bp, 9 predicted proteins | sample MGYA00478477_ERZ1090866 | MGnify/ENA primary metagenome ERZ1090866 (study PRJEB33644, sample SAMEA5815737) | chicken gut metagenome | biome: Chicken; feature: Gastrointestinal Tract; material: Caecum | place: Ireland | collected 2019-01-01 | study: A study of the... | reverse complement strand
AATAAAATTTTGTGATATAAAAAATACAAGGCGGCGCATTGCGCCGCCGTTACATTTGCGTATGTTGCATTGCGGCCGTCAGACTTAAAGCCGCCGTTACATTTAAATTTTCAGAATTAAAATACGCCTTTTAAACTAAACTAAAAAAGACTTTAAAAAAATAATATGGATTTGTTTGATTTTAATAATAACGAAGAGCAGGCAAAACCGCTCGCAGAGCGCATGCGTGCAAATAACCTCAACGAGTTTATAGGCCAGCGGCATATCGTGGCGGAGGGCAGTCTTCTGCGCCGCGCCATTGCTTCAGACAGACTTGGAAGCTGCATATTCTGGGGGCCTCCGGGTACGGGAAAAACTACGCTCGCGCACATAATCGCCTCCACCACGCACGGCGAATTTATAAAACTCAATGCCGTTCAGGCGGGCGTCGCCGATGTAAAAAAGGCGGTGGAGCAGGCAAAAAATAATCTTAAAATGTACGGCAAGCGCACCTACCTTATGCTGGACGAGTGCCACCGCTTCAATAAAACTCAGCTGGACAGCCTTCTCCCCTCAATCGAGCAGGGCACAATTATATTTATAGGCTCAACTACCGAAAATCCCTATTCCTCCATGACGCCCGCCATAGTTTCGCGCTGTCGGGTATTTGAATTCAAACACCTTTCAGAAGAGGATATTAAGGGCGCGCTTTTTAAAGCTCTTAAGGACAGGCGCAAGGGGCTTGGCGAATACAAGGCAGTTGTGGAGGACGCCGCCATAGACCACATTGCGCGTATGGCAGGAGGCGACCTGCGCGCGGCGTACAACGCGCTCGAGCTTGCGGTAATAACCACCCCGCCCGCAGAGGACGGCACTGTAAAGGTCACGCTAAAGGACGCGGAGCAGTCCATTCAGCGCAAGGCCTTATCTTACAGCGAGGACGAATATTACGATTACCTTTCCGCATTCTGCAAATCGCTGAGGGGGAGCGACTCCAACGCGGCGCTCTATTACGCCATGCGGCTTATAGAGGGCGGGTGCGACCCGATGACCGTGGCTCGCAGGCTGGTTATACATTCCGCCGAGGACGTGGGCATGGCCGACCCGCAGGCGATGGTTGTGGCCACTTCGGCGATGTATGCCCTTGAAAAGACGGGCTATCCCGAGGGACTTATTCCCCTTTCAAACGCAATAGTATATGTGTGTGAAGCGCCCAAGAGCAATGCGGCCTGCGCCGCGTATCACGCCGCGCTCGACGATGCGCGCAATGTGCGCGACGACGAGGGAGTGCCGCCCTATTTAAAGGACAACACCTTCGGCGACGCAAAGACAAAGGCGCAGAGCAAGAATTACAAGTATCCGCACAACTATGCCGAAGGGTATGTTCAACAGCAGTACCTGCCCGATAAGCTTAAGGACAGAGTTTACTATGTTCCCAAGGGCATAGGCTTTGAAAAAAAGGTGGAAGAGATACGCAGGCAGAAGGGCAAGCTCAAATAAAATTTGCTCATTTTTCAGCGTTTTGCATTGAAATTATGCGGTATATTTGTATTAAAGCTATTATTTTTGCTTATATATGGTATAAGTACTGATTATATATTTTTGCGAAAATTTGTTTTTAATACAAATAAAACTTTGCATATATATCATTTTATAACAATAAAACTTTGCGCAATAAAATTGTATAAGATAAAAGTCGTGCGTTAAAACCGTTTTCGGTAAAAATTTTTAATTTTTGCGCTTGACAAATTTATTCTTTTTGTTATAAAATTATAAAAAGCGGCGAAGATTGGCATACCTGAATTTACAGAACTTTCTTTACGCCGAAAAAACTTAATAAATTTTAAAAGCTATGAAGGAGAGAAGTAACGCAGCAAAGTCTGTCTTCAGAGAGCGGGATAAGGTGAAAGCCCGCGGCACACCCTGCGCGAATAACACTCCGGAGCTGCCGCCTGAAAATCTATCAGCTGAGTAGGGTCGGCCGCAAGCCCGCGTCAGTGGCAGAGATTTGTCGCGGAGGTCTTCCGCAAGAATCTTGCAAAGTGACCGCATTTTTTGCGGTAATTTAGGTGGCACCACGGACATATTATACTGTTCGTCCTGAAATTATTAAATTTTAGGCGGGCAGTTTTTTTATGCCCGCGGGGAGTTATCATGGAAGGTTTAAAAAAATCGAGTACTTTTTACCGCACAATCACCTCGGCTGAACTTACTGAGGCGCAGATTGGTTTTACGCACACGATGTGCGGCTGGGTGGAAAATATCCGCGACCACGGCGGCGTTTCTTTTATTGACCTGCGCGACTTTTACGGCGTTTCGCAGGTGGTAATGCGCGATACAAAGTTGCTGCGCGGTATCTCGCGTGAGGACTGCATCTCGGTGACGGGTGTAATAGAGGCGCGCGACGAAGATACCTACAACCCTAAAATACCCACGGGCACGGTTGAGCTCAACTGCAGGTCGGTGAAAATTTTAGGCAAGGTTACAAAAAAGCTGCCCTTTGAAATTGTTTCCTCCAAAGAGACAAGGGAGGATGTGCGCCTTAAATACCGCTTCCTGGATTTACGTAACCGCAAAGTCGCGGCCAACATGGTTTTGCGCACAAAGGTGATTTCATTTTTGCGCAGTCAGATGGAGGAGCTTGGCTTTCTGGAAGTGCAGACGCCCATTCTGTGCGCATCTTCTCCCGAGGGCGCACGCGATTTTATAGTGCCGTCGCGCAGGTTCAAGGGCAAGTTTTACGCCCTGCCGCAGGCGCCTCAGCAATACAAACAACTGCTCATGGCGGGCGGGGTAGACAGGTACTACCAGATTGCCCCCTGCTTCCGCGACGAGGATTCCCGTGCAGACCGCTCGCCCGGCGAGTTTTATCAGCTCGACTTTGAAATGGCGTTTGCCTCGCAGGAAGACGTGTTTGCCGTGGGCGAAAAAGTACTCTATTCCACTTTTAAAAAATTTGCGCCCGATGCGGCCGTTACCGAGCTGCCTTTCCCCGTCATATCGTACGCGCAGGCAATGCTGGAGTACGGCACCGATAAGCCCGATTTAAGAAACCCCTTAAAAATTATCGACCTTTCGGAGTTCTTTTCGCGCTGCAGTTTTGCGCCCTTCAAGGGAGTCACCGTGCGCGCCGTAAACGTTCATTCGCAGATGAGCAAGGGCTTTCACGAAAAGATGCTGGCGTATGCAAAGTCGATAGGCATGGGCGGCCTCGGCTACCTTGAAGTGGCGGAGGACTTGGCGTATAAGGGGCCGATAGATAAATATATTCCCGAAGAGCTTAAGTATGAGCTGAAAGAGCTTGCGGGGCTTTCTGAGGGCGATACCATATTCTTTATTGCCGATACGCCCGACCGCGCGCCAGTGCTTGCGGGCAAAATAAGGCAGGAGCTGGGCGAAAGGCTCGACCTGATTGAAAAAAATGCCTTCAGGTTCTGCTATGTCAACGACTTCCCCATGTTCGAGGAAGATGAGGAGACGGGCGGCATAGGCTTTATGCACAACCCCTTTTCCAAGCCGCAGGGCGGGCTGAAAGCGCTCGAGGGCGACCCTTTGAGCGTGCTTGCCTGGCAGTACGACATAGTATGCAACGGCGAAGAGCTGTCCTCAGGCGCGGTGCGCAACAACGATCCCGCCGTAATGGAGCGCGCGTTTGAAATTGCAGGCTACACCGCCGAAGAGGTCAAATCAAAGTTCGGCGCGCTGTATACCGCATTGAAGTGCGGCACGCCCCCTCACGCAGGGATGGCGCCCGGTATAGAGCGTATTCTTATGCTTCTGAGCGGAGAAACGAGCATACGCGAAGTAGTTGCTTTCCCTATGAGTGCATCCGGGCAGGACCTTATGTGCGGCGCTCCGTGCGAAGTCTCTGAAAAGCAGCTTCGCGAGGTGCATATTAAATTAAGATAGAAAAACTGCTCAGTCCGCTGAAATAGTTTACTTCAGTCTATGAAATATAGCTAAACTGTTTCGGTCGTACAAAGTTGGTTGCGCGAGCGGGCGAAGTGATTGACGGAGCTATGCCGTGTGGGCGGGTGAAGTGATTTAAAAAAGCTGATATAGACCGCAGGCGGCTCAAATATATTTACAGAGCTTTACAAAGCGCGGGCGATATATTAAAATTGAGTAAAGGTGAAAATATGGCAATAAGCGAAAAAGAGCTGAAAAATCTTGCAAAACTTGCAAAGCTTGAATTTTCGGACGAAGAACTTAAAAAATTTGCGTGCGGATTTGACGAAATGATTGCTTTCTGCGACGGCATAAACGCAGAGGCGGGCACCGCCTGCCCCCGAGAGGGCTTCAGCGGCGCGGAGAGCGTCGGCTACGAAAATCTGCGCGAGGACGAGGTCGTTGAGGGGCTCTCCCAGGCGGAAGTTCTCTCCAACGTGCAGGGCGAACGCGGTTACTTCACCGTAAAGAGGGTGGTAAAATGAGCGGCGTTATCTCGCGCCTTTCGGCAATGCTGAAGGGCGGCAAAATTTCCGTAAAAGAACTGATTGAGGCCTATATATCCCGCATCGAAGCAGTAAATCCGCTCCTCAATGCATATGTCTATACCACTTTTGAAGAGGCGCTTTCCAAAGCGGACGTCCTGCAGAAGAGGATAGCCGAGGGCGCGTCTCCCCTTGCAGGGATACCGTTCGCGCTCAAAGACAATATCTGCACAGCGGGCATTCCGACTACCTGCTGTTCAAAGATACTCGAAAATTTCCGCCCCTGCTACGACGCGACGGTCTGGTCAAAGTTAAAGGCGCAGGGCGCCGTTCTGCTCGGGAAGACCAATATGGACGAGTTTGCCATGGGTTCCACTTCAGAGAGCTCCTTTTACGGCGCGCCCAAAAATCCCGAGAACACGGCGTGCGTAACGGGCGGTTCTTCGGGCGGTTCGGCTACGGCGGTCAAGGCAGAGCTTGCAGCCTTTGCGCTCGGCTCGGATACGGGCGGCTCTATAAGGCAGCCCGCCTCATTCTGCGGAGTGGTCGGTTTTAAGCCCACTTACGGCGCGGTTTCGCGCTACGGCCTCATAGCCTATGCCTCTTCGCTCGACCAGATAGGCCCCTTTGCCCAGACGGTGGAGGACGCCGCAATAGTGTACGACGCGATACGCGGCAAAGACGAGCACGATATGACTTCTGTCTGCGGCAAGGCTGGTGTGACAGACCTTTCCTGTGATGTAAAAAATCTCACCGTGGGCGTGCCCGAGGAGTTCTTTTCAGACGGCGTGGACGAAGAGGTAAAAAGCGCGATTGAGGCGGCAATATGCCTCTTTGAACGGGGAGGAGCGACCATACGCAGGGTACATTTCCCCGACCTTAAAACGGCCCTTTCGGCCTACTATGTAATAAGCTGCGCCGAGGCCTCTTCCAATCTCGGCCGCTACGACGGCATACGCTACGGCTACCGCGCCGAAAGTTATGCCGATATAGATGAAATGATTGTAAAAACGCGCTCAACAGGCTTCGGCGCGGAAGTAAAAAGAAGAATAATGCTCGGCACATATGTGCTGTCCAGCGGGTATTACGACGCCTACTACAAAAAGGCCTGCCTGATACGCTCGCGCATACGCGCCGCCTTCAGGGAGCTGTTTTCGGGGTGCGACATACTCATAACGCCCGCGTCGCCGACCACGGCCTTCCATCTGGGCAAAACCTACTCAGACAGCACCCAGGCTTACCTTGCGGATATATGCACGGTGCCCGTAAATATTGCAGGCCTGCCAGCGGTCTCGCTGCCGTGCGGCGTAAGCAAGGACGGTCTGCCCATCGGAATGCAGATAATTGCCGACAGAATGTGCGATAGTACTGCGCTTGCGTGCGCGCACTATTTTGAAAGGGAGGCGGCAGTTTCCGTACCTTTAAGCAGCGAGGTGGCACTATGAAGTATCAGATGGTTTCAGGCTTTGAAACGCATGTAGAGCTCTCTACGGCAACAAAGATTTTTTGCGGCTGTTCAACAAAATTCGGCGCCGCGCCAAACACTCACTGCTGCCCCGTGTGCATAGGTCAGCCGGGCGCACTGCCCGTACTCAACAAAAAAGTGGTGGAGTACGCCATCCGCGCGGGACTTGCCACGCACTGCACTATAAATACCGTCACCCACCTCGACAGAAAAAATTACTGCTATCCCGACCTGCCCAAGGCGTACCAGATTTCGCAGTACGATAAGCCGCTGTGCGAGCACGGATATGTCGAGCTGGAGAGCGGTAAGCGCATACGCATAACGCGCATCCACATAGAGGAGGACGCGGGCAAACTCGTGCACGAGCGCGGGCACACCTTTATCGACTATAACCGCGGCGGCGTTCCGCTCATCGAGATTGTGTCTGAACCAGACATCTCCTCCCCGCAGGAGGCGCGCGAATACGTTGAAAAACTGCAGCTGATTATGCGGTATATAGGCGTCTCCGATTGCAGAATGCAGGAAGGTTCTCTTAGGTGTGACGTCAATATATCTTTAAAGCGCGAGGTCGATACCCGTCCCGGCACGCGCACCGAGATTAAAAACATGAACTCGCTCAATTTTATAGAGAGGGCGATGGAGTACGAGGCCGCGCGTCAGGCGGAAATTTTAGACGGCGGCGGAAAGGTGGAGCAGGCCACTCTGCGCTACGACGAAACTACAGGCGAAACCTATGTTATGCGTACCAAAGAGGACGCTCAGGACTATCGTTACTTCCCCGAACCCGACCTGCCAGAAATTACCATTCCGCAGTCGGTCATGGATAAAACAGCGGCACATATGCCCGAATTACCGCTGCAAAAATTCAGGCGTTACACGCAGGAGCTGGGCATCAGCGAACATAATGCGCGCCTTATTTATAAATATGTTGCCGTGTGCAGATATTTTGAAAAGTGCCTTGAGGCAGGAGCTTCGGCAAAGAATGCCTCTAACCTCATTACGGGCACGGTATTCTCCGTGCTTGCCACAGAGGAGGAGAAGGAAAACTTTGCCCTTCCTTTGACTGAAGAACAGTTTGCGTTTATTGTCAAGTGCCTTGACGAAGGCAAGATAAACTTTACCTTTGCACGGCAGACCTTGCTCGAAATACTTGCCGGCAGGCAGAAGTTCAGTTCCGACCTCTTTGCCGCTGCAGGCGGCGGCGTGGCGGACGAGCAGCTTGAAGCGCTGTGCGCCGAGGCGATAAAGTCCAATTCCGCCGCCGTTGAAGACATACTCTCCGGAAAACTCAAGGCGATGGGCAGTCTGTACGGCTACATCAAGCGCGCAAGCGGCGGCAGGGCGGATATAAAAAAGTGTGAGGTCATTATCAAAAAACTTCTCAATATTCTTTAATAAACCTTGAATTGGTGCGGAAATATGCCAAAAATAATGCATTCAATAAGTGTTTAAGTTTTGAATTTTTTTAAGCGTCTTAAAGCGGGGGCCGGGAATTTTGCGGCGGCCGCGTTTAATTTTGGAAATTTTTGCGCCGGTTTTTTTTGGTGAATTTTAAACTGGTTTTTTATAGGTTGTAGGTGGGGGGGGAGGTTGCGGAGTTTGAGTTTGCGGTTGTTTGTTGCAGTGGTGCGGCTTATTTTGCGGTGAGCAATATCTGCGCGAACGGGCAGCTTTTTTAAGTCGGGCGTAATATCTGCGCCGCGCAGGCAATATATTATCTTAAGCGGAAATGTACGCACAGCATACAGGCGTAATATTTTTTAAAGACGGCGGCTGACTGAATTTGTCTGCTGCCCCTCAAAAGAAGTTTTCGGCAAAAATTGCCATAAAAACATAATATTACAAAAAATTTTTTGCATTTTCGCTGATATTATATGAAAAAACATAGCCACACGGCGGTATCGTTCCGCCTCAAAAGCATAATTTTCTTTGTCGCCGCGCTTGTTCTGTGCGCGGCTCTCTCGCTGTGCGCATATACGAGCGGGGCCTATGCCGTTTTTTACGGCGGTACATCGCGCAAACTGCCCGTTTACAGCGTGGGCAGAGAGGATAAGGCAATCAGCATAACTTTTGATTGCGCCTGGGGTGCCGACCATACCGACGATATTTTAAGCGCGCTAAAGGATTACGGCGTGCGCGCCACATTCTTTATGGTGCAGTTCTGGGCGGAAAAGTACCCCGAATATGTAGAAAAGATTGCAGAATACGGCAACGAAATAGGCACCCATTCCAAGACGCACCCGCATATGCCAAAGCTTTCAGCTGAGGAGATTACTGCCGAACTTAAAAGCTCTTCAGCGGCCATAACTGACGTGACGGGCAAGCAGGTTGAGCTGTTCCGCCCGCCGTTCGGCGACTACGATAATAAGCTGATAACTGCCGCCGAGGAGCTGGGGCTTTACACCATTCAGTGGGATGTAGACAGCCTGGACTGGAAGGATTTATCCGCCTCTGATATTGCCGTAAGGGTGACGGGCAGGGTAAAGAGCGGCTCTATCATACTTATGCACAACAACGGTATGCACACGGCCGAGGCCGTACCCATTATTTTGCAGACGCTGATTGAACGCGGCTACACATTTGTGCCCGTGGGCGAACTTATTTACAGAGAAAATTATTATATCGACGTCAGTGGCAGGCAGATGCCTTACAGCAACTGAGTTTGCAGTTTAGCGCTTTAGTTATGGCATAGTGCCACACCAATTATGTTTTTACGCGCTTTTGCGCAGAAAAAAATACATTATACGCGCCCTGACGGCGCGAGAGTACGTTTTTAAATTGACAGTTTAAAATAATGAAATACTTTTTTGGAGGCATATCATGAATTACAGTACAGAAAAAAACAACAGAGTGTATATCTGCGGCGAAATTATGTCGGGGGCAAAATTTTCGCACGAGGTATTCGGCGAGGGCTTTTACGAATTTTATGTAAAAGTTTTCCGCCTTTCAGGTCAGGCCGACATTCTCCCCGTAACTATCTCGGAGAGAATTATGACGGAGGATATGAAGCCCGGCAAAATGCTGTGCGCGCTCGGTCAGTTCCGTTCATACAATAAGCTTGAAGGCGGCCGCTCCCGCCTTATGCTCACTGTGTTCGTGCGCGAAACTCTGCCCGAACCCTGCGGCAAAAATCCCAACAACATAGTGCTTTCAGGCTATATCTGCAAGCCGCCCGTCTACCGCACTACGCCCTTCAACAGAGAGATAGCCGACCTTTTAATTGCGGTAAACCGCTCTTATAACAAGTCGGACTATATCCCCGCCATTGCTTGGGGAAGGAATGCCCGCTTTGTAAACAGCCTGTCCGTGGGCGATAAGGTGGCGCTCTCCGGCAGAATACAGAGCAGGGAGTACCAGAAAAAGCAGGAGGACGGCACGTTTGTCACTATGACCGCCTATGAGGTATCAATCTCCAAGCTTGCGGCCTTTGACGACGATACCGAGTTCGATATAGACGAGGAGTTCGATTTGTACTCCCCCGCGGCCTTGAGGGCGCACCTTGGCGAAGGTCAGTAAATTTTAAACTTGCAGTATTTTTAAACGCAGATTTTTTATTTGCTTTTCTGCCGTTCACGGTTTGTAAATGCAGATTTTCAAGCAGTATTCACTTACAGCTCTGATTTAGGCGCGCAGGTACTGCCTTTTGGGGTTGAACCAAGCTTATGCGCCCGAAATACTATTTGATAAAAATGCTTGCATTTTACAGAAAACTGTGTTATAATAACAAAAACTGCACAAGAAATTTTATGCGGAGAGCTTGTTTTTCCGTAAAAGTTTTTTGCAAACATACTCAATATTTTCAGTTATATAATGCTATGAAGCGGAATAGTACCCCTTTTACAGGTTTTCAGAGAGCTGCCGTATGGTGCGAGGCAGACGAAGTGCAGGGCGAACTCGCCGCAGAGCAGCTTTGCTGAACTACCAGTAGGCAAAGACGGTCATCCGCCGTATAACGGACGGGATGTGCATGCATCCTCAAGGCAGCTTTTGCTGTGAAGAAGAGTGGTGCCACGTCGGCACGACGTCTCTTTATCGGGGCGTCGCGCCGTTTTTGTTTTTGCGCGGTTTGTTTTTTGCGGCTGATTTGTTTGGGTTGCGGTTGTTTTAATTGCGCGGCTTAAAGTGGTCGCAATCATATACTTAACGCTGTTTGCAGTTGCTTTATTTCGGTCAACAATTTAACGCCACTGTTTTTATTCCGCTGTTTTAGCACCGTTGATAATCTGACGTTGTTTTTTACATTTAAAAATATTCTTTTCGGGGCATTGCCGCGCGGCGGCGTCCCGTAAGCAGGTGATATATGAAAAATTTTAAAAAGTATTCAAAACAGTATTATCTTCCTCCGCAGCGCTGTATGGATTGGGCGGAAAAGGACGCCGTTGAGCGCGCTCCCGTCTGGTGCTCGGTAGACCTCCGCGACGGCAACCAGAGCCTTATAGAGCCTATGTCGCTCGAAACCAAGGTCGAATTTTTCAAACTGCTCACGGAGATAGGTTTCAAGGAGATAGAGGTCGGCTTCCCCGCCGCCTCCGAGACGGAGTACGACTTTGTCCGCAAACTTATAGAGGACGAGCTGATACCCGACGACGTCACAATTCAGGTGCTCACTCAGGCGCGCGAACATATAATTAAAAAGACTTTTGACGCGGTGCGCGGAGCAAAGAACGTAATTGTGCACGTCTATAACTCCACGTCTGTCGCCCAGCGTGAGCAGGTGTTCAAAAAGGACAGGGAGGCGGTAAAAAAGATTGCAACCGACGGCGCAAAACTTTTAAAGGAGCTTGCCGAACGTGACGGTGCAGCCTACCGCTTTGAATATTCGCCCGAATCGTTCACGGGTACAGAGCCCGAGTATGCGCTCGAGGTGGTAAACGCCGTACTCGATATATGGCAGCCGACGGCAGACCGCAAGGCAGTAATCAATCTGCCCGCCACGGTAGAAAACGCTATGCCCCACGTATATGCCAGCCAGGTGGAGTACATCAATAAAAATATGAAGCATAGGCAGAACGTCGTGCTCTCTCTTCACCCCCACAACGACCGCGGCTGCGGCGTGGCTGCGGCAGAGATGGGTCTGCTTGCGGGCGCGGACAGAATAGAGGGCACACTTTTCGGCAACGGCGAGCGCACGGGCAATGTGGATATAGTCACGCTTGCAATGAATATGTTTTCGCAGGGGGTAGACCCGCACCTCAATTTTGAAAATATGCCCTACATTTGCTCTTTGTACCGCACATTTACGGGCATGGCGGTCAATCCCCGCCAGCCTTACGCGGGCGAGCTGGTATTTGCGGCCTTTTCAGGCTCGCACCAGGACGCCATTGCAAAGGGTATGGAGTGGCGGACGCAGAAGGGGATCGAGGAATGGACTGTGCCCTATCTGCCTATAGACCCGCACGACGTGGGCAGGCAGTACGATGCCGACGTTATCCGCATCAACTCGCAGTCCGGCAAGGGCGGAGTAGGATATGTCCTGCAGACGGGCTACGGCATAAACATGCCTGCAAAAATGAAAGAGGCAATGGGCTACGCCGCAAAGGACGTATCCGATAAGCTGCACAAGGAGCTGCACGCCGACGAGGTGTTCGCTATCTTCCGCGAAAAGTTCCTGGATTGCAGGGGCGTATTTGATGTCACAGAGTGCCACTATAAGCAGACGGGAGAGGGCATTTTTGCCACCGTCACAGTGGTAAAGGACGGCAAAACTGTGGTTGCAGAGGCGGAGGGTAACGGAAGACTGGACGCCGTTTCCAACGCGCTTAAAAAATACCTCGGCATAACTTATACCCTTACTGACTACGAAGAGCACGCCCTCACGCAGCGTTCAAGCTCCAAGGCCATCTCCTATGTGGGCATAGAGGGAGGCGGAAAAAGATTCTGGGGCGCGGGCGTCGACGAGGATATTATTATGAGCTCGGTAAAGGCTCTCGTTGCGGCACTGAATAATATGTTTACAGCAGGCAAAAATTAAATTGACCCGCACATATGCCGCAAATACTCTAAGTTTACTATGCGTTTTGCGGGTTTGTGGATAATGTATTTGTTGCTGACGTGTTTGTGAAATATAAGCGCGGCGGCAAAAGCCTGAATAAAAATATTTGACTTGCCTTGTGGCTTGCTGTATAATTTAAGCGTATGCGGACTGAAAAATAGTCATACTTATGTAAATTGCACATATACTGCCGCATAAATAATAATTAAAAGGTACACATATGTTTCCCGATCCTATACTTAAAATAGGCGACCTCGAAATTTATGCTTACGGTGTATGTATGGCCGTGGGCATAATAGCCTGTTTCGTCTTTTTGCTCTGGACGTTCTGGTACAAGAACTTCAATGAAGAGTGCGTAGACAAGATGATATTCCTCGGCGTCATTGCCACGGGCATAGGAATAGTCTTTGCAATGCTCTTCCAGTCGGTATACAACTATATAGAAAATCCTAAAGCAGGTTTCAAATTCGGTGATATGACCTTCCTCGGAGGCCTTATCGGCGGCGTGGGGTTCTATGTACTGTTCTACAACCTGTATGTGTTCGTTGTTGCGCCGCGCACCAAAATAAAGTGGCTGCAAAACAATATGAACGCCAGTCTGCTTGACGCGGTACCATTCATTCCCATCGGCATAACTATTGCTCACGCCTTCGGCAGGCTCGGTTGCACAATGGCGGGTTGCTGCTACGGCATGGAGGCAGACTGGGGCATCTACTTTGAAACTGCAGGGACAAAGGTTATTCCAACACAGCTCTTTGAATGTGTCTTCCTCGTGCTCCTCACTATCGTGATGGTGGTGCTCTACTTCAAGTTTAGGTTCAACTGCAATTTAAGTATATATCTCATAGCTTACGGTGTATGGCGCTTTATAATAGAGTTTTTCCGCGACGACCACCGCGGGGAATTTGTTGCCGGGCTCACGCCTTCGCAGTTCTGGTGCATACTTATGGTGGCGATAGGCATAGGTTACTTCTTTGCCTATAAATATATCTTTAAAAAGCGTATGAAGCACCCCGAACTTCAGCCGCGCGTCAACGGGAAGAAGAAGGAGTCTGTGGCGGATAGCGGAAGTGACGTTGAAAGCGGAAATCAGATGGCTATTCAAACGAATGGCAAAGCAACAGCCAAAACTATTGACGGTAAAGGTATTTGCAGTATTGTAAGGCTTGCGGCTTTTGTTATTACCGGGGCAATGGTTGTTATGGCCATAATAGGTATATGTATTAATTGGGTAACCTTTTCCGCGCAATTAGCGGATGGACTTTTTGAAACTGAGGCCGACGGCATTACTCTTTCGCGATTGTTTGAGTTGTTTGGCGGATTAGACGGAAAAATAGGCGGAGCATTTAAGACGATGTCGGCTTTCTCCATACTTTCGATTATTTTTATCGGTATAACGATAGCTTTTGCTGTATTGTGTAAGAAAATCGGGGGTAAACCGCTTACGTTTATTTTATTTGTGGTTGCAATGCTTTGCATTGTTTTCGGTTTGGTTAGCACAATATCTTCATTTGCATTTTGTGATATAGCAAGCGTAGATGTCGGTGCAGCCTTAAGCGGTACGTATACTGTATCGGCAGGCGCATTGTTGACTGCAATAGGCAGTATTATTTCGGGTTTTATGGGCGTTCTTTTTACGGTTTTAATTTAAAAATATATTTTTGTAGCCACAGACGAATAATGCGCCTGTGGCTCTTTAAATATTACAGACTTGTATAATACGAAAAATAGAAAAAAGTAATATAGTAAATCATGCCTTAAAATAGTTTTGACATACTATGTGGTTAATTGCAATTTTTGTTTTAAAAGACAGCCTGCATAGTTATTGTAAATTAATTTTTTTGTAAGTGTACTTT
>ERZ1090866.533-NODE-535-length-13725-cov-47.382955_pt1 | contig 13725 bp, 11 predicted proteins | sample MGYA00478477_ERZ1090866 | MGnify/ENA primary metagenome ERZ1090866 (study PRJEB33644, sample SAMEA5815737) | chicken gut metagenome | biome: Chicken; feature: Gastrointestinal Tract; material: Caecum | place: Ireland | collected 2019-01-01 | study: A study of the... | reverse complement strand
CCTAATGCTTATATTGAAATTAAAAAAGTCATTGATTGTCATAATAAAAACTTAGATTGTTCCTTATACCAATGTTCTAATTGTAGTGATATTGTCTTTATAGGACATACTTGTAAATCCCGCCTTTGTACTTCTTGTGGCTATAAATACAAAAATGAAAGAGTTGAAAATATCTTAGAAACTGCTTATTCTTGCAATTATAGACAAATTGTTTTTACTATTCCTAAAGAATTAAGGAATATATTCTATTATCCTTATGAAGAAAGAATTGATATTTTATTTGAGGCTGTTAGAGATACTATTTACTCTATTCTTAATTTATCCTATAAGAAAAATAAATTTGGTAAAACTAAAGAATATAAAAGTAGAACTAAATGGACTCCTGGTTTCTTTGCTTTTCTTCATACTTTTGGTAGAGACTTAAAGTGGAATCCTCATATTCATGTTTTAATCGCCGAACTTAAAATATCTGGTGATAAAATATGTAAATGGAATTATTTTGATTATGATGCTTTATCTAAAAGATTTCAAAAAATGTTACTTGACTTACTCAGTAAAAGATTAGATAAAAATATTTTTTCTAATGACTTTAAAAAAGAACTTTTCTTAAATCATAAAAATGGTTTTTATGTTTATGCTGAACCTGAAAAATTTAAGTCTTTAAAAGATGGCGTTGAATATGTCACTAGATATTATAGTAGACCTGCCATTAGTGAAAATAGAATTATTAATTATGATGGTGAAAATGTTACTTTTTGTTATAATGCTCATGAAGATGAATCTTATCATGAAGTTACTATTTCTGCTCTAGAATTTATCAAACTTTTAATTAGACATCTTGTTCCTTATGGGTTTAAAACTATTAGGTATTATGGTTTTTACAGAAAGAAACCTAGTTGTTTTGATAAGATTAATAAACTTATTAATAAAGAAAAGTATACAATTAGAAAAACTCTTCTTAAACATAGACTTTCTATTATGAATGCTTTTAATAGAGAGCCTTACACTTGTCCTAGATGTGGAAATATGTTAAATTATCTTTTAGAAATGACTGGAGGTTAATTATGTTTGATTTTGATAATTTTCCTATTAAACTTAGTGGAAAAACAGTTAATTACATCTGTCCAAAATGTAAATATAAATTTGAGGCTCCTATTGAAGCCGTTTTAGGGTTTGAACAGGAGGATGAATGGAATGGTTTACCTATTTCTACTCCTCCATATACTATCTGTGGAAAGTGTAACTTCGATAAATGTGTTCCTTTAGACTACCATTCTAAAAGAGGATATCATCATGTTTATAAAGAAGATTAATTTTATTTTAGATTTATTCATGATACGAGATTATTATCTCGGTTTTTGTGGTTATGTAAACTTAAATTAGAACTTTTATTTGTAATAGAATTTTAAGTATGAATTTCCTATTATATTAAAAAGAAAGACACTCCTAAAATGGAATGTCCTTACTGTGGTTCTACTGTGGAACAACTTAAAATTTAAAGTTTTGCTTTATTCTTTTTTGTCGTGATACTAAATCATATCAGTACCACTTTTGTTTTGTCTGCTTTTAAACGCAATTTCCTTATATATAAAAAAGCTTCCAGAAAATCTGAAAACCTTATATTTTAATGGAGGGCCTAGTCGGATTTGAACCAACGATCAGGGAGTTGCAGTCCCATGCCTTACCACTTGGCTATAGACCCATTTCACTCAACCACACGTATTATTCTACACTAAGAGCCTTTCTTTGTCAATCAAGGAAAAGAAAACTTTTACTATAAACTATGCCTCAAATTTCCTTTTATTACAAAAAAGGATAGCTTTTTTCCCTACCCTTCCATATTACGAATCCGTTCTACATCAAGCATATCTTCTTTCGCTTCTGCCATATAACTAGAAATTTTTTTCTCAATCTCGGTCAAAGCTCTTTTATCAATATTGCTTAACACAACAAACTCTTTTACCATATCAATTTCAATTCTACCCCAAATAATACCACTTTTTACTTTTAAATCATTAAACATATCTGATGTAATACTATCAAAGAAGTAACCAATCACAACCCGATCCCGACCGATTACCAACCTCTTATCCGTAAGAGCAATAACAGCAGTCCCAAAGATATCAAAAGAGCTGTGATTTTTCTGAGCATAAAAAGCATATTCTATCTCTTCATCATCATATAAATGTTCTAATACCACGCGACTATTTTTCGCAAGTCTCCAACCAATTGTCAGAGGATATTTCGTTCGAAACTCCTGTAAAAAATATTCCAAGCGCTCCTTATTATTCATATTCTCTAATTCCATATATATCTCCTATTCACTTATCAAGCCATTATCTTTAAAGAAAGAAACCATATTATCTTCTGTTGTCAAACCACTTCTAAGATCAACTACTTCCCCATTCTGAACAATTAAAGTTACCGGAGTTCCCCACTGTCCACTAAAATAATCATCCGAACTTATCAATCGATCAAGTCCATCAGAATCCAAATTATCAATATTTAGATAATGAATATCTACATCATAATTCGCTTGAATATCCTCCATAATTGGTTTTTGTTGTTGACAATAAGTACATCCTGGTCTACCTACATAGATAATTTCTTTTTCTGATCCATTTAAGTAAGAAAGATATTCATCAATGCCAATTTCTGCAAGTTCCTCAGGTTCACTCTCTTCACTACTTGGTACCTCACAATTTTTTAATTCAGAAGCAAAATAACTTCCTCCAAATACAACAATTAAAGCTAACACAATAATAGCAATGGTTTTTATATTCTCGATTTTTCTTTTTTCCATAATTAACCTCCGTGACCTTATTATAACATAAAAGAAAGAAATTGCGTAGATCTTAGTCACTTTTTTTCTTATTTTGTCGAAGAAAAATAAAGTTGTCGAACAAATTGTGGAAAAAAAAAAAAGAAAAATCATAGATTATACAGAAAGGGTGATAACATGCCAACAATCGGTCTTATCAAAGGACTTTTATATTATCGTTATGAAACTTTATGGAAATCTTTTTTTGATATTTTAAAGATTCCCTATCAAGAAAGTAAAAACAGTACACTGAAAACCCTCGAATTAGGCAAAAACAAATGTGTCGATGAAACTTGTCTTTCTTTAAAACTATTTATTGGCCACATTGAACAATTAAAAGATCATTGTGATTTAATCTTAATTCCTAGAATCTTTTCCCTTGAAAAAAAAGAACAAGTCTGCACCAACTTCAATGCTCTTTATGATATTGTAAGAAATCTCTATCCCGAACGAACCATCCTTCACTATAATATAGATGTAAAAAGAAACGATACCGAAGAAAAGGCTTTTTTATTTCTAGGAAAACAACTGGGTCTTAAAAAAGAAAAAGTGTTAGCAGCTTATAAAATAGCCAAAACAAAAGAATTAGAAGAACAAAAAAGAAAAGAATTAAAGGGGCAAAAGAAATTAACAGCCAAAAAGAAAAAAATTTTATTATTAGGACATCCTTATAATATAAAAGATCCACTGATTGGCAAAAGAATAATTGCTTACTTACAAAAACAAAATATAGAAATTCTTTATGAAGAAGAAATGCCAAGAGATCAAATAAATAAGTACATTAAAAAGATATCACCAAGAGTTCACTGGACGATGAACAAAGAATTACTAGCAGCCTTTGCTTATTTTAAAGATAAAGTGGATGGTACAATTGTGATAACGGCTTTTCCCTGTGGACCGGACTCGCTTAGTAATGAAATGATTTTAAGAAAAAGAGAAACCCAAAAAGTTTTACTTCTTACTTTTGAAGATCTCACCAGTGACGTTGCCATCATCACGCGTCTTGAAAGCTTTATGGACATGCTAAAAGGAGGAATTCATCTATGAAAGAAAAAGTAATTGCCTTTCCTCAATTGGGAGATTATGCCGAACCATTAAAACGATTTATGCATGAAATTACAGGCTTAAAAGTACTTAATATGCCACCGATTACCAAAAAAACAATTGCCATTGGCAGCAAATATAGCCCTGACTCTGTCTGTGTACCTTTTAAATATATTTTAGGAAATTTTATTGAATCTATAGAACAAGGAGCGAATGTTTTATTTCATGCCGGAGGAGGATGTCGCTATCGTTATTATGCTGAAGTACAAGAAACTATTTTAAAGGATCTAGGATATGATTTTGAAATGATCCAAGTCTATCAAGAAGACGGTTTAAAACCACAAGAAGCTTTTCAGAATTTGAAAAAATTAAATCCTGAATTAACCGTAAAACAAGTCATCAAAAAAGGAATCTATACTTTTTTCTATATCACTTACTTAGATAAACTCGATCACCTCATCCGCTCTCGAATCGGGTTTGAAGTCGTTGAAAATTCTTTCTTAAGTTTAAAAGAAAATTTTATAAAAGAAGCCAATACCACCCCTACCCTTCATCAATTAAAAAAAATTTACCATAAATACAAAAAACAAATAAAAAAGTTAAAAATAAAGAAACCCAAACACTGTTTAAAAGTAGGAATTATTGGAGAATTATACACCTCTATGGAACCATTCTCAAACTATGACCTAGAAAAGCTTCTTGCGAAAAATCATATTGAAATCAAACGTTTCACCAATTTAAGTTATCTGTTATGGCAAAAGAAATTATTATTACCTTATATGAAATGGAAAGTTAGGAAATACTGCCGTTATACTTTAGGCGCTGATGGACTAGACAATGTCTACCGCGTTCTATGGTTAAAAAAGAAAAAATACGATGGGATCATTCATATCAAGCCCTCGGGTTGTACTCCTGAAATCGGAGCCATGCCTATTATTATGCGTGTAGCCAAGAAAAAGAAAATGCCCATTATTTTTTTATCATTTGATGAACAAACTGGAATCGAAGGTTTAAATACGAGAATTGAAGCCTTTTATGACTTGTTAAAAATTAGAAAGGATGAAAAAAAACATGAAAGCTTATTTAGGAATTGATATTGGATCGATTTCCACCAAAGGAGTAATTATCAATGAAAACAACGAAATACTAGCTTATAGTTATCTTTGGACCGAAGGAAATCCTTTAAAAGCTGTAAAAAAAGTATTAAAAGAATTAGAAGAAAAAACAAAAGATCAGGATCTTAGCATCTTAGGAGTTGGAACAACTGGATCCGCCCGCAAATTAATTGGTACAATGCTTCATGCAAACAGTATTAAAAATGAAATCACGGCTCACGCAATTGGAACCCTTTCCCGGAACAAAGAAGTTCGAACCATTTTAGAAATTGGGGGACAAGACTCTAAAATCATTCTTTTAGAAAATGGTATCGTAACCGATTATGCCATGAATACGTTATGTGCAGCAGGAACCGGAAGTTTTCTTTCTAGTCAAGCAAAGCGTTTAGGACTTGACGTCAAAGACTTTGGAAAAATTGCCTTAACCAGTACCCACCCTACTACGATTGCCGCCCGCTGTACCGTTTTTGCTGAAAGTGATTTAGTCCACAAAATTCAAATGGGTTATGATCAAAAAGATATCATCGCAGGTCTATGTTACAGTGTAGCAGCCAATTACTTGAATAACGTAGCCAAAGGAAAAAAGATCAAAAGCCCCATTATTTTTCAAGGCGGAGTCAGCAAAAATGAAGGGGTCAAAAAAGCCTTTGAAGATCTTTTACAGGAAAAAATCATCACCGATCCCAATGGCCATTTAATGGGAGCTTTAGGAAGTGCCATTTTAGCGAAACAAAACCCTCGAAAAGTTCCTTTTTCCTTTACTATTATAGAAAGTAATTTTGAAACAACAGGAACAGAATGTAAAGGATGTCCAAATCATTGTGAAGTCGTTGTAGTAAAGCAAAATGGAAAAAAATTAGATGCTTGGGGTAATCGTTGTCCAAAAGGAGCTATATTCAACAACTAAAATTATGCTATAATGATAATAGGTGATCAACATGAAACGAATAAAAAGACGAAGACTTCGCCCTTGGGCTTTTTGGGTTTTCTTTTTACTGTTTCTTAGTATTTTAATTATTACAATTACTATTCTACTCTCTTGGCAACAAGACAATAAAAAAACAGAAAAACTAACCAAAGAATTAGAAAAAATTGTAAAAACAACAGAAAAAAATAACACAGGAGAACTCATCAATCCTCCAGAAGAAAAAACCAATGATTACTGGTATTATATGAGTGTTCCCTTCCTAGAAGTAGATTTTAAAGAATTATTAAAACGAAATCCAGACACAGTTGCCTTTCTACATGTAGAAAACACTAACATCAACTATCCCGTTGTTCAAAAAGATAACAACAACTATTACTTAAATCATGCTTTTGATCAAAGTCGTAATAGTGCCGGCTGGGTTTTCTTAGACTACCGAAATGACATCAATAATCTATCCGATAATACCATCATCTATGGTCATGGAAGATTAGATAATACCGTCTTTGGATCGTTAAAAAAAGTATTAACCAACAGCTGGCAACAAAACAAAGATAACTATGTCATTCAAATCTCTACTCCCAAAGAAAATATGATTTTCCAAATCTTTTCGATTTACACCATTCAAGAAGAAAGTTATTACATCACTTCCACTTTTTATAGTGAAGAACAAAAACAAACTTGGTTAGATACGATGAAAACAAGAAATATCGCCCCAATTGATACCAGTGTCAATACCAATGATAAAATATTAACGCTTTCTACTTGTGAAAACAATGAGGGAGGAAGAATTGTTGTACAAGCAAAACTCATACGAAAAGAGAGTAGATAACTACCCTCTTTCTTTTTATTGCAAAGAATAATACTCATCAAAACTCATTCTCCGATCAACAATCGTACCATCCTCTTTAATTTCAATAATACGATTACAAACCGTCTGATTCAACTCATGATCGCGAGAAGTAAGTAAAAGTTCCCCTTGAAAATTTTCAAGGCCCTTATTAAGGGAAGTAATACTTTCAAGATCCAAATGGTTGGTCGGTTCATCTAATAAAAGGAAATTAGGCGACTCCAACATACACTTACTAATCATACACCGAGCCTTTTCTCCTCCCGATAAAACACTCACTTGTTTAAATACATCTTCCCCTGAAAATAACATTCTACCTAAGAAACCTCTTAAATAAGTGGCATCATCACTTTTCGCATAATGCCCAATCCAGTCCATAATTGTCTCCTCTTTTGAAAAATAGGCACTATTATCTTGAGGTAAATAAGAACAAGAAATCGTCTTTCCAAATGTAATAGTTCCTTGATCAGGCTTTTCTTCCGAAGCTAAAATCCGAAAAAGTGTAGTTTTCGCTAAATCACTTGAAGAGACAATCGCAATCTTATCCCCCTTTAATACCGTAAACGAAACATGATCCAAAATCTTTTTGCCATCGACTTCTTTTCCTAAATTCTCTACTTTCAATATTTCTTTGCCAATTGGTTTCTCAATTTTAAAGTCAATATAAGGATACTTCCTCGAAGAAGGTACAATTTCTTCTAATTCGATTTTCTCTAAACTTTTCTTTCTAGAAGTCGCTTGTCTACTCTTACTAGCATTGGCACTAAAACGAGCGATAAAATCTTGTAACTCTTTGATCTTCTCTTCCTTTTTCTTATTTGCTTCTTTCATTTGCTTTAAAGCAAGTTGACTTGATTCATACCAAAAATCATAATTCCCTACATAAATCTTCATCTTACCATAATCAATATCCACAATATGAGTGCAAACTTTATTTAAAAAATAACGATCATGACTAACCACAATAACCGTATTATTAAAATTAATAAGAAATTCCTCTAACCAACGAATCGCTTCCAAATCCAAACTATTAGTTGGTTCATCCAAAAGTAAAATATCAGGATTACCAAAAAGACTAGAAGCAAGAAGTACTTTAACTCGAAGTTTCACCGGAATCTCCTTCATCAACTTTTGATGATATTCTTCCCCAATTCCTAATTGTGATAATAAAATGGCCGCATCACTTTCCGCATTCCAACCATTCATATCCATAAACTCAGCTTCTAAATCCGCAAGTCGATAACCATCTTCTTCACTAAATTCCGTATGACTATAAAGTTCTTCTTTCTCCTTCATGATATCATAAAGTTTTTGATTACCCATAATAACCACATCAAGAACCTTCATCGCATCATAAGCATAATGATCTTGTTTTAAAACAGAAACTCTTTCCCCTTTTGAAATAGTAATCTCTCCACTTGTTGTCTCTAACTCACCCGTTAATAATTTTAAAAAAGTTGATTTTCCCGCTCCATTCGCTCCAATCAAACCATAACAGTTCCCAGCCGTAAACTTTAAACTGACATTTTCAAATAAGGTTCTTTTTCCAAAACGTAAAGTAACTTGATTTACTTGAATCACAAGAGATCCCCTCCTTAAAAAAACTATTATCATTCTAGCATAAGAGAATCCAAAACTCAAGGAAAAAACTAACGTGTATACTTCTTTATTTTCTTTTTTAAATAAGTATCTAAATTCTCCTCTTTCATCGTATCTTGTAAATAAGTAAGGGTAGAAGAATAAGAAGCCACTTTTCTTTCTTCTTGAAAGAAACGAATAAACTCCGCTGGATACAATTCGTTACAAAAGAATCTGGCTCTTTTCGCTAAAATATGCCATTCTAAATATTCATTAAAAGTATCTTCATTTTTTCCTAAGGCCTCAAGAGAAAAAGAATAAGAGCCCGGATCAACTAAATAAATTCCCTCATGAAAAACTGTATTTTTCAAAATCAAATCACCTAACAAAACATTCGAAGAAGCTAACACATCAAGATCAGAAGATAATTTCTGAAACTCTTCTTGTAACCTTTCTCGATTAAGTTGATAAAAACTATCCTTTCCCAACTCTTCAACATAAGAAGTATAATAACCCTGCATTTGATGACGCTTATTGAGTAATAACTTTCTAGGTAATAAAATTCTTTCTGTCTCAATCTGGGTCATCGGAAGAGCAGTTTCTTTTTTTAAGCGCATCTTACTACAAAAAAGAGAATAAAACTTTACCGCATAAGGACCAATTTTATAACAAGAGCCCTCTTCTCCACTCCCTAAAAAAAGAGATTCTTTCATATGAAAAGGATTATAACGTACGGTTTTTCCATCAACAATATATTCCATAACAACCTCCTAAACGTCTCTATTATACCAGAAAAACTAGACATGGCCTAGTTTCTTTTTCTTTTTTAAATAGAGTTTACGAATAAAATCAACCGGAATCACGGTAAAGGATAAGAAAAGCATCACTTCTACCTCTTTCAAACTAAGACCAGCGGTCCGAAACAACGTACCACCATAATAAATTAAAATCATCTGAACCACCACAATAAAGAAGGTAATCAATAAGAAGGCTTTATTCTTCCAAAGATTCGCAAAAACATTTAACCGTGACGTTCGAGCATTAAAACTATTAAAGATACTCATGAAAATGAAAAGGCCAAAAAAAGCAGTTAAGAAATATTGATCCTGCCTTCCTGTTCGAAAGAAGGAATGAATCAAAGGACTCTTTAAAAAGAAAACGCAAAGGAAAAAAGAATAACAGCCAATAAAGAGAATCTCATGAATCATATAAGAATTCAAAATAGGTTCCTCTCTTTTTTTTGGCGGTTCTTCCATATATTCTAACAAAGGGGGTTCATAAGAAAAAGCAATCCCTGCTAAAGTATCCATCACCATATTTACCCAAAGCATTTGAATGACGGTTACCGGATTAGCAACCCCTATAAAAGGACCAATAATGGAAAGTGCCACCGCACAAAAATTAACCGTCAATTGAAAAATGATAAACTTCCGAATACTTTTAAAAATAGTACGCCCATAAAGAATGGCTTTCGTAATCGAATAAAAATTATTATCAAGAAGAATGATATCCCCTGCTTCTTTCGCAACCTCCGTCCCACTTCCCATTGCAAAACCAACATCTGCTTTTTTTAAAGCTGGCGCATCATTCACTCCATCCCCCGTCATACCTACCACCAGTCCTATCTCTTCACTAAGCCGCACCAACCGACTCTTATCTTGCGGTAAAGCTCGAGCGACAACTCGTAGCAAAGGAATCTTATCTTTTAATTCCTGATCCGATAAATGACTCATCTCTTGACTCGTCAAAACAATCTCATGCTCTTTTTTTAAAATCCCAACTTCCCTCGCAATGGAAACCGCTGTCTTCGCATTATCTCCCGTAATCATCACCGTCTGTATTCCCGCCTTTTGAACCAATTCCACCCCCTTTTTCGCCTCTTCCCTCAAATCATCTTTCAAAAACAAAATAGCAAGCAAAGTAATACGATCAAGTGAATAAGTCGTATACCCAACCAAGATCACCCGAATTCCTTTTTTCGCATAAGAATCCATCTGCGAAAGCAAAAGATCCTTCTTAAGCAAAGGTACCCTTTTTCCAAAAGAATTAAGATAACTATCACAACGCGGAAGCAAAACCTCAGGAGCCCCTTTCATATAAGTAATCTCCCCTTCCTCTTTGACAGTAACAAAAGAATATTTATCCTTACTATGAAAAGACTTCACCCGAATCTTTGGAAGAACAGAAACTTTTCTTGATAAAAACTTAACACAAGCCCGATCCGTAGCATTACCCCCTACCCAATCTTTCTTATGCTCATCATAACTACAAGAACTATTTTGAACCAAAGCATTAGAAAATTTGTGATAAAAGAAAGAATAAGGAAAAAGATCACTTTCTTTTCCAAAAAAAGAACCATCTCCAAACATTCCCCCTATCACTTCTAATTCTCCCTTGGTAAGAGTCCCTGTTTTATCCGTAAATAAAATATTAAGACTTCCAGCTGTTTCAATTCCCATTAACTTCCGCACCAAAATATTATCTTTTAACATACGTTTCATATTTGAAGACAACACCAAGGTAATCATCATGGGCAAACCTTCCGGAACCGATACTACAATAATCGTAACTGCCAAAGTCAAAGCATAAAGAAAATGAGCAAAAACTAACGAAGGATCTTGAAAAAAAGAAAGAATTCTTGTTAAATCAAACTGATTATTCATAACGATAACCGAAAATAAATAAGAAAAAGCCACAAAGAAAGCTCCACAATAACCAATCCGACTAATCGTTTGAGCAAGCTTCCGAAGCCGTAACTTTAAAGGACTCTCTGGCTGCTTTTCTTGTAACTCACTAGCAATCTTCCCGTAAAAAGTATTCGCCCCTACTTTTGTTACAACCATCTCCCCTTCCCCTTGATAAACAACCGCCCCCCGCAACAATTCGTTTTCCGAAGTAGGGTTTAAGCCCTTCACAAAAGGATGCTTATAAACCTCTTTACTCTCCCCTGTAATACTAGACTCATCCAAAGTAAGATCCCCAGATAACAAAACACCATCCGCTGGAATCTTATCCCCAAGCTCCAATAAAACAATATCCCCAACCACAACCTCCTCTACCAAAATCTCAAAAACTCCCTCAAAACGCTTTACCCGAATCTTGGTTCTCGAAGCCTCCTCTTGCATTTTTTCAAAAGCTTTCTCACTCCCATACTCCGAAAGAGTAGAAATAAAAGAAGCCAGAAAAATAGCGATCACAATTCCAATCGTCTCATACCAATCAAAATCTTGAATTAAAAAAATAGTTTTAATTCCCAAAGCAATTAATAAAATACGAATAATCGGATCCCCTAAACTACGTAACAATTGACGAAAAAAATTCTCCTTCGGTAAAGATACTAGGGCATTGGTACCATACTTTTCTCTTGCTTTTTCTACTTCCTCTTGCGTCAAACCAATACTTTTTATATGATTCATATTAAGCCCTCCTAAAAAAGGGTATGAAAAAGGCAAGCAAAGTAGAGAAAAAATCTAGCACTTTATTTTGACAAAAACAGAAGAAAGCGCTATAATAAGTAGGCTTTAAAAAAGGAGGTAATAAAATGGTACAAATTTATTCAACACAAAATCTTTATCTCGGAAAAATTGTTTTAGTAAAAGCAAATGGAAAAGTTCAAAGACAAAGTGGTTGTACAATAGCTCAAAGAATGGATGAAGAAGATCCAAATAAATATGATACCATCAGAACAAATGTCAACCTTGACAAGCTAAGTAAACAAGGAAATGTTTATTTTGAAGAACAACATCCATTATCTTATGTCCTTAGTTCAAAAGAAAACAAACCAACCATTACAGCAGATGAACTAGATAAAGTATTTAAACGAAGAGATAAAGCAGAAAAAACAAAAACAAAATTTAAAATATTATCAAAAAAGATCAATTAACCAAAAGGAATTGATCTTTTTTATTTACCCTTGCATCGGCAAGACTTACTCAGCATTCAAGATATACGGATTTTCTACACTTCCATCACCACTAGCAAATCCGTTATCCGTAGTCACATTGATAACTGGACGGACGGCGTAAGGATAGCTCACACGCTTGTAGTCGAGATACGCAAACTCACTCCAGACATACGCTTTAACAGAGTTGAAATTGGACGGCGTCATACTCCAATACCTATCACCATTGTCCCCTTTATTTAAATAACTATTCCCTACTACACCATATAATTCTCCAGCTAAAGCTAACTCATCAGCGGTAATTAACCCTGCTTTTAATCGATAACTGCCTCCATAACTTTCGTTTGTGCTTGGACATTTTAAAGTAGGTGAATTTGCTACTGCACTTGCACCCCTTGCAAAGTTAGCTAAGCGTTCTCCCATACTGGCATATAAATAACTTCCGTCTGGAAATATATCCGTTGAAAAATTGTAAAAACTTCCTTCTTGATAACCACTACTATCACTACAGAATCTACCACTTGTTACCATTCTATCATAATTACTCTTTCCTAAGGTATTTTGATACCAAGCGTCGACTTCTCTTTTTATAAAACTATCCGTTCCATTATCATAAGTATAGCCCGTATATTTGGGATCATCCCACGATAAGTTGTAAGGAGGATAACCCACCGCATAAGAATGAACCAAATCACTATTATCAGGAGTAGCACTTGTTCCATTATAGATTAATCTTAAACTTCCATCTCCATTTACTCTTACGATCTTCCAGTACATCTTATCTCCTTTTGATGCTAATTTTTCCTGCAGACATTCACTGGCTAAACTATCACTTTTTTTATATTCTTCACAACTTGCTAAATCGTGAAATGCTGCAAGAATTGCACCATCACCTACTCCTCTTATTACATAAACGTAATAATCTTCTAAATATTCTCCAAATTGAACATTATTATTCTCTACATTTCCCCTAAAATAGTAACTCACTCCATCTTCATCTTCGGCAGAATATAACCCATTTGTGATATATTCTGGATTAGTTTGCTGCCCACCAGCATTCATATCAACGTAGCTTCCATTGCTGGCATAGTTAAACATATCTGTCTTTTCTTCTTGAACTGGATTCGCTGCTAACAAAGTCTTAGTAGTTTCTGGTACATACTTCTCTCCTGCTAACCCATAGACATTAATTTTAACAGAGAAAGTTAAGCCTCCTCCATCTCCTTGGGGGTTATAGTTTTCATCAACATACATTCTTAAACGATAATTATTATTTTCACTAGAGTTCATACTTCCTTTATATAAACTCATCTCTCCGGCTGGTCTTCCGGTATAAGTATTTTCTTCTGCTTCTTCATGATATGTTTCTGGTGTCATTAAAGGTTCTTCTTCACTACCATTTAATTTTGTTAAATATAATTTGATATTACTACCAGCAATGGTTGATTCTCCTACTTCTTTGGCACTAATCTCATAGTTAATATTTACATT
>ERZ1090866.526-NODE-528-length-13871-cov-6.005284_pt1 | contig 13871 bp, 9 predicted proteins | sample MGYA00478477_ERZ1090866 | MGnify/ENA primary metagenome ERZ1090866 (study PRJEB33644, sample SAMEA5815737) | chicken gut metagenome | biome: Chicken; feature: Gastrointestinal Tract; material: Caecum | place: Ireland | collected 2019-01-01 | study: A study of the... | reverse complement strand
TCCTCTGAGAAGTCTCGCCTGATAATCTTTTTTCCCGGCTTTGTATGCTTTGTTATAATCCTCCAACGACATATGCACCCTTTAAATCCTCCTTATTTTTTTATTTTCATTTCTATCCTTCTGAATCATATATTTCAAGTCCAATATACCCTACCACAAACCGGGACGCAAGACAAAATTCCATGAAAAATCATCTGATTTCTCGGCATTTTGCAGGACATCTGTTTCAAAATCACTTCTTGCCAATTTTCTCCATATAGAGTATCATTTTTATAATATAAGAAAACGAAGGAGGTTCTTCCATGGAAAAATCAAAAGTTTACTATACCACTATGCGCACCGGTTTTGAGGACGGGCTTCTCAATAAATTAAAACGTCTGATTAAAAAAGCCGGCATCGGAAACATTGATTTTGACGGAAAATATACAGCCATCAAGATCCATTTCGGTGAACCAGGCAACCTTGCCTATCTCCGCCCCAACTATGCGAAGGCCGTCGCCGATGTAGTAAAGGAGCTGGGCGGCAAGCCTTTCCTGACGGACTGCAATACTTTATACGTAGGCGGGCGCAAAAACGCTCTGGATCATATCGAAAGCGCCTATGTCAACGGCTATTCTCCCTTTTCTACCGGATGCCATATTCTGATCGGAGACGGTCTGAAAGGTACCGATGAAGCCTATGTTCCCGTTGAGGGAGGCGAATATGTGAAGGAGGCAAAGATCGGGCGCGCCATTATGGACGCTGACGTTTTCATTTCCCTGGCTCATTTCAAAGGCCATGAGTGCACCGGTTTTGGCGGCACAATGAAAAACATCGGCATGGGCTGCGGTTCCCGGGCCGGAAAAATGGAAATGCACAGCGCAGGAAAGCCTCATGTAGACCAGGAGCTCTGCATCGGCTGCCACCGCTGCGAAAAGATCTGCGCCCACGGAGCGCCGGAATTTACTGATAATAAGGCGGCTATCAACCACGACAAATGCGTAGGCTGCGGAAGATGCATCGGAGTCTGTCCGAAAGACGCTGTTCTTCCGGCTTCCGACGAGTCCAACGACGTCCTGAACTGTAAGATTGCAGAGTATACGAAGGCTGTTGTAGACGGGCGTCCTGCTTTTTATATTAACCTTGTGATCGACGTATCTCCTTACTGCGACTGCCATCCGGAAAACGACGCGGCTATTGTGCCGGACGTTGGATTTTTTGCTTCCTTCGATCCCGTTGCCCTGGACGTTGCCTGCGCCGACGCGGTAAACGCCCAGCCGGTAATCTCAAACACCTGTCTTTCTGAGGCGGATCACGAAGGCCACGATCACTTTGGCGCAATGTTCCCCACAACGAACTGGAGAAGCTGCATCGAACACGCCAAAAAGATCGGACTCGGAAGCGACGAATATGAGCTGGTCGAAGTAAAATAAAAGCCGGGCTTTTGTAAAGCGAAATATCTGCCAGGAAAAAAGAGCGTTTCTGTCATCTCCTTATGAAGATAACGGAAACGCTCCTTTTATTTATGTCTTCTAAAGACTCGCCCGGATAACCTTCGGCTTGCAGCCCGCGTCCTCCAGAGCTTTTACAATCTGGTTCTTGTGTTCTGTTCCATAAGCTTCCATTGTTACCTTAAGCTCCACCGCGGCGTTTCGGTTGGTGGTCACAAACTGGTTATGATCCAGCTTGATCACGTTGCCCTGGTTATCCGCGATGATAGAGGCTACCCGTACCAGCTCGCCGGGTTTGTCGGGGATCAGGACAGAAACGGTAAAGATCCTGTCTCTCTGGATGAGTCCGTGCTGGACCACCGAGGACATGGTGATCACGTCCATATTTCCGCCGCTTAAGATAGCCACCACTTTCTTTCCTGTAAAGCTCAGATGACGGAGAGCGGCTACTGTGAGAAGCCCGGAATTTTCTACGATCATTTTATGGTTTTCCACCATATCCAGAAAAGCCATGATCAGTTCGTCATCCTCAATGGTGATCACACCGTCAAGATTTTCCTGAAGATAAGGAAAGATTTTTTCTCCCGGCGTCTGTACTGCCGTACCGTCCGCAATGGTGTTTACATGGGGAAGAGTAACGACCTCACCTTTTTCCAGGGAAGCTTTCAGACATGCCGCTCCTGCCGGCTCCACGCCGATCACTTTAATGTGAGGATTCAGAAGCTTTGCCAGAGTGGAAACCCCTGTAGCCAGTCCGCCGCCTCCCACCGGGACAAGAATATAGTCTACCAGAGGAAGTTCCTGTACGATTTCCATGGCGATAGTGCCCTGTCCTGTGGCTACAGCCGGATCATCAAAAGGATGGATGAAGGTATATCCTTCCTTTTCCGCCAGTTCCAGCGCATAAGCGCAGGCTTCGTCGTATACGTCGCCCTTCAGGATCACCTCCGCGCCGTAGCTCTTTGTTCTTTCTACTTTTATAAGAGGCGTTGTGGTAGGCATGACGATCACAGCCTTTACCCCGAATTTATGAGCCGCGTAGGCAACTCCCTGGGCGTGGTTTCCGGCAGAAGCGGCGATCAGCCCCTTCTCCTTTTCTTCCTCGCTCAAAGTACTGATCTTATAGTACGCGCCCCGCACCTTGTAGGCCCCTGTGCGCTGCATATTTTCAGGTTTCAGATACACTTTATTTCCCGTCAGTTCCGTAAAATAGCTGCTTTTGATCAGTTTCGTTTCCTGGGTTACCTTTTTTACGATTTCTGACGCTTCCTCAAAGCTTTCCAATGTCAGCATGTCTTCATCCTCCCTCTGTATTTTCTGTTCTTATTCTGTCTTCGTCTTATCCTCCACGTCAAACAGAGCGTTTACAAAGGCGTCCGCGTCAAATTTCTGCAGGTCGTCAATACTCTCTCCAACGCCGATATATTTCACCGGAATATCAAGCTCCGACTGGATCGCCACGGCAATTCCTCCCTTGGCTGTTCCGTCCAGTTTTGTCAAAATAATTCCATTTACATTTGCCACCTCGGAAAACTGTCTGGCCTGGGCGAGAGCGTTCTGCCCTGTGGTTCCGTCCAGGACCACCAGAGTTTCCAGATAGGCTTCCGGATATTCTCTCTCCAGGATCCGGTAAATCTTACGCAGCTCCTCCATAAGATTTTTCTTATTGTGAAGCCGTCCTGCCGTATCGCAGAGAAGCACGTCCGCGTTTCTTGCCTTGGCTGCCGCTACCGCGTCATACACAACAGACGCGGGATCCGCTCCCGCCTGGCCTCCGATGATCTCCACGCCGGCACGCTCCGCCCAAAGAGTAAGCTGCTCGCCTGCTGCCGCCCGGAAGGTATCCGCAGCCGCCAGGATCACTTTCTTTCCCTGATCCTTCAGTTTGCCGGCAAGCTTTCCAACGGAAGTGGTTTTTCCCACGCCGTTGACGCCGATCACAAGGATCACAGATTTTCTGTTTTCAAATGCGTATTCTGTGCTGTCCACCCGCATCTGATCCTTAATGCTGTCTATCAGAAGCTGTTTGCACTCCATCGGATTTTTAATGTGCTTTTCCGCAACCTGCTTTTTCAGGTTTTCCAGAATCGCGGATGTGGCGTTGATTCCGATATCTCCCATTACCAGAATCTCTTCCAGTTCCTCATAAAAATCATCGTCTATGCTGGAGTAGCCGCTGAAAATCGAATCAAAGCCCGCTACGATATTATCTCTTGTTTTGGCAAGTCCGCTTACGAGACGCTTGAAAAATCCTTTTTTTTCTTCAGCCATACCTGTTTCCCCCTGTTACTTTGTCAACTGATTTTCTACAAGATCCACAGATACCAGGGTAGAAACGCCTTTTTCCTGCATGGTGATGCCGTAAAGCCGGTCTGCCGCATTCATGGTACCGCGTCTATGTGTTATTATAATAAATTGTGTATTCTTCGTCAACTTCTGAAGGTAGGACGCAAAACGCCCTACGTTTGAATCATCCAGAGCCGCCTCGATCTCGTCCAGAAGACAGAAGGGCGACGGCTTCAGATTCTGGATGGCAAACAGAAGGGCAATGGCAGTCAGGGCCTTTTCTCCTCCGGAAAGCTGCATCATATTCTGAAGCTTCTTTCCCGGCGGCTGGGAGATGATCCTGATTCCCGCTTCCAGGATATCTTCGTCCTCGGAAAGCTCCAAAGTGCCTTTTCCTCCGCCGAAAAGCTCCTTAAACGCCTTGTCAAATTCTCTCTGGATATCGCGGAATTTCTCTGTAAACTGTTTCCTCATTCCTTCGTCAAGCTCCTGAATGATACTCTCCAGGGCTTTTTCCGCCTCCACCAGATCATCGTACTGTCCGGTAAGGAAGGTATGACGATCCAGAAGATTTTTATAGTCCTCCACGGCGTTTACATTAACTGTGCCCAGTTTGCGGATCTCTTCTTTTATTCTGGCGATATTCTTTTTCATCTCCTGCCTGTCTGTCAGTTCCTCTTTCCTGTAGGACAGGGCGCTGTTGGGAGTGATCTCATATTCCTCCCACATATAGGAGATCTGGCTTTCTCTCTGTTCCTCTGTCTTTTCCGCCTGGCTTCTCAGACGGAAACATTCTTTATCCAGAAGTGTTGTTTTTTCTGACAGCCGGTCTCTTTTCTCAAAAAACGCCTTATGGCTTACACTTCTCTCCTCTTTTTCCTTCTGCCACTTTTCTCTCTGTGCCTGAAATTCTTTCTCCAGCTCACTGCATTTTTCCACTTCCACCTGCAGGAGTTGAATACCATCTTCTTTTTTCTTTGTCTCCTCCGCGCTGTTCTCCAGATTTTCTTTCATCTGCCGGCTTTCTTCCTGAAAAGCGTCCGCCTCGCGGGAAATACGGTCAAGGTTTTCTTTAAGGAACCGTTCTTTCTGTGAGATGGCGGATTCCTCCAGACGGATCTGTTCCAGCTCTTTCGTCTTCAGGGTTTCTTCCGCTCTCCACTCTTCCAGCTCTTTCTGCTTCGTCTCAATAAAAGCTTCCAGTTCTTTTTCATCCTTCTGGGATTCTTCCAGCTCCTTTACGATACTGCTTTTGTCTGAGCGGAGCTCCCCGGCCTGCCGCCTCAGCTCGTTTTGCTCTCTTTCAATCTGCTTATAGCTTTCCTTAATTCCCTGTTCTTTTTCTTCAATCTGCTCCAGGTTCATTTTTGCCGTATTCTGTTCCACATACTGCTGTCTCAGCTTTTCCTGGAAATCCGCGATAGTGTCTCTGAGAACGTTCCTGCGGCTCCTGTTGTCGTTAATGGACTGCTGAGCTTCCTTCAGCTCTTTCTTTAAAAGTTCTATGCTGCGTTCCAGCTCGTCCATCTCTCTCCTGCGGCCCAGAAGATTGCTGTTGTTTTTGAAAGCTCCTCCTGTCATGGAACCGCCCGGACTTAAAGAATCGCCCTCCAGTGTCACCATGCGAAGACTGTGGCGGTATTTTTTTCCTATGGCAATGGCGTGGTCGATATGATCTACCACAAGCACTCTGCCAAGCAGATATTTTACCAGAGGATCATACTCTCTGTCTGCCTGAACAAGCGTATCCGCAGCTCCGATCACTCCCGGCTCCCGGAATACCTCTTCTCTCTGGAAGCCTCCTCTTCCGCTGATATTGGAAAGGGGCAGAAAAGTGGCCCTTCCATAGCGGTTCTTTTTCAGGAAATCGATCATCCTTTTCGCCGTCTGCTCATTGTCTGTGACAATATTCTGGATACTGCCACCCAGGGCCGTTTCAATGGCAAGCTCGTAGTCTTTCTTTACCTGGATAATATCCGCCACTACGCCCCGGATACCCGGTTCTCTTTTTTTCTGCTCCATAACGCGGCGGATACTGTTTCCATAACCTTCATATCTTTCTGTTATGTTCTTTAAGGATTCCAGACGTGAAACCTCTCTGTGGTAAGCCGCCTGGCCCGTCTCCATCTGCCTGTTCAGCTCCTTCAGCTTTTCCTGAAGCTTCTGTATCTCTCCGTCGAGGCGCACACATTCCTCGTTGGTAGACTGGATAGAGGAAGAAACGCTCTGATATGTATGCTCTGCTTTCGCCCTGTCGCCCGAGAGACTTTCCTCCTCTGTTTTCAGGACAAGGATCCTCTGGCTGACCTGCGCTTTCCGGATATCGAGCTGCTCCATCATGGCGTCAAAACGCTGGGCTTTTCCTTTTGTTGTGGCGCGGCTGTTCAAAAGCTCGATAATTTCATTTTTTCCGTCCTCTACGGCCGCAGCGCATTCTTCTACATTGGCAAGGATTTTTTCCAGCTGCTCCTGTCCCTCGTCAAGATGTTTCTGAATTTCTCTTTTCTGAGCATTAAGCGCGCCGCTTTCCCCGGTCAGTCTTTCCTTTTCCAGATTTCTTTTTTCCAGATCGCTTTTCAGAACGCTCAGACGGTTCTCATAATGTTCCGCGTTCTGCTTTCCCGCCTGGATCTGTTCTTTAAGGATCCTGATCCGGCTCTCGTATTCCTGCTTTGTCAGAGCATTTTCCTGCTGTTTTTCCTTCAGCTCGTCCAGATGCCCGCCCAGCTCTTCAAGTTCCTGCTCCAGGCGTTCGTATTCCGCCTTGGTCTGGCCGAATTCCGCCTCAGTCTCTTTCAGCTCCGCTTCCGCGTTGCCAAGCTTCTCTTCCATCTCTTTTAAAAGCCTGCCTGTATGATCGTATTCAAGAAGAAAGAGGTTCACGTCAAGCTCCCGCAGCTCGTCTCTTCTGGAAAGATAGATCTTCGCCGTTTCCGCCTGTTTTTCAAGGGGGCCAAGCTGCTTCGTCAGCTCATTCAGGATATCCGTCACACGGACAAGGTTTCTTTTTTCTTCTTCCAGTTTTTTAATTGTTGTATTTTTTCTGCGCTTGAATTTTACAATCCCGGCCGCCTCGTCAAAAAGCTCGCGGCGGTCCTCCGGCTTTCCGCTTAAAATCTTGTCGATCTGCCCCTGTCCGATAATGGAATAGCCCTCTTTTCCGATACCGGTGTCATAGAACATTTCCTGAATATCCTTCAGGCGGCAGTTGCTTCCATTGATCAGATATTCGCTTTCCCCGGACCGGTACAGCCGCCTTGTCACTGTCACCTCGTTATAATCCACCGGAAGCTTATGATCGCTGTTGTCCAGAGTGATCGCTACCGAGGCAAAGCTTAAAGGCTTCCTTGTTTCCGTTCCGGAAAAAATAACGTCCTGCATATTCCCGCCACGGAGCTGTTTTGCGCTCTGTTCGCCAAGAACCCAGCGGACAGCGTCTCCTACATTGCTTTTCCCGCTGCCGTTAGGTCCTACGATTCCGGTAATGCCGTTATGAAATTCAAAATTGATCTTCTGGGCAAAGGATTTGAATCCATGTACCTCTATGTTTTTTAAATACATCTTTCACCTGCTATTGCCGAAGCCTGCGGATTGCCTGATAGGCGGCCGCCTGTTCCGCCGCTTTTTTCGTGTGGCCGGAGCCATTTCCCAGAACCTCCCCGTTGATACGGGCTTCCACTGAAAACTGTTTATTATGATCCGGTCCGGATTCTCCTGTCAGAACATACTCCAGGGCCTGCCTGCCCTTCTCCTGCACCATCTCCTGCAGGATCGTCTTGCTGTCGTAGAAGAGCTGTTTATGCTCTATATCGTTCAGGATAAAACGCAGCACAAAGTCTCTTGCTTTTTCAAATCCACCGTCCAGATAAATCGCGCCCAGAAGAGCTTCCGTGGCGTCCGATACAATAGAATCCCTCATCCGTCCGCCCGTCATATCTTCCCCACGTCCGAGAAGAAGATATTTCGGCAGGTCAAACTGTCTGGCGCAGTACGCAAGACTTGGCTCGCAGACAAGGCTGGCCCGTTTTTTTGTAAGTTCTCCCTCCGGGATTTTGGGAAAGCGGGCATATAATACGTCGCTGCTGACCAGTTCCAGAACGGCGTCTCCTAAAAATTCCAGACGTTCGTTGCATCCCAGCTTTCCCAGCTTCTTTTCATTTGCATAGGAACTGTGGGTCAGCGCCTGTTTCAACAGTTTCTTATTATGGAAGGTATAGCCGATCGTCCGTTCCAGTTGTTCCATTTCTTTTTGTTCCTTCTCACTATTTTTCATCGGGCACTTCCTGACTTACAGAAGGCAGAATGCGCTCCGCAATTTTTTCGTTTACTTTCTGCTTTTTGAACTGTACGCACTGAAATACGGCGTTTTTGATCTCCACGGCTGAAGCGCTTCCATGTGTTTTCACAACAAGGCCTTTAAGTCCCAGAAGAGGAGCTCCGCCGTACTCGGTGGCGTCGAAGGATTTCATGGTTTCTTTCAGAGCCGGTTTTATCAGAAGAGCGCCCACCTTGCTCCGGGCGGAGGACATCAGTCCTTCCTTGATCTTCTTGATCAGAGCTGTTCCAAGACCTTCATACAGCTTCAGGATCACATTGCCTACAAACGCTTCGCAGACGATCACATCCGCGTATCCCGCCGGAATATCTCTTGCCTCGATGCTTCCTATAAAGTTGATCCCCTCCGTCTGCTTCAGAAGCGGGAAAGTCTCTTTTACAAGTGCGTTTCCCTTCTCCTCTTCCGCTCCGTTATTCACAATGGCCACCCGGGGATTTTTAATGCCTACTACGTGTTCCATGTAGATCGACCCCATTTTGGCAAACTGCACCAGATGAGAGGGTCTTGCGTCCACGTTTGCGCCGCAGTCGATCAGAAGGCTCACGCCGTCCATGGTAGGGATCAGAGGCGCAAGCGGAGGACGCTCCACGCCTTTCGCCCTTCCTACGATCACCTGTCCTCCCACCAGTACGGCCCCTGTACTTCCTGATGAGACAAACGCGTCCGCTTCTTTGTGTTTTACCATATTCAGCCCCACTACAATAGAAGAATCTTTCTTTTTACGGACAGCAAAAACCGGCGGCTCTGCAGTTTCGATCACTTCTGAAGCGGGAGCAATCTGAAGCCTGTCCTTCGGGTAGTCCTGATATTTTTCAAGTTCCCTTTTTATTTTATCTTCCTGACCAGCGAGGATCACGCTGATATCTTTCCGTTCTTTTACGGCATCTACAGCAGCCTTTACAGGTTCCTGCGGCGCATAATCTCCGCCCATGGCGTCTACAACCACTTTAATTACTTCTGCCATAATACACCTCCTATTAAAACTCCAGGTTTTATCATACTAAATTATAGAAAGACCGTCAAGCACTGCATCTGTAAGCTCGTCTCCCCGGTAGCTGAGTTTCAGGGAGAAAAAAGGCATGTCATCCTTTAAAAGCTTTAAGAAGATCAGATCGCCCTTCCAGAGATTCAGTTTCAGAAGCTCTTCTTTTTTTATCCACTCCAAAACTCCCTCTGCACATTCTTTGAGTTCTCCTTTAAACCCGTCCGCTGTATAGAGGCACATATATTCTGTGCCGTAGTCCTCCTGTGTAAAAGTAACGATTCCACGGAATCTCCAGGAAGTAAGCGTCAGCCCTGTTTCCTCACGAACCTCCCGGAGCAGGCACTCTTCAGGACTTTCACCTTCCTCAAAATGTCCTCCCACGCCTATCCACTTGTCTTTATTTACGTCATTCTTTTTCGATACTCTGTGCAGCATAAGATAAGAATCTTCTGTTTCTATATAGCACAGAGTAGTCATCGGGCTTTTCTTCATTGATATGCTCCTTCCTCCGGATATTCAGCCCTGCTTCTGGGCCTCGATCTTTTCCGCCAGGTCGTTCAGATATACCCAGCGGTCCATTTTTTCCTCCAGCAGAGCTTCCGCTTCTGTTTTTTCTTTTGTAAGCTCGTTCAGTTTTCCGGAATTCGTGGCGTTTGCCATAATTTCTTCATCAAGAGACGCGATTCTTTCCTCCAGAGACGCGATATCCCCGTCGATGGTTTCAAATTCCTTCTGCTCCTTATAAGAAAATTTAAGCTTCTGAGGACGGTTCTGCTTCCAGGTTTTCACAGAATCTTTTTCTTCTGTTTTTTCTTTTCCCCCGTTCTTTACACTTTCTATAAAAGCGCCTTCCTCTTTTTCTCTTCTCTTTTTCGCTTCCAGATAATCTGTATATCCACCTTCATACTGAACCAGCCTTCCGTCTCCCTCAAAGGCAAAGATACGGTCGGCCAGATTATCCAGAAAATAACGGTCGTGGGACACTGCGACCACGATCCCGGAGAAAGAATTCAGATAGTCTTCCAGAACGGTCAGCGTTGGTATGTCAATATCATTCGTAATCTCGTCCAGAAGCAGCACGTTTGGAGCGGAAGCCAGCACTTTCAGAAGATAGAGACGCTTCTTCTCCCCGCCCGACAGCTTTTCAATGGGCGCATACTGCATAGAGGCGTCAAAAAGGAACTGTTCCAGAAGCTTCGACGCGCTGACAGGCCCGTCTTTTGTGGGGATATACTCCGCCACGTCTTTAATATAATCGATGACCCGGCGGCTGGTGTTCATCTCTTCTATTTCCTGGGAAAAATAGCCAATCTTTACCGTTTCTCCAATCTCCACACTCCCTTCATCCGGCTCTGTCTGCCCGGCGATAATCTTTAAAAGAGTAGATTTTCCACAGCCATTTGGCCCGATGATCCCAAGTTTCTGATTCTTTAATATGATATAATCAAAATCCCGGATGCAGGTTTTCTCCCCGTAGCTTTTTGAGATATGATGAAGCTCAATGGTCTTTTTTCCCATTCTTGTTTCCACAGAATCAATTTCCACGTTTTGATCCCGGACAGGGGCGGAAGCGTTTTTCATAGCTTCCAGACGTTCCAGTCTGGCCCGCTGCTTTGTACTTCTGGCCCTGCAGCCTCTTTTCGCCCATTCCTGCTCGATACGCAGGATACTCTGGCGTTTTCTTTCGGAAGCCAGCTCCATCTCCTCCCGTTCCGCCTTCATTTCCAGAAAACGGGAATATTTCGCCTCATAGCCATAAACCTTCCCGTGGCTGATCTCCAGAATTTTGTTTGTAACACGGTCCAGAAAATAGCGGTCGTGCGTGACCATGATCACTGTTCCCTTAAAACGGTTCAGATAATCTTCCAGCCATTCGGCCATTTTATTGTCCAGATGATTGGTAGGCTCGTCCAGGATAAGAATATCCGCAGGGTTTACCAGCACGGCGGCAAGGGCGGCTCTTTTTTTCTGTCCTCCTGAAAGATGGGAAATTTCTTCTTCGTGATTCTGGATTCCAAGCTTATTCAGCACCATCTTTGCCTCTGTCTCCGGTATCCAGTCCTCTCCTTTCTTTTCGCCTGCCACATAGGAAAGAACCGTTGCTCCTTCCGGAAATACCGGATGCTGGGGAAGAAAGGAAATGCGAAGGCCGTTCTGGCGGACCACCTGCCCTTCGTCCGGCTCTTCTATCCCGGCCATAATCTTCAGAAACGTAGTCTTTCCGGTCCCGTTGATCCCGATGATCCCGATCTTGTCTCCCTGCTGGATCCCGAAAGATATATCATCGAAAATGGTTTTATCACCATAGATTTTACTGACATGCTCTATATTTAAAATATTCATGGGTTTACACTCCTTTTCAGATGACCTCTTCTTATTTACAGCATCTTCTGCGGCGTCAGGGAACGGCTGCTTCTGCTTCCCGGAAAACGCCTGATATAGTAAATAATAAACAGAACCGCCGTAATACTCCAGGAAGCCGGATAACTTAGCATGATCGTCTCAATACCCGGATGTACGGGGAGCAGCACCAGCATCCACATGATCCGCAGGATACACACGCCGCCGCAGGTGAGAAGCACAGGCACCAGGACTCTTCCCGCTCCTCTTAAAGCGCCGGACAGGATCCCGATCACCACATAAAGGAAATACGAGGGCATCAGAAAGCGCATCATATAAACTCCTATATCGATCACCGCCCCATCTGTAGTAAACAGCCCGTAAAGCTGCCTTGCAAAGATCATCAGTATAATGCTCATTGTAACTGCCGAAATATAAGACATCAGAAGGCAGACCTTAACGCTCCTTCGCATACGCCTGATCTTTCCCGCCCCGTAATTCTGTCCGACGAAGGTGGTGATTGAAATTCCGAAGGCGTTTACAATCATCCAGAAAGCCGCGTCTATTTTTCCGAAGGTGCCCCAGGCAGCCACATGGTCTGTGCCCAGTTTATTAACAAACACCTGGATCACAATATTTGCCACGCAGTACATCGCCGCCTCAAATCCCGCCGGAATTCCGATTCTCAGAACAGACCGCAGAGAATTCATATGGATCCGTATCTTTTTTAGTTCCAGCCGGCAGAATTTTTCCTTAGACATCAGCATCCAGGTTACAATGCAGGCGCTGATCCCCTGACAGAAGATCGTCGCCGTCGCCGCGCCTGCCACTCCCATCCTGCAGACTACCACCAGGAAAATATCCAGGACCACGTTCAGGGAACAGGCCACAGCCAGCACATAAAGCGGCCTTCTTGAGTCGCCCATGGCCCGGAGAGCGGACGCCCCCATATTATATACAAGATTAAACACGATTCCCAGAAAATAGATATGAAGATACTGAAGGGAATCCTTCATCAGTTCATCAGGCGTTTTCATAAATGTCAGGATCGTCTCGGAAAAAATAAGACCCAGGATCCCAATAACGAACCCGGCGGCGATGGCCAGGGCGTAAGTAGTATGTATGGTCTTTTCCAGATTTTTTCTGTCTTTGGCTCCGTAAAACTGGGAAACGATCACGGCGGCGCCTGAGGTAAGGCCCACAAACACCTCCACGATCAGATTCACAATCTGGTTGACAGAGCCTCCCACTGCCGCCAGAGCTTCCTTACCCACAAAACGACCGACAACAATCGTGTCGGCCGCATTATATATCTGCTGCAGAAACATTCCCGCTACCACAGGAAAGAAAAAAAAACAACAGATGTTTCCAGATTACACCTTCCGTAATCTGATTTTTTTCATTCATAACCAACCTCCCATATTCCCCTCGTTGTCTTTTGCAAAATCATTTAAAGATCATCCCGCCATAGGGATGGATTTTTCCTGCTGTACAGTATATCAGAGAAAAAAAGGAAAATCAATTTGTTTCGCTCACAAAAGCATCCCGGGAGCTGTCTCCCGGGATGCCGTAAACAAGCTATGCTTCCATTAGCTGAACAGAGAAATCGCCACAAAAATGGAGGACATTAATGAAGAAACAAGAGAAACGACAGTAATCTGGGTGTTGATTGAAGGTCCTGCCGTATCTTTAAAGGGATCTCCTACTGTATCTCCGATCACGGCTGCTTTATGAGCTTCGCTTCCCTTTCCGCCTTCCGCGCCGGATTCCACATACTTCTTGGAGTTATCCCAGAGGCCGCCTGCGTTGGACATGAACAGCGCCAGAAGAAGACCGCTGACAATGTTTCCAAGAAGGAAACCGCCGATAGCTTTCGGGCCACCGATAAATCCGACCACCATTGTGGAAAGGATACTCATAAGCCCGGCCGGAATCAGCTCTTTCAGAGCCCCTGATGTGGCAATATCAATACATTTGCCATACTCCGGCTTCGCGCCCTTTTTGCCTTCCCGCAGTCCGGGAATGGAGTTAAACTGCCTGTGGATCTCCCCAACCATTCTCTGGGCGTTTTTGTCGACTCCCAGGATCAGCATTGCAGAGAATACGGCCGGAATAGCCGCGCCGATCAGTATGCCGAAGAACACTGTAGGTTCCATAATGTCAAAGCCTGTGATCAGTTCTTTGCCGGCTTCTGCCAGAGATTCGTTCGCTTCCGACATAAACGCTCCCAGAAGAGAAATGACTGTAAGGCCCGCCGCGCCGATAGAAAATCCTTTTGTAACAGCTTTTACCGTATTTCCCGCGCTGTCCAGTTCGTCCGCCGTGCGGATTGTCTCTTCACCGAGGTTTCCCATTTCGGCCAGGCCTCTCGCGTTATCTACAATAGGGCCGTAAGCGTCATTGGAAATAATCATTCCGACAATGGAAAGCATTCCGACTGCTGCCATGGAAATGCCGAATATCGCATAGCCCTCTCCCATAGGCTCACAGATCT
>ERZ1090866.525-NODE-527-length-13919-cov-11.081939_pt1 | contig 13919 bp, 18 predicted proteins | sample MGYA00478477_ERZ1090866 | MGnify/ENA primary metagenome ERZ1090866 (study PRJEB33644, sample SAMEA5815737) | chicken gut metagenome | biome: Chicken; feature: Gastrointestinal Tract; material: Caecum | place: Ireland | collected 2019-01-01 | study: A study of the... | reverse complement strand
CATCCACAGCTGAACCCTTACCCACGCCAGTGCCGAACCAATATACCCAAAGCAACCATGCATAATAAATACATACCCACGCCAGCGCCACCACCTTGGCACCACAACCACAAACGCAACTAACAGTTGTAGTTAATGCAAATACGATTATCCAAATTAGTCCAAATTAAATTTGAAAAAATCGGTAAAAACCGATTGACAACATACGTCTCATATGTTATCATATAATTAAAGAAAGGAGTGAGGGAATGGAGAAAGTATACAGGGTTGAATACTTGGTCACATGTGGTTACGAAGTCTATTATTGTAAGTATGTTGGAAGACCAGATGTACCCGACAGAGAAAACGCCCAAACCATTGTGAAAGAAATAAAAAGGCGAAATGCGGAATCACAAATACTTGGCGTCTATTTGAGAATATTATAAAAAGGAGAAAGGTCAGTGTGAAAAGAATAGTAAATATCGGTGGGCATCGAGTATTAGTTGACGGTGAAGTTGTGGGGCCGTCTCTAACGGACGTGGACACCGGACAAACGATAATATTAGAAAAATGGATGGGGCGCTCCAACGGGTATATGACAGCTAAAGGAAAAATAAGAACCGTAAGGGCCGGCCTAAAAAGCGGAGCGTGGAAATTGATATGAAAGTTAAAATCATTAGAAAAAAGTGAGTAAGACGCATGCGAAAATTCCGAAAATTGAAAGACCTGTGTACAGCGGTAGACGAGGAAGACAGGGTTCTTTTTGCTGTGGACTTAGACGGGCACATGTATAAACCCATAATATACGGCATAGGTCTGGAACTGTACAAGTACGAGACTGTGAGAAAATATAATGACCTTGGATGTATGGAGTGGAAGGAGGTGGTAGAAAAATGACAAAAGAATGTCGTGATAAACTTTTGGTAAATCCTGTTTTTTGCAGCGAAGAAGAGCTTGATGCTTTTCTTATGGAAAACTCAATGGAGGAAAGAAAGCGCACCAACGTTGGAGTTGGTGTAGTCGTGGCAATAACTGACAATACCCCCTGCGAATACATAGTAATTATAAGAAAAGGAGAATAAAATGGAAGTAAATGTTAGAAAAATTGAAAACTGCGGGAATCTTGTGGGAAGCGTATCTATCAATATGGACAGTGAAATCGGCGAAGTAACTTTGCACGGAATAAAGGTTCTTGAAACATCTCAGGGGTACATGCTGGCCGCCCCCTCTTACAAAGGCAGCGATGGGAAATATTATTCGCACTATTATGCAAAAGAGATGGGGGAGTTAAAAGAGCAAGTACTTAAAGAACTCGGTCTGACTGAAAAGAAAAAATGGGGTAAAAAATAATGGCAAAAAGAAGGACGGCGGCGGAAATATCCGCCGCCTATTACAAAAACAGAAAAAGGATACAAAACCAATTAAGTTATTGGCGAAAACTTGGGGTAGAGTTCCCAGAGGACATATTGCCCCCGACCCCAAAAGGAAGAATAAAAGCTTCGGACTTAAAGCAATTAGAGGATTTAAATCGCTACAGAATATTGTCTATGGGTCGTGCTGTAAACCCAGAAACGGGAGAAATCATAACAGCAAGGCAACTGTCAGAAATAAGACGTTCGGAAGCGCAAATAGAAAGAATTTACGGTGACAGAGGGGCTTGGAATCTAATAATAGACAATATAACAAGGTATTATTTATCTTTTGGGTACAATTTGGGACGAAGGCTGATAAATGAAATGAACCGTCTTATACTGACTTACGGTAAAAGGTGTGTTGCGATAATGTATGAAAAATCACCGGACAGATTTGAAGACTATTTAGAAACAGAAGGGTTTTCATCCGATGAAGCCATAGCCACTTATTATAGTTCGATAGTGAACTATATCCCGGGATTAAAAGACGATGAAAGAAAAAAGCTTGAAGAAGAATACGACAGACAGCAATAAGATTTTGGCCTGCGATTTTGAAACAACGGTTTACGAGGGGCAGGAAGACACGGAAGTTTATTTAGCGGGGTTTTCAGAACTATTTTCTGAAAATGACGAAAGTTGTGAAATATTTTATAACATATCTGATTTTTTCGGGCGTATTTTTGAAATGGCACCTAGCAAACTGTATTTTCACAACCTAAAGTTTGACGGGTCTTTTATACTACCTTATTTATTTTCCATCATGAAGCAGGATACCATTTCAAAGCCAAGCAAGCTTTTGCCTAATACTTTTAGTTATTGCATCTCTGATATGGGGCAGTGGTATTCTATTCACATAATGACCGATAAAGGACTAACAACTATATACGATAGTTTAAAACTCATCCCGTTACCTTTAGCCAAATTTCATAGTTCTTTCGGCACAAAGCATAGTAAAGGTGAAGTGGACTACACTTGGGAAGGAAAAGGCGCCCCGCCAGATGAAATGATTAGCTATTTTAAACGTGACTTGTGGGTGTTGCGTGAGGGACTGGAAACAATGCTACAACAGGGACACGATAAAATGACAATTGGTAGTTGTTGTATGAGTGAGTGGCGTAAAACGATACATCATAGTGTCTACAAAGAGTGTTTTCCCAATCTATACAATATAGAGTTACCAAACGGGGAGAATTGCGGCAAGTGGATAACAAGAGCCTACTTTGGGGGCTGGTGCTATGTCAACCCCCGTTATCGGGGTAAAATAGTTGAGAATGTACATAATTACGATGTAAACTCACTGTATCCTAGTGTTATGCTGTACGACCGCAGCCGATTGTATCCTGTCGGGCTCCCCCGCTACGTCTGCGGGGAGGTCCCTACGGATGACCAATTTAATTACTGGTTTATACATTTTAAATGTAAGTTTTGGTTAAAAGCGGGATATTTTCCGTTTATACATATTAGGCACAATTTATTGTACATCGCATCGGAAAATTTGGAGACTTCCGAACCGCAAATCCCGGTCAAAGGGAAAAAATTAGTTGGTACAGATTTAAAAGAATTGGACGGACGAGTTGAACTATACCTAACAAAGATAGATTTTTTCCGGTTTATGGAATTTTACCACGTATCAGAATTAGAAATAATAGACGCATGCGTGTTTGGATGTGAGCCAACCCCCTTTTTTGATAAATATATCAATAAATGGAAAGAAATTAAAGAGTCATCCACAGGCGGTAAACGAACCATTGCAAAGCTATTTTCCAATAATCTTTATGGTAAAATGGCCGCTTCCACAAATAGTAGTCATAAAATTGCATATATTAAAGATGACGGCGTGATTGGCTGGCACACGATAGCAGAGGAGGACAAGGCACCCGGCTACATCCCGATAGGGTCGGCTATTACAAGCTACGCAAGAGATTTTACGATCAGGCACGCGACTAAAAATTTTAATAATTTTATTTATTCGGACACAGACAGCATAAAAACCATCGGTGAAGCCGACGGCCTGGAAATCCACCCAACAAAATACGGCGCCTGGAAAATGGAGGGGATAGCGCAAAAAGCAAAATTTGTGCGACAAAAAACCTACATCGAACAAATAGACGGAAAATTAGAAATCACCTGCGCCGGTATGCCGGAAAGATGCAAAGAACTATTAATCGCAAACATGGAAAGAAAGAAATATGATGGTCCCATTAAAAAGGGTGTAGAAGAGTTCATGGCCGCGGGGAGAACAATGGATGATTTTGATATAGGGCTAAAAATACCAGGTAAATTATACCAAAAGAGAATGAAAAGCGGTGTGCTACTTTATGAGGACTACATGGAGATAAGACCAAAATAAAAAGAGACTAGTGTCACTAGTCTCTTTTTGTATAGTGTTATCACCACAACTAAAACTAATCGGGGTATCATGCCCGTGCTAGCGGCAGGCACTTTTTACAGCGGATCCCCCTGCACGCTAAAAAGTATAGATGTAGTGGCACTAGCGATAGGATAGTAACTCCATAGTTGCATTTTTGCAACTAATATCTTTAAACCGAAAACACCCCACTTGGAAAAAATAGCGCAAAAGCTGAATCAGATTTTTTTCTGAATGCATCATAACATAATTTGGACGCATGTCGGAAGTATATACAGATACTCTGCGGGGAAAAGAATAATCTACGTTGTGGCATGTGTATGCATATCCATTTTCGTCATACATGTATATAGCATAATTATTTCCCCCGCACAAAAATGTACACACGTATCTGCCGTTTCCTCTGGGTTTTTCAATGAAAGTAACGGAATCATTTAAATATATGTTTTCTTTTACGTGATTAGCGTATGAGAGATTTTTAAACGCTCTGGAAAAACCACTACTTGCGTTTGCGGATGCCGCCCCCTCATTAAAATTATGCTCCAGCACGAACCCATCACCCCTATAAAATTTAGTTTCGGATGGAAGGTTCTGAATCCCAAGCGCATGATAGTACGGGTTAAGCATGGTGATAGAGTTGCTACATGCATACAACGGTAAGTACCTGACTTGTTTCTTTTCTCCTCTTGCCAGTGACGTGTGTATAGAAAATAGTTTTTGAACCTCATTCGGCACATATACGTTGTCTTCGGACTGATATTCGTCCAAAAACATAGCTGTAGTCCCCGAAAAAATTTGCCAACACTCTTTTACCGCCCTGGCGGCGTTTATGGGGATTACAAAACCGCAATGTTTGTTGTCTATATATAGTTTTGTGTATAATTTATCGGCGGCCGTTTCTCCGTCATAACTATGCACTCTAAAGAAATTAGTCATAACATCGCCGAATAATTTATCCGGGCTGTCAGCTAAATTTGTTCGATATCGAACTAATTTGACAAATTTGCAACCGTTTTTTAAAAATCTTTTAATGAGTAAACGTGTAAAAAATGTGGTTTTCCCGGCATTTCTGTTGGATTCACAAAGAAAGATTTCAGGTATTTGTCCACATCTATCTTTCATAGACAAAAGTTTTCCCCCATCGTAATACACCCGGCACACCCCCTAACTAAATAAATTATACCATATTGACTTTTTCGTGTCAATAAAGTATAATTATATTATACGTAAGGGGGGTGATGACGGCGGCTGATACAATTATACAGGCTATACAGACGGTTGGATATCCAATTGTGACGGCGCTGGCGTGCATGTGGTACGTCAAGTACAGGGAAGATAAAAACGACAACCGATTAGACCAACTAAACGCAACGCATGCTGAAGAAGTGGCGGCGCTTAAAGAAGCGCTTGCCAATAACACGGTTGCTCTAACAGAACTGTCAACATTGCTGAGGGAGGGAAAAACATGATATCATGGATTACAGTTGTAAAGAATGGACTAAATATGCTAGTCCATTCCGGTGAATATGCGTATTTTTACGGGGCCAAGGGAGAAAAGCTGGACAGAGAAACCCTGGAGCGACTGTATACAGCGTATCCGACACGCTACGCCGGATGGACTGCCGAAGAAAAAGAACGCCTGTTTGCTTACTGTGAAGGAAAAATCGGCTACGATTGTTCTGGTTTTGTTGGCGTCCTAACAGGTGACATGTCGTATTCCGGCGCTCAGATCGGCCACTGCTTAATTAAAACAACCCCTCGGGACGGCGTTGCCGGGAGCGTCCTATACAAAAATGGTCACGTTGGCATAGATATTGGATACGGCTATTTTTTACACATGCCTGCTGAATTTCGAACAATTGAGATTGGGAAAATATCAGAATACGATTGGGAAAAATCCGGCGAACACGGCTATATAGATTACATTGGGGCGTCCGCAGAATGACAGCTATAACCATATGGTTTGGCTGGATACCGAATGAGAGCGTGTACGCTTATGGCACGCCCGAGGCTCTCTCCATGATGCAATACACGGGGGAGGCATACGGCCAATATCAGTTTGACTACCGATACGGCCTAGTCCCGTTTATGCAATATTGCCAGAACAATTTTCCGCAATTTAACGGATTTTCACAATATATTGCAATGGGGGCTGGAAATTCAGAATTGATAAACAATTCGGGGTTACGTGCTGTTTTTACAAACTACGCAACCAACTACACACGGGATTTCCTGGCGGCGCAGAACGCCTGCGGACTGTCTGATTATCTTATGCCTGCGATTAATTACATAGTCAACAATTATGGATATGACATAATGGGTAAGGGAGCGGTAGTTGTAGGATCTCTGTTTTCCATGGCAATCCGAAGTGGATACCAGCCTGCCGCGCAAAAATACGCCGGTCTGCAAAACACAAGTCCATCAGAAATCATAAACACTACGTATGACACATACGGGAGTCAAGACGCCGGAAGGTGGGAAAGTGGTACACCGATATCCCAAAGAGATAAGGCTATAGCCGCTCTAAATAGTGGAGAGGACGTGTATAGCATAGATGATATTACAGGGTATCCAGAGGGGGATCCACCAGAACCACCTAAGAAAAAATTGCGAAAATTAGTGCTGTTTAACGTAGATAGCACTAAAATTATTCCGTTTTACATGTGAGAGGAGTGATAACATGTTATCAAGAGAAGAATATTCTGAAATTGTTTCTCGTTTCGTGGGAGATGATACATCTGACGAAGCATTGACAACGGTTAAAAATATGATGGAAACCTATGATGAACTGTCCGGCAGTTCTGAACTTGACAAAATTCGAGAAAAATTGCGTGACAAAGAAGAAAAATACGAAGAATTGAAGAAAGAATATATCAAGGCGTTTCTTTCCGGTCCGCGCAAAGAGATGGAAGTGGAAGTGGAAGTGGAAGACGAGGACAAAGACAACCCGAAAGATTACAGTCTTGTGTAATGGAGGTATATAATGGCAACAAAAATTGACACGTCTACGTTATCGACAGGAAAAAATCTGGACGCCGTCCAGACCATGAATCTCATCCGCAACAATGCGTCTCCCAACTATCAGTCTGTTGTGCCTGTGGCCACACGAACTAAGGCATCGTTGCAAGCCATAGGACAGGTTTTTATGACTTATCCAGATATTTTAAATGAATATTTAACAGCACTGTGGAACAAAGTCGGTGGTGTCAGGATGCGATACAGGGAGTACACGAACCCACTTTCTTCTGCTTTTCGAAAGGGAGAGCTTGGGCTTGGAGAATTTGTAGAAGAAATTTTCGTGGGACTTTGCCAGGCACATCAGTTTGACCCTGAATCTGCTGTAAATACAGTATTTCAGAGGGAAATTCCAGACGTCAAAGCGGCTTACCACAAATTGTCTATACAGGTTTATTACAAGCAGACAATTCAGGAAAATGAGTTGGAAATGGCTTTCACGAGCTGGGACAATGTAGACCGCCTGACCGAACTGATCGTGGCGCGCATGTACAACGCTGGGGAATATGATGAGTACCAGGCAATCTTACAGTTGATTGCGCAGAATATACTACACGGTGATATCAACGTTGTAAATGTTACCAATCTTGTTAACAGCCCGTCCGGTCTCACTAAGGCCATTCTTGCCACGTCCGATGACTTTACTTTAATGTCTAAAAACTATAATTATGCTGGAGGGCACACGCATACGCCTAAGGAAGACCAGTTTTTGCTGGGGCCGTCCGGTTTCTGGGCACAGCAAAATGTGGATGTATACGCCGTCTCTTTCAACATGGACAAAGTTGAGTTCATGGGGCATCGAATTTTAATCAACCAGCTTGGTGACATTGATACAGAACGCCTAAACGCTATGTTTGGCGGTCAGCCAGGATACGAGGAAATCAGCGGGAGCGATTTAGAAAGTTTAAATAAAATAGCCGCAGTTCTTTTAGATCGTGAGTGGGTACAGTTATACACCAAATTGCGGCGTACAGTGACAGACCCATACAACGGGGACGGCCTCTATTTTTCCTACAAGTACCATATGTGGGATGTACTGGCCTCCAGTCCGTTTAGTAACGCGGTTGCTTTTTCTGCCGCTGGAGCGCCTGCGGTAACTAATGTTACTGTCACCCCATCGGCGGTAACCATGCCTAAGGGCGTTGCAACCAGTTTTGTGATAAAGGCCAATGTTACAACTACAGGATTTGCGCCCACATCGGTGTCTTGGGAAGTAACGAGCGGCGTACCTGGGACAGACGTGGAGATCGTGCCGAATGGTGACAACACTTGTGTTGTTAATCTTTTGGCCACCGCAACCTCAGCAGAGGTTATCATCACGGCTACATCCACATTTAATAACGCCCGATCTGCGACATGTGCAATCACATTGGAGGGATAATAGTTGCCTAAAACAACTAAAATATTTTTATGTTCTGGGGTGCCTGTCACCCCAGAACACCAGTATTACACGCTTGATAATACAACAAGATACAACTATTTTAATTCAAAGTCTGCCGCAAACTTGCGGTTCGAAAACCAAAGTTTTCAGCGGTGGGATTCTGGTAAGTGTAGGCTGGAATGCGATATTGATGATGTTTCGATGTGCAATTATATCATGTTTCAAAATCCAGATTATTCGGCCAAGTGGTACTATGCCTATATCGATTCGTTCCAGTACGTTAGCGATTCGGCAACAGATATATTTTATACGATAGATATTTGGCAGACATGGATATTCCAGGGTTGTACATGGGGGCAGTGCTATATTAACAGGATGCACACCCCTACCGACAACGTAGGGGAGCATACGCTCCCAGAGCCGGTGCCTGCGGGGGAAATGGAAGCATCCCACTATAGCAAGACTGGCTTATTTTCCAACACTAACATAGCAGTCATGAGCACAATCGACCTTTCACGACTGCCTGACATAGTCGAATTTCCTGGCGTGCTAACCAACGGGATCTATTCGAGCGCCCCTGTATACTCTTACGCTTCGGCTGAGTCACTCAATAGTATGCTACAGCAACTAAATAGCGCAGGCAGATTAGATGCAATACTTGCAATGTATGTGTTGCCTACCAATGTGCTAATGGCGGCAACCGGCACACCGCTTGGAGACGTGGAATTTACAACGGTTAAATATACAACCACTTTGGGGAGTTACACCCCCAAATGTAAAAAATTGCTGGCATACCCCTATAATTATCTGAAAATTTCAGTTCCGGGAGTGTATGAGGGTGTATTCCCATACGAATTTTTTGACAATTCTCAAATTGTTTTTAAAATGGGCGCAACTCAGTTTTCGCCACCTGAGGTGGTGTTCATTCCACAAAATTACAAGGGTGCCACGTCTAACACGGGCGAATCGTTTTCCATAAGTGGCTGGCCTATGTGTGCTTATACTTCGGATGCATACCTATCTTACATGGCGCAAAATTACAACTCCATAAAGAGCCAGCAGGCATCTATGGCTATTAATGCCACTATGCAAGGGATTGCTTCGGCAATCCAGGCGGTAACTAACCCGGTCGGCGCGATATCGGGGATAGTACAGACCGGCGTAGGATACGCCCAGCAGGCTATGCAGATGGAAGCATCATTCAAGGATTTGCAAAACCGTGCACCCGTGTCTCATGGCTCTCTATCCACATCCGCAGTTTTTCAATCTGGCATTATGGACGTATACACCATGCAATACCATGTTCGGTCGGAATATGCGCAAGTTGTAGATAACTATTTGTGGGCATATGGGTATCGTGTAGATATTATAGATACACCTAACTTTAGCGCAAGGCCATATTGGACTTATATTAAGACACATCGTTCAATTTGCAAAGGTGACGCCCCGGCGGCGGTATTGCGGCAGGCGGAAAACGCTCTCAATAATGGCGTTACTTTTTGGACGTCTGCGGATAACATAGGCAACTATTCGCTGCAAAACTATCCCGATTAATTGGAGGTTATACCATGGCAAAAAATAAATGTGGGAGGATGGGAACCGCACAGCTAAATATGGCATGCCTGTCATACAACTATAACAGAGCAAAAAACATTGCTGTCTCATCAATAGGGTGGGAAGGGTTGCCACCAGAAATTGATGAAAGGGCGCTGGAGATAACGCTTTATCAAAATGGCGCTGCTATATTTTTTAGACTTTTGGATGATACATATGCCTGTCTTGGGGTTACACCAGAGGGCAAGCTTAACCCGTATGGTGTACCTGTCATTAGGCGGGCGTATAGCAGTTGGACTAATTTCACTAAACGCTTGGACGAAACAAATAGTGTAATTATATACAATAATTACACTAGGACGGGAATAGATGGGGAATGTATGCTTTTCGCAAACCGTGTTACCAACGTGGATAGGACCATAGACGTTAATGTCAATACGCAAAAAACACCTTACATAGCCAAGACAAAAAACCAGCAGACAAAGCTGGAGCTAACAAAGATTTTAGAGGGGATTCTCACTAACGTTCCTGTTATAGGCACAACTAAAAAAGAAAAGACCGAATTATCAGATGATTTACAAATATTCAATCTGAATACCACACAGGGTAGTTATGTGGGGGATAGGCTGAACACGCTTAAAAGAGAACTTTGGAACGACTGGCTGTCGTATTTGGGGATTCCCAATATCGGATACACCAAGCGGGCGCAAGTCAACAGTGCTGAGATGGAGTATAATTCGGGGCAGTACATGGCTGAGCAAGCTTGCCGCCTGTCTATCAGGGAGACAGCGGCTAAACAAATTAATTCTATGTTTGGGCTTAATATAACTCCATATTATAGATATACGAGAGTGGGAGGTGAGTTGCGTGGCAGAATGGACAATGACAGTCAGGACGATATGCGAGAGCCTGGCGAGTAACACTGTTTCCGATGTTTCCAATTTTCAATCTATTATTTCTACAGCCGCACCTAAAGTTTTTAATTTCAATTTCCCTATTTTTGATGAATCACATCGACAGGAACTCGAGGAAAAAATACTGCTGTGGTATTATGACCGGGAGATAGGTTTTCGAACAGTGGGGAGATGGCAACTTGGGTTAGCGCAGTATCTCAATCGTATCATGCCGTATTATAACGAGATGTATAAGACTACATCTGTTAGTTACAACATGCTAAACGATGTGGATCTTACAGAATCGTATTCCCACACTTCGCAGGGCGGGGAGGAACAAAAAAGCGGGAGAGAGACAATAGGATCCTCTACTTCTTTGCAAAATGGCACAGACACGACTAGTGCTAATAGTTCTGGAAACACCACATCGGCCACTTCCGACACCCCACAGGGCACTATTTCAGATGTAGATGATTATTCCTACTTGACTAGTTATAATAAATCAACCAGCAGTTCACAAAACGGGGGTACAGTCACATCAAATAGCACCAATGTGTCTGACAATTCTACGACAGAATATGGCGTTTCTACGAAAAATGATAATAGAAAAGATAGTTATCAGAAAACTACGTTGGGTAAGTCCGGTGGGAAATCATATCCTGAAATGATAATGGAATATCGAAAAGCTATAGCTAATGTGGATGCCATGGTCATAGATGAGCTTGATGATCTTTTTCTATCAGTGTGGACCGTGGAATCTATAATCTAATTGGAGGTGTCTATGGATTATAAACAATTACAGTACCTAAAAAATTGCATAAAGCCACTTCTGCCTATCTGTCTGGATGGGTGCTTCACGGAAGCAGAGCAAATAGGGAAACTGACTTGCGCGGTCAATCAGCTTATATCTAACGACGAATATTTAAAAAATATAGTCGATGACCTTGACACCACACTGGAACAATACGTTTCAGACACTCTCAATGAGTGGCTGGAAAACGGAAAAATAGACCAGATCATGTCACGCATGTATGACACTTGGGCAGACGCGGTTTCCGCGGATTTGTCAGTGGGTGAAATATTTACGATAACTAGACGTGATACTTCGGACATCGATGGATATGGAGCAGGATGCTTTAGGGTTGTGGCTTACGATATTGGGCTTCCTCAATACAACAGCAACAGTGCCCTACCAGTCGGCACTACTTTAACGCCGGAAAGCATCCCGTTTTCTAGTACGCAAGCGTCTATCAACTGGATTTTGGGCAACGGCAGAAACCTAAATTTGGTAAATAAAGATGGATACCAAATAGACCAAATAAATGTTACCACTCCAGTAACAATTTACGGCAACGGATGTCCATTAATTGCCACATCTACAACTAGTAATTATCTGATTAACGTCAACGTGCCTTACAATTATGACACGGGAGAGGGTAGTATGGGAGGTGTAACGCTAAACAACGTAGTTGTAGACATGAACGGACAGACAAACTACACAGCAGCTTGCTATTTTGCTGGGCGTGCCTTACATGTGGATAACCTAACAGTTATCCATTGCGCCACAGACGGCGTAATAGTAGACCTATATGACGGGCAAATGTTTAACAACCTGTCGCTATATCACACAACTTCCCAAAACGACAACGTAGGGCTATATGTTAAAAGAGTAGACACGTATTATAATAACGTGGAAATTGGCAATTTTTACAAAGGTGTGAGGTTTGCCCAGTCCAACGACGTTATTATTAATAACATACACACATGGACAACACAACCAAATCTTAACTCTATCGGCATATCGTTTGACAATGGCCCGGGAAATCAGATATCCACATTCATAACGGACGGTAACGCCTACGCCCTAGAATTTCTTTCCCAGACGGATGACGGGAGTCCCCTGTCAATCAATGAGCTAAGGTGTTTCACACCATCGTCTATTACAGCGCTCATCAAAGCCGCCAAATATGAGCAAGTGGACAATGTTAAGATTTTTACGCTGTCTAACTTTAGAGACGGAACGAAACTCACTAACTTGGTATCGGATGTTATGCCAGTTATATTTAACTATTCTAACAATATTAGGATAGAGAGTACGTGGGAGACTGAGGATAAGCAAGTTACGCTTGCTCAAAATAACGGTGGTCTTATGCTACAGGGCGCCGGAGTACACCAGCTTCCCATAACGGTTTCCACCCCATCTTCTTCTTTTAACCTTGGACAGATCAGTTCATATCGCTACTACGCCACCAATACAAGCGTTGGCATGTGCTATATTATAGATTCCGGTTACAATCTTTCACAAGTTGGGTACCTGTACACGGATATTAACGGCAATGTGACAGCTATGTTCCCAAAATCGGTTGAAAATGGGTCATATATTCTCATTCTTGGGTACATGTTCGTGCCTCTACGCACCTATTGACATAACACTCTATTTGTGATATATTATAAGTGTCTTGTCTTTCATAGTTTCATCCTTTTTTAAAACAGCGGCCGCTGTCACGACCGCTGTTTTATTTTTTCCCTCACACTTCCCACCACCCAATGTTTTCTTGCTCGTCTGGAAACAGCGGGAGTTCCTTTGTATCATCTTTTTCACTGTCGAAAATGGGGTAGTAGTCCTCTATCTCATTGCCGTCCCAATCGTCTTTAATCGGGCTTTCGCCAGCAGCCAGTTTCATAGCATCGCTGATCAGTTGTTCAACACCGTTGTACTCATAATCGTGGATGTAACTACCATCTTCTCCCTTGTAATACAGCCACTTGCCGCCGCCATTGTCGAAAATAACTTTGATATCTGCTTCTTTCATATATCTTTCTCCTTTCAAAATACTCTCACATACACCCCAAGTATTCGGGCGTCTTTATTCAAGTTTCATGCTGGCCAATTCAGCCAGATCCTTATAGATTCTTCCGTGTTTGTTGTCTCCGTGCGTTTCTTCGACTTTTGCAAAAAAATCCCCTATATCATCGTTAAAACATCCGCACGACACCCATATGCCGGTTTCGGTTTTGTAAAATGTTGTAAAATCGTCTCTGCTTCCGCATGGACCGAAGACACAATAGTCTTTAATGGATTCGATCTTTCCGTTTCTTCTTATCTTTGCGTTTCCGCATACCCGTGCATCTCCGTATACCTGTGCATTTCCGTATACCTGTGCATTTCCGTATACCTGTGCATTTCCGCATACCCGTGCATCTCCGTATACCTGTGCATTTCCGTATACCTGTGCATCTCCGTATACCCGTCCATTTCCCCATACCTGTGCATTTCCGTATACCTGTGCATCTCCGTATACCTGTGCATTTCCGTA
>ERZ1090866.524-NODE-526-length-13935-cov-9.296398_pt1 | contig 13935 bp, 10 predicted proteins | sample MGYA00478477_ERZ1090866 | MGnify/ENA primary metagenome ERZ1090866 (study PRJEB33644, sample SAMEA5815737) | chicken gut metagenome | biome: Chicken; feature: Gastrointestinal Tract; material: Caecum | place: Ireland | collected 2019-01-01 | study: A study of the... | reverse complement strand
GGCGGCGGCTTGTTTTTTATCGCGACACTAATTATCTCCCCCGGGGGGGGGGCCCATATCCTCCGGCCCCCCGCCGCGGCTTTCTCTGTTCCTTTTTTCGCAGGGCGCGTTACGTCTCCTGCACCCCGAAGTTCGCCACAAGGCACTGTTCGCCGTCCGCAAGCGCGATCACGTCCACGAAATCCTTGCCCAGAATATCGAACACGTTGCCCGAGAGCATGAGTTCGGGAAGCCGCCCGACGAACTTTCCGTCCTTCAATAAAAACGCCATCTGCACGGGAATGCCCAGATCGCCCGTCGTCGTCATGTCTCCGCCCGAGGCGTAAACAACGAAGATCGCGTCGCCCGCGGCGGCGTAACCCTCCGCCGTGTTTTCAAAGCGCAGACCCGTGAACGTGGCGCCCGGGACGCCGTCGTATGTACTTCCCGCAGTCCCCGAAACGGGAAGCGAGAAGAGCTGCGCCGACCGCTTCGTCGTGAGCGCGCCGCAGAACACGCCGTCTTTTACCAGATAGAATTTCCCTTCGGGATTGACGACGCCCTCGGCATCGAAAAAGCGTCCCGTGTACGGCGGATTGCGGTCGACAAGCACGCTCACCCGATCGCCGAACACTTTCTGCCCCATTTTTCCCGAAAGCAGGCTCGCGCCCGAGCCGTACATCTCCGCCACGAAATGGGAAAGGAGCGGCGCGACCGCGCCGGCGTCCGTCACGACGGGAAGTTTTTCCGCAGGCATCGGCACGGGATTCTCGTAGGCGGCGATCATTTCCAGCACTTCGGAAACAACTGCGTCTTTATTGTAAGAAAAGGCGCGTTTTCCGTAGACCATGTCCATGATATTGGCGCTCTTTTTATCTTTGATGGTCAGCGCGTATTCGAGCGAAGCGTCGTGCGAGGTATAGGACGCGCCCGCCGTGTTCTCGTAGGAAACCGTCTCGTAAGAGAGATTGATCTTGTTGCCGAAGAGATACCCGTCCGCCTTTTGGGAGAGCTCCTCCAAAAGCGCTCTGAACGCGGGAACGATCCCGCTTTCGGGCAAGATCTCCTTGGGCGCGGGATCGTGCCGCACGCCGCCCGAGAGATTGCAGGGATAGGCGATCCCCTTTTTCAGGCTCTCCGCCGCCTCCTTTCTGAGCGCGGAAAGATTTGCTTTGCCGACCGCGCCCGCAATGCCGATGCAGCCGTTCTCATAGGCGCGGACGGTCGTCGTTTCGTTGAAGTTCTTGCGGAAGGAAGTCACCTTGCTTGCCGCAACGGATACGCTGTACCCCGTTTCCTTTCTTCTGATGATCTCGTATTCCATCGTTCCACCTCACTGCACTCTCATTTTGGAAATGCGCACATACGGTCCGCCGAATCCGACGTTCAGGGGAGCCTGTTCCATCTTCCCGCAGCCGCCCGTCACGAAGGAGAAAATCTCCTTTTCATCCGAAAGCCCGTCCACGAGGGAGAGCGTCTCGAACACGTTGCCCGTAATGACGGCGATACGGACGGGGTCGCCGAGCTTGCCGTCCGCGATCTCATAGCAGAGCGTGGGCGCAATGGTGAACGTGCTCATGCCCGAGCCGTGTTTCAGATCCTTGATGAAATACCCGTGTTTCACGCCCGCGAACAGTTCCTCTTTGGTGAGGTCGCCCGCGTCGATGACGGTGGTCGTCATGCGGACGATGGGCTCAAAATCGCAGGAGACCGCGCGCGCGTTGCCCGTCGGCTGTTCGCCCAGCTCGACCGCCGTCTCCACGCTGTGAAGCCGCCCCGCGAGCACGCCGTTTCTGATGAGGTACGTCTTGCCCGCCTTCGTGCCTTCGTCGTCGTACGGCACATAGCCGCTGCCGAAATCCAGACCGCTGTCGTAAATGGAGAGAATATCCGAACCGACTTTGCTGCCCAGCGCCCACTCTTTTTTCATCGTTTCGTCGCCGATCATGAAATCGGCTTCCGATTTATGTCCGAACGATTCGTGCGCAAACACGCCCGCAACCATCGGCGCGAGAATGACGGGATATTCGCCCGCTTCCACGGGCTTTGCGTTCTTCATAAAGAAGATATTTTCCTTTACGAACGCGTCGATCTCCTCCGCGCGGACAACGCTTCTGAGCGCGTCAAAGCGCACGTCTGCGCGCTGATAGGCGTTCGTCAGGTTGTTCTCCCCTTCCGCAAGCGCAAACGCGACGCTCACGCCGCACGTCTGAAAATCGTATTTCAGCTCCGCGCCCTTGCTCGAATAGAACTCGTAACCGCTGTGGCGGTCGATATAGCGCACCATCGTCATCTTCACTTCGTCGCCGCGCACGCTCTCCGCCGCGGCGCGGACAAGCGCAGTCTTTTCTTCGAGCGGAACGTCTGAAACCGAGCAATCCGCAAAATGCAGACATACGTCCTTATTGACCTCGAACGCCCGCACGACGGGGTCGTCGGAAATGTCTGCGGACGGCTGCGCCGCCGCGTACAGCCCGTCCAATTCGCGCTGCAAGTCCTCCGTGTCGCTCGTGGAGGCGTAGTACCACATTTCCCCGTCGTACACGCGCAGAAAAGCGCGCTTCACGCGGGAGGCTTTGCATTCTTCCAGATTGCCGTCCCGCAGCACGATGTGCGTATCGAATCGATCCTCGACGCGCACGTCGGCATAGCAACCCTGTCTGAACTTCAACATACCTGCTCCTTATCTCTCCGACCGTCTGCCGGTCGGATAATCGTATCATATCACTTTTTTCCGCAAAAAGCAATCAAGTATTGGTTGAGCGCCGATTGTCGCTCTGCCTTCTATCATACCACCCCCCCCGAAATGTCAACCCCCGTGTGAAAAAAACTCGTATATTCCGTTTTTATAAACGGACGGACCGACGCATCTAGCGTCGGTCCGCAGTTGCCGTTTGTTATGATTCGGACACCGTAAATTCAGGTTCCGTCATGGTAAAACTGCCGTTATATGTTCCCTCGGAAACTGTATCCGTCGAGCAGATATACAGCTCGATCCGAGCGATCGCGGCGGGAAGCGACACGGTGACGGGAAGCGTCTCGCCGACGCCGATCTCGATATCCGTATAGGTGACTCCCTCTCCCTCCGCGTTCACGGTCTTGATCTGAATGTAGACTACGGAGTCTCCCGTATTGACAAAGGTCATCGCCATGGTATTGCAGGAAGCGTCGCAGGCAACGGCGCGCCCGATATTGCTCCAACTTCCATTCGTCACCCCTTCATAGGATGCGGTCAGCAACCCCTCCCCGTCCACTTCGGTGCGATAGAGATCTGTGCCGCTCCACGGGTTGAATGTCGGCTCCGTCATGGTGAAGCTGCCGTCATATGTTCCCTCGGGAACTTTATCCGTCGAGCAGATATACAGCTCGATGCCCGTGATCGCCTGCGTGAGCAGCGTGCTCACCGTCTCCGTTCCGCCGACGACAAGCTCTAACTCGGAATATGCCTCGTAGCCGCCCGCCCCGATCGCTTTCAGCGTGATATAGACGACGGAATCGCCCGTGTTGGCGAACGTGATGCTCATCGTTCCCGCAATTCCCTCGATATTGCGGCCGAGGAAACGCCAGCTGTTGTTCGTCACGCCCGCGTATGTGACGGTAACGACATCGTCCTCGCCGAGGATCGACTTGTATTCCGAAGAGCCGAGCGTCCACGGGTTGGTCTTCTTATGCGAAAACACGGGGTCCGATACGGTGAAACTGCCCGAATAGGAATTTTCCGGAATAATATTCGTTGAACAGATAAACAGCACCACGCTTGCCGTCTGTTCGTTCACGGAAATTTCTGCCGTTTCCGTTCCGCCGACGGAGAGTTCCACATCATTCCATGAGAGCTGATTGCCCTCTCCGCCCGCGCCGTCCGTCGTTTTGACGGAGATATAAATCAGGCTGTCACCCGTATTGGCAAAGGTCAGCGTCATCGTATTATGATTCGGATCGACGGAGAGATTGCGGGAAATATTATTCCATGAATTCGACTGAACGCCGTCAAACGTCACGGTAAGCACGCCGTTCTTGCCCATCTCCCTTTGATAGACGGAAGATCCGTTCCATGGATCATCAACGGGCGGTTCGGACGGTTCTTCAAACGAAAATACGGGATTGGTGATTTCAACCGCGCCCGCGGAAGTTTCGCCCGCCTCGCCGTCAAAGCGATCGGCATTGACCCAGATGACGAGCATCGCGACCTGACTGTCAAGCGTCAGGACGACCTCTTTGCCTTCCTGCGGTTCCAGACGGAAGGAATCGCCTGCGACCTCCGTGGAACCGTCGGACGCCTGTGCCTTTACAAAGTAGTACGCCGCCTGCTCCCCGCGGTTGGTGAGCGTCAGCCGCACGGTATTCTGCGTTTCGGGATCGTGCGCGACGGAGGTATTGATATTCTGATTCCACTCGCCGTTGGGGAGCGCAGTATAGCGGAACGTACCTTTTCCCTCGCCCTTTTCCAGCGTGTAGAAACTCGTCCCCTGCCAGACGCACTGTAAGGCAGGATCGGTATAAGAGAATGTCGGCTGCGTGACGGTGAAACTTCCCGAGTCGCTTCCGGACGGCACGTTGTCCGCCGAGGCGATGAACATAAGAATGCGGCGGATCTGCCTTGAAACGGCAATGTTCATATCGCGGCTCTCGCCCGCCTGCAATATGACGTTATCCCATGTGAGCTGCGAATTGTCGTCGGCATTCGCCGCCTCTACCGTTTTGATACTCAGATAGACGGCGGTATCGCCCGTGTTTTTCAGCGTAAAGGTGATCGTGTTCTGCGTTGCGGGGTCGTGGTCGGTATAGTCGATATAGACATTCCCCCAACTGTTCGGCACGATTCCTGAATAGGAGATACTCGTCGTGTTTCCGATCTGCGTGATATTGTAATTCCCGCCGCTCTTCCATGGCGAGGACTGCGCCACGAGCGAGCCTTCGGGCAGCGTCTCCGAAAACCATGTCTTGTGTACGGTCATCGTGCCGACGTTGGAAGCGCCGTTCTGCCCGGGTTCGGCAATCAGATAGACCTCCTTGACGGTATCGAGCATCCAATTATTGGCGGTATTGATCTCATAGCTGTATGTGACCGCCTCGCCGCCGACCTCTACGACCTTATCCGCACCGAGCAGCAGCGACGAGGACGCGCTGTCTCCGAGACGCAGCATGAGCGTCTTGCCCTCCGTTCCGCTGACGGTGATGTTGAGATAGCCGAAGGAAGACACCATGCCCGAAACTTCCGCATAGACGCCCGTCATGGTATCCTGCGACGCCGCCTTGACCCAGCGCAGGAAGGTCGAGCCGTCCTCCCCCTGCGTGACCTCGGTATAGACGGACGTCGACTGCGCCTGCCATTTGGAGATTTCAAAATCCCCGCTTCCGTCGTAGACGTTGAGAAATTCGTCCGTCTTTCCGCCGCCGCCATCGTCGTTCGGATCTCCCTGCTGACAGCCCGCAAACCCGAGACAGAGCGTCGTCGCCAATGCGGCAGTCAGCACAATCAGCCAAGTTTTCTTTTTCATAATCGATTCCTCCCTATCTGTATGTTCGCGAAACGATCAGCCGTTCACGATTTCACTGTAAAAATCCGTCACCGCATAGTATGCCTGTTTGGGCTGATGCTCCTCGTCAAAGAGCAGCGGCCAGTTTTTGCGGTTTGCGATGGGTTCCCTGTCAAGAATGGTGAAATCATCTGCAAGTCCCCACAGCGTGACGCCCGTCACCTCGCCTGCGCCCTCCTTCCACGGGTCGGAATATCTGCGGCAGATCTCAAAGATCCCGCCGTAGAGATTTGCCTGAATCGCCTCGATGCTCTCAGGGAGCGTCTCGTAGCGTTCCTTTTCCGGTCCGTACGGATACACGGAGACGTCAAGTTCCGTAACCTGTACGTCCAGCCCGAGTTCGGTGAAAGCCTTGACGCTGTTTTCAAACTCCGTCATATTAAAATCGCCGATGTAATAGTGTCCCTGCATGCCAACGCCGTCGATGGCGATGCCCTCGTCAAGCAGCTCCCGAAGCATTTTCAGGCACGCCTCGCGCTTGGCGGGAATGTTGAGCCCGTAGTCGTTGTAGTACAGCTTGACGTCCAGCCCCAGTTTATCCCGCGCGGCATCGGCGGCGCGGAACGCCTCTTTGATGAAATCGACGCCGCAGAGCGCATACCAATCGCCGCATTCACTGCCCGTCGCCTCGCTTCCCGTGCGGTAAAAATTACCGCTGTCTACCTGCTGCTGCGTGGGCGCGTTGGCAAGCGCCTCGTTCACCACGTCCCAGCAGTAGACGCTGTTGCCGTAGTGTTCCATGACTGCGTAGATATGGTCGCCGATGCGGTCGAGCGCCTGTTCCTTGGTCGTTCCCTCCGCCAAAACCCACGAAGGGAGCGCCTTATACCACACAAGGCAGTGTCCGCGCATCCGCATATCATGCTCCTGCGCATATTGCAGAAGCTCGTCCGCCGCCGTGAACGAAAAATTCCCCTCCGACGGTTGAAGCGCCGTCCACTTCATTTCAAATTCAGCCGACATACTGTTGAAATGGGGCAGAAGGTCGTCATACATATCGTAAAGCCCCGATTGATAGGATGTGCCGATGGGGAAATAATCGGCATAAATATCTTTGAGCCACTCCCCTTCGTCCGCAGGCTGACAGCCGCTCATCGAGAGCGCGCCTGCCACCGTCAGCATGAGCGCCGCCACCGTTGCCGCAATACGTTTCATTCTTTAACTCCTCCTAAATTGACGCCGCCGATAATAAACTTGGAACAGAACAGATATACCACGATGAGCGGCAGCACCGTGATGAACAGACCCGCATAGATCGCACCGAGATTGGTCGCATAGATATTCGTTTTGAGCATCTGCACGATCATGGGCATTGTGTACTTGGTCTCGTCCACAAGCAGCAGGAAAGGCATCAGGTAGTTGTTCCAGCTCCCCACAAACGCGCCGATGGCAACGGTCGCCAGAGCAGGCACGGAAATGGGCAGGACGATCAGGTTGAATGTGAGAAATTCGGGCGAGCCGTCGATCCGCGCCGCCTCGATAATATCCACGGAGAGCGTGCTTGAAAAGTACTGCCGCATGAAGAACACCGTCGTCGCCGAAGCCATGGAAGGCAGGATCAGCGGCAGGTAGCTGTCCAGCCATTGAAGTTCGAGCATGAGCTGATAGAAGCCGATAAGCCCGAGCTGCCCTGGGATCATGATGGTCGCAAGCAGTATGGCATAAAGCAGATTGCTCCCCTTAAAGCGGTAGGCATGGAACGCAAACGCCGTCAGCGCGGAGACATATACGCTCAGAAAGGTGGACGCGACCGCAATGACAAAGCTGTTGAGAAAGGCGCTGAACACATTCAGCCCGTTCTCCGCAAGCGAATTGTAGTTCTCAAAAAAGTACCGCGACGGCAGAAAGGAGATAGAGCTCTGGATCTGCAACGTCGAACGCGTCGCGTTGACGAACAGCATATAAAACGGAAACAGACAGAGCAGTCCGAACAGAATGAGCAGAGCGTAGATGATCACCATGTTACTGATGCGCGCCGTCTTGCCGGAGACTTTACCGACCATCTTTCTCCCTCCTGTTCATGATTTTGAAGAGAGCGACGCTGCACAGTGCCGCCACGATGAGCAGATAGACGGAGGCTGCGGCAGACGCGCCGAAATTGTTCTCGCCCGTAAACGCCAGCTCGTAAATGAAAATGGTAATGGTCGTCGTCGAGAAATCGGAGTTAAGCCCTCCCCCGTTGAACAGATAAGGCACGTCGAACACCTGTAATCCGCCCACAAGGCTGGTGACGAGCGTATAGAGCATGATGGGACGTATGAGCGGAAGCGTGATGGAAAAGAACATCCGCCCGTCCGACGCGCCGTCGAGCATCGCCGCTTCGTAGAGGCTGTCGTTGATGCCGATCATACCCGAAACGAGCATGATCATCGTGGGACCCGTCCACATGAGGAATTGGATAAAGCACACGATGAGCCGCGTCGCCCACGGATCGAGCATGAACTGAAAGTCCTCGGAAACCCAGCCGAGTTTTCGGAAAATGATCGTAAACGTGCCGAAGGGATGCCCGAACAGCGAGGCAAACAGCAGTGCGACCGCAGCCGCCGTCAGGATATTCGGCATATAAAAGACCGCTTTCCAGATATTCTTGCCGCGGACGTGTATGCGGCGGTTCGTGAAAATATACGCGAACAGCAGCGCACAGATGAGCTGCGGCACGAAGTTGATGATCCAGATGAGCGCCGTATTCCCGAGCGAACGCCAGAACTTGACATTCTTCCACAGCCAGATATACTGCTCAAAGGCGACGAAGTCGAAGTCCGGCAGCATCCCCTTCATGTCGGTGAAGCTCAGAAAGATAGTATAGAAATTTGGATAGAGCTGAAAGAGGATCAACGCGGCAAAAAACGGAAGAATGAAGATATAGCCGTATTTATCGTAACGGATACTCTTTTTCCGTCTTTGTTTCCTGTCGTTCTTCTTACAGTCCGACGTCGATGTTACTGTACGCATAACTCACATTGGTGCGGAATTGCTTGTACGCATCCGCAATGGTTCCCGTTTTCCCCATCGCATAGTCCACCGCCGCCGCGCTGAACAGACTGCCGATCGCCGCGTCGTAGAGGGTGACGTTCTTTGCCGTGATGCTCTCGGCGATCTCGGCAAACAGGGCATAGTGGTTCTGTCCTTGCAGGAAGGGATCGGCAAAGCTGTCTTTGATCGCCTCAACGATGATCTTATTCCCGACGAAATCCTGCGTCCGCTCCGCCCATGCTTTGAGGAAGTCCTGATCGAACATCCAATATTCGAGCAGGGATTTGATCTGATCCTTCTTGCTGCTCGATCCGATGCCCGCAAACCATGTGCCGCCGCTGTAATAGGGCGAAGGTCCCTGTACGACGCCCCAATCGTTGGTGGAATCGCCGTTCTCCCCTTTTGCGTTTGCTTTCAGGTGGTAGTTGAGTCCCCACGCGCCCAGAAAGTAGCCGAACACTTCATTGCCCGAGATGTCGGTATACCAGCCGCCGCCCGCGCCATATTCCACCGTCTCGTTGCAGTACCCGTTCTCCTGAATGGTGCGGATCTGATTGAGGTAGGTATCCCAGCAGGAATCGACCTGCAACGTATTATCCACGACCCAGCCGTTTTCGCGCTCGCACAGGAACACCTTTTCGGACGCATTGAGATTGGATACGATCTTCTTTCCGTGTTCTTTCAGCTCCGCCGCGACCGCAAGGAAGTTATCCCAGCTCGAAAGTTTCTGCTGCACGAACTCGGGCGAGCTGTCCCCCCAGAGCTCCTCCGCCATGCTGCGGCGATAGAAGAAGCCCCCGGGCGCCGCCTGATTGGAGACCGCGTACATGGTACCGTCCGACGCCGTCCCGACGTCGTTCGTATAGCCGTAGAGTTCCTGCTTTGCCCGCTCGGAAATGCCGAGTTCGTCAAGACTCATGAGCTTGCCGCCCTCGACGTACTTTTTGACGAACGAGATTTCGAGAGCGACCACGTCGGGCGCGTTGGTTCCCGTACGGAGCACGCCGTCCAACCGCGTCTGAAAGACGTCCTGCGGATAGGTATGAACGTCGATCACGTCCTCGCCGATCGCCTGCTCATACATTTCCACCATTGCCTCGGTATCGTCTGAAAAGGTCCACACAACGAGCTTTCCGCTGTCTCCGCCCGTCGCGCAAGCCGTGGTCAGAAAGGCGCACATCATGGAAAACGCGCCTCCCCCTACTGCAAGCATTCTTTGAAAAGGTTTCATAAAACTCCTCCTGTTTGAATCCAAAAAAATGATTGTGCCTGCGCCGCGTTCTGCACGGCAGCCGTTTGCCTATAAAATATCTGCAATCGTCTTGACGACGGTCTGCGCGTAAATGCGGTGCAGAAAATCGTTCGGATGATTGACGTTGTTGGCGGAGACGTCGCGGAACTTTTTGCACTGCAACAGGCGGAAACTGATTGTTCCGACGTCGGCGACCGCGACGTTTTCGCGCTCCGCCGCGATCTCTTTTAAAGCCGCGACGTAGCTATACTGATTGACGAGCATATTCGCCACTTCCGCATTGGGCAGCATGGGCGAGACGAGCACCACTTCCACGTCGGGGCATTGTTCGCGCACGCCGTCCACGATGGCAAGCATATTCTGCCGATACGTCTCGACCGAAAGCCCGCCCGAAACGCCGTCGTTCATGCCGAATGCAAGAATGAGCAGATCGGGCGACTCCTGCACGATGCTTGCGATCTGCGCCGCCTCGCAGCCCCATGCCGACGTCATGCCGCCCACCGAAAAATTCGCCGCATTGACGTTCGCATTGCCGTAATATTCTCCGAGATACGCCGCCGCCAGCTCAAAGTAAGGCGGACACCACGGCGAAATATTACAATAGGTATAGCCGCTCGCCGACCAGCCCGCCGAGATGGAATCTCCGAGGCAGACGATGTTCGTCTGTTCCCCACTCTCCAACTTGGAAATCGTCCTTTGAAATTTCTCCGAATGAGTTTGCGGAACGCCGATGGGCGAATCCGTCTCCGCGTGCGTATACGTGACGCTGATCTGCCACTTTCCAAGCCCCTGCAATCCGTAGGACGCCTCGGTGCTCAGCAGTCCTCCGCCGCCCGTCGCAAGCAGATCGCCTTCCCTGTAAACGGGGAAATAATATCCGTCGTAATCGAGCGCAAGATCCGACGCGATGGCGCCGTCCTCCGAAATAATCAGTTTCCCGTCGCGGACAGAGTAATCCTCGCCCGCCGTATAGAGTTTGTCCAGCGCGTAGTTGCGCACAGCCACGACTTCTTCAATGTCGTACAGAAGCCCGATCTCGGGCAGACTTCCGTCCGCGTTGCGCAAGATCATCGCCGTCTCGTTCACGACCTGCGTTCCCTCCCATACGGGACGCATATAGGCGTCCAGACGGTATTCGGAGACGTCCTCCGCTTCGCCCGCGTCGGAACACCCGACCGCAGGAACAAGAACCATCGCCGCGGCAAGCCCGACGGCAAGTATTTTCCGTTTCATCGCAACCTCCCTCCGAAATCACGCCCGCCCGTTACGGTTCGGGCATCTCCTCGTTGATTTTCCGGATCTTGGCGGGATCGACCTTGTATTTCCGATCCATCGTCACAAGTCCGTTCTTTTCCTGCCAGACGTCGGAAAACTGCGTATAACAGTATCCGCAGATGTAGCCGATTTCCGCGATCGCATTCCGCAGGGCACGGAACCGCGTGCAGAAATCGTCCTCCGTCGCCACGGCGCTGTAACCCCAATCCTCGCCGCTCAATCCGTTCATAAAGGCAATGCCGCCGTACTCGCTCACGATGACGGGCTGCCCGCGGTAACGGTACCCCTCCGCGAAAATCAGTTTCTGATAGCGCGGCGCTTCCCGTTCCCCGAGCGCCGTTTCGCGGTCGCAGTAGGCAAGGTGAAGTCGGGCGGGATCTTGTTCATAGTTATGGACGGTCACGATATCCGTCATAATGTGCTCCCAGCCGTCGTTTGTGATGACGGGACGGACGGGATCGTACGACTTCGTCAGACAATACGCCGCGTCCGCAAAGCGTTGCATCGATTCGTCGAGCCGCACGCCGCGGATCCCCCAGCTTTCATTAAAGGGCACCCACACCACAACAGAGGGATGGTTGTACTTTTGCCGCACGATTTCCGCCCATTCGGCAAGAAAGCGTTCCTTCATGTCGTCGTTGAACGCGTGCGGCGAAGGCATTTCGCACCAGACATACAGCCCCATTCGGTCCGCACAGGAGAGGAAATATTCGCTTTCGATCTTCTGATGCACCCTGAGCCCGTTGAACCCCATTCGCTTGATGTCGGCAAGATCCTTTTCGATCGCCTCATCGGAGGGCGGCGTCATGCCCGTCTCCGCCCAATACCCCTGATAGAGCACCAGCTTCTGATAGACGGGTGCGCCGTTCAGAGTCAGCGCGCCGCGCTCCCTGCGGAACTCACGGAACCCGAAGTCGGAACGGACAACGTCCTCTGCCGCGCCGTTATGGAAGAGCGTCGCCTGCACGTCATACAGCGCAGGATCGTCCGGCGTCCAGTGACGGACCTGAAATTCCTCGTGCGGACTTACAAGTCCGATACAGACGTCAATATGGCGCGACTGCGCCGCAACGCACACGCGGGCGCGCTCCGTACCCTCCCGCGAGACGACCAGTTCGACGGAAAGCCCGTCCGTAAAATCATCAAGGAAAAGCTCCGCATGGAGTTTCTGTCCGATAACGTCGGGCGTCCATTTGACGCGCCCGATACGGTACTTCCCCGTAAATTCCAGCCATACGTTCTTCCAGATGCCCGTGGTCGGAACATACCAGCAGCTGTAATTTCTGTCCAGCCAGCGCTGTTTGCCGCGCGGGTTTTCCAAACGATACCCGTCCTCCGCCTTGACGACGATCAGGTTTTCCCCCGCATGCAGAACAGCGGAAATCTCGAAATCAAAAGCGGTATACGCACCGTCATGCCGACCGACGAACGTTCCGTTCACCCATACCTTTGCCGTGTAGTCCACGCCCTCAAAACACAGGCGCACAGACCCTGCAAGCGTCTCCTGCGCAATATGCACCTTCCGTGCATACCAGATATTTCGGGGAGCGCATTCACACCCGACGCCGCTTGCGGCGCTCTCGCAGGCATACGGAACAAGGATCGTCTGCTGCGCGGAAAAACCTCCGCCCCAGCCGAGCGCCTCGCCTTCGTTCTTTTCGTCCGCGCGGTAGTCCCATTTCCCGTCCAGAAGCATAAAATTGTCACGCCGCATCTGCGGAACGGGATGCCGTTGTTTTTTCATAGTTCTTCTCCTTTTGCACCGTCATTATAACATGGCGTTTGAACAAAGTAAATCCCCAATTTTCAAAATTAATGAAAAATGGATTATTCTCACAAGATTTTTGGAAATTCAACTCTTGACAGAACACGCCGTCTGTGTTATAATATATACATGGCAAGAAAACTTGAACTGACGCTCTCGGACGATGAGCAGATCGACAAAATCGCAAACGCACTCTCCGCAAAGGTGCGGCGCAAGATCATCCGCCTTTCCACAGAGGGAAGCTATTCCGTCATGGAAATGGCGCAGTTCCTCAATATGCCCGTTTCCACTGTCTCCTTTCACCTGAAAATGCTGCGCGAGGCGGGTCTGATCCAGATCGTGCCAAACCCCACGAAAAAGGGAAACGAAAAAATCATCTCGCAGTATATCTCGCTTCTGCAATTTGATTTCGGACTTTTCCACGAGCAGAAAGTCAACTTAAAGACGATCGACATTCCCGTAGGGAGTTTTAACGACTTCCACGTCGAACCGCCCTGTGCGCTTGCCGACTCCACAGGACTATTCATCGGCTGGGACCGTCCCGAGACCTTTTATTCCGCCAAACGTTTCAGCGCGCAGCTGCTCTCCTTTACCAAGGGGTATGTAGAATATACGGTTCCCGCATTCGATCTGGACGACAAACAGATCATTGAACTTGTGTTTTCGCTGGAACTCTGCTCGGAGTGCCCCATGCACAACAACACATGGAAGTCGGACATCACCTTCTGGCTGAACGGCGTCGAGCTGTGCACCTACCACAGCATGGGCGACTATGGCGACCGCCCCGGCAAAAACACGCCCTCCTTCTGGCCTGCAAACGCATCGCAATATGGAATGCTCAAAAAAATCCGCGTCTGCCGCGACGGAACTTATCTGGACGAGGACAAGGTTTCGGACGTGACCATTGATGACTGCGTTCCCGACGGCATTCTGTTCCGCCTTCGCATTGGCATCAAGGAAGACGCCAAATATGTGGGCGGGGTCAACCTTTTCGGGCGCGAATTCGGCGACACCGATCAGAATATCCTCTTGCAGATCGCCTATATTTGAAACAGGAAAAGCTCCCGATACTGCGCTCAAATCCAAAAAAACAACCCTGACAGGAACGCTCCTGATCAGGGTTTTCTCTTTACGTAAAATAAATAGTCTATTAT
>ERZ1090866.521-NODE-523-length-13947-cov-38.550389_pt1 | contig 13947 bp, 12 predicted proteins | sample MGYA00478477_ERZ1090866 | MGnify/ENA primary metagenome ERZ1090866 (study PRJEB33644, sample SAMEA5815737) | chicken gut metagenome | biome: Chicken; feature: Gastrointestinal Tract; material: Caecum | place: Ireland | collected 2019-01-01 | study: A study of the... | reverse complement strand
AGCGCCGGGGAGTTTTCGTTTGCTTTGGGTCGGGGCCGTCCTTAGAAAGTCAGAGCTTAGTAGTTCTTGACCTTCAGCTCAAAGTAAGCCTGGGGATGTGCGCAGACAGGGCACTTGAGGGGAGCGGACTTGCCGATATAGGTGTAGCCGCAGTTGGAGCACTGCCAAACCTGCTGCTCCTCGCGGGCAAAGACCTGGCTGTTGGCCAGATTCTCGGCCAGGGCGAGGTAACGCTCCTCATGCTCCTTCTCGATGCCGGCCACCATGGTGAACAGGGCGGCGATCTGGTTGAAGCCCTCCTCCTTGGCCTCGGCAGCCATGCGGGGGTACATCTCGGTCCACTCCTCGTGCTCGCCGCCGGCGGCCATCTTCAGGCAGGTGGCGGTGTCGGGGATCTCGCCGCCGTTCAGCAGCTTGAACCAGATCTTGGCGTGCTCTTTCTCGTTGGCCGCGGTCTCCTCAAAGATCTTGGCCATCTGGACGTAGCCTTCCTTCTTGGCCTGGCTTGCGAAGTAAGTGTACTTGTTGCGGGCCTGGCTCTCACCGGCAAAGGCTTCCATCAGGTTTTTTTCGGTCTTGCTACCCTTGAGTTCCATAATGCATTCTCTCCTTTGTTATCATGTGGGATCGCCTGGTTTGCGTTTTCACGATATGCCTGCGCGCAGGCTGTGCTCTTATTATACTCTAGCCGGAGCCAGATTGCAAGGGATAGAGGGCAGTTTTCAAGAATTATTCTCACTTATGCCCTCAGCTGTGCTGCTTCATGGCCGCGGCGGCGATGCCAAGACCGCTCCAGGCCGCCTGATACATCAGCACCACCAGCAGCGACAAAGTGCCCACGCTGCCGGAATAGCTCAGCAGCAGCCCGATCAGGGCCGAGAAGCCCGCCGACACCATCTGGATGGCCGCGCCGGTGTTTTCAGCCGCCTGGGCCCGCTGGGCCGCCCGCAGGCCGCCGGTCAGGCTGGCAAAGCCTTTCAGGTGCAGCATACAGCAGGCGGCGTCCCCGGTAGCGCTCACCGCCGGGGCCAGCGCGGCGCACTGCTGTTCGTTCAGCACGGTGACGAAGCCCTCGGGCAGGTGGTAGGCCGCGGCGATCTTCTCCGCGGTGAGGGAGGGGTCCTGGCAGGTGACCAGCAGGCGGATGTTCTCCTTCTGCAGGATGGACAGGCACCGGGCGGCGTGCTTGCCGCCCACATACCGCAGCACGAACATGGCGTACATATTGCCCGACACCGCCAGATAGAGCACCTGCAGCTCCCCGTTGCGGGAGTGCTTGGCCTCATAGTCCGCCTCGGGCAGGGGCACCCCTTCCTGCTCCATGTAGGCGCGGGTACCGATCAGGATGCGGTTGTTGTCGCACCAGGCCGAGAAGCCCAGCCCCGTGTGGACCTCCAGGTCCTTGACGGGGGGCAGGATGTCGGTGCGGTCGGCGATGATGGTGCGGAACAGCCGACTCAGGGTGTTGCAGCCCTGGTTCAGGACGCTGCCGGCGTAGAGGATGGCCCGGTCGATCCGGCCGCCCTTGAAGATGCGGATGTCCTCCAGCTGGGCGCTCTCGGGGGTGAACAGCTCTCCCGCGTCCACCTGGACGGTATCGATGCCGTTCAGCTCCTCGATGCCGGGCCAGCCCGGGATGACGGCCCCCACTGCGCCGGCGGTCCGCTCGGTGCGCAGGGCGGTCAGGCCCGCGATGAGGGTGGCCGACAACGGCGCGCCCAGGCAGAGGATCGCGGCCAGGGCCGCCGCCGCCCCGTTGACCCCCTTGCCGGTGGCCAGCATCCACACAGCGCCCACGGCGGCGCATCCCAGCAGGATGCGAGCCAGCAGCTGGGCCCGTTTTTCACCGGCCCGCGGGCCAAAACTCTGGGCCAGGAACCCGCCGTCTCCTTCCACCGGGCGGCTGAGCAGGATCCAGGGGTCCTTTTCTTCCAGGGTGGGGGCCAGGCAGCGGATCAGGTCTTTGTCCTTGGCCCGGTAGGCGCCCTCGTGCTCCACGCCGCTGGCCGCCAGCTTGTAGCCGTCCCGGACCGACGCCGCCAGCAGGCGGTTGCCGAGGTTCGCCATAAAGAGGGCCAGCGCGGCCGCGCCGCTCATCAGGGTCAGGGTGGTGGCCTGGTAGGCGTCCGGGTTCAGCAGGGCCACCACCGCCTGGACCAGGGCGGCCGCCCCGGCCAGGGCCGGCATCGTCTCATAGGACGGCGCCTTGACCAGGCCCAGCAGGCCGTCCCGCAGCACGCTGTAAGAGACGGCCAGCGCCCCGGCCAGCAGCAGCAGGTTGGCCCCCATGAACGCCGCCGGGGCGACAGCAGGGCTCAGGCCGGCCATGGCGGGCAGGATGCCCTCGTAGACCAGCCCCGCCCACAGCAGGGCCGCCGCCAAAATGCCGCTGAGGGCGCACCGCAGGTTAAGGGAGGCCACCGTCTGGCCCAGGGCCTGGGCGGATTCCTCCGGGGTCTGGGGGGTGTCGGCCGCGGCAGTTTCTTCCGGGGCGCTTGCGGGCTCCGTTTCCGCAGCCGCGGGGGCGGCGGGGGCAGGCTCCTGCGCCGGCACGGCCTCCTGTTCCGGCAGGCGTTCCGGCTCGGCGGCGGGCTTTGCACGGGCCTTTTTGCCCCGCCGGCGCGACGCCGCATGGGCCGGGGCGGCGGCATGGCTCTCCGCCGCCTCGGGCGCGTCCTGCGTGGCGGGCGTCGGGGCCGGGGCTTCCGGCGCGGGCTCCTCCTCGTGCAGTTCAATGCTCATGGTGTCGTCCAGGCTGGGGGGCGGCGTCTCGCCGCGGGGCGCTTCGTCCTCCCCCACCCCGAAGAAGTGGAACCCGCCCACCTGCTGGGTGATCTCCTTGTCCTCTTCCGGCTTGGGCGGGGCCTTGACCGGCTGGGGGCCCATGGTCTCCAGCATCACTTTGAGCTCTTCCAGCTCTTTGTCCTCCGCATCGGGCCGCCGCGCCTGCTTTTTGTGGGGCTTGTCCCGGTTGGGGGCGGGCTTTGCGCGGGCCGGCTGGGACGCAGCCGCCGGACGCGCGGCGTTTGAGGTCCCGGTCCGGGCCGCCGGGGCGGGCCGGGGTTCCGGTTTGGGCTCCGGTTTTGGTCTCTGTTCCGGCTCCGGCGCGGGGGCGCTCTGGACGGGCGGCTCCTCCAGCCGGAGAGGTTCGGGTTCGGCCGGCTCCGGTTTTTCCGGTTCCAGCCTGGCCGGTTCGGGCTTTGCCGGTCCGGCGGGGACGGGCTGGGCCGTCCGGGCCGGCGCGGGAGCCGGCGTTTCGGGCTGCTGCGGCTCCGGCGGAGGCGTCTCCGCCGCGGGACGGTCCGCTTCCAGCTCCCGGGTCAGGTCCTCCAGCGAGGGGCGGGCCGCCAGTTCCAGGCTGCCGTCGGCCTTTTCCGGGGCGGAGCGGTCCAGCATGATCTCGCCGGTGGGGGCGATGGGGGTCTCGGCCCAAAAGACCTCTTCCTCCGGCTCGTCGGGGGGCGGGGTCCCCCGGGCCTTTTCCAGCCTGCCGAAAAAGCGGGCCAGCAGGCCGTGCTTGCGGTCGGGCTGGCGGGAGGGGTTGATCATCTCCTCCGGCACCTGGGCCACGCTGGTGGTAAAAAAGGTCTCAAACTTTTTTTGTTCGTTCTCATCCCGGGTCACATCCCGGCGGTCGGCATCCTTAGGCATCCATATGTCCCTCCCAACCCGGGGCAGCATCCGCCCCGGTCATGTTACACGTTCCCGGCGCGCTGGGCCTGGATCTCGTAGAGGATGATCCCGGCCGCCACCGAAACGTTGAAGCTGTCCACGCCGGTGCCGGGGGCGGCCATATCCAGCCGCAGCACCCCGTCGCACAGCTTTTTGACCAGCTGCGACACCCCGCTGCCCTCGCTGCCCAGCACCAGGGCGATGGGGCCGGTGAGGTTGTTTTTGCGCAGCGAAACGCCGTCCATGTCGGCGCAGTAGACAAAGACCCCCTGCTCTTTCAGCCGGCGGATGGTCTCGCCGATGTTGACCACCCGCGCCACCGGCAGCCGCTCGGCCGCGCCGGCGCTGGCCTTGATGACGGTGGGCGTCACCGACGCGCCGCCCCGCTTGGGGATGATGACGCCGTGGGCCCCGCACAGCAGGGCCGAGCGCATCACCGCGCCCAGGTTGTGGGGGTCCTCGATGCCGTCGCTGATGACCAGGAACGGCGCTTCGCCCCTGGCGCGGGCGGCGGCCAGCAGGTCGTCCACCTCGGCGTAGGCGATCTCGCTGGCAAACGCAGCCACCCCCTGGTGGCTGTCGGTGCCGGACAGCTGGCGCAGCTTGTTGGGGTGCACCCGCTTGACCGTGGCCCCCGCCTCCTTGGCCAGGGCCGTATAATAGGAAGCCACCGCCGGGGCCATCCCCTCGGCCAGCAGCACGGTATCCACGCCGGCGCCGCTCTTGAGCAGCTCGGCCACGGGGTTTTTGCCGTAGACCAGGCGCTCGCTGGGCTGGGCGTCCCGCTCCGGGGCGGGGCGGTCGGGGCGGCGGCCCGGGCGCGGTCGATTCTCTTGCATCTGTTTAGTCCTCCCTGTGCCTGCCGCACCTGCGGCAGAGAATGATTCATGGTAAAGTATACCATAAGCCGCCCTGTATTACCAGTAAATTGTCACTTTTTCACGCCGGAAAGACCTCTTTCCCCAGTATGGGCAGGCGCGCGGGGCGCTAATCCGCGGGACAAGTTTTCAACAAATACGAGTTGTAAACGGGGATTTTATTTTCAACAAGTTGAAAACCCGGTGGAGAAAGTGAAAAATTCAAGGTTCAATGCCCCTTTGCGGCGTGGAATTCAACTGTTTCCACCGAGTTTTCCACTTTTGCTGTCCGCGCCGGGCCGGGCCGGGGGCTACATTTTGTATTTTTCAAGATGGAAAGCTGACTATTTTCGCGTCCGAAATTTGGCCGCCTTTGCAAAAAATGCCCACATCGCCCCGGCGGATGTGGTATACTGTTGAAAAGGCTGTGTAAAATGCGCGTCAAACGGCGCGCCGAAAGGAGACATCTTTTTGCTGTACTTAGACGCAAAGGGGCTGGACCCCGGGCAGACTTTCCAGTGCGGGCAGTGCTTCCGCTGGCAGGCAGACCCCGCGGGCGGCTGGACCGGCGTGGTGGAGGGCCGTGCCGTCCGGGTGGAGAGCGCCCCCGGCGGCCGGCTGTGCCTGACCGGGCTGGCCGGCCCCGCCCCCGAGACCGAGCCGGGGTTCTGGGTCCGCTACCTCGCTTTGGACCTGGACTACCCCGCCCTTTTGGAGCGGATGCAGGCCGCCCACAAGGGGCTGGCCGGCTGCATCGCCTGCGCGCCCGGCATCCGGGTGCTGCGCCAGCCCTTTTTTGAAACGCTCATCACCTTCCTCATCAGCCAGAACAACAACATCCCCCGCATCACCGGCATCGTGGACCGGCTCTGCCGGGGGCTGGGCAGGCCTCTCGACGGGGAGGGGCGGTTTTTCGCCTTCCCCACGGCCGGGCGGCTGGCCGCTCTGGAAGAAGCGGACCTCGCCTTCCTGCGGGCGGGCTGGCGCAGCGGCTATATCCTGGACGCGGCCCGGCGGGCAGCCGCCGGCCAGTTGGACGAAGCCGCCCTCCGCGCCATGCCCCTGGCCCAGGCCCGCGCCGCGCTGATGGAAGTGCGCGGCGTAGGCCCCAAGGTGGCCGACTGCACCCTGCTGTACGGGCTGGGCCGCTGGGACGCCTACCCGGTGGACGTGTGGATGCGCCGGGCGGGGCAGGCCCTTTTTACCGCGCGGGTCAAAGACCCTGCCGCCTACCTCAACCGCAGGACCGGCGGCTGCGCCGGCATTGCCCAGCAGTATATTTTCGCCTGGGCCCGCAGCACGGGTTTGACAGAAAAAACACACAAAAATCCCGCTTGTGATTGATTTTACAAACTATTTAGGTTATACTGAAGAAGCAGGGCCCCGCCCCCTTTGCGGCGGCGGGAAGAGACTCTTGTTGTAAACAGAAAATAGATGCTGGAGGTAAGAACAATGCTGGTAAATGCAACTGAAATGCTTCTGAAAGCCCGGGACGGCCACTATGGCGTGCCCCAGTTCAACATCAACAACCTGGAGTGGACCAAAGCGGTCCTGACCGCCTGCGAGGAGACCAAGAGCCCCGTCATCCTGGGCGTGTCCGAGGGCGCCGGCAAGTACATGACCGGCTTCAAGACCGTGGCCGCCATGGTCAAGGCCATGGTGGATTCCATGGGCATCACCGTCCCTGTGGCGCTGCACCTGGACCACGGCACCTACGAGGGCTGCAAGGCCTGCGTCGAGGCCGGCTTCTCCTCCATCATGTTTGACGGCAGCCACTACCCCATCGAGGAGAACGTGGAAAAGACCAAGGAGCTGGTGGCCCTGGCCCATGCCAACGGCATGTCCATCGAGGCCGAGGTCGGCTCCATCGGCGGCGTTGAGGACGGCGTCGTGGGTTCCGGCGAGATCGCCGACCCCGCCGAGTGCGCCCGCATCACCGAGCTGGGCATCGACTTCCTGGCAGCCGGCATCGGCAACATCCACGGCGTCTACCCCGCCAACTGGAAGGGCCTGGACTTTGAGGCGCTGGACCGCATCCACAAGGCCACCAACAACATCCCCCTGGTGCTGCACGGCGGCACCGGCATCCCCGACGAGATGATCGCCAAGGCCATCAGCCTGGGCGTGTGCAAGATCAACATCAACACCGAGTGCCAGCTGGTGTTCGCCGAGGCCACCCGCAAGTATATCGAGGCCGGCAAGGACCTGCAGGGCAAGGGCTTCGACCCCCGCAAGCTGCTGGCTCCCGGCGCACAGGCCATCATCGACAAGTGCAAGGAGAAGATCGAGCTGTTCGGCTGCGCCGGCAAAGGCTAAAGGGACAAATTTCCCTGGCTGTGTCTCATCCAACGCACCTGTCGTTGGATGAGACGGATCTGAAACAGGCACATTAAAACCCCGCCCCCTCCGGCGTATGTAAGAGGGGGCGGGGCTTTTTTGCGTTTTGCGGGGCGCTCAGTTCAGCAGGGCCGGCGCGCTGATGGTAAAGGTGCGGCTGATGTTGGCGGCCTTGTAGTTGCCGCCCACCACAGCCGTCTGGGTGTAGCGGCCCGGCTCGGTGGGCACCTCGGTGGTGCTGGACTCAAACAGCCCGCCGAACAGGCTGTCCACCCGCTTATAGGTATAGGTGACGACGGGGTCGGCCAGGACGTTGCCATCCACCTCCACCTTGGCCGAGAAGTCAAAGTTTTTGGCGGCCTCCGCCGTCATGGAGGCGGGCGCCTCCTGGCTCCAGTACTGGCGGACGCCGGTGCTCCGGGGCGCGATCTTGAAGAACGCGAAGCCGCCGGTGTTCACATCCTCCCGGCTGAGGGTGACGGCCCCGGCCACGTAGCTGCCGGCGTCGGCCGGCTGCTCGTCCACATAGATGTGGGTGACCAGGTCCTCGGGCAGGTAGCGGCGGATCAGGTCCAGGGCGCTGCGCATCCCGGTAACGATGTCCTGCAAAGCCGGCACATAGTACTGCAAAATCTCCATCAGGGAGGTCAGTTCCTCGGCCACCCGGATCAGGACGCTGACGTCGTTGCCGTCGATCAGCTGTTTTAAGTAGCGGTAGAGGTTAAAGTCCCGGGTGTTGGCCGGGTCCGCCGACATGGAAGCCGGCAGGGGGATCAGTTCCAGCAAAATGCGCACCTTCTCGGGCAGCAGCAGGGTGACAAAGCCCTTGGCCTGGCCGCTGATGCCCAGCACCACGGCGATGTACTGGGTGTCCTCGGGGGTGGCGCGGATGCTCACCTCAAAGGGCTGCCCATAGACGGCGTTGTCGGTGGCCTCGATGCGGATGGCCACCAATGCGTTGTCCTCTGCAAGGGCCTGCGCGGCAGGCGCAGAGGTGCCCGCCGCCAGGGCCGGCGCGGCCGTGGTGCAGGCCATAACGGCCGCCAGGGCCAGCGCCGCGATCCGTTTTCTCAGCATAGTTTGCCTCCTTACAAAAGCAGATGCGGTGTGGGGGCGCGCGCCCCCGCCTTTATTCTACAGGAATCCGTTTCCCGGGTCAACGACGGGATTATACCGGCGGAAATTCCCTCCGGCGGCTCAGAGCCGGCTCAGCTGGGGGCCCTGGGCGGTGTCCTTGACGGCCCAGCCCTTGGCGGCGATCTCGGCCCGCAGCGCGTCGGCGGCGGCCCAGTCCTTGGCCTTCTTGGCGGCGGCCCGCTTTTCCACCAGCTCCTGCACGTCGGCGGGCACTTCGTCCTTTTTGCGGTTGTACAGCAGGCCCAGCACGCCGGCCAGCTCGTCAAAGACGGCGGCGGCTTCTTCCAGGGCCGCCTTGGAGGATGCAGCCGACAGGGTGTTGATCTCCTTGACCAGGTCGAACAGGGCGGCCAGTGCGTCGGGGGTGTTCAAATCGTCGTCCATGGCGGCGCAGAACTTGCGGCGCGCCTCGGCGGCCTTTTCCTTCAAAGCCTCATCGGCGCCGAAGCTGGCCTGGCCCAGCATGAAGTCCAGGTTTTCCCGGCAGGTGTACAGCCGCTCGAGGCTGTTCTTGCAGCTCTCGATCAGCTCGACGGTGTAGTTCAGGGGCATCCGGTAGCCCGCCGTCAGCATGAAGTAGCGGATGGGCTCGTAGCCGTAGGCATCGGCCACATCCCGCACCGTGAAGAAGTTGTGCAGGCTCTTGGACATCTTCTGGTTGTCCACGTTGATAAAGCCGTTGTGCATCCAGTAGCGGGCAAAGGTGCAGCCGTTGGCGCACTCGCTCTGGGCGATCTCGTTTTCGTGGTGGGGGAAGATCAGGTCCTGGCCGCCGCAGTGCAGGTCGATGGTCTTGCCCAGATGGGTGCGGCTCATGGCGCTGCACTCGATGTGCCAGCCGGGGCGGCCGGGGCCGTAGGGGCTGTCCCAGGCGGGCTCGCCGGGCTTGGCGGCCTTCCAGACGGCAAAGTCGGCGGGGTCCTCTTTCAGGTCGTCGTCCATCTGGCTGCGCAGGGCGCGGTTGCCGCTCTCCAGGTCGTCCAGGTTCAGGTGGCTCAGCTTGCCGTATTCGGGGTCGCTGCGCACCCGGAAATAGACGTCGCCGTTGCGGGCCACATAGGCGTGGCCGCTGGCCACCAGGTCGGCCACGATGTCCAAAATCTGCTGGATGTGCTCGGTGGCCCGGGGCTGGACGGTGGGGGGCAGGCAGTTGAGCCCGGCGGCATCCTTTTTGTACTCGGCCTCGAAGCGCTCGGCCACCGCCTTCATGGTGGTGCCCTCCTCGTTGGCGCGGGTGATGAGCTTGTCGTCGATGTCGGTGATGTTGGAGACGTAGATCACCTTGTTGCCCCGGTATTCCAGATAGCGGCGCAGGGTGTCAAAGACGATCAGAGGCCGGGCGTTGCCGATGTGGATGTAATTGTAGACGGTGGGGCCGCAGACATAGATGCGGTATACCCCCGGCTCCTGGGGAATGAATTCTTCCTTCTGGCGTGTGAGTGTATTGAAAATCTGCATGGCAGCTCTCTCCTTTTCTCGTTGCCCATGATTGGATGTTCCCATTATACCGCCTCGGGGCCGCCGTTGCAAGCCTGCCCCTTTACAATCCGGCTTTCTTGTGCGATAATTTGTAATATCCATTGCGTGCCGGCGCGCGGCGCGCGGTTTGTGAACAAAGGGGAAAGTATTATGAGCAAGATCATCCTGCCGGCGGGCTATACCCCCGCCCTGAACCTGTACGACACCCAGCGGGCCATCGGCACGGTCAAGCGCCTGTTTGCCGACACCCTGTGCGCGACGCTGAACCTGCGCCGCGTCTCGGCCCCCCTGTTCGTGGAGGCCGCCTCCGGCCTGAACGACGACCTGAACGGCGTAGAGCGCAAGGTCTCCTTCGACATCAAGGACACCGGCGTCACCGCCGAGGTGGTGCAGTCCCTGGCCAAGTGGAAGCGCAAGGCTTTGAAGGACTACGACTTCCATGTGGGCAAGGGCCTGTACTGTGACATGAACGCCATCCGCCGGGACGAGGAGCTGGACAACCTCCACTCGGTCTATGTGGACCAGTGGGACTGGGAAAAGGTCATCCGGGAGGAGGACCGCAACCTCGACTACCTGAAAGGCGTGGTGCGGGGCATCGTGTCGGCGGTGTGCGCCACCGAGATGAACCTGCACGCCATGTTCCCCCAGCTGGAAAAGCTGCCCCTCCACAGCCCCAGCGTCACCTTCATCACCAGCCAGGAGCTGGAGGACCTCTACCCCGCCCTGACCCCCAAGGAGCGCGAGAACGCCTTTGTCAAGGAGCACGGCACCACCTTCCTGATGCAGATCGGCCGGGCGCTGCGCAGCGGCAAGCCCCACGACGGCCGCGCCCCCGACTACGACGACTGGGACCTGAACGGCGACCTGCTGTTCTGGAACGATCCGCTGGCGTGCAGCTACGAGCTGAGCAGCATGGGCATCCGGGTCAGCCCCGAGAGCCTGGACCGCCAGCTGACCGAGGCCGGCTGCGACGGCCGCCGCGCCCTGCCCTTCCACAAGGCTTTGCTGGCCGGCGAGCTGCCCTGCACCATCGGCGGCGGCATCGGCCAGAGCCGGCTGTGCATGCTGCTTTTGGGCAGCGCCCACATCGGCGAGGTGCAGGCCTCGGTCTGGGACGCCGCCACCCGCGAAGCCTGTGAGAAAGCCGGCATCCACCTGCTGTAATCCCTCGCGCAAAAAAGGACGGGCCCTGCGCCCCATCCCTACATCTGCCCCCTGCCCCGCCTGGACGCATCCGCCGCCCGGGCGGGGCTTTTTTGACAGTCTGCCCCCGGCCCAGCCGGAGCTCAGAGCCGGCCCTCCTTATAGGCCCTGCCCCACTGCTCCATGGCGGCGATGATGGGGCGCATGGACTCCCCCAGGCCGCTCAGGGCATACTCCACCCTTGGCGGCACTTCGGGATAGACGGTGTGGGTGATGAGCCCGTCGCTCTCCATCGAGCGCAGGCTGTCGGTCAGCACCTTCTGGCTGATCCCCTCCAGGGATCGTTTCAGCTCGTTGAAGCGCCAGGGCCGCTGCAGCAGGTTCCGCAAGATCAGCAGCTTCCATTTGCTGCCCACAAGCTGGACGGTGGTGGCGACCGGGCATTCCGGCAATTCTGCTTTGGTCAACATAGCAAACCTCCTGCATCCAAAAAGAATGTTGCATTCTATTATAATGCAGCATCCCGCAAAAAGCAACCCGCCGGGCAGGCACAAAAAGGTGACCCGGGTTATAAAAAAGTGCGTACTTGCCGGGCCGCCCCCGGCCCGCTATACTGGACCCAGAGGCCGGGGACCGCCCGGCCCCCACACCCCACACAGACATTCAGGAGGACAACATTATGGCATTGCATCATCTGTCCGGCTGGAGCAAACCCGCCCACGCCGCCGTCTCTTCCGCCTGTGGTTCCGCTTGCGGCGCCAGCGGCAAGCCCGACCCCAAGCCCGCCGCCTGCGGTGCGGCGGATCAGCCCGATCCCAAGCCCGCCGCCTGTGGTTCCGCCTGCGGCGCCGGGGACAAGAAGTAACCCGCGGCCCGCGCGCCTCCGCTGCTTTTGCGCGGGGACGCATCTTTCAGGGGACGGGCTGCCCGTCCTCCGGGAAATGCGCCCCGGCCGGCGAGGCCCCCTGAACCGTCCCACCCGAAGGAGGAAACGACCATAGAATACTTTGCTTCTCAGTGGCACATCACCGACGCATGCGACCAGCGGTGCAAGCACTGCTATATCTACTCGGAGGATGCCTGCAAAAAACCGGACGCCATGACCTGGCCCCAGATGCGGGACACCTTTTACAACTGCCTGGATTTCTGCCAGGTGTACGGCCGGCTGCCCTATTTCTACATCACCGGGGGCGACCCCATCCTGCACCCGGATTTCTGGCGGCTGCTGGGGCTGCTGCAGGAGCACGGCATCCCTTTCACCATTTTGGGCAACCCCTTCCACCTGGACGACGAGGTCTGCCGCCGGCTGAAAGGGTACGGCTGCGAGAAATACCAGCTGTCGCTGGACGGGATGCGCGAGACCCACGACTGGTTCCGCAAGCCGGGCAGCTTCGACCTCACCCTGGAAAAGATTGGCTGCATCAACCGCGCGGGCATCCGCAGCGTCATCATGACCACTGTCTCGGGCGCCAACATCGACCAGGTGCCCGACATCATCGACGCGGTGGTCGAAGCCGGGGCCAGTGTCTTTGCCTTTGCCCGCTACTGCCCCACCAGCGAGGAAAAGGACGTGGGCATCACCCCCCAGCGCTACCGCCGGCTGCTGGCCGACTGCGACCAGAAGTTCAAGGCGTATGAGGCGGCGGGCTGCCGGACCTACTTCAACAAAAAGGACCATCTCTGGACGCTGTACGAGTACGAGACCGGCGCGTTCAAAATCCCGGCAGGAGCGGAAGAAGGGATGATCTACGGTGGCTGCAACTGCGGCAACTGCCACATGACCATCCTGCCCACCGGCGACGTCTATGCCTGCCGCCGGGTGCAGAACAGCCGGGTGGGCAGCGTGTTCGAGGACCGGCTGGCCGACATCTGGGTCTGCCAGATGGAAGCCTACCGGGACTACGCGAAGTTTGAAAAATGCGCCAAATGCGAGCTGCTGGCCTTCTGCCGGGGCTGCCCGGCGGTGGCCAGCGGGCGGGACGGCAACTTCTACGCCGCCGACCCCCAGTGCTGGAAGGAGGTATGAACCCATGATCCCCGAAACGATGGAAGCGGTGGTCCTGACCGGGCCCACCCCCGCGGAACAGGTCCGCCTGACCCGGGTACCGGTCCCCCGGGCACGGCCCGGCTGGGTCCTGGTCCGGGTGAGGGCCTTCGGCCTGAACCACTCGGAACAGATCCTTCGCCTCAGCGAGATCCAGGCGGACTACATCCAGAAACCCATCATCCCCGGCATCGAGTGCGTGGGCGAAGTCGCCGACCCCTCCGACAGCTCTTTCCGCCCGGGGCAGAAGGTCGCCGCCCTTATGGGTGGCATGGGCCGCAGCTTCAACGGCAGCTACGCCCCCTATGCCCTGCTGCCGGCAAGCCATGTATTCGCCATCGAGACGGGGCTCTCCTGGGCGGAAACGGCGGCGGCGCCCGAGACCTATTTCACCGCCTGGGGGTCCCTGTTCGAGTGCCTGCGGCTCTGCCGGGGCGACACCCTGCTGGTGCGGGGCGGCACCTGCGCGCTGGGGTACGCGGCCATCCGCCTGGCAAAAGCGCTGGGCTGCCGGGTGATCGCCACCACCCACCGGGAGCAGAAACTGGCCCTGCTGGCCCGGGCAGACCGGGCCGTCCTGGATACCGGGCGGCTGGCCGGCTCCTTTTCCGGCGTCACCAAAGCCCTGGAACTGGTGGGCCCCAAGACCCTCCGGGACACCCTGCGCTACGTGGAGAAGGGCGGCGTCGTATGCAGCACGGGCATCCTGGGCGGCGTGTACGCCCTGGACGGCTTCGACCCCATCAAGGAAATCCCCAACGGGGTGTACCTGACCGGCTTTTTCTCCAACGACCCCGACCAGCAGACCATCACGGAGCTTTTCTCCTTCCTGGCAGAGCACCGGATCACGCCGGACGTGGGGGCGGTCTATCCCTTTGCGGCCATCGCCCGGGCCCTCCGGGACATGGACCACCACAAGGTGGACGGCAAGATCGTCGTGACCCTGTAGCCGCCTGGCCCGGCAGGCCCTTCAGCGCCCTGTCAAAGGATCTTTGCGCCCTCCATGACCGGAAAACGGCCGGATGGAAGCGAACGCTTTCTTTACTTGGAGGGCCAGTTCCGGTATGATAGAGGCAGAAGAAAACCCATTCATCCGCGAAAGGAGGCAGGACCATGAACATCGGCAGCCAGATCTCCGCCATCCGGCGGGGCCATCAAATGACCCAGGAGGAATTCGGGAAGCTGTTCCACGTAACGCGGCAAACCGTTTCCAACTGGGAAAAGAGCCTATCCCATAATTTGTGTAAACCTGCCGAGAGGTGTAGAATAGAAGCAGCA
>ERZ1090866.520-NODE-522-length-13952-cov-48.834209_pt1 | contig 13952 bp, 14 predicted proteins | sample MGYA00478477_ERZ1090866 | MGnify/ENA primary metagenome ERZ1090866 (study PRJEB33644, sample SAMEA5815737) | chicken gut metagenome | biome: Chicken; feature: Gastrointestinal Tract; material: Caecum | place: Ireland | collected 2019-01-01 | study: A study of the... | reverse complement strand
AGGGGGAAGGAATTTCTGCCGCGCGACTGCGCGCAGAAATGGGTTCCCCCTAAAGTACGAAAGTACCAAAGAAAGGAGCGCCCTATGGAGCTGTACCCCAATATCTACCGCACCCTGACCGCCGGGCCTGTCGTGGAGCTGCGGGGCTACGCGGCGGCCTGCCGCCTGCCCGGCAGGCTGTACGCCTACCTGGACTACAACGGCCCCACCGGCACCGCCCGGGACGGCCTGGCCGAAGGGATGCTCGCCCTGGCGGCCCAGCGCAAGGTCCTGGCCTCCGGCCAGACTTTGATCGAGGCGGGCAGCGGAGCCTTTGCCGCCGCCCTGGCCCTGGCCGGACGGACCAGCGGCCACCCGGTCTGCCTGGCCATGCCCGACAACACCCCCGCCGCCCGGCAGGAAAAGCTGTCGGCCCTGGGGGCGCAGCTGCTGTTCTCCCCGGCGCGGGAAGGGACGGCGGGCGCCCGCGCCCTGGCCCGGACCTGGGCCGGTAAGCGGGGCTGGTACTACACCGACTGGCTTGCCTGCGACGACAACCCCGAATACCACCGCCGTGTGACCGGCCCCGCCATTGCCGAGGCCATCGTTCAGGAGGGGCAGAGCCTGGTGGACACCATCACGGTGGGGGTGGGCAGCGGCGGCACCATCACCGGCGTGGGCGAATGCGTCAAAGCCTGGACCAACGACGTCCAGATGGTGGCGGTGGAGCCCTACGAGTGCCAGGCCCTGGGCGGCGGCCTGCTGGGGCCCCACGGCATCCCGGACATCGGGTTCGGGCTGGTGCCCGACAACTATAACCCCTATGTGGTGGACAAGATCGCCGCCGTAGCCAGCGCCGACGCGGCCCGGGCAGCCCGCACCGTCCTCCTCACCGACGCCGTCCCTGCGGCGGCCAGCGGGGGCGCAGCCATCGCCGCGGCGGCCCGCTTCCTGGCCGAGGGCCGCAGCCGCGCCGCCCTCTGCATCATCCCCGGCCGGACATCCATCGTATAAAATCCCAACAAGAAAGAAGTGTTCTGCATGACACACAACATGACCAGCGGGCCCATCACGCCGTCGCTGGTAAAATTCACCATTCCCCTTGTGCTGGGCAACCTGTTCCAGCTGACCTACAACGCCGCCGACAGCGTGATCGTGGGCCGCTTTGTGGGCGAGGACGCCCTGGCCGCCGTGGGCACCTCCAACCCCCTGATGACGCTGGCCATCCTGTTCATCAACGGGATGTGCCTGGGGGCGGGCATCCTGGTCAGCAACGCCTTCGGCGCGGAGGACTACAGCCGGCTGGAAAAGCAGGTGTCCACCACCGCCATCGCCGGGGGCGTGTTCTCCCTGGGCTTTTCGCTGCTGTGCATCCTGCTGGCCCGCCCGCTGCTGCGCCTGATGCAGGTGCCGGCCGAGGTGCTGCCCATCGCGGTGAGCTACCTGCGGGTGGTGTTCGCCGGGCTGATCTTCACCTTTTTCTACAACTTCCTGGCGGCCACCCTGCGCGCGCTGGGGGACAGCAAGAGCGCCCTCTACTTTTTGATGCTCAGCGCCCTGCTCAACGTGTTCGGCGATCTGTTCTGCGTGGCGGCCATGGGCTGGGGTGTGGAGGGCGCAGCCCTGTCCACCGTGGTCAGCGAGGCGCTGTGCTGCCTGTGCTGCGCGGCGTACATCAAAGTCAAAGTGCCGGTGCTCTGCCTGGGCCGGAAGTGGCTGGTGTTCGAGCCGTCCATGCTGCGGCAGACCGTCCAGTACGGCTGGACCACCGCCATGCAGCAGGGCACCGTCCAGCTGGGCAAGATCGCCATTCAGGCGGTGGTCAACACCATGGGGGTGAACGCCATGGCCGCCTTTGCCGCCGCCAGCCGGGTGGATGACTTTGCCTACACCCCCCAGCAGAACATCGGCCACGCCATGACCACCCTGATGGCCCAGAACCGCGGCGCGGGCAAACACGAGCGGGTGCGGCAGGGCTTTTTGGCCGGGATGCGCATCGAGGCGGTGTACGGCCTGGCCATCATGGCGGTCTGCTTTTTCGGGGCCGGGCCCATCATGCGCTTGTTTGCCGACGAGCCCGAAGTGGTGGCGCTGGGGGTGCGGTTTTTGCGGCTGGTCTCCCTGCTCTACCTGCTGCCCTCCGCCACCAACGGCATCCAGGGCGGTTTCCGCGGGGTGGGGCAGCTGCAAGTCACCCTTAACAGCAGCCTGCTGAACATGGGCGGCCGGGTAGCCGCCGCGGCTTTGTTCGTCCTGGTGTTCCACATGGACATCGAGGCCCTGCCCTGGAGCTATGCGGTGGGCTGGCTGTGCATGCTGGTGTACGAGCTGCCCCTGCTGTCCCGCCTGTTGAAAACCGGGGAGTTCTGACAAAAGTTCAGTGCGGGGCGTACAGGTCCATTTGTTCCCAGTGAACGGGCATTCCCATCGAACAAAGTAAAGCGTCTTTTTCAAGCTGCTGGTTTTGGCCGGCAGCTTTTTCCAACAGCTGCGCAAGGCTCTCCTTATATGCCTGGAACTCATGTGCCGGCAGCAGGTACAGAAAACAGATGGCGACCCCAAAATAATCCCTTTTGCCCTGGAGATACTGCGTTCCCTTTCGGGCAATGCCCAGCTTGGCATGGATGGGAAGGTCAGGGATATCTTTTCTTGCCGAGCGGTAAGAAAACAAACGTTCGCCATGGGCACATACATTTCGATACACTGTCAGCACTTGCAGCATCTGCCCCAGCTGTCTTTCGTTGACACATGGGATGTCCCGGCTGATCGCCGCCTGGACCTGCGGTTTTGCCAGCGCATACATTTTGGATACCGTTCCAAACGGAAGCGCTTTCACCAGGACCCATAGTGGGACGTTCCCATAACGTTGTTTGCAGTGCTCAATATAGGGGTAGTCGGTGCGCTGATCCAGCAGCGGGCGCAAATGCTTTTGGATCAGGATCTCGATTTCTCTGCAGCGCCCGCTCTTGCTGCAGTAATTTTGAGTGGAAAGATAGGCTTCCTGTTTTTCTCCGAACAGGGCGCAAAACGCATATGAAATCTCTGACCGGATCAGCTGTTCTATGTGCAGCAGATAGCGCAGCGTCAGCTCCCGCAGCTGTTCATCAAAGCGGTACAAAGACAAAATATCTTGAAGATCCGTTCCGTCGCGGTAGTTTTTTGTGGTCGGATTCTTAAATAGATCCTTGTAGCCTGTAATCAAAGAAAAATATCCGATCCTGCGCAATGCGTCTCTTGCCGCTGCTTCATCTCTGATCTGCAGGTTTTTGTCCCGCAGCTTTTGCAGCTGCTCGTCATAGGTCATAAACGGTTTCGGCATAGCTGTACCCCAAAATTTTACAAAAAAAGGGGAGCCCCCGCAGGAGCTCCCCCGGTCGCAGGCCTCGCGAGTTTCTGCAACCTATTCACTGCTATATAGTATAGCCGAAATGTCCGGCGTTGTCAACTCCGCCGCAAACTGCAAAAATGCGCCCCTGCCCTTCCCTTGCAGGAAAGGCGGGGGCGCTTTTGTGTACAGATGGGGCGCTTACTTGGACTGCTCGGCGCGATGCTTGGCCAGCAGGGCCTCGATCTTGCGGATGGGGTCGGCGATGGCCGAGACCGACACGTCGTGGTTCAAGGCCAGCACAAAGTAGGCCGCATACTTCGAGACGTCCACGTCCAGGTACCAGTCGCGCTGGAGCAGCTCGGGCTTGCGGTAGGTCAGGTTGGTGCCCACCATGAAGTCCAGCACGCCCTCCTCGACGGCGGCGTCGAACTTGGACAGGCCGGCGGTGAACAGGGGGAAGGTGGCGTCCGCGATGATGCGGGACGCGCCGCGCTGCTTGAGCTCGCGGGCCACCTCCAGCATGCTGTCGCCGGAAGCCACGATGTCGTCCGCCACAAAGACGGTCTTGCCCTCCACCGACTCGCCCAGGTACTCATGGGCGACGATGGGGTTGCGGCCGTTGATGACGGTGGTGTAATCGCGGCGCTTGTAGAACATACCCAGGTTGCAGCCCAGCACGCTGGAGAAGTACATGTTGCGGTTCATCGCGCCCTCGTCGGGGCTGACCACCATGAAGTCCTTCTTGTCGAACGACAGGTCGGGCATCTTCTGCAGCAGGCTCTTGAGCACCTGGTAGGTGGGCATAGCGTTGTCAAAGCTGAGCAGGGGGACGGCGTTCTGGACGCGGGGGTCGTGGGCGTCGAAGGTGATGATGTTCTTCACGCCCATATTCTGCAGCTCCTGCAGAGCCACAGCGCAGTCAAGGCTCTCGCGCACTTCGCGGCGGTGCTGACGGCCGCCGTACAGGCTGGGCATAATGACCGACACGCGGTGTGCCTTGCCTGCCACAGCCTGGATCAGACGCTTGAGGTTGGAAAAATGGTCGTCCGGGGACATGTGGTTCTCATACCCGAACAGCTTGTACGTCACGCTGTAGTTGCCCGGGTCCACCACGATGAAGATGTCATCGCCCCGCACCGAATCCTTGACCAGGCCCTTGGCGTCGCCGCTCTGGAAGCGGGGGCACTCGCAGGGGATGATAAAGCTCCCCTGCTCCATGCCGCTTTGTGCAGCCCACCGCATCAGGTGGCGGTCGATCAGGTTGGTCAGTTCCTCTGCACCGGGGCAGCACAGCAGGCGCAGATCTGCAACGCTGCCGCCCTGTGCGAAGATATCCTTGGCTTCGATCACATTGGACATTTTTACGGCTCCTTTAATTCCTCTTTACCAGTGTTATGCCTCTTTCTTACGAAAGGATCATGCCATTTTCATTTTATCACATTTTGGCCCCGCCGCCAGTAGGATTTTCAAAATTCTGCGCCTTGCACAGCAGTTATGCCAAAATCCGCCGTGGTCTGTCAGTTATTTACAAAAAACAGCGCCGGCTTTTGTGCCTGCTTGTTCTTACAAGCTGGCCAGAGCGGCCTTCAAAGCCTCGGTGCGGTCGGTGTTCTCCCAGCGGACGCCCAGGTCCTCGCGGCCCATGTGGCCGTAGGCGGCCAGGCGGCGGTAGATGGGTTTGCGCAGGTCCAGGTCCCGGATGATGGCGGCGGGGGTCAGGTCGAACACCTTTTCCACTGCGGCCTCGATCTTGTCGTCGCCGGTGACGCCGGTGCCGAAGGTGTCCACCATGATCGAGACGGGGTGCGCCACGCCGATGGCGTAGGCCAGCTGCACCTCGCAGCGGCGGGCCAGGCCCGCGGCCACGATGTTCTTGGCCACCCAGCGGGCGGCGTAGGCGGCGCTGCGGTCCACCTTGCTGGGGTCCTTGCCCGAGAAGGCGCCGCCGCCGTGGCGGGCGTAGCCGCCGTAGGTGTCCACGATGATCTTGCGCCCGGTCAGGCCGCTGTCGCCCTGGGGGCCGCCGATGACGAACCGGCCGGTGGGGTTGATGAAGTACTTGGTGTGCTCGTCCAGCAGCTGGGCGGGGATGACCGCGCGGATGACCTTTTCCATCACGTCAGCGCGCAGCGCGTCCATCTGGACGTCCTCGCGGTGCTGGGTGGAGATGACCACCGTGTCCACCCGGACGGGGCGGTCGCCGTCGTATTCCACCGTCACCTGGCTCTTGCCGTCGGGGCGCAGGTAGTCCATTTCGCCGCTCTTGCGCACCTCGGCCAGCCGGCGGGCCAGCTTGTGGGCCAGGCTGATGGGCAGGGGCATCAGCTCGGGGGTCTCGTCGCAGGCGTAGCCGAACATCATGCCCTGGTCGCCGGCGCCGCCCACCTCGTCGTTGGTGCCCAGGGCGATGTCGGGGCTCTGGCCGTCGATGTTCGAGATGACGGCGCAGGTGTCGGCGTCAAAGCCGTACTTGGCGCGGGTGTAGCCGATGCCGGCCACCACCTCGCGGACCAGCTTCTGGAAATCCACATAGCAGCTGGTGGTGATCTCGCCCATGATGTGGACCAGGCCGGTGGACACGCAGGTCTCGCAGGCCACGCGGGCGTCGGGGTCCTGGGCCAGGATCTCGTCCAGGATGGCGTCCGAGATCTGGTCGCAGATCTTGTCGGGATGCCCCTCGGTGACGGATTCGGATGTAAAGAGATGTCTTGCCATAGATGTGTATGCCTCCACGATGCAAACGGTTGAAAAATTCCTCAAACAAAAAGACACCCAAAACCCGAAGGCTCCGAGTGTCCCACTCTTATCTTCCGGTTTCCCGCAGGATTTGGCACCTTACGCGCACGCGCAGGTTGTCGGGCTTCACAGGGCCTGTCCCCTCAGCCGCTCTTGATAAGCGTATATTCTTTTTGTTGCAGGGGATATTGTAGCATCCCTGCGTCAGATTGTCAAGAAGAAAGTCGGACTTTTTCCCGCGCGGCTCAATAGCCCTGGGCAGCCTCGCCTTTCAGCAGCTTGACGGCGCGGCTGGTGCCCAGACGGTCGGCCCCCAGCTCGAGGAACTTTTCCATGTCCTCTACGGTGGAGATGCCGCCGGCGGCCTTGACCTTGCAGCGGCCGGCCACGCCCTTGACCATCAGGGCCACGTCCTCAAAGGTGGCCCCGGCGGTGGAAAAGCCGGTGCTGGTCTTGATATAGTCGGCCCCGGCCTCGCAGACGATGTCGCACATTTTGCGCTTTTCATCGTCGGTCAGCAGGCAGGTCTCGATGATGACCTTGAGGACCTTGTCCCCAATGGCCTGCTTGACGGCGCGGATGTCCTCGCGCACGGCGTCGTACTCGCCGTTCTTGAGCCGGCCGATGTTGATGACCATGTCCACCTCGTCGGCGCCGTTGGCGATGGCGGTCTTGGCCTCAAAGGCTTTGGACGCGGTGTCCATGGCCCCCAGAGGGAAGCCCACCACGCAGCACACCTTGCAGCGGCCGGCCAGGTAATCGGCGGCCTGCTTGACATAGCAGGTGTTGATGCACACCGAGGCGCAGCCGTATTCGACGGCTTCGTCGCACAAAGCCTGGATCTGCGGCCAGGTGGCCTCCGGCTTCAGCAGGGTGTGGTCCACATGGGACAGAATTTCCTTGCGATCCATCTTGTTTTCCTCCTCAGTGCTCTTTCCGGGCCTTTTTGACAAGGCCGATGCCTACGCCGCTCAGGACGATGGCCGTCACCGAGACGGCCGCCCCGATGATGCCCAGCACCAGGCCGGACACCAGGAACCCGAAGCCTTTCAATTTGTGAACCATATGCGTTTACCTCCGTTTTTTACTGTTCCCGTCCAGCGGGGCTGCGCCGTTGTTTTTTTGGAAGATCAGCAGCTTGCTGAACAGGTAATTGAGCACGATGACCAGCAGATTGGAAAAGACCTTGACCCCCAGCCCCCACAGGGCGAGGGCGGCCTGCTCCGCGCCATAGGCCACGCTGCCGCCCACCCCCAGGATGACGCCATCCGAAGCGCGCAGCCAGGGGCCCAGCACCGCCAGCACCAGCGCCTGCCCCTGCGGGGCCAGCCAGTTGCCCCCCGCCACCATGACGCCGGCGTCCAGCAGCATGGTGCCCAGGCGGCAGGCCACAAAGCGGCCGAACTCCTGCACGGCGGCCCGGCCCCGGGTGCGGCTGCCAAACACGAACCGCCGGTTGGTGGCGTAGGCGAACAGGATGCACAGGGCGTTGTCCAGCACGTTGCCCCAGCTGTTGGCGGCCTGGTAGCCGAACCACGCCTGGAACAAAGCGTACAGCGCCATGTTCAGCAGGGTGGTCAGGGCGCCGAACACCAGATACCGCACCGCCTCGCCGTGGGCGCGCAGGGCGGCCGAAAGTTTTTTTGCAACGGTCATACACATATCCATCGTCCGTCCGGGGCCTGCAGGCCGCCGGGGCGCGCAGTGGGGGGAGGGCTGCTCCCCCGGTACCAGAAAAGCCCCGCCGCCTTCCGGCAACGGGGCTGTTTCGACAGTGTCAGGCAGGGAGGATTACTGCTCCTCGTCCTTATCCTTCAGCAGGGCCTTCATGGACAGGCTGATGCGCTTCTTGTCGAAGTCGACATCCAGCAGCTTGACGTCCACCATGTCGCCCACCTTCAGCACATCGGAGACCTTCTCAACGCGCTCGTTGCTGATCTCGCTGATGTGGACCAGGCCGTCCACGCCCGGCAGGATGCGGACGAAGGCGCCGAACTTGGTCAGGGACACCACAGGGGCGTGGAACACGCTGCCCACGGGGTAGTTGTTGCGCAGCTGCTCCCAGGGGTTGTCCTCGCTCTTCTTGTAGCCCAGAGAGACCTTGTGGTTCTCGCGGTCGATATCCTTCACATACACCTCGATGGTGTCGCCGACGTTGACGACCTCGGAGGGATGCTTGATGCGGTTCCAGCTCAGCTCGCTGATGTGGCACAGGCCGTCCACGCCGCCGATGTCGACGAAGGCGCCGTAAGAGGTCAGGCTCTTGACCACGCCGGTGTAGGTCTTGCCGACCTCGACGTTGGCCCAGAACTCCTCGCGGCGGAGCTTGTTCTCCTCAGCGGTGACCTTGTTGATGCTGCCCACGATCTTGCGGCCGGAGCACTCGGTCACGACCAGACGGACGTGCTTGCCCACCAGAGCGGTGTAGTCCTCGTCGCGGCGCATGGTGGCCTGGGAACGGGGCACGAACACCTTGACGCCCTTGACGTTGACCACGACGCCGCCCTTGTTGTACTCGGTGACGTCGCCCTCGACGACCTCGCCGGACTCAGCGGCCTTGGCGATCTCTTCCATGCCCTTGCGCGAGGCGAGCTTCTTGCGGGAGAGCTGGATGACGCCGTCCTGATCCATGACTTTCTCGACGATGAGGTCCAGCTCATCGCCAACCTTGACCAGGTCCTCGACCTTTGCGGAGGAGTCGTCGGTCAGTTCGCTCAGACGGACAAAACCGGTCTGCTTTGCGCCGATGTCGACCTGGATCTCGTTGGCGGAAATGCTGGTCACGACTCCTTTCACAATACTGCCTGCATGAACACGTTTTTCCTCGGATGCGTTCAGCATCTCCTCGAAGCTCATGCTGTCATTGATTTCTGTCATACTGTTAAGTACCTCCTCAATAATAGACGATGGCGTTGAAGCCCCTGCTGTCACGCCCGCCGTCCTCACATCTGCAAACCACTCGGGCTGAAGCTCGCTTGCTGTTTCAACCGTAACGGCCCGCGTATGTTTTGCGGCGACTGCGACTAGCTTCTGGGTATTGGAAGAATGATGACCGCCAATCACGACCACCAGATCGCACTGACGGCTGAGGTCTTCCGCTTCCTGTTGCCTCGCCCACGTCGCATTACATATTGTATCAAAAATTTCGGCGTTTGTATAGGCTTTTTTCAGAAACTCCGAACATTCTTGCCATTTTGTTGCCTGGAATGTGGTCTGGGCAACGGCAAAAATCCTTTTTTCGGGATTTTCAGGCCCTTTCCAGGCCCGCAGTTCCTCCAGGTTAGCGAACACAAAGCTCTCCCCGCGGGTGTGGCCGACGATCCCCTGCACCTCCGGGTGGGCCGCGTCGCCCGCCACAGCCAGGCACGCGCCCTCCTGTTCGGCCCGCCGGGCGATGGCGTGGATCTTGGCCACGAAGGGGCAGGTGGCGTCGGCCCAGGGGATGCCCAGGGCCTCCAGCTCGCCGTAGACGCTGCGGGGCACCCCGTGGCTGCGGATGACCACCTTGTACCCCGGCGGCACCCCGGCGGGGGAAGCGGCCACTTTGGCCCCCCGCGCTTCCAGCTCGGCCACCACCTGGGGGTTATGGATCAGGGGGCCCAGGGTGGCCACCTTCTCTCCTGCGTCCAGCAGGCGGCGCGTCATCTGCACCGCCCGGTCCACCCCGAAGCAGAAGCCTGCGGTCTTGGCTAAACGTATCTCCATGTCAGGTTCCTTTGCGGTAAAGTCAGTATGCGCGGCGGCGGCGCTTTTATGCGTGGGCCGCGCCCTCGAAAGCGTAGCGGTTGCCCAGGTCGATCCAGGCGGCGGTCAAAGCCTGCTTGTTGGCCTTGAGTGTCTTGATGTCCCGGCGGCTCTCCATCTTGAACTGGGCGGCGGGCATCGGCTCGCCGAACACCACCCGCACCCGGCAGAACAGCTTCATCCGGCCGTCGGGGGTGTCGTACAGCACCCGGCAGGGAATGACGTCGGTGCCGGCCCCGGCCGCCACCACGAACAGCCCGCTCTTGGGGGGCAGCAGCTTGCCCTCCTTTTCCCGGGTGCCCTCGGGGAACAGCAGCAGCCCGCGGCCCTTTTTGCACTCCTCAATGGTGTTGTTCAGCGTCTCCATCTCGTCCTTGGTGCCCCGGACCATCACGCAGCCGCACTGGCCCAGGAACCAGGTGACCACAGGGTTGATCTCGAACAGCTCCTTTTTGCCGAAGACCACCATCCGTTTGCCCCAAAAGCGCGCAATGGCGATGAACACCGGGTCAATGGCCGAGATATGGGTGGGGGCCAGGATGAAGCCAGGCGTCTGGATCTTTTTCAGGTTTTCTTTCCCGATCACCTGGATGCGGAACAGGATGTGCCAGATCAGCCAGGCACCGGCAATGATAACAGGATACAACATGATTATTCCCCCACACGCTCTTTGATGATCTGCTTCATGGCGGCCAGGCTCTGGGCCAGGTCCATGGCAGAAGTATCCAGCAAAACCGCGTCCGCGGCGCGGCGGAGGGGGGCGGCGGCCCGGCCGCTGTCCTGCTCGTCCCGCTGCATAACGTCGGCCAGCACTGCCTCGTAGCTGTCGGGGCGGCCTGCGGCCTGGTATTCCAGCCAGCGGCGGCGGGCCCGGGCCTCGGGGCTGGCGGTCAGAAAGATCTTGACGGTGGCGTCGGGCAGGATCACCGTGCCGATGTCCCGGCCGTCCATCAGGATATTGCCGGTCCTGGCCATATCCCGCTGCAGGTCCAGCAAAAACGCCCGGACGGCGGGGTTGGCCCCCACCGCCGAAGCCGCCATCCCCACCTGCTCGGTGCGGATCAGGCCGCTGACGTCCTCCTCATTCAAATAGATGTGCTGCTCGCCGTCCAGCACCGCCAGCCGCAGCCGGATGCCCGGCAGCAGGGCGTTGACCGCCGCCTGGTCGGCAGGGTCGGCCCCGGCGCGCAGCGCATACAGGCCCACGGCCCGGTACATGGCGCCGGTGTCCACATAGATGTACCCCAGGTCCCTGGCAAGCTGCCGGGCAAGGGTGGATTTGCCTGCCCCGGCGGGGCCGTCGATCGCAACCGATATCATTCGTTCTCTATCTCCTTCCGGCGGGCGGGGGTCTGTTGCCGCCCCGCCCCCTTGCGTGTTGGCCGGGTCAGCCCAGCACCACGGCGGTGCCGCTGGCCGTGACCATCAGCATCCCGTTGTCGGCGCCCAGCACCTCGTAGTCGATGTCCACCCCCACGACGGCGTTGGCTCCCAGGGCGGCGGCCCGCTCCTGCATTTCCTCCAGGGCGTTCTGCCGCGCGCCGATCAGCTCGTCCTCATAGCTGCCCGAGCGTCCGCCCAGGAAATTGGTGAAGGACGCGGCGATGTCCCGGATGAAGTTGACGCCCGAGATCACCTCGCCGCAGACGATGCCCTTGTACTCGACAATGCGCATCCCCTCGACGGACTGTGTGGTTGTAACGATCATAGTTGCCTCCTTATTTCAAGCCTTCGTGCAGATGGGCCGCGAAGGCCTGTGCGGTGCAGAAGGCGATCTGCAGGTTGTACCCGCCGGTGTAGGCGTCCACGTCCAGCACTTCCCCCGCGAAATAGAGGCCCGCGGCTTTTTTGCTGGCCATGGTGCGGGGGTCCACCTCCCGCACCGATACGCCCCCCGCCGTGATGACGGCGTGGGCCAGGTCGCCCCGGCCGTCGATGGGCACGGCCCAGTGCTTGCACAGCCGCACCAGCTCCCGCTTCTGTTCGCGGGTGATCTGGTTGGCGCGGGTGGCGGGGTCGATGCCCCAGCGCTCCACCATCACCGGCTGCATGCTGGCGGGCAGCAGCTTGACCAGGGCCCCCTGGGCCGCGTGGTTGGCCAGCAGGGCAAAGTCCCGGGTGATGCGGTCGTACAGCTGCTCGTCGCTGAGGGCGGGTTTCAGGTCGATCTCGACGCGGTAGCGGTGCTTTTTCATGTCGCCCAGGTGGCTGGAGGCGCTGAGGGTCAGCGGCCCGCTGATGCCGAAGTGGGTGAACAGCATCTCGCCCTGCTCGTCCCACACCGCTTTGGCGTCCTCGAACAGGGTCAGCTTGACGTTTTTCAGCGCCAGGCCCATCATTTTTTTGCAGTCCGGGTCGTGGGACACCAGGCTGACCAGGCTGGGCACCGGCTCGACGATGGTGTGGCCAGCCTGCCGGGCCAGCTTGTAACCGTCGCCGGTGGAGCCTGTGACCGGGTAGCTCAGACCGCCGGTCGCCACCAGGACGCAGTCCGCCCGGTAACTCTTGCCCGAAGCGCCCTTGACCCCCACACAGCGGAAGGCCGGGCCCTTCTTTGCCTTTTTGCCCCCGTCGGGCGCGGGCGCTTCCAGCGGCTCGAGCAGCAGCCCGGCCGCCCCGTCCTGGACGATCGCCGCGCCGGAAGCGTAGGCCAAAAGCGCCTGCCGCACCTCGGCCGCCTTGTCCGACACCGGGAACACCCGCCGCCCCCGCTCCACTTTGAGGGCCACCCCCAGCGACTCGAACAGCTCCATGGTCCGGGCCGGGGGGAACGCGTACAGCGAAGAATACAAAAACCGGGGGTTGGTGCGGACGTGCCGCAGGAATTCTTCTTCGTCGCAGGCGTTGGTCAGGTTGCAGCGCCCCTTGCCGGTGACAAGGATCTTTTGGGCCGGTTTTTCGGTGTGTTCCAGCACCGTGACGGCGTGGCCGAGCCGGGCGGCGGCCCCGGCAGCCATCAGGCCGGCAGCGCCGGCACCCACGATCAGTACATCCGCCATGGACAAATCCTCTTTTCGTCAGAATCCGTACTTTTTAATAATACCAGAATCGCACCGCAAAAGCAATTATGAAAAAGGCGGTTTTTCCCCTCCCCCGCAAATTGCGCACAAAAAAGGGCGGACGCCGCAGCGCCCGCTCTTTCACGTCGTGTTTTAACTGCCGATCAGCTTGACCGGGTCGAGGTACTTGTCCCCGTCCAGCACTTCCAGGTGGATGTGGGGGTCAAGGGCGCTCTCGCCGGTGATGGTCCCGGCCTGGCCCAGCTTCCGGCCGGCCGTCACCGTGTCCCCCTGCCGGACGGCGGCGTCCTCCACCGCCGACAGCCGCCACAGACGGCCCTCGCCGTCCCGGATGGCGGCCACCACGCCCCAGTTGCCCTCGGCAGCCAGGCTTTCCACCGTGCCGCTCACCGGCGCAAGGACGTCCTCGCCCGCTTTGCAGGCGTAGTCCACGCCGTTGTGGGTGCGCCAGTCGCCCAGCGTCTCGTTATAGACCAGGTCGTCCCCGCTCCACACGGCGAGCACCTGCCCAGAGACGGGCCGCGTATACCCCGAGCCGGCTGACGCGCTGGCAGCGGGCGAGCCGGTTTGCAGTTCGGACGGTTCGGACACCGAACCAGACCCAGACGGCGCACCAGAAGGCCCGCCGGACGAGCTCGATTCGGGCACATCGGCCACGGACTGGGCCGCGCCGGCTGCTTGCTGTTCCCATAGCTGTTCCTCCGTTGCGGGGGCGCCGCCCTCGTCGATGCCGGGGAACGTCTCCTCCCCGGTGATGCTCTGGCTGGGGCGCTCGCCCAGGTCCTCGGCCATCTGGTCCCGGATGGTCCGCACGGCCCACACGCCGGCGGCTGCGGCCGCGGCCACGCAGGCCAGCAGGGCCAGCACGAAGCCTTTGCCCCGCAGAAAATTCCTGATGTGTTCCATACCTTTTGCTTCTCCTTCGGTTTGACCTGTGTACGGGTTTGCCTTTAGTGTGAGACATCCGCCGCCGGAATATTCGCCCCGCCCGAAAAAAGAAGCGCCAGGTATGCAAAACCCGAGCTTTCCACCTCTGCCCGCTGCATGAAGTGCATGGTTTGCATGGTTTTTAGAGCGTGCATGTTTTGCATGATAGCGGCTTTGGGCGTATCATGCAAAGCATGCACATCATGCATTTCATGCAA
>ERZ1090866.519-NODE-521-length-13956-cov-9.445939_pt1 | contig 13956 bp, 9 predicted proteins | sample MGYA00478477_ERZ1090866 | MGnify/ENA primary metagenome ERZ1090866 (study PRJEB33644, sample SAMEA5815737) | chicken gut metagenome | biome: Chicken; feature: Gastrointestinal Tract; material: Caecum | place: Ireland | collected 2019-01-01 | study: A study of the... | reverse complement strand
TATTTATTGCGCGGCGCATACATTGCATATTATACCCTGCCCCTTTCGGACGGTGTGCAGCGCGTCTGCATAAAGCCTTTCAGCCGTACATTTTGCCTATTATAAAGCTCACAAGCCGCTGCGGCAGCAGTCTGTTAAGCAGAAGAAAGAGCTTGTACTTTGCCCCGCCTGCCACGCTTACGGGTGGATTTTTGCGCGCAGCGAGCTTTACTATCGTGCGGGCAATCAGCTCGGGCGGCATGCCGTGCCGCTCGTCCCCCTCCATCACGGCAACCGAGCGAGCAACCCTGTCGCCGTATGCCGCGCTGTCTGCTGCGTTCTTTTTGCGCGCAGAAGTAAAATCCGTCCTGACGTCACCTGGAAGCACGGCCGTCACCTTTATATTGAACGGCGCAACCTCGTTTCGGAGCGCTTTGGACAGCGAAAGTATGGCAGCCTTGGCGGCCGAATAGAAGGCCTGGAAGGGTATTGCAAGTTCTGCCGCAACAGAGCTTACGTTTATAATAGTTCCGCCGCCGCCCGAACGCATTGCCGGAACACACTGCTGAATCATGAACAGCGCACCGAAAAAGTCCACATTGAAGAGCGCGCGGGCGTCTTTTTCGGTTGTATCCTCCACCGCGCCAGAGATGCCGCAGCCGGCATTGTTGACAAGTACGTCTATCCTGCCGAATGTGCTTAAAATTTGTTCGACGGCGGCACGAACCTGCTCGCAGTCAGAGACGTCCGCCTGAACGCTGAAAAATTCCTCGCTGTGCCTGCGCGCCACGCAGACAACCTTTGCTCCGCCATCTTTAAACATCCGCGCCGCGGCAAGACCTATGCCAGCCGTAGCGCCCGTAACCACCACTACTTTATCCTTAAAATCAGAATGCATTTCTGAAAGTTTACTCCGAAAAACAATGTCGCACATTCATTATAATATATACCGCGCTCAGCCGTCAAGACAAAATTTAAAAAACGACAAATTTAAAAATGTGCGCGCACGCGCGCGTATAAATCGCGCACGCTTAAAAATATCAATTAAATAAAAAATAGCCGCGCTTTAAGCGCGGCCTGTTACCATACAAATTGACGATAAAAAAAAGCACTTCGTACTATATACAAAGTTAATAGATACCCCTGAGGCGACGTTTTTACAACGCTCAGCCGCGGGTAAAATCTTCAGGCGAAAGCTTGCGGTACTTTCCGCTTGAAATCAGACCAAGCCACGCGGCATTATCTTTGTACCAGGCAACAGTACGGGCAATGCCCTCCTCAAACGGCACGCGAGGCTGCCAGCCAAGCGCACGCAGTTTTGAAGAATTTATGGAATAGCGCACGTCGTGCCCCGGTCTGTCCTGCACGAAACTGACAAGAGAGAGAGGCTTGCCGAGAAGGGTGAGTATCTTTTTTGCAAGCTCGGTATTTGCAAGACTGCAACCTCCGCCCACATTGTATATACCGCCGCGTTCTCCCCGCCAGAGCACAAGGCAGATTGCCCTGCAGTTATCCTCCACCGCCAGCCAGTCGCGCACATTCTGACCGCTGCCGTAGACCGGCACGGGGCTGTCGGCTAACGCGCAGGTTATGGCGCGCGGTATGAATTTTTCAGGAAACTGGTACGGGCCGTAGTTGTTAGAACAGCGCGTAATTGTGGCAAAAAGCCCGTAGGTGCGGCAATATGCCCCGACCAACAGGTCTGCCGCCGCCTTGGATGCCGAGTATGGACTGGACGGCCTTAAGGGTGCGTCCTCGCAAAAAGGCGCAAATTTCCCGTCAGCGGCGTCACCGTACACCTCGTCTGTGGAAATCTGATGGAAGCGCACGCCATGCCTTACGCAGGCATCCAGCAGCGTCTGTGTGCCGCATACGTTTGTTTTAATGCAGACTTCAGGGCTCTTTATGGAGTTATCCACGTGACTTTCGGCGGCAAAATTGACCACAATTTGCGGAGAGTAACGCTTAAACACCTCCTCTACCGCCACGGTATCGCAGATATCGCCCTTTACAAAGCAAAAACGCGGATTTGAAAACGCCGCCGCAAGGTTGGAAAGATTGCCCGCATATGTGAGTTTATCAAAGCATATTATGCGGTGTTCGGGGTATTCGGCGAGCATATAATTTACAAAATTGCTGCCTATAAAGCCCGCCCCGCCCGTTACAAGAATATTCATAAAAAATACCGCACCGCCGCAGCCCTGCGGCGGTGTAATTTTTTTGTCAGCCGCTCAAAATCGCAATTAAGCCGCGTCAGATTGCTTAGAAGCCGTGCAGGCAATGCCCGCCCTAAAACTGTATTCAGCCGCACATATCAGCGATTGAACAGCATTTGCAGGCGCATATGCGGCCTAAAAAACTTTACTTTTCCTGCTCCTTGCAGCCGAACTCGTAGCGGATATAGTACTGCTTATGCTCGCCGGCATGCAGTACGGGCTGAGGGAATGACGGAATGTTGGCCGAATTGGGGAAGAACTGTGCCTCGAGCGCGAATGCCGAACGGGGCTGCAATACGCCGCAGGCCGCATTCCCGCCGAGGAAATTTCCGCTGTATAACTGCAGGCCGGGCATATCGGTATATATATCGAGCGCTATGCCGCTGTCCCTGCCGTAGGCGCTGGCTGCGTGCTCGCCTTCCAGCACGTAGTTATGGTCGTACCCGCCCGCAAGCGCGAGCTGGGCGTTATTTTCGCCTATTCTTTCGGTTATACCCCTGAACTTGTCGCTGAAATCGAACGGCGTGCCGACAACCGAGGCAATTTCGCCCGTGGGTACCATCCCCTCGCCTATCGGCGTATAGCTTTTAGAGTAAATTCTGAGCATATTGCCCTTGAGCGAGGCGTCGCCGCGCACGCCCTCGAGGTTGAAATAGGTGTGGCAGGTGGGCGCCCAGAGCGTGGTTTTATCGCTCATTGCAAAGTAGTTTATAATGAGCGAATGACCATCGGCAATGTACTGCACTTTGAGGCTGAGGTCGCCCGGGAAACCCATATCGCCATCGGGACTGAACAGCGTTAATTCAAGCATATTGCCGCACGGATTAGCTATAAAGAACTTTTTATCGTACCCCAAAGGCCCGCCGTGGTGGCAGTTTGTGCCGTCGTTCTGGGGGAGAGTATAGCGCTTGCCCTCCAGCACGAACGAACCGCCCTTTATGCGGTTTGCCACCCTGCCTACCGTTGCGCCGAGGTAAGAGCTGCTGTCTATATACTTCTGCGCGTTGTCAAAGCCGGGGCAGATGTCCGTCCATTTATTGCCGCACTTTACCTTTACATACTGCAGCGATGCGCCGAGGTCGGCTATGCCAGCCTTGAAATATTCCGTTTCGAGCTGATAGATATAGGCTTCGCGCCCGTTGAATTTTCCGAAAGATATTTTTTTCATAATTATTTATCCGATATAAATATTAGATTTTTTCCACAGTGATGCCGTCGGATATGCCCGCGTTGTAGCAGACGGCGTTAAAACCCGTCCTCTCGCCGTAGACCTTTAAAAGATACTTTTCAAAGTCGGCCACGCCGTCCTTTTGCACGAGCGAAATTGCGCAGCCGCCGAAGCCGCCGCCCGTCAGACGCGCGCCTATGCAGGCAGGATGTCTCTGAGCCGTCTCGACAAGCACGTCGGGCTCGAAACCCGTAGTCTCATAGAGGTTTTTAAGCGAGGCGTGCGACTGGTTGAGCAGCTTGCCGAGCGTTAAAATATCGCCGCTGCGCAGCGCATCCGCCGCAAGCTTTACTCTGTACGCTTCATACACCACGTGCTCGGTGCGCTGTTTGAGCACCCCCGGCAGCAGGTGAGAAAACTTAACAAACTGTTCGGGCGTGACGTCTGCAAGGCAGGATACGGGAAGCACCTCTCTGAGAATGGCAAACGCCTTCTCCGTCTCCGCCCTGCGCTCGTTATACTTGCTCTCCACAAGGCTGTGCGGCTTTTTGCAGTCGGTTATGACGAGGGCGTAGTCGCCAAGCTCCAAAGGGATATATGAGCAGTCGAGCGTGTTGCAGTCCAGAAGCATTGCCATGCCCTTTTTGCCGCACGCCGAGGCGTACTGGTCCATTATACCGCAGTTGACGCCCGCATACTCCCTTTCAGCCGCCTGGGCGGTGAGGGCGACCTCTACATTATCGAACTTTTCGCCCGCAACGGTTGCGAGCGCGGCAATCGTGGAGACCTCTATCGCGGCCGAGGACGAAAGACCGCTGCCGAAGGGCACTTTGCAATCCTGAACCATGTCGCAGCCTACAATTTTGTGCCCAGCTTTTTGCCAGAGATAGACGCTGCCCGCCTGGTAGTTGCCGTACTTGAGCCCCTTGTAATCGGCAAGCGAGGAGATGTCCAGCGTGACCTTATCGGGAAGGGTCGTCCAGCTCAAATTTATTTTATCCGTGCCGTTGGGGCGGATATATACCGTATTTTTTAAGGTGAGCGCCGCAGGCAGAACTTTGCCGCCGCAGTAATCTATGTGCTCGCCTATGATATTGACGCGTCCCGATGCCGAAACCTTGTATTCATATTCCCTTTCTTCTGTCATAGTACCTTAAACCCTAACTCCTCTGCAAATTTTACCGTAACCGCCTTATCCTTGAATACGGCGGTGTTTTCGAGTATGCGCGAACATACCGAACCGAGTTCGCGGCGGACGGCGGCGCCTGCACCCGCAGCCTTATCTTTATTGTAGAGCGCCTTCATCTCCCCGAACACAAAGGCAAACTGTTCAAGCTCGCCCTGAAGCGCCCCTCCGTTCTCCAAAAGTCCCTCCATCTGCTTTAGCTGGTCGTGCAGTCTGCCGGGCAGAATGAACAGTCCCTGCGCCTCGATAAGGCCTATGGACTCCTTTTTTATGGAGTGGAATTCGGGATGGGCGTGGAATACGCCGTCGGGATACTTTTCGCTTGTGACGTTGCTGCGCAGAATAAGGCTCATTTCGTAGCCGCGCTCCGTCTTTACAACGGTGGGGCTTACGGCGTTATGTATGCCATGCTCGTCCTCGGGTATGATGCCGAGGGCGTCGTCTCTGTATTTAACCCACTTTGCGCGCACCTCTTCGCATACGTCTGCAAGAGCGGCGCGGTCAGCGCTTACCACCCTTATGACCGTGCCGGGCCAGTCGAGCACTTCAACAGTGCCGTCAAAACCCTTGCGGCCGAGCGTTTTATACGCCTTGGCTCTGTGCATGGGCAAAATTTCGCCGCCGCCCTGGAAATGGTCGTGAGCGAGCACGCTGCCGCCTATTCGGGGAAGGGGTGCGTTGCAGCCTATGAAGTAGTGCGGGAAAATATCCACAAAGTCGCACAGCTTTAAAAAGGTGCTTTTATCGACGTGCATCGGGGTGTGTTCGCAGTTGACGGCAATGCCGTGCTGGTAGAAGTAGCCGTAGGGCGAGTACTGCCAGAACCACTTTTCGCCGTCAAGCAGCAAATCGACGGTGCGCAGCGTACGCTTGTTGCGCACGGGGCAGCCCTCGTTTTCGCGGCAGATGGCGCACTTGGGATAGCCGCCCGCCACAGAGTTGCCGCTTGCCGCCTTTTTGGGGTCGCGGAACTCCGGCTTGGCCATGTTTATAGTTATTACAAGCCCGTTTTCATCAAAGCGGGGATTTTTATCGAGTTTGCTCTTTTTCACATAGTCGCACTTTACGCAGTACGAATAGAACCAGTCGGTTGCAGACTTTGAATTTTCTGAAAGCCTCTGTGCGAACTCTTTTCGCACGGCCGAGGGACGGAGCGAAAGCGCGCCCATCACCTTGTCGGCGTACTCTTCGCGCTCATACGCGGTGAAGATGCCCTCTCTCTCGCATACGGCGAACAGCTCTCCGAGCAGGGCGTCGGGGGAAACGTCGCTGCACTCCTCACCAGTATAGGTATATGCGGGAGAACCGAGAATATCGAGCAGCGAGTTGCGGACGCAGATTTCGTCCTCCTGCGCAAGGCCGAGGTTTTTGCGCGCATATGAGGTGAGTTTATCTATGACAGCACTTAAATTATTCATGCAAAAACACCTTCTTTATTTCAAACTTTTATTTAAAGATTTGGGATATAAAAAATTTTTGCGGCCGAATTTCTGCGGCCGTACTCTGGCGGCCCTAATCAGGGCGGCCGTATTTATGGAGACCATATTTATCGAGAATGTACATACTCTGGCGGCCGTATTCAGGGGAAGCCCTTTACGCCTTATTTTTTGCAGCCTTACGGGCGGCACGGGCCGCCTTTATCTCTTCAAGTATTGCCTGATTGGGAGGAAGTATCTCCTCTCTGCGGCGGGCGGCCTCGAGCGCCTGCGCCCTCGCCTTGCCAACGGCGGCCTCAAGCTCAGCAACCTCTTTATTAAGAGCCGCAGTCTTTTCGGCATTGCCTGCATTCTCCGCGTCAGCAAGCGCAGACCTTGTTTTTGTAAGCTTTTTGAGCATTCCGTTGTAGCCGTTTATCTTTGCCTCGGCGAGCGATACGGCGGAGGATATGTCCTTTTCAGCGTGGAAGAACTTTTTGTTTTCTAGCGCAATATTATACTCTGCGCGCGCCCTTTCAAGCGCAGCCTGCGCCTTGGATGCCGCCGCGCTACCCTGAGCCTGTGCCGCTCTGCGTTCGGCAGCACTGAGCGCAGCCTTTTTAGAGCGTTCGGTCTTGTCGGCGTCGGGGAATATGACGAGGAAGATAAAGAAATATATCACCATCGACACGCCGCCCGTGACTACCGTTACCAGAATATTATATACCGCACCCGAAACATACAGCTCGGCAAAGGGTATCCACAGTCCGTTTATGGCGTTGCTGAAGAGCGAAACGAGTATCCAGCCGAAAAAGTACCACATTGCCTGCCACCACACATTTCCGTGGGAGCGGAAGGTGATATTCCTTTGCAGAGGAAAGTTTATGCACTGCGCAATAAACACGGTGAGTTCGTAGGCGATAAAATAGCCCAGTCCGCCGCCTATCACCACCTCGCCTGCCGCGTTGTAGCTGACATTGTAGCCGAGGATATTCCAATATATATCGTTGCCGTCTATCGTGGTGAGCTTTAAATGCGGCCACATAAATTCCGTACCTGCAAGCTCCTGCCCGAAGAGATAGGGCAGGGTGACAAAGCCTATATATTGCAACAGCGTAACGCTTACGCTGAATACAAAAAAGAGTGCAATTTTATAGAGCCATGCGGCAATCTTGGGGCGCCTTTCAGAAAAGCCGTACCACACGCCCTGCCACCAACGCCATATTTTTTGCCAGAATGCCTTAAAGGCGTTTTGCGAGAGCGGCTTGGGCGAAAGCAGACTTTCTTCGGCAGATGTTTGTTCTTCCATTTTACTTCCTTGCGGCATTTCGCCGCAGCATATATTTGAGGCATATTGCCGCACGTTTTAATTTACCGTGCGGCAAACCGCCATTTTTTTTGATTATTTGCGGCATATTGCCGCGCGTTTTTTTAGTTCCTGCAATTTACGACGGCTTCCGCTCTGCCGTACTTGCTTTCGGCGCGGAGCACGACGGGGCCTTCGCCTGAAGGTCTGACTATGGCCATGGCCTCGCCGAAGTAGGTATCCGTAACCGTGCCGTTGTAGCCGTGTGCGTTGTAGGGGCAGGCGCTGCCGAGCGCCATAAGTTCGCCGCCCTCGACCTCGACGGAAATTTCGCCGCGGGCAAGCGGCTTCCATACGCCGTTTTTATCGGTGTACTGCAAGCGGATATAGCAAAGTTCGTCCTTGCCAACATAGGGATGTTCGGGCAGTGCGCGGAGCTGCGTTTCAGGGCCGCCGCTTTTAAGTGCGGAGCGGCAGACTTCCTTGCCCGACTTATCCAGTCCGACGGCAACAAGCTCGCCGGGCATATATACCGCCTTGAAATATGCGCGGGCGTTTGCGCCCACCTTCTTTTCGGCAACCTTTTTACCATTTATATATATGGCCGCTCTGGGGCAGGTAGTGTATACCTCCACCATCGTCTTTTTGCCCTCGCAGTTATCCCAAGTCCAGCTGTCCCACGCCTGCGAAAGCTTCCAGGCCGAGGGCGAATGTTTTTCAAACGCCATATCGGGGCGGACAACGCCCACTTTTATAGTATCGAGGTCGAACGCCACGCGGGTATAGAGCGCCTCTGCAAGCGGACGGCCGTTGAGGTCAAGCCTGCCGCTGCCTGCCGTAACCCAGCCTACGCCTCCTGTGAACTCGGGGGCATAGTCGGCGTGCAGCCACGAGCCGACGCCTACCTCGCCGAGATAGTCTATGCCAGACCACACAAAGTCGCCAATAAGTGCGGGGTGCTTCTGTGCGGTCAGCCAGAACTTGCGGGCGTCGGCACAGAAGGTTTCGCTGCCGAGTATTACCCTTTCGGGGTACTTCTTCATATCGCCCTTATAGCGCAGTATGCCGTAGTTATAGCCCGCCACGTCCATGGCGGCAAAGGCGTCCTTTGTCTTTGCGTTGCAGCCCGGCAGGGTTGCGCCTATCTTCATTGTCGTAGCGCCGAGAAGGCCTGCAAGGTCGTTGAAGAACTCGCTGCCGACAGACTTCTTTTTCTTGCCTGCAGACTTGAGCTCCGCATCCGCCTTTTTATCGCTGTAAATGCCGAAGCCGAGCGAATATAACAGATTGAAGAATATATTTATGCCGCAGGTAACGGGGCGGTCGTCCAGGGTGTGGAGGTACTTTGTCATCTCTGCGGCAAAGGCAATGCCCTTCTTCTGACCCGTTTCGGCAACCTCGTTGCCTATCGAATATAAAACCACGCAGGGGTGGTTATAGTCCTTATTCACGAGCGCCTTCAGATCCCTTTTCCACTCGCCCGCAAACTGACTTGCAAAGTCGTACTTGTTCTTGTGGATATACCACATATCCACATACTCGTCCATAACCAGCACGCCCAGGCGGTCGCACGCCTCAAGCGTGGCCTTGGAGGTAGGGTTGTGCGCCGAGCGTATGGCGTTGTAGCCGTATTTTTGCAGAAGCTCTATCTTGCGCGCATCGGCATAGGGGTGGTTTACCGCGCCTAAAATACCGTTTTCGTGATGTATGCACGCGCCGCGCAGAATTACGCGCCTGCCGTTTATGCGCAGGCCGCCCTTGGCGTCACATTCCAGAAGGCGTATGCCGAAGCGCTCTTCGCGCAAGTCCTCGCCGAAGGTAACGCGGCAGGTATAGAGGTTGGGGCTGTCCGTGCTCCAGAGTTTTGCGTCTGCAAGCTCGAACTCAAAAACAGCCTCGCCCTCCGTCTTTTGCTCCTTTTCCGCAACGACGGTTTCGCCGTCGAGAATTTCCACTTTGAGCGAGCCCGCCGAGTTGGTGTTCACCTTTACCGTAAAACGGGGGGGATTATAGCCAAGCGTCTTTATTTTTATGCCGCAGAGCTCTATATGCTCTTCGGGCAGCACGTACAGCCATACCGGTCTGTAAATGCCCGCGCCCGAATACCAACGACTGTTGGGCTGGTCGGCGTTGAACGCCTCTACCTTTATGGTATTCTCCCCGCCGAAGTTCAGAAACCCGTCCGCCTGAACATAGAAGCCGGTGTAGCCGTAGGCCCAGCCGCCCGCCTCCTTGCCGTTGATATATACTTTTGCATTGCGGTAAACGCCCTCGAACTCCAGCACCACCTTCTTGCCCTTCCACTCTTCGGGTGCGGTGAAAGACTTTTCGTACACATAGTCATACCCCTCGTACCAGCCCGCGTTTTTGCCGCTGGCACTGTCCGCCGTACGGTTTTCCAAAATCATTGCGTCGTGCGGGAGGGTGACTTCCTTGCGCCAGTCCTCGCCTATGTGTCCGTACTTCCAGCCATCGTTGAAGCTCATTTTTATCATATAATTCAAACCCCTTTTTCAAGGCGACGCGCGCCTTGAAATCTTTAATTTTAACCTTGCTCACGCAAAAAAACGCCGTGCGTTTTATCCGTGAAACATTTATGCGCATGCCGTGAAAGGCACAATCTTTTACTTTTATACTGTAACATTATTTGTCTGTCTTGTCAATGAGTATGGCACAAAAAAGCATTATTTACACACAATCAGGCAGACTGCTGTACCGTGAAACATTTTATAAAAATGTTACACGCTGAGGCAGACAGAACGCGCCTTGAAAAGCAAATTCAAAACTGTTTTTTTACCGCATAGCGCGGGGCGTTGCCGCCCCGCGCTATCCGTTAAATCTCAGGAGAAAAAGCTCGGAAATAATGCCATAAGCGCACAGAAAGTTATGCGTTTGCCTTCTCTTTTACAGTGCTGAAGAATGCCGCAACCACAGCCGCGATTATGCCTACAAGCGCTATTGCCGCGCCAGCGAAGAAGTTATTGAGTGCAGGCTTTGCGATGGGGTTGTCGTTTTCGAGGTCGGAACCTAAAATGTAGGCCATGGATTCCACCCTCATGCTTATCATAATCATGAGCGCAGCGGCCATGAGTATGACTGAAACTATCCAGATTGCGTCCAGATGGGGGATTTTGACGAACTGCTGAGCTACGAGCAGGGCAACGCCCGCAATTACTGCCAGACTGCCGAGAAGAGGTACGACGGCCGTATAGTCCTGATAGTACTCCATATTGCAGTTTGTTGAAAGAATTATTGTACCTATGAGCATGAAGAGGACGGCCGCTGCGCCCACATAAAAGCCCACAGACTGCTTTTCGAAAAAGGTTTTAACGTTCATATCACACCTCCTCCTTCTTCTTTTTGAGGGTAACGGCAACATAGCCTGCCGCACCGGCTACGGTGAGAACGATGAACACAACTTCAACCGCAGTGAGGGTAGCCTTCCACCAGGGAGTAACATTTATCGTCTTTGTAAGGCTGTCCACACCGTTGAGCGCGTTGGAATTTGCAAGTACCCAGAGGTTGGAATGCATTGCGTCCTTAAGCGCATTCTGAGCTGCGGGGTCGTCCTTTATGGCTTCAAGCAGTGCAATGGAAGTTTCGTTGCCCGAGGTATCGAGGCAGGTAGTGCCCGCCATGAGCGAGGTATCCGCCCTCATGTACATGGGGCCGTTAATCATATCGGTTACGATATATCCCGTGAAGCCCCACTCCTTTTTGAGTATGTTGGTGATAAGTCCTTCGTGTGCGCTCGCATAACGCATACCTGCACGGTTGAAGGCCGTCATTGTACCCATGCAGCCCGCATCCTGGAATGCGCCCTGGAATGCGCGGAGCTCTATTTCGCGCGCACGCTGTTCATTCATGAATACCGAAACGCCCGTACGGTTGGATTCCTGGTCGTTGAAAGCAAAGTGCTTGGGAGCAACTACAAGTCCGTATTCAAGCGCGCCGCTCGTTATTGCCGCACCGAGATAGTTGGTGAGCATGGGGTCTTCAGAATAGTATTCGTGATTTCTGCCGTTGTAGGGCGTGCGGTGCGTGTTGAGACCGGGTGCCCAGAGTATTGCGGTGTTCGTCCAGAGCGAGTCCGTACCGAACAGTCTGCCCTGCTCTTCAAGCAGCTCCTTGTTGAAAGATGCGCCGAGAACGGGCTCGGTTACAGAGTCGTATACCGAATATCCTGCGTTGGCGTCGTCCTCCTCCATGGCTGCGGGGTCGCCCTCTTCGTTGGTGTTGAAGTGTCCGAGAGTCTGATAGCTGAAGCCGAGAGGACCGTCCTGAACGTGCTGCATATCGAGGCCGATGCTGGCCATGCCGGCCGTCTGGTTCTGCGCCCATACATAGAACTCTATTGCCTCTTCGAGAGTAATGGTGGAGAGCAGCTCGTCCCAGCGCTCGTCGTCATAGTCCGCACCCTTGAGCGCGCCTATGGTGAGCCCGGTATCCTGTCCCCACTCGGTGGGCGTTGTGTCCTTGCCCTCGGTGCTGTATACGTCGTTGGTGAGTTCCTTTATCATGGCTGCCGTAGCAACGAGGTCGGTGGTGTGGATATCGCCGGAAACTTCATAGCCTTCAGGCCACGTGCCCGACCAATCGCTCCTCGAGAGCTGACCTTCCCACATATCGTTGTCCGTCCAGTAGTTGAGGTTCATATCGTCGAGCTGGTTGGTGACAGCCACATCCTCGCCAGAGGAATCGGATGTTGCATAGGTTGTAGTGTTTAGTGTGTCCTGCGTCCAGGTGTAAACCTTCTGGGCGTCGCCGTCCACATCCGCGCCCTTTGCAGCAAGTATATTGTTCAGAGCGTCGTGCGCGCCGTTGCCTATGGAGAGATAGTAATCTCCTGCGTCAAGGATATAGGTCTTGGCATTCACATAGTCGTAGCTGGTTATATACTTCTTGTCGAAGGAAAGAGTAACTACTTCAGAGTCGCCCTCTTCTCCGCTGGGAGCAAGCGTCTGTGTCTTGGCAAAGTCTGCAAGCTGAACGGCTGATTTTTCAACGTGGTTCTGCCTGTCGTAGTCGGTATAAGGCGTCTGAACATATACCTGAACGACATCTTTTGCAGGGAAGTCGCCCGTGTTGGTGACTTCAACCACTACCTCTATCATGCCCTCCTTCTCGGAAACGGATATAAGCTCCTGCTCGAATGTGGTGTAAGAGAGGCCGTAGCCGAAGGAGTAGAGCACTTCGTCGTCATAGTTCCACGCTTCGCCCGTGCTTGAGCCCGTTACAGAAGTTGCGTTATAGCGGCCGAGAACGGCGTCTTCGTACCTCGTTTCATAGTAGCGATAACCGGTGTAGATGCCCTCCTGCTCGTCGAGGAATGCAAAGCCCTTGGAGTTATCGGTATTGCCGCCGTAATCGGCATAGTTGGCAAACGAGAACAGACCGAAGTTTACCATTGCGGGCGAGCTGGTGGAGTCAACGGCGTATGTATCGGGCAGATGACCTGAGGGCGAAACTTCGCCGCGGAGTATATCGGCCACGCCGAGGAAACCGTAGTTGCCGACTGCGCCCACCCAGAGGATGGAGTCTACTTCCGCCTTGTTCTGCACATAGTCGAGCTCCATGGCGCTGTCGCTGTTGACAAGCACGATTACCTTTTCAAAGTGCTCGCAGGCGTAGTCTATGATTGCCTTTTCGTTTATGCTGAGGCCGAGGATATTTTCGCCCTCTTCAAATTCGTCGGGATTGCCGAGGCCGGCCTCGCCGGGATAGAAGTCGGCGGCTTCAGAGCTCGGTCTGCCGATTACAACGATGGCAGCATCGGAGTATTCCGTGATGCTTGCGCCCCAGTTGGAGCTGGCTGCTTCAAGTTCTGAAACGGAGGGTTCGTTAACCACTACGCCGTTTGGAACTTTCTGAACCATGCCGAAGCTGTTGGAGAGCCTGCCGGGCGTCTTGCCGACGGCGGTATAAGCTTCAATCGTGGTGGGGTTTACATCAAATCCCTTCTGTTCGAGCGCGTCAGCAAGGCTGATATTCTGGGCAGAGTTGGGGCTGCTGCCTATCTGGCCGCCGTGAACGGAGTTTACCGCACGGTTGCCGAGAAGCGTTACTTTTGCGCCGTTGGCAAGGGGCAGAGTTTCGTTGTTGTTCTTGAGCAGAACGGAACCTTCCTCCTGCTCCCTCTCTGCAAGGTCCTTGTGCCATGCTACAAGGTCATCGGTGTTGGTAATGTCCTCGTTGACATAGGTGTACAGTTCTTCAGGGTTCGACTCATCACTCGTCACCTGTTCCGTGCTTGAAGTTCCTAAGAACTCGTTGATGTTCGGCTCCCACGCTACGGCTATCGCCGATGCGCCTATGCTCACAACAGAGAGCAGTGCGCACACCGCGGTAGCGCCGCGCAGGGCGTGCAAGGTTGTTGATTTTTTCAATTTATTCCTCCTCATATAAGTTGATATTGCGCACGCTCGTCGTGCGCCTGACGCCTTATAAAATTTTCACATTTTTCACAATTTTTTCATTACACACAAAAAAATCAATAGAAAAATGCAATTAACTTTCTTTTGCGTGATATATTCTAACAGCGGAGGGCAAAACTTTCAAGAAACCTTTTTACAACTTTCAGACAATTTTTTACCCGCTATTGACAAAAATTCAAAATTATTATATAATATGGATATTAATACAAAACTTTTCAGCAGGTAAAGCTATGCAGGCCAAAAGGGAACAAT
>ERZ1090866.513-NODE-515-length-14003-cov-7.595928_pt1 | contig 14003 bp, 24 predicted proteins | sample MGYA00478477_ERZ1090866 | MGnify/ENA primary metagenome ERZ1090866 (study PRJEB33644, sample SAMEA5815737) | chicken gut metagenome | biome: Chicken; feature: Gastrointestinal Tract; material: Caecum | place: Ireland | collected 2019-01-01 | study: A study of the... | reverse complement strand
CGCGCATCGCCGTAGACCCACGCATCGCCTCAGACCAGCGCATCGCCGTAGACCCACGCATCGCCGTAGACCCCCGCATCGCCGTAGACCTGCGCATCGCCGTAGACCCACGCATCGCCACAGACCTGCGCATCGCCGTAGACCTGCGCATCGCCGTAGACCCACGCATCGCCGCCCTGATCGAGATTCTCTTCCTTCTCTATGTATCCTCCAAGGTCTCCAGCTTTCACATTTCCGAATTCAACCAGAGCGCGGATCCGGAACAACTTTGTCCCAAAAACATTTGTTATAAATTCACTTGTCAATTCAAATTTCTTCATCTCTTTACAATTTCCTCGCTTTCGCTTAAAATAGAATCGGTTATTTATTAGTGCGCCTCGCGCCTTGCCGGGCTTTTGTGGGCGCGCTTTTCTTTTTCCGGCCGTCTGAGAGCGAGTATTTCGCTGACCTGAGTCGTAGTAAATACCGTCTCCTTCGGCATCCCGTCGAAGAATCCTTCTATAAACACAGCTCGTGCAATCTCGTCATATCCTTCGACATGACGTTCCACCCACTGTTTCCAATACCGGAAATCTTCATCTGTCATCCTTCTCACCTCCTCAGATTGGCCCTGCCTGCAGCACATATATGATTACTGCCTGAATCATGTTCAGCGCCAGCGACACCGCAGCTATAATCTCAATGCCGCAGATTGCTCTATTGCGCTTCTTCCTGATCGGCGCCGGATCATGCTTCGGCTCAGTCGGTATCAGGCTTGTCCTTTCCGTTGATATCATCTTGATTTCCTGCGGTTCAAGTATTATCTCTTCCATGCTTGTCCTCCCTCTCCCGCTTATGCGGGTTTCTCTATGATGTAGTTTCTTTCAGACAGCACCCGCTTATTGATGCTGTCTGCGAAGTCTTCCTTGTTTTCAAGGTCTTTTATCTCGACCTCTTCTCCATTGATGATCACTATACTTTTGATCGTCATATGCATCACCTCGCTAAAGTGTATGCTTCTCTGATTGTCCAGCTTTACGCGTATTCACGCCAATGGCGTGAAAAATAGCTCGATCCCGCTATTTTTTGCATGGCTTATGAATCTTTTTCTCCATACTTCTCCTTGCAATCTTCCTTGCATGCTTTCTCATTTTCACACCACCTCTTTCTCCCGTTCTGTCTCCTGACTCGCCAGCAACATACTTGATGCAGCTACCATGAAGTACCGATTTCCCGGCGTCATCTGTTTGTAAGCCTCTGTAATCTTTTCGAGCTCTTTATCTTCAATTTCAGGAGTTTTCGTCTTTGTTTCGCATTCTTTAGGCTTTTCCATGGCTTTCACCTCACTTTCTTGAGTTTCCACTCTCATTTCCGTATACTGTGAATACAGGCGTTGCAGCGCCGAGTATAAAAGAAAGGAGTTTGCTAAATGGAACAAATCACTAAGATTTCTCAAGTCAAGGAAATGCTTTCAATATCTAGTGCAAATATTCAGGAAAGCATTAGTGGTTCTAGGCTAGATTTTGAAACTAAACAGGTCCTTGATTCGATGGCGCAAGAAACGCATTATGTTTTATCCGCCATCATTGAGTATCTTGAGAACAATTAACCTTTTTCTCACCGTCTTCCACAGTGATTTTTATATCCGTCGGAAGACGGTAAATAATACATTGAGCTTCTTTCAAAAGTTCGTTCAATCTTTCTAATTCACTTATCGCCTTTCCTTTTCCTTCAATCTTTATCAGCATTTATGTCACCTCGCTTTCTTGTGTTTCCGCTCCTTTTTCCTTATACTGTAGATACAGGCTCCCGCCAGAGCCGAGTATGATGAAAGGAGCTATTTTATGACTGATTTAGAACAGCGTGCCCATGACTTAGCAGTTATTTTGTGTCAATGTAGTGCTTCGTCTAAAAGAGTCGAATGCGATCCAGGCTCTGTTTTCGATTTCGTCAAAGAATATGAACACTACTACAAATATGTTTTGCGCTCTTTTGAAGATATAAAATAACCGCTATGCCAGTGCCTGAAAGCTTCTCTTTTGTGTTGCCTTCTCGCACTGGCTTATCTCGTCTTTGAGAACTGCACATAGCATCTCAGCATCTACGAAGGTGTATCCCCTCTCTTCGCACTCTTTTGTAATTTCTTTAGCGTGCTTTCTAAGTTCTTTTATTTCCATCTATACCACCTCCTTCTCCTGCTCCGTGAATACGTCCGGACTAATTTCCAACGCCATGCAGAAAGCGAGAAGTTCATCTCCCGTCATTTTTCTATTCCCAGTAATAATTGCGCTGAATTTACTTCTATCCATATCTAAAGACGGATTGATGCTATTCATTTTTTCTCACCTCGTTTTGCTTTATATGATGTTTACGGTTTTATCGTAATCCATTGGTAAAAAAATTAATCTTTCATATGGGATTTCGTAAGTCTCTTCTATTTTTCTCAACACAGGAATATCCGGATAGCTTTTTCCTCGCTCATAGTTTCCCAGTGTATCTACGCTGATTCCTATAAGTTTTGCAGCACTTTCCTGAGTTAATCCCTTTCTTTCTCTTGCTGTCTTTAACGTAAATCCTGCCTTTGTTTCTCGCAATTTCAACTCCTCCTTTCTCTATGCATACTATAATACGGTTTAATCGTAATGTCAACGGTTTTTCCGTATTTTTTTAAATTAATCTTGATTTTTTTACGGTTCAATCATATAATTTAATCACAGGAGGTAGCGCTTATGAGTGATTTAGGCAATAAAGAAATTATGGCGAAAAACATCCAATATTATATGGATAAATACGAAAAAACTCGTCAAGATATGTGTGATGCTCTCGGTGTAAAATATACGACATTTACGGATTGGGTAAAAGGCAATTCATATCCTCGCATTGATAAAATAGAATTAATGGCGAATTATTTTGGAATCTCAAAAGCCGATCTTGTCGAAGAGCACCTTTCAGATAAGTCAAAGCGGGCTCATGGCGTAGTTATCAATGTTTATGGTCGCGTTGCTGCCGGTATCCCGTTGGAGATGATCGAGGATATTATAGATACAGAAGAGATTCCAGAAGAGATGGCTAGGGCTGGCGAGTTCTTCGGTCTTCAGATTCGAGGCGATAGCATGGAACCAAGGATGAAAGAAGGCGATGTAGTTATTGTCCGAAAACAGGATGATGCTGAGTCCGGTGATACAGTAATTGCGACTGTAAATGGTACTGACGCTACCTGTAAGCGTCTAAAAAAGTATGCAGATGGTATAGCTCTTATCGCAACTAATCCATCATATGATCCGATGTATTTTTCAAATGAAGAGATTGCAAGTAAACCAGTACGTATTATCGGCCGGGTTATGGAGTTAAGAGCAAAATTTTAGGTATGAACGCGAAAGCGATTATATAATGTGGTGTTCTCGGGGAAAAAGAGAAATGGGGGAATAAAGATGTATTGTCCAGAATGCGGAAAAGATATGCGCCGTAGTGATCGTGATCCGCGGTACATGGTGTGTGATAACTGCCGAAAGAAGTTCTTTAGACCGATCGAAGATTTTTATGAAGATGGAGATGAACTTGAAGAACCGCCGGTGATTCGTGAGAAAAGAAATGCCTGTATCGTAATCTCTCTGATCGTAACCATAGGTTATTTGGCGTACTGTGTGTATTACTGGCGTTATTCCGGTGACTTATCCTTTTCCAGTCAACTTGGTTTCAACATGGCGCACGCGCTGGTGATGCCTCATATTGTCGCTGTTGTCATAGCATTTGTATTTAACTGGATTGGTGTCATTCTTCCAAACAGATGGTTTATACTTGTCGGAGCTATTATCTACGTCATAGCGATGATCCTGATGCCGCTTTATTTTATGTTTGTCATCTTGCAGATGATCTTATCTTTTGTCGGCTTTGGTCTTATGGTTTCGAGCCGTAACAAGCAGCATCGCAATTTTGTAAAATAGTAAAACCGCCCGGTACTGGTAATACCGAACGGCTTAATACATATCCGAAGATATGCAGATCTTTGACAGGAATATTGTATCATCTTCGTGGGCAGCTTGCAAGCAACTGTTCGGAAATTCCGACAAGTTCGCTGGCTGTTATTTTTGTACTCATTTTCGGGCCATGCCCGGAATAAAATCAACCGAGGTGATGTCATGGAAACTAAATATGGTTATGGCTACGTCAGAGTCTCCACGGATAAGCAGGAAGAGCTCTCTCCTGACTCACAGGCAAAGCTCTTGAAAGACTATGCTCAGAAGAATGGGATCATTATATCCAATATCTTCTATGAGCTCGGTATCTCCGGCCGGAAAGCTGAGAAGCGCCCGGAGTTCCAGAAGATGATCGCCCAGGCCAAGTCCGCCGATCATCCGGTAGATGCAATCCTTGTCTGGAAATTCAGCCGTTTTGCCCGCAATCAGGAGGAAAGCATCGTCTATAAGTCTCTCTTAAAGAAAAAGCATAACGTGGATGTGATCAGTGTCTCTGAGCCGCTTGTAGATGGACCGTTTGGCAGCCTGATCGAGAGGATTATTGAATGGATGGATGAATATTACTCGATCCGGCTTTCCGGAGAGGTTACTCGCGGAATGATGGAGAAAGCGCGGCGCGGCGGCTATCAGGCGCGCCCTCCGCTCGGGTACCGGATTATTGACCGTGGGAAGCCTCCGGTGATCGTGCCGGAGGAAGCCGAGGTTGTCAAGATTATTTTCCAGAAATATGCAAATGAGCGTTGCGGCATTTTTGATATCGCACGCTATCTAAATTTGCACGGATTTAAGACGTCTCGTGGCAAATCGTTTGAGCGCCGGTCCGTGGAATATATCCTGCAGAATCCGACCTACTGCGGTATGATCCGGTGGAATCGGACAGTTAATGAAACAAACGAAATACGCCCGAAAGATGAATGGATCATTGCAGACGGCCAGCAGCCTGCTATTATCTCTAAGGAGCTGTTTGACAAGGCACAGGCGCGCTATGAGCAGGAATATAAGCCTAAAGGCTCCCGCCCATCCTCTACATACAAGCACTGGCTGTCCGGTCTCATGAAGTGCCCTGCCTGTGGGCGCACCATGATCGCAAAAACGATCAGGAACGGTAAACGGGCTTACTCCTATTTCACTTGTTACGGTTATACAAAAGGAAAGTGCCTGGCGAATAATTCCGTCAGCTCCCTCAAGCTTGAACCGGCGGTCCTGTCCTCTATCAAAGATGTGCTGGACACCGGACACATCATGTATCGATATGTACCGCCGGAGAATGAGCCTGCTGCCGATATGACTGCAATCCTTGCGGAGCAGCTCAAGAGAAATGCTGAAAAATTTGACCGTATCAAAGAGGCATATCGGAACGGTGTCGACACACTCGAAGAGTATAAGGCAAACAAGCAGCTTATCCAGCAGGAAAAGGAGCGTCTCGAAGAGCAACTCAAAGAAGCCGCCAAGGACAAGTCTGATCCGGAGTCGGCCGAGTCAAATCTCCTTGAACGTGTCCGAAATGTCTATGAAATAATCTCTTCCGATGCTGTGGACAATACTGTGAAGAATGAGATTTTAAAGAGCGTGATCGAAAAGATCGTGTACGACAGAGAGTCTGATGAATTAAAAGTCTATTATTACTACAAGCCGCAACCCCAGTAAAATCAAGGGGTTGCAGGTGTTTGTATGTTGTTACTATAAGGTCAACCTTATAGCAACAACATACAAGTGAAAATCTACCTATTTATAAGCACATTATACAGTATGTGCGGAGATGATACAATATTCCACCCCGGAGTGATGGCTCCGGGGTAAATCTTAATAGAGTGTTCCGTTCTCCTTGGTGTACATCAGATGCCCATCTTCCGGACTGAGATAATACCAAGTATCTCCGAACGTTATCAAGCCTTTGAGCATCTTTCCCGTCGTGGCGTCGAACCAATACTTTTTCCCGTCAATCTCTTGCCATCCAGTCTTCATTACGCCATCTTCATCGAAATAGTATTTATCCGAACTAAATGACGCCCATCCTACCTGAGCAGCACCGTTATTGTTTGGATTGAAATAATATTTCTTATCGCAAAATGATGCCCATCCCATCTGTGCGGCATCGCTTCGCTCTGGATTAAGATAGTATCTTTTCCCATCAATAGTCTGCCATCCTGACTGACGCACTCCATCGCCGTCAAAGTAATAGACTTCATTCCCTATCTTGTAGAATCCGACAGCTACGTCACCATTTGATCGACAGTAATATTTTGTAGATCCGAATGACAGCCATCCGGCGTGAAGATGCCAGTCTGGTGCAATGAAGTAGACCTTCTTACGTCCGTCAAGATTGTTCTGCCATTTGCTGAGCAGATATTCATTGCTGCCTGCATAATACCATTTTCCATTAATCTCGCACCACTGGTTTTTAATATATGACTTCGTCTGATTGTCGTAGATCTTCCTGCTCTCTCCAAACGAATGAAGCGCATATCTTGCAGATGATCCTGTAGAGATGCCAAATACGTTCAGAATTCCTTTGGCGATATCGTCTATCTCACGGTTAAATATCGCCACATCCTCCGCATTTGTGATAAATCCGCACTCCAAAAGCCTGTACGGATATCCTTTCGCTGCTGCTCGTTTTGGATTAGCAAGATTGTCACGCTTTACGATTATTTCAGATCGTCCGGGCAATATACCGGAGATAAATTCTGCTAAAGCAGTGTCGTAGCTGTCCGGGTCATATCCTGCCTTGATTATAACGTGACCGCCATGAGCAGACGCGTTATCATCTCCATCCATATGCAATTCTGCAATCTGCCAGTCCTTCGGGATATTGAGATTATTGATCAGTTTATCTTTATACCAGTCCCGACTTGTATCCCCTACTGTTACATCGTCCCCGCCGTAAGTCCCGATCTTTGCCGCAAGAGCCCTTACTCTTTCCGCCTCGGTATATCCGTTTCCGGACGCTCCGGGATCACCGTCCCCGTGTCCGGCAATAATAAATAAATGCGCCATAATCTTCTCCTTTCCGTTGCGATGCCGCAACACAACAAGGGGCGGACTCCCGCCCCTGATCTACTCTGTTTTCTGTACCTGCTTAATAATCTGATTCACATATGTGCTCAATCCTGCTACGAGGATTCCCTGTATAATTGCCGTAAATATTGCCATTGCGATATTCTGGCCAGAATCAAGCGGGCAGGTCGCAAGCACCCAGATCGCACACAGCACAATTCCGATCCCACCAAGGATCAGCGGGATATACTTGTCGGGTACCGCTTCTGCTTTTTTGAGCCCCATTCCGATAAAATACAATACAAGTGCAACAACGATCAGTTCCGGCTGTACATAGTTCATGATCTGCTCCATTATTCTTCCGCCTTTCTTTCCAAATCTTCTATTCTGTGGTTAGCAACTTTTATTTTCTCTTCGAGGAGATAAGTCCGCTCTACAACTGAGTTGTGCTTCTCGACTTTCTTCTCAAGCTGTTCTATCCGATATTTGATAAGCTGCGTTCCACCAAAGCTTCCAGCAAGCGTGCCGATCAGAGAAAGAACAGCTACTATAATTGTGTCTGGCATATCTGTCTCCCTTCTATAAATACGCATAAAAATAAGACCTGTTATGGTCTGTCTCGGATTGCCATATTCCCACCTCACTCTTTCAGAAAAGTGTATATCTCGGTTTTTCTTCGTCAAACAATAACCAGCGGATATAATCATCGAGAATGATCCCGATACTTGACAGCATGAACCAGTAGATTGTATGTTTTAGACTTATCTGTCCACAAAGGTTAAATGTTTCATGTGTGTAATCCCATATATTTAGTCCGAGCCAGATATTTAAAATACACCCGGATAAAAACTCTACTGCTGTAATGACAAACGCGCTCAAAAACATCTGTCGGACAAGTGGCATTTTAGGTGTAATCTCGTTGATCGCACCGATAAGGATAAAGCATATCCCTCCAACAAAAAACATTGTCCAGTGGCTGAATCCACGCGCCAGAAGTTCGATGCAGTAATATGCGCCGCCCCCAACCAGAAGCAATATCAGATACTTGTATAATCGTTTCATGCGGATTCACCACTTTGAGATAATGTCTGAAGAACTTCCGACTGATACTCTGCCGGTATCGGATCTCCGTACTGTATGGACTGAATGTCTTCTTTATCGGTTAATGCCCGGATGTAAATTCGCAAGTCGCGGAAATAAGTTACATGATACGTCACATATGCCAAAGCGGTAGTTATAATCAGTGCCATGTCTGCATTACTGTAGAATTTGCAATGTTCTTCCTCGTTGGAATTGTGCCACGGTATGCTTTCCTGTCCCGCATCTACGAGTGTTTGCAATCCCATCAGAGACTGCTGGTCATACTGAGTCAGCGAAAAATGCTCTGTTGTCCCGTTTGTGAGCTGAACATCAACGCCATACTCTATGGTTGACTGTTGCGCTGCATTCATTTCCAGCACTTTTGCTTCTTGTACCTCTTCTAGCGTTGGCTCGTATGGTTCCGGATCCGGTACCGGCGTTGGCTCTGGTTCCACATATACAGATCCGTCATTTGACAACTGGAATCCAGTCTCGAGAGTGCGATACAATGTTGTATAATCCTCATATTTTCCAAAGACATCTCCATTATCTGTAATAAGATGGAATCCGGAAATGTTTTGATCAACGCCGGTGATTTCCAGAATGTTGCTGCTGATTCTTTTTACATCTGCCTGCTTAATGGATTCTTCATCCAAAAATTTGATATTTATCATATTTCTCCTTTCTGGGCATGGCAAATGCGCCTGACAAATGCCAGACGTGATTGCCGATCCTTGAATCTATTTTTAGTTGCTTAAATATTTTCGATGATGATTCTTTACAGTAGTTTCGTCAACAGTGCAATAAATCATCGTCGTATCTAGTTTTGTATGCCCAAGAAATTTTGATACTTCCTGTACGGGCATCCCTCTGTTGAGTGCATTTGTAGCAGCAGTCCTCCGGAACCTGTGCGGATGCGCATTTTTTACGCCCGCTCTATGCCCGACTCTCCGGATCGCGTCCTCAATCCCTGCTTTTGTCATCCTATTATGCGGGGATCGCACACCAACAAACAGTGCCGGATTTTTATCCGTCCTTGATTCGAGATATTCTTTTACACACATATTTGTACGATCATTCAAATATACAATGCGCTCTTTGGCCCCTTTCCCGAACACAATCAGATCTTTCGTAGAAAACCTGATATCGTCCTTATTGATGGCTACAAGTTCCGAGACTCTTACAGCTGTAGAATATAAAAATTCCATCATTGCTTTGTCCCGTAGCGTCTTGCAGCTCCTGAGCAGCAGCTCCCGTTCTTCGTCCGTATACGGCTTTTTAATCCTCTGCTCCACCTTAATATCTTCGACCATGATCATCGGATTTTTTTCTGATTCTTTCGTGCAGATACAGCCATGTAAAGAAGCTATTATACACCGTCCGTACATTTTTCAAAGTCTGGTTACTAACCTGCCTGACACGCTTATACATTCGCATATATCCGCTGATGTCTTCCGACATAATATCTTTTACACCTTTATTGATGCAAGACAAAAGCCGTGTCAGTTCGTACTTATATTGTTTTATTGTCTCCCGAGACTTCCCTGCCAGCGCTTTCGATGTCAGAAAATCCTCTAGATCCGCTCTCCAGCTCCCATCTACCGCCTGTATCGCAGTAGTCTCAACCAATTCACAGCCTGTGAATACAATACGTAATGTATTTTTCAGTTCCCAAAGCTGTTCTTCACTGATTACCATCTGCATCCGCCGCAGCACTTCCATTATCTTTCGTTCCATGCTACACCACTCCTTTTTGTTTCTCAGTGTAGCATATATGTATCCGCTTAATGTTCCTTGCTTAATTGGTAATAACTATGAGCTGGACGAAAGCGAAGACACATACGAAGCCGAGCGAATCTGGTATAAAAAATATAATAACGGGTTGATTGAGTACTGGGGTCGTTGTAGCTCTCCCGCACAAGGCACCGGCGGACAAGGATTTGCAACAATAAATTTCCCTGTACCGTTCAAGGATATGAATTACATAGTTACAGCAACGTCGGAATACGCCGACTCGAGCACGATAACATTCGAAACAAGCGTACAGCGCAACAGCGCTAGTAGGGCATTCATATATACCAGGACCAACGCAGGAAGAGTTACAGGGGCATGGGTACAGTGGACCGCTAAGGGGTATTGGAAATAATCTGTTCATAGATGCAGCGGCATAAAGCGACATGTCAACGTACCTTTTGCGATACTTCTATCTGTTCGATAAGACCTTCCCGCAACAACAGGAAGTGTGTATGCAACACGTGTCCCGCTCTGACTTAATCCTGTTCCAATCGTCAATGACGCTTCAACATCAGTTGTAGAAATCAGGATAATAGTTGATGCGTCCGCTGGCATGTAATTAATAGTTAAGAATCCGTCAACTTTAGGCGTATACGATGTACTTACAGTCTCTGATAGGCTAAATTTGGGTAAATTACCATTTAACTCAGTAATCTTATCATCAAGCGCTTTTCCCTGGCGGGCATCGATGGCAAACCCCGCTTCTGTAGTAAGCAGGTTGTTGACGACGTTTGCCTTTGCAAATTTATTATCATTCAGTACCTTACCTTGATACGCATCCAATACCGATGCCCCCGCTGCAGATGTCGTTAAATTATTTGCCACTGCACGAAAAGCAGCATCCTTCAGATCCGCAAAATACTTCCGAATCTTACCGAGCATAGTATTCAATGCTTCACCGCTAGCGATATTGGCGCGGCTTGATGGCGTCGAGAATGTAATCTTTGTGCTGGCGTCCACTGACCCTGCCGGACCTGTGGGGCCTGCGGGGCCCTGGGCGCCGGTATCTCCTTTAGGCCCCTGAGCTCCAGTTGCTCCAGTTTCTCCTTTTACTCCCTGAGGTCCCTGCGGACCGGTATCACCTTTCGGCCCCTTGATATTCCCTGTGTATACCCACTTTGCAGTACTTGCGTTTCCTGCTACCGTACAGCGATATGTGTTTCCCGTAGCAGTGTTCAGGTAATTATCGTTGACTAAGGCATCCGTAATTCCAGTTCCAGAAAATACCGTTGCCGTAGTGCTTGTTCCCGTGATCGCCGTTCCCTGATACCACCTGCTCCCTCGGGTTCCGGTTGCTCCCTGTGGGCCGGTAGGTCCCGTGGCTCCCTGTGGTCCTTGTGCACCAGTAGCTCCTTTTGGGCCAGTCGGTCCGGCGGGTCCAACCACACTTCCCAAATCAATTTCTTTTGTTGCCATCAGTTTCCCTCCTATTCATCGTAAATTGCGTATAGATGTCCACCGCGGATTTCAAAGCTCGGCGTAACGCCATCTTTTCCAGCCGGTCCGGTAGCTCCGGTGGCTCCTTTTGCGCCCGTTGCTCCTGTATCCCCTTTTAATCCCTGGGGTCCCTGAGCTCCAGTATCTCCTTTGGGCCCCTGAGTGCCCTGAGGTCCTTTTATGTTCCCTGTGTATACCCACTTTGCAGTACTTGCGTTTCCTGCTACCGTACAGCGATATGTGTTTCCCGTAGCAGTGTTCAGGTAATTATCGTTGACTAAGGCATCCGTAATTCCAGTTCCAGAAAATACCGTTGCCGTAGTGCTTGTTCCCGTGATCGCCGTTCCCTGATACCACCTGCTCCCTCGGGTTCCAGTGTCTCCCTTTGCTCCTTGAGCACCGGTTGCTCCTTTTTCTCCTTGTGGACCCGTTAGGCCTGTTGCACCGGATAGGTCTGTGATATAAGTATATGATGTGCTACCTTTTACATAGAGCTTTGCATTATCCTCGTCATTTACATTTCCTGTATCAATCATAACAAACTGCCCTTCCTTAACACCATCACTGGCAAATCCACTGTTCATTGCCGCAATGGATTTGAAGGTCTTCGCAATTGCAAAAGCATCTCCTTTATCACCTTTCGGCCCCTGGATACCCTGATCTCCCTTGTCGCCTTTCGGTCCCTGTACTCCTTGAGCGCCATCTGCTCCGGTTGCCCCTGTATCTCCTTTTTCCCCTTTCTCTCCCTTATCTCCTTTGTCACCTTTTAGGCTCGCCAGAAATTGTTCTTCACTTTTCCCTGAATTTCCTTCCTGCTCAAGCCAGATCTGATACGCAGATTTTCCATCTTCTCCGTCTGCTCCGGCAGGTCCGGTAGGTCCGGTTTCTCCTTGGTCTCCTTTTGGACCAGTCGCTCCTGTTTGTCCGGTATCTCCTTTTTCTCCTTTGGGTCCCTGGATTCCCTGTGGTCCCCGCTCTCCCTGTGGGCCTTCCGGACCAACGATACTGCCCAAATCTACTTCTCTTGCTGCCATATTTCATCTCTCCTTTTTCTTTTATTAAAAATTCCTCCCATAACAGGGATTTTTCAACTTCAACTTTCCGGGTACACAGCCCATAAGTGGCCGTCTCTTACTTCAAATTCCGGTGCAATTCCTTCCTTTCCTCGGATATCATCCAGTAAGATCAAATCCGTCCACTCGTTGCTGTCCGTATACCGCCATTGGATCGCAGTACCACTGTTTTTCAGTTCGATTTCTCTCCCCGCTGCAACAGTCAGCCGAATCCGTTCCCCGACAGGTCTGCCCTCTGATGTCAGTTGCAGATATCCCCCGGATTCATCCAATTCTATGCTGTCCGCTTTTCCATTCACCCGTTCCATAAGCTGACGGAGCAGGTTCTTTTCGGCCGGAGCATCATAATCCCCTGGCTTCTGTCTGCGCTTCACAGGCAGTATGATCGTACGAACGGTTTCCCCACTGTCTTCATCAGCGATATAAATATATGCACAGAGATCTTCTCCGCTTTCCAGTAGCTTATTTGGCACCCTGCTACTCAGTATCCCGTCCTGACTCTTCGGAACATCGATAATAGCTTCTTTTCTCTGTCGGCATTCTGCATAGTGTACTTCAACTTTCCCCGCAGCCTCCAGTCCATGAATCACCAAAACTTGTCCATAATCCCATTGTGTCAATCCTGGAACCGTGATATTGTGTTCGCTGTCTTTAAAATAGGCTTTTACCATTTCCAGTCCTCCTCTATCCTAAGATATATTTCAGATGTCCATCCGCAATCTGAAGGGGTGGTGCAGGATCTGAATCGTTGTATGTCACGATCAGATGTCCTTCCTCATTAATGGACATGGCAAATACCCCTGGATCTAAAGACACAATCACACCGTTCCCTCCGTCTTTCCCCGGCGGGCCTTCTGGGCCTTCTGGGCCTTGTATCCCTTGAGGTCCGACCGGCCCGGCGGGTCCCGTGGCCCCCTGTGGTCCTTGTGCACCTTCAGGGCCGGTATCTCCTTTTGGTCCCTGAGCTCCATCCTTTCCTGGCGGTCCCTGGATTCCCTGTTCTCCCTGCGGTCCCGCGGGGCCAACCGCTCCCATGAAGTCCCCATTCTCCAGCTTTTCTTCCAGGGTTTCCCGAATCTGTTCCGCTCCTTTCGCCGCGTCTTCCGCTCGCTCTGTAGCATCAACCATGTTCCGGATATATCCGTCGATCCATCCTGCTTCATTCCCACTCTGCGGGATGTCCCCTTCCGTATAATTTCGATGTACCTCCACAGGCTGATCATAGGTTACTAAAGTCTTTTCATTCTTGATAATCTGGATTTGTATCATGCAGATCCCCACTTCAGCGAACATCTGATCTGTAGGATCCACATGTACTTGATTCCCATGAATGGAACACTTGTCATATACTGCCTTTTGGGACGGTTTTAAAACAAATACTTTTGCCTCCGCATCTTCTGGGATCTCGTAATCCTTGAAATTGAAGTAAATCGGTACAGCATTTGTTCCTCTCATATAATCAATCTTGTCTTTCAACATATCTCGCAGTACATATACGTCTCTGTTAATTATGTTCATTTTCTTATCTCACCTCCTACGCCGCTACAAATCTTACGATATATACCCCTCCGGATGGAGTTATGCTTCCGCCCCCTCCGGGATATCTGAGCACCTTGTCCCACGGATAGTTATAATAGCTCCTTGTGTAGATCTCTCTGCAAGACTT
>ERZ1090866.511-NODE-513-length-14025-cov-7.823336_pt1 | contig 14025 bp, 25 predicted proteins | sample MGYA00478477_ERZ1090866 | MGnify/ENA primary metagenome ERZ1090866 (study PRJEB33644, sample SAMEA5815737) | chicken gut metagenome | biome: Chicken; feature: Gastrointestinal Tract; material: Caecum | place: Ireland | collected 2019-01-01 | study: A study of the... | reverse complement strand
GGTAATATATCAGAATTTTTAGAAAAAGTCAATGAAACGCATGGAGACAATAAATATGCCGCCGAATATCGCGCAGCCATAGAGATTGCAAAAATACATATTGATTTGGAAGGAGAAAAAACATAATGAATTTATGGGGATTATTCATCGCAGCATTAATCGTAAGTATGGCAGTATCGGTAGCGACTGCATTGGCGGTGTGTAAAATAATCACTGCCGTTAATAATCGCGAAGGGAGGATGAATAAGTGGAAAAACAAACAATAGGTGATAGATTGCGTCAAATACGAAACAAAAATTGTCTGACAATAAAACAGGCAGCCCAAAAGTTAATGATAAAAAATGATTCGTGGAGTTCGTGGGAGCATGGTGATAGATTCCCATCAGTTCCGTCGCTGATAGATATATGCGAAACATTCAACGTTTCGGCGGATTGGTTGTTGGGATTGAGTGAGAGGAGGAAAAAATGAGTTATATACCAACAATGGGAAGCCTGTTTTCCGGCATAGGTGGATTTGAAATTTCAGCTCAACGGTACGGCGCTAAAGTGCTGTGGCAGTCGGAGATTGAACCTTGGGCAGTTCAGCTTTTGCAGAAGCGTTTCCCCGATGCCATACAGCTTGGAGATATTCAGAATATCAGTGGTTTTGAAATACCTCAAGTTGATTTTATCACATTTGGCTCTCCTTGTCAAGATATGAGTGTTGCAGGTAAAAGAGCCGGATTAGGCGGAGAACGGTCTGGATTATTCCGACAAGCTGTAAAAATAATTAAAGAAATGAGAGAAGCAACAAATGGAGAATATCCAAAGTATATCATTTGGGAAAATGTCCCCGGAGCATTGTCAAGCAATAAAGGGGCTGACTTTAGAACTGTGCTTGAAGAAATCACAGAAACCGAAATTCCAATGCCTCAATCTGGCAGATGGGCGAATTCCGGAATGGTTAGAGGGGGGCAGTGTGATGTTTCATGGCGAATCTTGGACGCCCAATATTGGGGAGTTCCCCAGCGAAGAAAGAGAATCTACCTTGTGGGAGATTATAGAAAACAATGTTCCGCGGAAATATTATTTAAGCCAGAAAGCCTGTTCCGGGATATTACGGAGAGTTGCAAAACGGGGGAAAGAACTCCCGAATACGTTAAAGAAAGCATTGGAACGACAAGCTGAAACGGCTATTGAGGAAATACTGAAAAACGCCGTACCAATAGATTGCTCACAAGTATATCGCATATGCTCTTATGCAAGCAACTGTATGAAATCCGATAATCCAAACAGCGGAATCTATGAAGCAGAGGTGAGTGCTACATTAGATTTAAACGGTGGGAATCCAGCTTGTAATCAAGGCGGTATGTGCATTGTTGAGAGGTATGTTCTTAACGACCAAGGTGGAGAAAGTATCAATATCGAAAAAGACGATATATCTCCAACGTTAAGAGCACAGACACATGGGCACGAGCCTGTAGTATGTTATGGTTTTGATACATACAATCAAGAAACAAATTCAGATTTAATGTATACGTTAAAAGACTCGTCTGGCGGCGATAGTATAGCAAAGATATTTATCCCCGTTATGCTTGAAAATCACCCTAATGACAGTAGAATCAAAATCGATGACAGCGGCAATTGCCAAACCTTGACCAGTCGAATGGGAACAGGAGGAGGGAACGTACCATTGTGTATGATGCCGATAGCCACAGAAGACATATCATACATAGTTCGCCGCCTTACCCCGCGCGAGTGCGCAAAACTGCAAGGGTTCCCAGCTGATTGGCACGAAGGGATAACCAATGCTAAAGGCAAAACATTACCGGACAGTGCGGCATATAAGGGATACGGAAATGCAGTGGCTACTGTATGCGCCGCATACCCTATTGCAAATATAATAAAAAAATTAAAGGAGGAAAACAGTCATGGACAAGAAGAGCATTATTGACATGGCACAGGGCGCAGTGGTTGAGCGTATCGACTATGAAATGTCGAGAATGATAGACAATATCATTGACCCAAACACTGACCCCAAGAAGAAAAGAACACTAACGATTAAGATCGACATCACTCCCGATGCGGAGCGTCAGAATCTTAGAACAGACATAAGTGTGTCGGCTAAACTACAACCAACGAATCCAATACCCGTTCCGCTGTATCTTACAACAGATACAAACGGTGAAATCACAGCAATAGAAATGACCCCTCAAATTCCCGGACAAATGGACATGTTCGGCGGAGAACAGACACAGCCGTCAGAAATTCGGCTGATAAGAGACAAAATAGGTTAATTTTTTAGGAGGTAAATAAAATGTTAGCAAAATTTGTAGAGACAATAGCGTCAATGGCGGAGAATAAGGAGCACAAGATAGGAGCGGATACATATACGGATCGTCAGGTCATAAGAGTTGAAGAGCCGTATTACACTCCCCATATTCTGGATGACTTTTCAACGCTGAACAGTATTATAACTATGGTCAAAAGAGAAGCTTCCGGAAACATACAGGAATTACCGCTGTTTGTGCATGTATCTCTGCCCAATAGCGTAAATGTATTTTCATCATATGATGAAAAGTTCCGCAGAAGAAATTTATACCAATCAAAGGCAGATGTTCCCCACACAGGTATAAATTATTGGCAGAGCAGAGAGGAGACTCTTATATCACTTAGAGCAAATTATTGCCCTACGCCTGACTTAGAGTATCTGCTGAATCTTCTGGGTATCGTAACAGATGAAAGCAGCGTTAAAGAAAGTGACAACGGAATCACTCAGACTGTTACCGCAAAGAAGGGCATACAGATGAATCAGACGATAACTATAAAACCGAAGGTCACGCTTAAACCCTACCGCACGTTTATAGAAGTAGACCAGCCGGAAAGTGAATTTATTCTTAGAATGAATCAGGAAGGCGCAGTTCTTATCAAGGAGGCTGATGGCGGCGCATGGAGAATGAAAGCCAAAAAGAATATATATGATTATTTGACGGAAGGATTAAAGGAACTGATAGATACAGGAAATGTTGTTGTAACGTTATAAAAAAATAATGCCGCATGGGCAATAACCATGCGGCGAAAGAAAGATATGAATGCTGAAAGCAATCCATATCTACATTATAGCACATGAAAGGAGAAATGTCAATGACCTACGGAGAACTGTCGGATTTTTTAAACAAAATCCGAGATGTGGACAGCCGTACAGAAATATATTTTTTTGATGCGGACGGAAACGACTACAAAATAAACAGTGTTGAATTAAGATATACAGGCGAAGATTTTTTTATTAATTTGGAAGGGAGAAGACAGGAATGAAATTACAAAAACTAACCCTAACTAATTTTCAGGGAATACGCAGCGCGGAGTACTCTTTTGGTGACAGCGTATCAATTTACGGAGACAATGCGACCGGAAAGACTACTGTATTTAATGCGTATACATGGCTTTTATTCGGTCGTGCAAGCGTTGATATAAAGGATTTTACTCCTAAAACACGTATACAGGGCGGAGAGATGCACAACGCTGAGCATAGTGCAGAAGCTGAATTTTCAGATGCCGGAAGAGTGTTCACGCTTAAAAAGTCATTTCATGAAGTGTACAAGAAAAAGAAAGGTTCTCCTACATCAGAATTTTCTGGACATACAATTGATTATTATGTAAATGGAGTGCCGTATAAGGAAAAAGACTATAAATCTGAAATAGAAAGACTGTTCGGCGGCGATGTGCAGCTTAAAATCCTTACAATGCCCTTCTACTTTGCCGAATCTCTGAATTGGGAGGAGCGCCGTAAGATTTTATTTGAGGTATGCGGAGATATTCCGGACGAAGAAATTTTATCCGATGAGCATTTTGACGAGTTGCGGCAAGTTTTGGAGGAGAAAGGAATTTCCACTGATGAATACAGGAAAATAGCCGCAAGCCGTAAAAAGGATATAAACACCAAACTTGAAGCGATTCCTGAGCGTATCGATGAGCAAATGAGAACTGTTAAAAACAGTGAAAAAATTGATATAACATCATGCAATGCAGAGATAGCTGAGATTGATAAACAGATAGCACAAACTGAGCAGGACAAATATAATGCTGCTAAGGGAGATAACGGAGCAGTTAAATATTTTAATGAATTGGAAAGTCTGATGAAGCGCCGCAATGAAATACAAGCTAAATATAATGAAATGCTGGACAAAGCTAAAAGCGGTTTGCGTAAACAGGTAGGGGATATGAATAAACATCTATATGAATTGGAGAGCGCTCTTGATCGGATACAGTCAGATTCCCGAACACTCGAAGCCAAGAGAACACAGATGATAGCGGAGCGGGACAAACTGTATAAAAGGGCGGCACAGGTGAAGTCAAGAGCATTTGACGAAAATGACAAAATATGTCCATTCTGTGGACGTGAGCTTCCAGAAGACAGGATTGCGGAAATGATAAAAGAATTTAATGTGCGTAAGTCCAGAGAGCTTGAAGAGATAAGCTGTTTGGGAAAGAAAAACTGCTCTAAATCCGCTATAGAAGCTGTAGAAGCTTCAATAGCAGAGAACAATAATAAAATATCTGATGTCAACGATAAAATATCTGATATCAATAAAAAAATCAAACAGGCAAAAGAAACCGATATTCATATAGATGAACCTATAGAGTTGTCGGTAATAAAACAATCTATAGAAGAATTGGAGCAGCGTAAAAACGCATATATGAAAGAATCCGCGGAAACGTCGGCAGTATATGACGAGAAAATCAAGGGACTTAGAGAGCAGCGCGACGCTGTAAATGCCAAAATCGCAACAGCTGCAATAATAAATAATTCCAAAAAACGGATTGAGGAGCTCGAAACAGAAGAGAAAGAACTGGCAAAGGCGTTTGAGCGGGAAGAAAAGCTTTTGTACCAATGCGATAACTTCACCCGTGAAAAAGTGAAGCGCATAACAGACAACATCAATAAGAAGTTTAAAAAGGTACGCTTCAGGCTGTTCTCCGAACAGATAAACGGCGGATTGAAAAACGATTGCGCGGTTATGATACCGTGTGAAGACGGGCGGCTCGTCCCCTTCTCCGCTGCCAATAATGCCGCTCGTATAAACGCTGGGATTGAACTTATTGACACATTCGGAGAGCATTGGGGAATACATATGCCGCTGTTTATAGACAATGCGGAAAGCGTTACACATATAGCAAATACCGATACGCAGCTTATACGGCTTGTAGTATCGGAAAAAGATAAAAAATTAAGAATTGAGGAGGAGTAAATCATGAGTGAAACATCAAAGGAAGTGTCGAAGGAAACCGCCAAGAATTTGTCCGTTTCTGAACAGTTTACGCAGAAGGTCATTTCAGAGCTTACCGACATGAACAGCGAAATAAGGGTAACGAACTATCAGAGGTACCTTATTCATGGATATTTTGTAGGGATAGACAGAGCACTGCAGGAGGCAGAGAAAAGGCGCAATCCTCAGAAAAATCCAGTGCCATATACATGGGCTAACGTTAACACAAACAAGATGGCACAGGACCTTGTATATTATGCACGTGCCGGATTGGATATGCAGCAGAAAAATCATTTGTTCCCTATTCCCTACCTGAACAGCCGAAATAATAGGTATGACATAACATTCATGGAGGGTTATAATGGAATACGTTACATAGCTGAAAAATATGCGTTGGAGAAGCCATTAGACGTAACAATTGAATTGGTCTATTCAACAGACCGTTTCGAGATAAAGAAAAAGAACAGTGACAACAAAGTTGAAAACTATGTTTTTGAAGTCACGAACCCATTTGACAGAGGTGATATAGTCGGCGGATTCGGTTATATCGAATACAGCGATCCGACAAAAAACAAGCTAATCATAATGTCAAAGAAAGATATTGAAAAACGTAAGCCTAAATACGTAAGCGGCAACTTCTGGAAGACAGGAGAAGAGGGCTGGTATGAGGAAATGTGCAGAAAAACAGTTGCACGGGCGGTTTACTCTGAAAAATATATACCGCGAGATCCTGCCAAGATAGATGAAAATTATCAGTTTTTACGCAGTCAGGAACTCGAGATTGCAAAGGCAGAAATACATGAGGAAATCTCCCAGAATGCTAATACTATTGTATTAGACGCTAAGGACGTAATAAGCGATATTGATACAGATGATAACAATATTGAGCCTGATACTCCTCCCGTAGGTGAGATTCCTCAGCAACCGGAGAAGAAGCAGCCGGATGATTTAGGTTTTTAATATGGACATACAGATTATAGCCTCCGGCAGCTCGGGTAACTGCTGCCGGGTGTCAGACGGTAAAACAGAATTACTGATAGATGCCGGAATCCCGATAAATGAAATAAACAAGGCGTTAAATTTTAATCTGCACAGTATAGAGGGCATGCTGCTGACACATGAGCACTGCGATCACTCTAAAGCTGTACATAAGATTATAAAGAGCGGAATCAACGTGTATTCCAGTGCAGGGACATTTGAGGCACTGGGTATATCAGGACACCGAGCAAAGACGGTAAAAACTCTCGTGCCGTTTGAAGTAGGGACGTTTAAAATAACTCCATTAGAAACGGTGCACGATGCTGCCGAACCCTTGGGTTATCTTATCATATCCAGAGAAACAAAAGAAAATCTTCTGTATTTTACAGATACGAGCTATTTTAAATATGTTGTAAAAAATATAAATTATCTATGCGTTGAATGTAATTATGATGAAGCAACGCTTACAGAAAATACTGAAAACGGCGGCAATAACACCAGTCTTGCCGCCAGAAATGTTAAAAATCATATGGGACTGGGTACATTGATTGATTATATAAACGCCGTTAAATGCACGGAACTCAGGGAAATACATATACTGCATATATCTCAGAATAACGGAAATGCAAAATTAATGAAAAGTGAGATACAAGCTATTGCAGGCGTTCCGGTATATACGCATTGACGGTAAGGGGCGGGTCTTGAATTACTTCTGCATGCGGTCACTGTTGAAAAATATATACTTCATGCAGCGGTCAAGATTCTTGCAGATCCGCTCAGATCCCAAGACAGGAGGAAATATGGCAAGACCTATAAAAGAAGGGCTTGATTACTTTCCTTTAGACGTGGACTTTTTCAGGGACAGAAAGATACGTTCTATCAAGGTCAGGTACGGTATGGACGGTATCGCGCTGTATTTGTATATATTATGTCTTGTATATGAGGACAAGGGGTATTATACCAAGATAGATGTCGATTTCTATGAACAGGTCGAGGACGACTTAGGTATAAGCGAAAACAGCGCAAGGCAGATTATGAATTACTTTTGTGAACGGTCACTGCTTGACGGCACACTTTTCACAACGGTCAAGATTCTTACATCTGTTAAAATTCAAAAAACCTTTCAGGCAGCTAAGCGCAGCGCTAAACGGAGTATAAAAGTCATTCCTGATTACTGGCTTTTAAAAACGGATGAAACGCTTGGTTTTATTAAATTCGCCCAAATGGAGGTTTTTTCCGCGAATAACGGTAGTTTTTCCGAGAAAAACCCCTGTAAATCCGAGAAAAACCCCCTAAAGAAAAGTAAAGAAAAGAAAAGTAAAGTAAATGAAATAAAAGAAAAAGAAGCCTTCGGCGTGTGTTCGTGTGAAAACCTTAAAAAAGTTCTTAGTAAGCTTGAGGATTCAGGGATATTTGTATCCTCCAACATATCGGAAGCAGTTCAGTCGTGGCTCACCGATACAGATATAGATATAGTGTTCTACGCAATAGAACAGGCTGATAAACGGGCAAAACGAAGCTGGCAGTATATTGAGGCTATATTGAACAATCTTAAAAAGAGCGGTATTAAAACAATGGCACAGGTAACAGAACGGGACGAACAGTTCAAACAGCGTAACATATCTCCATCAGCACGTGAGCGTTCCACAGAAATCTACTGTGCAGGAGACGCGGACTATGACGAGATAGAGCGGCGAATGAACGAAAAATATAAGTGAGGTGTAAAAATGGACAAGACGGTACATATAAGTGCAAGCGATTATGTAAAAGGTAATTTTGACTGTATAGTAAAAAAATCGGCACAAAGATGCGGTAAATATAATGCCAAAAAGACTTGGATAGACGGGATATGCTTTGATAGCAAAAAAGAAGCAGATTATTATGTAGAGTTAAAAATTCTTCAAAAAAACGGTGCAATAAAAGGCTTCTGCCGTCAGCCGAGATTTTTATTGGAAGCCGGTACAGGTAAGGATGACAGGGCAACCGAATATGTTTCCGATTTTATTATATTCAATAATGACGGAAGTACGGAGATAGTTGACGTTAAGGGAATGAAAACGGAAGTATTTAAGGACAAGATGAAACGGTTTAAACATCGTTTCCCGGGTCTGGAGGTGGAAACCGTTTGAATAAAGTGATTTTAATGGGGCGTTTGACACGCGATCCGGAGATACAAAACACAGCAAACGAATTAAGTTTTACGAACTTTTCAATCGCTGTAAACAGACGATTCGCAAAGGAAGGTCAGCAGCAGGCGGATTTTATAAACTGCACCGCATGGAGAAAAACAGCTGAATTCATATCGAATTATTTCCGCAAGGGATCAATGATAGCAGTTATAGGGCAGCTCCGTTCAAGAAGCTGGGGCGGACAGGACGGAAAAAAGCAGTACGCCATGGGTAGTAGTTGATGAAGCATATTTCACGGGATCAAGAGCACAGACAAATACAAGTAATACATTTACACAACAGACAGTAAACAGCACTACAGAGACCGGGTGGGACGACTATAATGGATTTACAGACATAGACGGTTCGGAAGATGATTTGCCGTTTTGAGTAGGAGAATGCTATGAACAAACAAGCAAAAAAGTTAAAGGAGCGCCGGCGCGAGGAACGCCGGGAACGGAAGCAAAAAGAAACGAATGATATTGTGAATAATTTTAACCAATATCAAGCGTCAGTCGGAAAACGTACAGATTTCCCGCCCGATATGATATACAGAAAATATCGTGAGATTGAGCGCGAATACATAGTTAAAGCCACAATGATAACAGCTATGACATCTATGTATGTGTTGAATGTAAAGCATAATTTCGGGTATAAGAGGTTGTATGAATATGCCAAACGCCTGACGGATTTTGTAAACGCCATTGACAGAGGAGATCGCACAATAGAGCAGCTGCGGAATGAAATACTGGACGAAACGGGCGTTGACGGATCTGAACTGGAAAAACCGAATGCGTGCGCTGAAAAAGCAATGCTGTATAGATGCAGTTCAGGGGGGCTGATACTAACGTTATACCATATGTATTTCGACCGTGGCTGGAAGAATGTGCGGTTGAGGCGTTTATATTACGAAATTATAGATATGCTCAAGGAGGTGATATTGAACGGCAGAGACCAGGAAGTACGTTCGTTTTTGTTTAAGAAGTTCGGTGTGTGGTTTGGCGAACGTGGAGAAATACGTTTTGAATTGGAGGAAAATAGGAAATGATTGAAGAGATACATAAAATAGCTGACTATTACGGCTATGAAGCGCAATCGCGGCAGCTGATTGAGGAAATGGCGGAACTGACGCAGGCTCTTAATAAATTATGGAGATATGAAAATGCGCGTTTTAACGGCGATGTATATAAGCTAAAGCATGACATAATAGAAGAGATTGCAGACGTAGAAATATGTCTGGAATATGTGAAATACCTGCTTGGGCGCGATGATTCGTCCCGGGAGATAGAAGCCGATGTGGAAAATGTTAAGCAGTTTAAAGTGGAACGTGAGTTGGAAAGGATTACGTTAATTTTAGGTTAAAAATAGACGAAAGGAGTGAAAACCTTTGATATATCTACACTCTTGGAGCGGAGGAAAGGACAGCACAGCGGCAATAATATTAGACCATATACATAAGTTGCCGCCGTCAAAGATTATATTCAGTGAGGTCATGTTTGACAGGCATAGAGGCATATCGGGCGAGCCCCAGGAACATATGCGGTTTGTGAAAGAGGTAGCAATACCTCGGTTCATGTCGTGGGGATACAAAGTTGAAGTTCTTCATGCTGATAGTGACTACATAGAGAATTTCCATAGAGTAATCAAGAACTCAAAAATTCCAGAAAGAAACGGGAAAATACGAGGATTTCCTATGGGTGGTAGATGCGCCATACACCGCGATATAAAAATCAAGGCTATAAAGGACTATATCTTAAACGTTATGAGGGGCAGGAGATAACACAATATGTCGGCATAGCAATAGACGAGCCGGAACGACTTGCACGCCTTGAAGGGACATACCGTGCGAGTTTGCTTGCACGGTATGGGTACACCGAGGAGATGGCGTATGAGTTATGCGCACAGTTCGGTTTACTGTCGCCGCTGTATGAAATATCAAGACGTGGCGGCTGTTGGTTTTGCCCGAATGCAACGGTCAAGCAGTTTGCATATATCAAACAAAATCATGCTGAGCTATGGGACGAACTTAAGAGGTTATCCGAGGAGACTAATCGCGTGACTGACTCTTTCAGATACGGTAAAAGTTTCGGCGAAGTAGACGCGGAAGTTGATGCCTATATCAAAAAAAACAGGAAGAAGCCGGACATGCGTTAAAGGAGATACATAAATGAATTGGGCAAATGGAATAAGAATGATGCACAATGTCATGTTGCTATGCAAGGCAGAGAACATGATTAATAGTTTGATTGATAACGGCATGTCAATATATCTAAAAAATCCTGACGGTTCAAGAATAAAATTGCAGGAAGGAATCGAATTAATAGCGATGCAAATATTTGGAGAGGAGGAAGAACGATGGAATTGACATTAAAACCGTGTCCATTTTGCGGCAGTGGTGCTCGAATCTCGTTTTACTATACTGATGTGTTGATACATTGCAATGGATGCGGATGTTACTTTATTGTAAAAGCAAGGGGTATTACAAAAGATGATGCCGAACGGCGCATAATAGAAAAATGGAATAGGAGGAATAAGAATGAAATATGAAATAATAAATCCAAGTGATGAATGTTACATTGAATGCGAGAATGAGACTGTGGCGTGTTTTTGTACGATACTTTTAGGAAACGGCATGTATGCACTGAATAACGATAATGACGAAACTATATTGCCGGTATTATTGGGTTATGTAGATGAATGGGCAGAGAATCACATCGGAGATGTTGAAAAATTCATGGATAAACACATTGATGAAATAATTCAATGTTTACGGTCCGTTGAGTATGTCAGAGAGCGGACAAGCATGAATAATATTCAGGGGTTAGCATTTACGTATGCAGATTCTATAGAAAAACATAAAAATGATAACAACGATAAAGAGGAACAGAAATAAACCAAAAGAAATAGATAGCAAAAATGTTAGGCGTAGAAACTTGAGAGAGGAATTATGAGAGGAGTGAATAAAAAGTGTTAAATTACAACACAAATGACATGAAACACTGCGAGTACATAGAGGCTATGCGTAAAGTATATTCCGCACCGCCACCGCAGAGCGAAACGAGTTGCGATGGCTACAGAAACAAATATACCGGTACACCGTCACATGTGTGTAAAAAATGCGCATGGTTCAAGGAGGATCGGAAAGATGTATGAAGAAGTAATAGAACAACAAAGAGAGACTATACGTATCCTTCAACAGCTATTGCAGAAAGCAACAGCACCGCGAGACGATGGGTACGATCATAATATTACTTTCGGACAATGTGCGGAGGAGTATAAAAACTATATCAAACGGTACTCAAAACCGTCAAGTATTTACAGCATTACATGGCAGATCGATCACATGGGTGTGCTGAGCAACTTTGGAGATTGCAAAGTCGATGATATGAAACGTTCTGAAATACAAAAATGGGTCGATGAACTTGCAGAGAGATACGCCCCTAAAACTGTGCGGGATGCCGGGAGTTTGATAAATACTATATTGAAGTATGCGGCAAAAGCGGATTTGATACCAGCGAAAAGTTTCAGCATAGACTATCCCAAAGAGAACGAACAGCAAGAATATCGGGTATTGACAAAAAAAGAGTTTAATAAGCTGAGGGTCATGCTCATCGATGACGAGTCAGCAGCCTCAACAGGGATACTGGTCATGCTTGAGACAGGAATGCGCATAGGCGAAGCCTGCGGATTGCAGTGGAAAGATGTCGATTTTCGAAAACGCAGAGTTTCGGTAAATAAAACTGTTTACCGCGCCGGCGGAAAAATATATATTGGTCCGCCTAAAACACCCAGCTCAAATCGAGTCATTCCTATGACAGAAACATTATACGAAACATTGAAAGAGCGGAGACAAGAACCAGAACTGTATATAGCGACAAACAAAGAAAGCTTTACCGAACCGCATACTCTGCGTACAGCGTTGACAAGACGTTTAAAGAAATGGGGCATCGAGCACATAAATCCGCATGGGCTGCGCCACTCCTTTGCAACCCGAGCAATAGAAAACGGCGTCGATCCGAAAACGGTGGCAGCGATGCTCGGGCATAAAAACTGTAGTATAACATTGGACGTTTACACCAATGCAACAGATCGTATGCTGTCGAATGCGATCAAGAAAATGAATTGAACATAACCGGCAGTTGCGTCATGGGTAGAGACGGGTTCTTGAAGCGGAAGCCGACCGTGCATTTCACATACCGGAATTGTTGGAGGAGGAATAAACATGTTAAAAGTAAGATTAATCAGGTTTCAAAATGTAGTTTTAATGAAAATATTGGAGCAGACGGACATAGAGCGCGGCTGTCGTTATGTGTTTAAATGCGGAGATATGGAAATACGTTCTGCTGCCAATCCTCAGCTAATGGGAAACATAATATATATTCGCGGCATTGAAGATTATTATGATGACAACTTCGCAGCTACAGATTGTGGAACAGTTGCAGAAGCAGCCGAGTATTTTGCTAAAGTAAAGCGCACCATTGAAGCCTACAACGCAAGCTGTACAGGGCAAAAGGAACACAAACAGAAATTTGATGAGGACATCATTATCGGAGGGTAATATATGAATATTATAACAACCACTAACAACAGTCCGTACAACAAATTTATATTGGAGATGTTGAACAGAATGGAACAAGTACATGTAAACGGTATTGCGGTTGTTATTTTAACCGACAATGAAAATATGACCGGATATTGAAATATGAATACGAATGATTTAGCTATAGCAAAAACAGAATTAGAATTTGATGTAATAGATAGATTTATCATGGTTAATTCTGATAGATATTTCAACGCGGAGGACGAGGACGATGAGAGCATATAAAAGCAGTTCCGGTGAAATAATAGCAGTTTTTAAATCATCGATAGACGGCAAACACTACAACATATATCGCCGCTGCCCTAACGGGGAATTCAAAGTGGTTGGACAACATACATATGAATCACGCGAATCAGCGGAGCGGGATATGGACAGGCTTGCGGCATATTCCGAGAAACGGTATGGGCTGATTGATTATAACGGCAGGATTTAGGTTTTGCTCCGGCATTTTCGCCGGAGCATTTTCTTAAACCGCCACTATCAAATACTAACGTATTCATCTATCATTTGTTCAAGTAATGCAGAGAGAGTAGTCTGTCTCTCTACCGCCATCTTCTGTAGTTTGTCTTTTGATTTTGGAGAAATTGTTACATGCAGGTGCATGCCCTCCCCCTCATCAACCTCTCCGAAAACATCTTCATATGTCTTTGGATCGGCGTATTTTTCGGCGAATTCTTTCGCCTGATTATATGTCAGCGGAGTTATCCTTTCGCCGCCTGAATAGGAATCGTTGCCTAAATATTGGGCATATTTACTTCTCGCGCCGCCCTCACCGTACAGGAAAAATTCGCCAGTACGTTTTTTGTATAACTCTTCTGAAATGAAATCCAGATCGTTATAGTATCCTCTGCTGTATTCGCAAATTCTTTTTGCCGTGTCAGTATCATATTTTCTTCCCTTTATGATTTTCTTCATGATGAATTCCTTTCTGCCTTCGTGACCTCCGTGGCGGGCATTTTAATTTAGGATTCTACACATTCTGTTTTTGTGCTTTTCCTTAACTTCTGAATATATTATAACACAACTTTTGAAC
>ERZ1090866.501-NODE-503-length-14172-cov-4.733371_pt1 | contig 14172 bp, 11 predicted proteins | sample MGYA00478477_ERZ1090866 | MGnify/ENA primary metagenome ERZ1090866 (study PRJEB33644, sample SAMEA5815737) | chicken gut metagenome | biome: Chicken; feature: Gastrointestinal Tract; material: Caecum | place: Ireland | collected 2019-01-01 | study: A study of the... | reverse complement strand
TTTGAAAAGTTGGGTTCATATACATCTGAGGGCTTCGGAGTGGGATATCAGAAAAATTTTGAGAATGTGCGCAAAATGATATCGAAATCAATGGAGTTTTCAAATCTGGGTCAAAGCTCGTCCGGACAATTTAATTTTAGCAGGGCTTCCGGGGCAGCAAGCGATGTGGTTTCAGCCATCAATAATTTAAGAAATGATTTGAATAATACGCCAAGGGGCAATACATATAACATCAATGGCGTGACCTATGATGACGGAAGTAATGTATCAAATGCTGTTGAATCACTGATTAGGGCAACGAGGATAGAGAGGAGGACGTAAATGGCGACTTATACGGTCAAGAAAAATGATTGCCTTTGGAACATTGCCAAAGAGCAGCTCGGAGATCCTTTAAAGTGGACCTATCTTGCGGATATCAATGGTATATCGCGGGATTACCCGCTGATCCACCCGGGACAAGTCATCAAGCTTGATGAAACGGATACCGGCGGCGGTACAGCGCCTGACCCTCCAAAATCCACAGCCAGCAAAGTGCCCAAGATCGAATATTTCGGATTGCAGGCAGGTACGGACCGGACGCTCTTTGCCACCTGGACATGGAGCCGGAGTAATACAGATAATTATCAGGTCATTTGGTATTATGATACAGGTAACAGTGTGTGGTTCATCGGTAACGATTCGACGACAGAAGATAAACAGAGTGTCTACAGTGCGCCGTCCAATGCCTTACGGGCGAAGTGCAAGGTCAAGGCTATTGCCAAAACGCATAAGGTCAATGATAAAGACGTGGCTTATTGGACATGCGGTTGGTCGTCTGAGAAAATCTACGATTTTTCAAATAATCCACCGGCGCAGCCGTCAGCACCGACTGTAAAAATTGATGGCTTTAGATTAACTGCATCGCTGGACGATATCGACGATGACAACACAAAACGTATCCAGTTCCAAGTTGTTAAAGATAACAAAGATATCTTTGCTACAGGGACAGCCAATGTCAGCACAGGTGCTGCAGCATATTCCTGCAACGTGGAAGCTGGCGGATCATATAAGGTACGGTGCCGGGGAGGCAGGGATAAGAATGTTTACGGAGACTGGTCTGAGTATTCAGGCAGCGTGGAGACGATCCCGGCGACACCGGCGAAGATCAGGACATGCCGGGCCAATTCAGAGACTTCCGTTTATCTTGAATGGGACAGTGTGGATACTGCCGAGTCTTATGAGATCGAATATGCCACAGAGGCAGACAACTTTGATGTGACAGACGATACAACATCTGTGACAGACGTGGGGCAGCCATACTTTGAAGTGACCGGGCTTGAGACTGGCGATGAATATTTTTTCAGGGTGCGCGCGGTCAATGAGCAAGGAGAATCCGGCTGGTCAGAAGTCGCATCTACAGTCATCGGGGTAAAACCGGCAGCACCGACCACATGGTCATCGACCACAACAGCCGTTGTCGGGGAGCCGTTTGTATTATATTGGGTGCATAACTCGGAAGATGGATCAAAGCAGACCTATGCGGAAGTGGAGGTTACGGCCGATGGCAAAAAACATACGGAAACTATCCGTCCGGACGGTGAGGAAGGTGACGATGAAGAAGAACAGACGTATTCCCATCCGGTGGACACTTCCATTTACAAGGAAGGTTCAAAGATTGAATGGCGGGTTCGCACCGCCGGCGTGACAAAGCAGTATGGTGAGTGGTCGATCATGCGGACAGTCGATATCTATGCGCCACCAACATTGGCTTTGAGTATGAAGGATATCAACGGGAGCCCGGTCGAAGTATTGACGGCATTTCCTTTTTCAGTTTCGGCGCTTCCGGGACCGAACACGCAGCTGCCTATTGGGTACAGCCTGAGCATCATAGCCAATGAGTCTTATGAGACGATTGATACGGTTGGAAATTTTAAAGCGGTAAACCAAGGAACGCAGGTCTATGCAAAATATTTCGATATCAACCGGGCTCTGGAAGTTCAGTTGACAGCCGGAGATATTGACCTAGAAAATAACATTGAATACACACTAACATGTACAGCATCGATGGACTCAGGGCTTACAGCGGAGCAATCTATCATATTTACTGTGGCATGGACAGAAACGGAATATATACCAAATGCCGAAGTGACTTATGACGCATCGACTTATTCCGCTTATATCCGGCCATACTGTGAAGATGATGAGGGGAACCTGACAGATAATGTCCTGATGGCCGTTTACCGCCGTGAGTATGACGGCTCGTTTGTGAAACTGGCCGAGGGGATAGAGAACAACCGGATCACATTCGTTACAGACCCTCACCCGGCGTTGGATTACGCTCGGTACAGGATCGTGGGCATTGCCAAAGATACAGGGGCAGTCAGCTATTATGATTTGCCCGGATATCCGGTCAGCGAAAAAGCTGTAATTATACAATGGGATGAGTTCTGGTCAAATTTTGATACGGACAATGAAGATGCCATAGAGCAGCCGCCGTGGTCAGGTTCACTTTTACGGCTGCCGTATAACATCGATGTCTCGGATAGCAACGACACGGATGCGGAACTGGTGGAATATATCGGAAGGAAATATCCTGTCGCTTACTACGGGACACAGCTGGGAACTAAAGCCACATGGAATGTAGAAATCCTAAAATCAGATAAAGAAACATTGTACGGGCTTCGGCGTCTGGCCATATGGGCTGGCGACGCTTACGTCAGAGAACCGTCCGGCAGCGGATATTGGGCGAATGTTTCAGTGTCATTCTCAAAAAAACATTGTGAGTTGACAATACCGGTCACGCTGACGCTTGTAAGAGTTGAAGGAGGTGTATGATATGCCTGACTGGGGCGCATCGATGCAGCAGACATTTGAATATTACACCGTTGATACCGGTACATGGAAAGATGTATCAAAACTGGATAATGTCAAGAGCAGTACGATTAACCGTGACGAAGATTCAGAGACACTCGGGTCATCGGTCATCGACGTGACGGAATCTGTCGGTGAGTGCTATATCAGGATATACCTCATTACGGTTCAAAACGGTATCGCGGAAAAGACACCGCTGGGGACATTCCTTATCCAGACACCGTCTTCAAGCTTTAACGGAAAAGTGAGGGAAGTGTCGATGGACGCTTATACGCCACTTCTGGAGGCAAAAGAAAAGCAGGCGCCTTTAGGGTATTATGTGGCAAAAGGTGAAAATATCATGGACAGCGTTTACCGGCTGACGCGGGAAAATGTCCGTGCGCCAGTGGTGCGTCCGGAAAGCGACGAGACACTCCACGATGATTTTGTAGCTGAAGCAGACGAGACTTGGATCAGCTTCCTGTCCGCGCTGTCAGAGAATGCAAAGTTTAAATTTGACATCGACGAATTAGGGCGTATATTATTTGCACCGGTTCAGGATATCAGTTCCATGCAGCCGGTATGGACGTATACCGATGACAATAGTTCAATCTTATACCCGGATTTTTCAATGGAACATGACCTGTATGGCATTCCGAACATTGTTGAGATTGTTTATTCCAACGGACATGAATTCCTATATTCGCGCATCGTCAATGATGACCCAAACAGCCCGGTGTCGACCGTGCGGCGCGGGCGGGAGATCGTCCATAGGGTCACTGACCTTACGCTTCCGGGGCTGGCGGATCAGAATCAGATTGACGAATATGCGGTGCAGCTTTTAAAGCAGCTGTCATCGGTAGAGTATACAGTCAGTTATACACACGGATATTGCCCGGTGAGAGTAGGGGACTGTGTGCGTCTGAATTATACGAGAGCTGGTGTTGCGGGTATTAAAGCCAAAGTGGTAAGTCAGTCCATCAAATGTGTCCCTGGGTGCCCGGTGGAAGAAAAAGCAGTATTTACGATGAAACTGTGGAGGTGATAGATAAATGACTTTGTCCAATGACCTAATGTCTCAGTTTGCCAAACTGACCAAGCCGGACAAAAAAGAGAAAGAAAAGACGCTGTACGGCACGCTTGTTCGCAGAGATGGGACACCTTATGTGAAACTGGACGGGTCAGAAATACTGACGCCGGTGACATCGACCGCTGATGCTAAAGATGGCGATCGCGTGACTGTGCTCATCAAAAACCATTCGGCAATCGTCAATGGTAACGTGTCGTCGCCGTCGGCAACAACAGGATCTGTCCAAGAAATCGGAGACAAGATAACCGAAGTGGAGATACTGATGGCGGACAAAGTCAGTACGATTGAACTGGAAGCACAGACAGCCCGCATCGATGAGCTTGAAGCCAAAAACGTGACGATCACCGGAGAATTAGAAGCCAATAAGGCAACAATCGGGGAACTGGAAGCTGAAAATGTTAAGATCACCGGGGAACTGGAGGCAAATAAGGCTTCTATCGAAGAATTGGAGACTAAAAAGCTTGACGCGGATATCGCTGATATCAAATATGCTACCGTTGAAAATCTCGAAGCAACGAATGCCGATATCCATGACCTTGAAGCAGATTATGGCGATTTTAAAGATTTATCGACGGATAAGTTCGAGGCTACTGATGCTGAAATCGAAGACCTTAAAGCCAAAAAAGTCAATGTCGATGAACTGGAAGCCAACTATGCCAATATCAATTTTTCAAATATCGGCATGGCGGCCATCGAAGCTTTCTTGGCGAAGTCGGGAATCATCGCTGATCTGGTCGTTGGCAGCGGTTCAGTCACCGGTACATTGGTCGGTGTGACCATCAAAGGCGATTTGATTGAAGGCGGCACCGTTGTTGCGGATAAGCTGGTCATTAAAGGTACAGACGGCTTGTATTATAAGCTGAATACGGACGGAGAAACGGTCGAATCAGAGCAGACCGAATATAACAGCCTTAACGGCAGCATCATCACCGCGCGATCAATCACGGCCGAGAAGATCAATGTCAATGATCTTGTAGCCTTTGATGCAACGATCGGTGGATTTAATATCACAACGGATTCAATCCATTCGGGTGTTAAAAATTCCGTAGACAATACAACACGCGGTATCTATATGGACGATACCGGTCAGATCGCTATCGGGGACGCCAATAATTACATCAAATATTATAGGGACAAGGACGGCAGTTATAAGCTTGGCATATCGGCGAGCAGCATGGTCATCAAAATAGGCGGGAAAGATACAACCGTGGAGGAAGCCGTCGGCGGGTCTGTCAAAAAAACGGTGGAGGAATTTTACCAGTCCGCATCTCCGACAGAACTGTCCGGGGGCTCATGGCTTAAAAAACAGCCGCCGTGGGTCGATGGCAGGTATATCTTCAGGCGGACGGTCGTAACATATGTGGACGGCTCTGTCGAATATACGCCCTCAGAAGAAGGCGTGTGCATTACGGGAAATACCGGGCAAAAAGGCGATGACGCTATTATACTTCAGATACTCAGCAGCAATGGCAACATCTTCAAAAACAGCGCCCTTGCGACAACACTGACGGTCACGATCATTACAGGAAACAAGATGATCACGTCATCTACTGAGATGTATGCTGAGTTTGGGCAGAGCGCTGCCCTCCATTGGGAGCAGAAGCTTTTCGGGGAGGAAGATTTCACGCCGGTAGATGCTAATGACAGCCGCCTCAGTGACCACGGGTTTATATTGACCCTGCAGCCGGACGACGTCTATACACAGACAGTATTTAACTGTACATTGAGTTTTTGATGTACATTGAGTTTTTGAAAAGAAAGGATAGAAGAACATGGCAACAAAAGCAAGCAGTCAGGTCACACTCATTGACTTGACAGATGGTTATTCCGTCATCATGACTCTTGATAATTATACATTTTTGGGGACTACCAACAGTGTCAGCGGCACTCAGTCTGTGACAAGCCAGATACAGGCGATGCGCGGGGCAGAGGTAGTCCCTTGTTCTGTAGGGACAATACAGGCGCCGACAGGGCTGAGCATCGTCAGTGATGGAAAATCACCGTCACCAACATTGACCATCACGGCAACAAGTGCCCTGACAAAGAGCGGCAGTGTCGTGATTCCGGTCAAGATTGGGGATATCACCATCTCAAAGACATTCAGCTATTCCATCGCGTTTAAAGGCGCCAATGGTGCAGACGGAACGAGTGTGACGATCAAGTCTACTTCTGTCACATATCAGGTATCGGCATCGGGTACGGCGGTGCCAAGCGGGACATGGCTGGAAGATATACCATCAATCCCTGCAGGCAAGTACCTGTGGACGAAAACAGTAGTCACATACAGCGATAATAAGTCGACAACCTCATACAGTGTATCAAGAAGTGGCACTGATGGAAGTAACGGCTCAAGCGTGACGATCTCAAATCAAGCAGTGACGTATCAGGCCAGCAGCTCGGGCACGACACCGCCAACAGGCGCATGGTCATCAACGATCCCGACAGTCAGCGCCGGCAAGTATCTGTGGACAAAGACGGTCGTGACCTATAGCGATGGCAAGTCAACGACCTCATACAGTGTGTCAAGAAATGGTACGAACGGCGCCAATGGTGCGGACGCATTATCTATGGTTATTATTTCAAGCAACGGCCTGATCTTTAAAAATACCGATATTGCAACGACGCTGTCTGCAAAGGTATATAAAGGCGGCGTGGAAGTGACGGGAAATGCATTAGCAGCGCTTGGGACGATCAAGTGGTATAAAGACGGCGGTTCAACGGCCGTGGCTACAGGGTCAGACCTGACGATCAATCCGGGAGATGTGACCAACAATGCCAACTATACGGCACAGCTGGAGGGATAAGTATGGCGGTAAAAGCACGGGCGACCGTAACGCTTGCCCGGGTAAATGACGGCGCGGCCGGCGTCGGCGTATCAAAGACCGAGGTTTATTATTATTTGTCCACATCAAATACGACACAGTCCGGCGGTTCTTGGGTAACAACGCCGCCGGCATGGGTGGACGGACGTTATTATTGGCAGAAGATCAAGACGACGTTCACTAACGGACAGACAAGTGAGAGCCAGCCGGTCTGTATCACTGGCGGTAAAGGGGCAACCGGAGGGGCAGGCGCTGCGGGCAGGGGTGTTGCAAGTATCTCCACCCAGTTTTACCTGTCGGCTTCCAAAACGGCCCAGTCCGGCGGGTCATGGACGGACGTCATGCCGACATGGGAAAGCGGTAAATACCTTTGGACGCGGTCAAAGATCGTTTATACCAATCCTTCATCAACGGTGTATACAGCGCCGATCTGTGATTCATCATGGGATGCGATTAATGAGATTCAAGTTGGCGGCAGAAATCTTATCCGAAACTCTTCATTTAACTTGAACTTTAATAATTCATGGAAAGCCAATTTGGCAAGCGGTTCATATTCAATTGTTGACGGGTATAACAAGCAAAAAGGTATTAAGATCACCAGAACAGGATATTCGGGATCAAGCCGTGTGTTTATACAAAATGATGTAAGCAATATTCCTGATTTTAAAAAAGGCGATGTATATACACTTTCTGCTTGGGTGAGAATCGATACCAAGTTTGACGTTAATATACCAGTTGATATTTTCTGTAGAAGTGCTTACGGTTCGACTTCGATGTTCGACCATCCGGATATCAATGTAAAGACCAGCGAAGCCACCGTTGGTACTTGGAAATACTACAAGACGACGTACACTTTTACAAACGATGTTGATGAATATTCATATTTTGGCATTGCTATCAGCGGAAACGGCGCATGCACAATTTCCTGTATTAAGCTTGAAGAAGGCAATATAGCAACCGCATGGACACCGGCTCCGGAAGATGCGTCAGATTTCCAGATAGGTGGAAGGAATCTCTTGCGAGATACTGATGCACCTTCCTTGACAAAAATCTCCGGACCGGCAGATAGACGGTTTTCAGCGGAGATTGATGGGACAAATGAAGTGGCATCTTATATTGAGGTATCCGATTCGCCTTGTTCATCAAAATACGGTGTTCAAATAGAGGTTAAAACAGCAAAAGGACAAGATTCGGGCTGTTGGCTTGTGTTTTATAACAGGACAATAGCAAAACCGATGGACATTACGTTTGAAGTAGGGGAAGAATATACGTTATCCTGTTATATTCGGTCAATATCAGGAAACCCGGAACATCATATGGGTATATTTAACCGTACAACGTATGGTGGATATTTCCCTGTAACAACTGAATGGAAACGATATTCAGATACATTTATTGCTACAGAAAGCATGAATACTGAAGAAAATGCATGGGCAGTGTTTGGTTGCAACGCAAATGCAGTCGGTGTGATCCAGCTAACCGGCTTTAAATTAGAAAAGGGCAGTAAGCCAACTGAATGGTCACCTGCACCAGAGGATATGGCCACTTCTGAAGAAGTCCAAAATGCTCAAGACGCAGCTGACGATGCCAATCAAAAAGCAGATGCAACTGAAAACCGTGTGACAGTGGCGGAATCCGCCATCGCTCAGTTGAATAACGCCATTTCCATGTTGATCACCGATGAAAACGGTAACTCAATGATGACGCAGACCTCAGACGGCTGGCGTTTTGATATGAGCGATATCAGTGCAAATATCAATCAGGCCATTGAGCAACTGAACAAACTGTCTGGCAGTGTCGACGGCATCGACAACATGATTGATCAGTTAAACTCCCTGATCAACGAACTCGGGACAAAGACAGCTTATATCGTCATGACGACCGACGACAGTGGCAGCCCGTGCATAGAGCTTGGCAAGTCAGATAATGACTTTAAGGTCAGGATCACGAATACATCTGTGGATTTTATGGACGGCTCATCACGTATCGCTTACGTCAGCAACCAAGCGTTGTACATCGAGAAAGCCATCATCAAAGATGAATTGCAGATCGGTGAGGGCAGCGGTTTTGTATGGAAGCGGCGCGCCAACGGAAATATGGGATTAAGGTGGGTGGATTAAATGGCATCATGTATCACGGCACAATGGTCAAACTCATATACGCCGCAGGTCAGGCTGACAGTGGAGCAGTCGGCATCAACAGCGACAAATGTGACCCTGACATGGAAACTTGAATACGTTGCCCACGGCATGGCAGCATCCACTGGCACGGTAAAGAAGAAATATACAGCGGTATTAAATGGCGAGACTGTAGCAAGCGGAAGCTATGACATCAACGGCAAGACCGGCACATATACGATTGATGACGGTACAGTAACGATTGCCAAGACGACTTCAACGCAGAAGATATCTTTCAGCTGTTCGATGGGATTCAATATCACATGGGCAGGCGTTTACGGCGGCACGAAATCAGCATCCGGCAGCATCTCCGTGGCAGCCAAGACATCATATACCATCAAGTATAATGCCAACGACGGTTCCGGGGCGCCGGGATCACAGACAAAATGGGCCGGGACGAACATCAAACTGTCCACGACCAAGCCGACGCGGACCGGGCATACGTTTCAGGGATGGTCTACCGCTAACGACAGTACAGTCGAGTATGCAGCCGGCGCCACATACAGCGCCAATGCGTCTGTTACGCTTTATGCCGTATGGAAAGCAGATACCCATAAGGTCACGTTTAATGCCAATGGTGGTTCGGGTGCTCCGGCCACTCAGACCAAGACTTACGGGACGATTTTAAAGCTGTCCACAACCAAGCCGACACGGACCAATTACACATTTAAAGGCTGGGGGACATCGCCGAATGCGACAGTGCCGGCATACCAGCCGGGAGACCAGTACGGCGCTGATGCGGACATTACCTTATATGCCATTTGGGAGCTTGCTTATACTCCTCCAAGAATCACAAATCTTGTAGTAGATCGATGTACAGTAAATGGTGTAATTAGCGATAACGGAAGTTATGGAATTACAAAGTTTTCATGGGAATGTGATAAAGCGGTTAGTAGTATCAAAATAAAAAGAATAAACAATGATTTAGGAACTTCTGCAACTGATACAGTAACTGCATCGGGGACAAGTGGTACGGTCAATAGAGTTACCCCTGCCGGATTGTATCAAGAAAATGCCTATACATTTGAAATAACTGTGGCTGATTCAGTTGGATCAACTACAGTGAGTGCGCGTGTATCTGCCATGCAGTTTGAGATTGACTTTCTTAAAGGCGGTGGCGGAGTATCTATTGGTAAACCGGCAACGAAGACCGGCTTTGAAGTTCACTACATTACGACCTTTGAAGAAGATGTCTTCTTTGAGTCTGGCTATCAGACATTATCAACTGAGAACAATATATTTACGGAGGCCTCCAAAGATACGGTTGAAAACTGGCTGAAATACAATAATGTAGTTGCTTACTTTGGAAACATTGGAGAAGTAACTGATCAGCCGGAGAATTACGGTATTATAGCGAGCTTTTCAAAAGATCCAGAAATACATCAGATATTTATGGGGCAGCCTGATGGCAGAATGTATCATAGGGGCGGTTCTACGGTGCATGACGGCTGGGTAAGTTCATGGACTACAATTCTTGACAGCAAGAATTATGGGAATTATGTACCGACAAAGACGCACAACCATGAATATAACGCATCTGTAGCAGCATTTCGATTCACCACTTCAGAATGGTTTGGCATATATGATACAGCAGCTTATGCTTCAGCCGATAACCGGGACTATCGAAAAGGATGGATAGGCCACAATGGATCAAATAATCTTCAGATCACAAATGAAGCCGCTGGAAATATTGTATTAAATAACAATGGCGGCGCTTATATAGAGTTTTATTCCAGTGCTTACAGCCATGCAAGAAGGATTCAATATGTAGTGGAGACCAGCGGGGATAAGCGGACGATTTTAAGACCGAATGTAAACGGTAGTGCTGTTTTGGGCACCACTACTTATCGTTGGAACACAGGCTTCTTTACGAACGCTATCACTGCTTCTGACTTAAAAGAAAAGGAAGTTTTAAATTCGTTTGATATGAAAGCCAAAGAATTCATCATGAGCCTTCAGCCAATCGCATACCATCGCACAGGCAGCGGCGATAAAGGTGAAAGAGTCCATTATGGTTTCGGTGCCCAGTCGGTGGCTAAGCTGATTAAGAATCTTGATATTGGTGATCTATCCATTGTGCAGGCATCTATTGTAGAAGGTGGAGAAGAACGGCCATATCATGGTGAAGAAATCGATGACAGTAAACTGTCTTGGGGATTGAATTACAACGAATTTATCGCCCCATTAGTAAAAGTTGTGCAGTCGCAGCAGCAAGAGATCAATATGCTTAAAAAATCAATCAAAGAATTGGGAGGTACTTTATAATGGAAGTATATGTAAGAATGGATGATAATTTTGAGAACATTATCGCTTATGCAACTGAAGAAGTCAACGGGACTTACATCAAAGCGATTCAGGAGGACCCGGTCATTGATATCTCAAAACTTTTCGGTTATAAACTTCAGGTCGACGGCAGTGTCCAAAAGCTTGTGTTTGACGAAGAAAAGTATTCTAAAATAGTTTCTGAACAGTCAAAAGAAGAATCTATCAAAAGTGCGAACGTAATGATGGACAAGCTTGTCCGCGACAATATATTAAATACAGCTACGGACACTGAAGCGTACGCTATGCGTTATTTATATTCTGAGTGGAGTGGAAAATCAGTTGATTACAAGAAAGACAATCGATTGATGTACAATGATAAATTCTATAAAGTGCTTCAGGATCATACTTCTCAGGAGGATTGGACACCTGATACAGCATCATCTTTATACGTAGAAATTTCTGAACCTAACGTTGAGTATCCGGAATTCAAACAACAAACAAGATCTCACGACGTATATATGGCCGGAGACAAGATTACGTACAATGGAGAAAAATATGTATCAAAAATCGACAATAATACATGGAGTCCAACCGAATATCCTGCCGGATGGGAAAAAGTTACTGAAGAAGGAGAATAAAACATGACGGAAAAAATTCTTAAAAACATTGATATTCTCAATGCCAAGAACCGCATCGCGGCGGCAGTCAATGCAGAATTAAATAAAGGCATACCGGTGTCCGTCGTGTCGATGGTCGTACATATGTGTGCTTATGAGGTGGACAATCTGCAAAACTCTGCCATTGCAGCGGAGACGGCGGAAAAAGAAGAAAATAAGGAATGAGGTGGAGGCATGGAGATCAGGGCGAGACCGTTATAGGTCTTATTTTTATGCCATAAATCGATTACGGAAAGGATGCTGGCGGTGGAACAGTTCTTGATGCAGACATATACCATTGCCCTTCCCGTCATTTTGACAGCATTGATGGGATATATTGTGTGGCTATTGAAAAATCAGAAAAAGGACAGAGATGCAAACAGCAAGGGAACGATGCTGCTGTTAAGAGTACAGCTTATCGAATACCACGACAAGTATATGAAACAGGGCGATATTCCGTCATATGCTTATGAAAATTTCATAGAAATGTATGACGCTTATCATGAGTTGGGCGGGAATGGTATGATTACAAAAATGAAACATGAAATTGATGAGTTACATCTGAAAAAGAAAGAAGGTATCTGAATGAGATCAATCAACTGGCTTGTGAGAGTAAAAAATAAAGCTTTTTGGGTAGCAATTATCCCTGCGGTGCTGCTTGTTGTTCAGGCGGTGGCAGCAGTGTTCGGGTATACGTTGGATTTCGGCGATCTGGGAAACAAGCTGTTAGCTGTAGTCAATGCTGTATTTTCAGTTTTGGTGATTTTGGGCATTGTATCTGACCCGACGACAGAAGGAATCACTGATAGCAAACAGGCATTGACATACACAGCACCAAAAAAATAATAATTTGAGAGGGCGAGTGATCGTCCTCTTTTTAAATTTGGAGGAAATTATATGGAATTAGTAGATACGATTGAATTGATGAAAAGTGAAAATTATCAGGAAAGATTTAAAGCCGAGTATCTGCAGACCAAAATCCGATACGAGAAGCTTCATGCGATGCTTGTAAAAAACGAGGCAGGAACTTTAAGCTTTAAGCCGGCATGCTCAGTTTCGATGTTGGCACAGCAGAAACGATACATGGGAGAATATCTGAGATGCCTTGAAGTCAGGGCAGAAATTGAAGGTATTGATTTAAATTAAAGGAGGCGCAAGACATGAGAAAACCTGTAGACTATAAACAGTATGACAGCAGATGGGCAAACAAGATGTATAACTGCCCGGGCAACGCCAATGATACGATCAAGATTGCAGGCTGCGGCCCAACGTGTACGGCGATGGTCGTGGCGTCGCTTAAAGACAGCAGCGTCACGCCGGTTGACGCCTGCGAATGGGCGATGGACCATGGATATCGTGTGGTAGGCGGCACCGCGAATTCATACTTTGTCGCGTATTTAAGAGCATACGGTATCGAATCTGAATACCTTGATGAATATGTCTACCACAACCGCAGTCACGGAAATCATGACATTGTTAAGAAAGCGCTGAAAGCCGGTAACTGGGTCATTGCCAATCCGGGGCCGGGCAGATGGACCGGATCGGGGCATTTTATTCTGGTATATGGCTATCAGGACGGATATGTGTACATCAATGATCCGGCCAGCACTGCGGCGAATCGGCTGAAGGCGGCATGGAATGATTTTGTTTATGATATGAAGTATTACTGGATCGTCACGGTTGACGGAAGCACACCGCCGAGCAAGCCGGAGGATATCAAAGAGACAGCTAAGAAATACACCGCTTATGTAACGCCGGAGATCGGTCTTAACGTGCGCAGCGGTCCGGGCACCGGATACGGAATTGTTGATGCGCTGACCAAGGGCACAAAGGTTAATGTGATTGCTGAAAGTGGAGATTGGGCGCGGATCGGCACAAACAGATGGGTATGCAAGGACTATCTTTCGAAGACATCAGGCAGTACCAGTACGTTTAAATCGTTTAGCGGGACAGTTACGCCAGCCATCGGGCTGAATGTCCGCAGCGGCCCGGGAACGAATTATACGATTGTTGATGCTTTGACCAAAGGTACAAAGGTAACAGTGACCGGCCAGAAAGGCGACTGGTATCAGATTGGCGCAGACAGATGGGTACATAAAGATTACGTATCAAAGAGCAGCAGCACGTCAACATCAAAGCCGAGCACCAGCAAACCTAAATACACTGTTGGCAAGGTGTATACGCTTCAAGCAGAACTTAAAGTGCGTACCGGCGCCGGAACAAATTACCGAGCGAAGAAACGGTCAGAACTGAGTGCGGACGGCAGAAAGCACGATAAAGACGGCGATGCCTGCCTTGATGCGGGTACACAGATCACCTGTCAGCAGATCAAG
>ERZ1090866.494-NODE-496-length-14285-cov-11.457625_pt1 | contig 14285 bp, 19 predicted proteins | sample MGYA00478477_ERZ1090866 | MGnify/ENA primary metagenome ERZ1090866 (study PRJEB33644, sample SAMEA5815737) | chicken gut metagenome | biome: Chicken; feature: Gastrointestinal Tract; material: Caecum | place: Ireland | collected 2019-01-01 | study: A study of the... | reverse complement strand
TTGATGGCAATGATTATTATTGCCATGACTGGAAATACGAATGTCAGGACTGCGGGGCTTTTTACTACGAAACCACAGAAACGGAAGAAAGAACGACGCATGATGTATCAAACGCAACTGCTCTTCTCGAGACGGAACCATCATGCACCTCTTCAGGGGTAAGACTGGGAAAGTGCGCAGCTTGCGGTGAATACGGAATCATGGAGATCCCTGCGCTCGGACACGACTGGATCGTGGAAAGTCAGACGTACGACGCAGAAAGTGGCATGACGACAGTCTATTATTTCTGCTCGCGCTGCAACGAGATCAAGACGGAACAGATCGAGGGGGAAGAGGGGAGCTTGGGCGTCTCGGTCGACCTGAGCGAGATCTTAAATCGGGTGGCAGAATATTATCAGGAATCGATTTACAGCCCGTATCAAAGTCTGCTGCTTATGATCTTCGGCATCTTTGCAGGGATTTGGGGCATCCCTGTAGGGATCTCCTATATCATAGCCCGAAAGCAAGACGATAAGGAGAAGGCGAAGAAGATGCTCGTAAACTTCGTGGTCGGAATCGTTGTAAGTTTCTGCCTTCTTGTAGCAGCACCGTTCCTCGTGAACGTGTTCATGCAGGTCATTTTAAGTTTGATGTAAGAAGGTTTTGCGGCGCAATAGGCCTGTTCGGGCAAACCGGACAGGCCTTCGGTTTCAAAGTAAAGAGATAGAGCGGTTGTAATAAAGCGAGAATAAATTTCACAAGACATGTTGACAATCGTCTACGAATAGTGTATAATATAGGCAGGAGGTGTAACAATGAACTTTTATACCGTTAGAGACTTGAGAACAACGCCTAAAAGTATATGGGATAATCTTTCCGCAGATGGTGAAGTCGTCATCACAAACAACGGAAAACCTACTGCAATTATGATCGATATTTCAGACGGTAGCTTTGAGGAAACTTTAAGGGCTGTACGACAAGCGAAAGCGACGATCGCATTTAACTCGATGAGAACAAAGGCCGCATCGAAAGGCTTTATGAGTGAGAACGATATAGAAGCCGAAATTGAAGCCGCTCGTCAGGGAGAGTAAAATGCTTGTTGTGATCGATACAAATGTTTTGGTATCCGCACTTTGGTCGAAAAACGGCGCGCCTGCAAAGATAATCAGCTTGGTCTTACAAGGCAAACTGATCCCGTGTTATGATTATCGCATTTTATCTGAATATAGAACTGTCCTCGCTCGTCCTAAATTCGGTTTTACAGATGGCGAGATCAACGCCTTGCTTGACTGGATCGAGATATATGGAAGATCGATTCTCGCAGGACCGCTTGAAGATATTTTCATCGATGAGTCGGATAAAAAGTTCTACGAAGTAGCCAAATACGGCAACGCAATATTGGTCACAGGAAATCTGAAACACTTTCCGAACGACGTCCAAGTCATGTCGGTATCCGACTTTCTTGTGAAATATCATGGCATTGTGTAGTAGATTAAAAGAAAAGAGGAATATCCCTATGGAAAGAAAAATGAAGAATATCGTTGCCATTTTTGCCCTTGTGTTGCTCATCGTTTCGCTACTCTTTATCCCGTTCGGCACAATAAAAGCGAATGCGGAGGAGAGTTGCCCTCACGAGAACTCAATTTGGACCGGGTACCAAAATTCAACTTGTCAACGACAGGGATACAATATCTATTATTGCTATGACTGCGGCGAAGTCTATCATGTCATGCTTGATACAATAGATCACGAGTATGGAAAGCGTAAACATTATTCGGAGGACGGTAAACTTGAATATACGGAATGGGTATGTATTTTTTGTGATGAGGTCTTCTATGTTGAATACCCCGAGAACACTCTCCCCGGTTGGGCGATCGCTCTGATCGTTATCGCAGCCGTGCTTGCCGTTGGCGGCGTCGCGACCGGGATCGTATTCTATTGGAAGAAAACCAAGCAGAACGACTAAGCGGCGCGCAGCCGTCCCTTGTACGGACAACCGTACGGACACTTAATGCCATCGCTCTCAAGCGGTGGCTTTTCTTTCTGTGTGGATAGGGGGAGAAGGGACGGCAATTTTTTCCAAAACGCTTGACATACGCATGATTTGGGCGTATAATAGTATTGAGGAGAAAGGAAATGACCGCAAAAGAGATACTCAAGCAGCTGTACGCCGACGGGTGGCGGGAAGTGCCCAACCGCACGAAGGGCGGGCACATCCAGCTCAAGTATCCGACAAAGCCGGGGAAGGTCACCGTGCCTTTTCATTCCGGAGACATCCCCGTCGGCACGCTGAATAGTATCTTAAAGCAAGCGGGCTTGAAATAAGTAAGGAGGAGACGACATGAGATCTGTAACATATCTTGCAGTGTTTGAGCCGTCTGCAGACGGTTACGGGGTGTATTTTCCCGATCTTCCGGGCTGCATCAGCTTCGGGAGCTCCTTTGAAGAAGCGCAGCGAAGCGCGGCGGAAGCGCTCGGCCTGCATCTTTATGGCATGGAGCAGGACGGGGATGAGATCCCTGCACCCTCGAAGGCGCCTAAGATCGATCCCGAAACGGCTCCCGGTTTTTTGGTCTCGCCCGTAACCGTCTATCCCGAACTCGTCAAACACGAGCTCGATAACAAGCGGGTGAAGACCAACGTCACGCTGCCCGCATGGCTGAAGAATGCCGCCGAAGAACAAGGCATCAACTACTCTCGTTTATTGGAGGCAGCGCTCATGGAGTATCTCGGCATCGAGTCTCCGTCCGCTTCCAAGCATAGCAGTAAAAAAGCAGCGGCAAACTAAATCGCCATGTAGGAAAGGGCAAGCACAGCCCTTACGGACTTAAAACAGCCGCACTGCTTCAGCCAATGAATGCAGAAGAACTCGCAAAAACCATAGGAAAGAATGTAAGAAGCGTCTATAGGCTCGCAAAAAAGCTCGGGCGGTTGCCGACGGTGGCGGAACTCAAAGCGGTAAAGCGCGGCGCCCCTAAAAAGTATAATTAAAAAAACAATAACGCGGACACTTAGTGTCCGCGTTACCGTTTTCTTGGGAGAAATTTGTGGGAAGGAACGCAAAAAGGGCATTTAAGAGCAAATAACGGGGGTGTTACTCATGAAAACCCCCGTTGGGGGTTACCCAGGATATACCCAACGCATTCTAATTATACGTCATCCTGCTGTAATTGTCAATACCCAGAAACATGGCAAAAGGAGCATGAAATGATCCATGCTCCTCTTTTTATTCAGCTCATAGATAGACAAAATTACATTCATCTAAAAGGGCTTGACAGCGTTCTTTTAGTATGCCTTCAGGACAGGTTTGAAAAAAGACTTTTCGAGCATATTTTTCCATTACAATTGTCAATTTCTTTTTATGTGTCGGGGAAATGATTATGAACTTTGGTGCAAAAATAGCAGTTTGTCCACTTCTAAATAACAATGGGCGCTCTGTTCTACATCTAACATCCAAAACCTCGTCCCACCGCCACACATAGACATGCAGACCTCGCCGTTGGCGCATTCCTTCGGCGTCAACCGTAACAACACTATTCCAAAAGAACACATTTAGCAGCAACACCATCGCCAGAAAAAACACGGGAAAAGATATAAGCAAAATTATTTTTGCCCGTACAAAACCTTCTCCAGCGCTTCGGTCCAAGATCACCGCGGAAACCACAAACAAAAGAAATACAAACAAGTGTAGCCAAATACTAACAGAGATATGTGGAAAAATATGATAAGTCCCTTTTTTTATTTCGATCAAAACCTTTCCCTCTCCAAAAAGAATTGATTATACTGTTGATTAAACTAATCAAAACAGAGTTTTTGGCTTGAATGAAATTGACAAAAACATTTGTCATACCTTCAATATAAGGAGCACCCAACATAAATCCAAAGAGCGCGCTCCATTGAGCTTTGGGCCAATCCACATTGTCCCAACCTTTATCAATCCAATCAGTTACAACTGAACTTGTAAAAGCACCCACGGTGGCTCCAATATAAGGGATGAATGAGAATATCCCACCCACTTGTCCGCCAGTCCAACCAGCAGTAAAACTCCCTCCTGTGCTTTCGTTAACTGCTCCACTGATCATAGAACCAACGCCAAGACCAATCAATCCAATTCCTACTCCAGAAGCGACGCCCGTAGCGACCAAGGCACTTCCGACAACAACCTCAATACCCGAAATGAGCCACTGCCACCATTCAGCCTTATGCCCGGTTGGATCAATATAGTTGACGGGATCGTTCAGGCAGTAGGCATACAGGTTGATGCCGCCGATCGTCTCGGGTTCAAGGTAGCTGACAAGATCTTCGTTCAGGAATCTGCCCGTCTCGGGGTCGTAGTAACGGCTGTTCAGGTAGTAAAGCCCGATGGACGAATCGTAATAATACCCGCGGTAACGGAAGGGGTTGGCAAGTAAAACGCTGTTCGTCGGTTCCTCTAAGAGATTGCCCCAGGCGTCGTACACATACTCGCCGATCAGCGTGCCGCTCGAACTGTAGATACCCACAACGTCGCCCTGCAAGTTCTTGCGGAATACGTACTTCTGTCCGCTGTATTCAAACCCTGCAATGCCGCTTTCATCGTAGAAGTAACGCTTAATCTGTCCGTTGGTCTTTTCATAGACGATCCGCTCGCCGTCCACGCCGTACGTCGTCGTAGTGCCGGGCGCACTCTTCCCCACGCGGATGCCGTCCGCATTGTAGGTGAACGTCCACGTCACGTTGGGCGAAGTCAACGAGGGATACGTCTCCAACAGTCTCCCGCGCGTCCACGTCAGCGCCTTCCCGCGGTACGTCGTCGGATTGCCGTTTTCATCGTACACGCAGCTTTCGCCGTCGTAGCTCGTCATCCGACCGTTCTGATAGGTATAGGTCACCGTCTTGTTCGGTGTCCGGTTATCAAGGTCTGTCGATGAAGTGTAATCGTATTCTTTACGGCAAGTGAGATTCCCCGCTTTATCATACTCGTACGTCACCGTCTTGTGACCCTTGATGTTCCTAACGCATTCTAATTATACGTCATCCCACTATAATTGTCAATACCCAAGAACGCGGCAAAAGGAGCATGGATTACTCCATGCTCCTTTGGTGATATTACAGCTTGAATTTACTATTTGCCACAATCGATAGCCGAACAACCATAAGAATCCAACAGTATGCATATATGATCCTTATGATGTTAGAAAGAATAATATGTGGTGCGATCAGATGCCAAATGGTTAGCGGAAGAAGGATCAAAAGGCTGATATTGAGCACAAAGGAAAAAACTGTCGCAGTCTTCGGAATTTTGCCATTCAAGCCAATCAGAAAACTTTTATAGATCACGCCATGCCGAAAATACGCATACTCCTCTTTTAATGTGCTGCGTGCTCTTTTTGAACGTTTTTTGATCTGCACAAGAACAAAGGGCAACAAAATAATATGCAGGAGCCAAATTGCACAAAATCCCGTGATCACAGCGCCATTTGTAAGCACTTCGAGATTGCTTGCATTTAATAAGAGAACCATCTGCTCCTTCTCCTCTTTATAACTCAAACAATTTTTTCAAGCCAAAAACCCATCACCCCGAGCGCAAAATTAAACCCTGTAATTTTTAAACTCGTCGATGCTGTAGGCACTAAAAAAGAGGAAACATATTTGGAAGATTTTCCCGTCCACGTTTTCAATAACCCAGAAATTCCGTTTTGACGAAGACCTCTTTTCAATACCGACAATAAGGATTTTTCAATGTCAGAAACTCTACCAAATTCTTTTGCCGCATTTTTTGCACCGATAGATCCTAAAACTCCACCCGCTAAAAAGGAAAGAACGCCTTCCGCCAAGCTAAAATTATTCAGCGAGCCTTCAACAGCCGATAAAGATAGTGCTTCACCAACAGATAGAGCACCTTGCATTGCAAATTGCCCAACTACTCCGCCAATTCCAATAAACGAAAGCGCACCTCCCGCCGCACCAAACAATGCTGAAATTCCAACCTGAGCCCAATTTACCTCACGAGTGGTCATCAGTTGTCCGAGAGCAGAGGACAAAGCTGACAATGATGCACCAATCGCAATGGAAATAATTAACGAGGCTACAAAATGCCCGCTGGGGTCGATGTTGTTGACGGGATCGTTCAGGCAGTAGGCATACAGGTTGATACCGCCGATCGTCTCGGGTTCAAGATAGCTGACAAGATCTTCATTCAGGAATCTGCCCGTCTCGGGATCGTAGTAACGGCTGTTCAGATAGTAGAGCCCGATGGACGAATCGTAATAGTACCCGCGGTAACGGAAGGGGTTGGCAAGTAAAACGCCGTTCGTCGGTTCCTCTAAGAGATTGCCCCAGGCATCGTACACATACTCGCCGATCAGCGTGCCGCCTACATCTTCATGATACTACAAAATGAGCAACTTGTCAATCCCCATAATACGGCAAAAGGAGCACGAATTTCTCCGTGCTCCCTTTGGGTTGTGTTTTCAGAATCTAATGAGTAATATTACTCTATCTTGAAATAGAAATTCTAAAATCAATTGATTCATATATTGTAAAGACAATTTTATGACTGGCTATATATCCAATCAACATAATAGCATTGTTGAAGTTTGAATATAAATCCAACTCCACTTCAAATACCGAATGGGTCATCATTTCCTGCAATTCAGCAAGGCTGATATAATGCAGCTTCCTCTTCTTAACCTTTATGATTTCAACACAGGTTTCTATATTAGGATTGCTGATCTGAATCAAAACATGACAACATTTTGTAAGGTCCGTTTCTTTGTTTGTAGAATCAAGATTATAAATACCATTTCTAAATTCCAAATCAATCAAATCATTTGTCGCACTAATCTTTGTTATCTGTGTATCATGAAGCCCATAACGATTATGAAAGTACATAGCTATCCTTTACAACCAACGTTTTAAAGCATCTTTTATTTTGTCGATGTATCTCCAAAATATTTTTCTTTCTCCAACTGTCATAGGTCGCTGTCCAGGCAGTGGATTACCATTCAAATCGACCTTGGTCTGCCCTTGGTCTCCAGAAATATGGACATGAATCGGATCATGATCATTGGGATAATGATGATCAATTCGATACCCATTCCCTTCGACAATTCGTGAAAACAAGAGGGTCAATGAAAAAATACCCACGCTTAACCCGACCGCAGAAATTGCTATTGAGCCACCAGCTGTCCCACCACCGGCAATAGCCAATGCTCCACCGGCCGTGCCGCCGATCATCGGAAGCCCGAGCCCCGCGAGTGCACCGATCGCCCCGCCAAGCAGCGCTCCGCCCAAGATCGATCCTGCAAGCTCCCAGCCCCGAGCACCATTGCTGCTTGCGATCAGACCCGCTGTCGCCCCGCCTACCACAGCTCCCGTCACTGCCAGAGCAATGAGCAACGAGATAACAAAGTGCCCGCTTGGGTCGATGTTGTTGACGGGGTCGTTCAGGCAGTAGGCATACAGATTGACGCCGCCGATCGTCTCGGGTTCGAGATAACTGACAAGATCTTCATTTAAGAATCTGCCCGTCTCGGGGTCGTAGTAACGGCTGTTCAGATAGTAGAGCCCGATGGACGTATCATAGTAGTACCCACGGTAACGGAAGGGGTTGGCAAGAAGCACATCGCTTTCCGGCTCCTCTAACAAATTGCCCCAGGCGTCGTACACATACTCGCCGATCAGCGTGCCGCTCGAGCTGCAGATACCCACAACGTCGCCCTGCAGGTTCTTGCGGAACACATATTTCTGTCCGCTGTACTCAAACCCCGCAATGCCGCTCTCGTCGTAGAAATACCGCTTGATCTGACCATTGGTCTTTTCATAGACGATCCGCTCGCCGTCCACGCCGTACGTCGTCGTAGTGCCGGGCGCACTCTTCCCCACGCGGATACCGTCCGCATTGTAAGTGAACGTCCACGTCACATTGGGCGAAGCCAACGAGGGATACGTCTCCAACAGTCTCCCGCGCGTCCACGTCAGCGTCTTCCCGCGGTACGTCGTAGGATTGTGCCCCTGAATGCCCCTAACGCATTCCAATTATACGTCATCCCGCTGTAATTGTCAATACCAAAAAAGCAGCAAAAGGAGCATGGAATAATCCATGATCCTCTTGGAGGAAAGATAAAAGTTATTTTATTCGTTTAATCTTTCCCCGAAAGATATTTTCGAAACAATCGATATCACCTACCGTCAACAAGTTTGTTTCACACAAAACATCTTTTAATTTTGGGTTTTGAAATACGATATAATAACAGTTGTCGATTTGAAGAACTCTTTTGACTTCCGTCACCTTTTTTGTCATTTCGCAATCGACCCATATTGCGTGCACAAATTCATCGTCAATAGAAATCTTGATGGGAAGCATTCGCTCCAAAGTTTTTTTGCGCTCAAGATATGGAGCCGCAGCGCCTAAGAAAACAATGAATAGCAATGCAATCTCAAAAAGCATTATGACCCACAAATCTGTAATTACAGAGACCACAACCAACAACACTGTAAAGACCGTTGCCGTGATCACAGATGCTTCAAAACCCGCTTTTGACAGAATCCTCAACATGACTTTTTTAGCTGCTTCAGAGAATTCTCCACAAAATACGATCATTTCGATTGCTCCATAACTTTAAAGCATTTGGCTTGTTTTGTGCTCGCTTATTGAACCTTTGATTGGCAGGATGCCTATATCTTTCCCGTGGATCATCTGGCTTATACGGCTCATTTCCCCACTCGATCATTGTCATGGAAAGACCAGCTATAGGACCAACTGTCGCCGCAATTATATCATAGGCTGCAGCCCCCAAAGCAAAGACCTCTGACGCCTTCATTCCCCAAAGAAAAGCATTCATCCCATGGATGGCACCAAAAACAGCTCCAGTTGCAGCAATAGCAAGTCCTCCAGCTGCAAACCCCAAAGCACCGCCAAGTAAAATAGAACCAATCAATGACCAGCCGGTTTTCCCCTGTTCATGCGCCACAACACCGCCTACAGTCATTCCAATAGCTGTCGTCGCTGCTAAAATCAACGCAAGAATCACCAAATGTCCGCTGGGGTCGATGTTGTTGACGGGATCGTTCAGGCAGTAGGCATACAGATTGATACCGCCGATCGTTTCGGGTTCAAGGTAGCTGACAAGATCTTCGTTCAGGAATCTGCCCGTCTCGGGGTCATAGTAACGACTGTTCAGGTAGTAGAGCCCGATGGACGTATCATAGTAGTATCCGCGGTAACGGAAGGGGTTGGCAAGTAAAATGCCGTTCGTCGGCTCCTCCAACAAATTGCCCCAACCGCGGCTGCGCTTGACTACATTATACGCCGCACCCGCCCCGTTGTCAATACCCAAAAACACAGCAAAAGGAGCATGGATTATTCCATGCTCCTCTTGGGGGGAAACTTATGAAACGCTGTCTTGTATGGCATATTCCGGAAAATATTGTTCCAGAAGCGGTTTTCCGTTCATATAACAGCCAATAAACCGTTTTACCCTGCCATCTGAATAAAAACTGCCTGCAAACATAGAATCAACAGAAGCAATTTCAAAACTCCCGCTTACATAGATGATCCTGAAACAAAGTCCTTGCGGAGAATCATAATAGTCTTCCGGATCCGCCAGGAATACCTGACAATATCCGTATTCTTCCGAACCAGCTTCATATCGACGCCCATATTCGTCAGGCCCAATAAAAGCAGCAAGGAATTCTTCGATTTCCTCATCCGGGACGATCTCCATGACCTCCATTTTATCAAAATCAAAATTTAATATTTCAGATTGATCGACATGATGAAATATGGTCGGACATCCTAATAACGCAGGAGAAGGATTATCATAATAAATGAGTTCCGCCCGTACGACTTTTTCTTCAAATTCAAAAGGATACTTTAATGGAGAACAGGCTGAGAACGCAAGCAGGAATATAGCGATCAGAAAAAAATACATAAGCGTTTCATATTGAGAGGTTCCTTCTAAATCAAAAACAGATAGGCGGCCGGACCAAACATATAAGCCGTCAGAAGATACAAGACTGCGATTTGCTTATCTTTATCGGATGTGGCGGCGTAGAGTCTTCTTGAAGTAGAGGCTCCTCCAATCATATCTGCAATAGCTTCCCAAGGCCTTCGATAATAATTTTCCCATCCAACCCAATGGTTTCCACCCCATTTTTGACCGGAAGGGAGTGCCATGGTAATTGCGCCATTGAGCGGTCCCAACATCCAATATACAGGTGAATGTCCCCATTCATGCATCAAATCATTCTCACTATCGCCCTTTGCAAGACCAATCAGATAAAAAGAACCCGAACGATTTCCGAATCCAGTTCTGAAAATCGGAACGCCTTTATAAAATGACACTTTATTGGAAGAGACTGTTGCTTGGGCATCCGAATTAAATGGATTCCAACCGATTGCACTCATATCGGAACGAATCTCTTCATCCCAAATCGCTGCAATCGCATAGCCAAGATAACTTCCTAGTGAAATTAGAATTTGAATAGGGATTCCACTTGCAAAATGCCCGCTGGGGTCGGTGTTGTTGACGGGATCGTTCAGGCAATAGGCGTACAGGTTGATGCCGCCGATCGTCTCGGGTTCGAGATAGCTGACAAGATCCTCGTTCAGGAATCGGCCCGTCTCGGGGTCATAGTAACGACTGTTCAGGTAGTAGAGCCCGATGGACGTATCATAGTAGTATCCGCGGTAACGGAAGGGGTTGGCAAGTAAAATGCCGTTCGTCGGCTCCTCCAACAAATTGCCCCACGCGTCGTACACATACTCGCCGATCAGCGTGCCGCTCGAGCTGCATATACCCACAACGTCGCCCTGCAAGTTCTTGCGGAATACGTACTTCTGTCCGCTGTATTCAAACCCTGCAATGCCGCTTTCATCGTAGAAGTAACGCTTAATCTGTCCGTTGGTCTTTTCATAGACGATCCGCTCGCCGTCCACGCCGTACGTCGTCGTAGTGCCGGGCGCACTCTTCCCCACGCGGATGCCGTCCGCATTGTAGGTGAACGTCCACGTCACGTTGGGCGAAGTCAACGAGGGATACGTCTCCAACAGTCTCCCGCGCGTCCACGTCAGCGCCTTCCCGCGGTACGTCGTCGGATTGCCGTTTTCATCGTACACGCAGCTTTCGCCGTCATAGCTCGTCATCCGACCGTTCTGATAGGTGTACGTCACCGTCTTGTTCGGCGTCCGGTTATCAAGGTCTGTCGATAAAGTGTAATCGTATTCTTTGCGGCAAGTGAGATTCCCCGCTTTATCATACTCATACGTCACCGTTTTGTATCCCTGAAGATCCTCCTGAACGAGGCGATTCATCCCGTCATATCGATAACCGCGTAAATTCGTTCCAGGGATGATATACCGAATGAGACCGTTCCCTTCATAGATATAGCCGTCCCAACTGTTATCTTTGTAGGTAATGCTATCCTTCTGCAAACTCGTATACCCGCTGTCGTTTGAATCGTTATACGAATACGTTTCTTTGGCGACTGTTACCGAACCCGATTTCAGCGTCTTTGCCGTCACCCTGCCCAAACCGTCGTAGGTATAGGTATACGTCCCGAGCGGGGTCACAAGCTCCGTCATGCGGCCGAAGACATCCGTCTCCCGGATATAAGAATCATTGTGGTCATCGGGATATACGTAGTAGAGCTGATTTTCTAACCCATCGCTGCTCCGTTGCGTGATGATCGAAAGGACGGGCGTGGATGCTTGTTCGATCGTCTCCGTCTTGGTGCTCGCCGTTTCGCTATAAGTATACGTCATCCCGCTGTAATTGTCAATACGCTGGGATAAAGTTCCGTCGGACAGATAAGTACAAGTTTCTTTGACTGCCGTCCCTTCCTTTACCTGTAAGAGTCTGCCTGCTTTATCGTAAAAACTTGCATTCTCATATCCGTTCGCGTATTCGACTGCAACTTTCGTAACAGCATCCGCAACGCCGAGCGAATTGGCCGAATTAAATTCATCATACGTGACACTCTTGATCTCGGAAGCCGCGCCACCCGCAGGACCGCGCAGTACTTTCGTGACTTTACCGAAATCATCATAGTTGTAGCGATACTCGACCTTATTGTCAACGACCTTGGAAACCCGGCCGCTTGCGTAGCTGATCGTATTTTTGACCGTGCTGTCCTTAACGGCCGTCACCTTCGAAAGATCAAAGTTGGAATAGGTATAACTGTTGCCGCTGCCATTGGGCGAAACAATTTTTGTCGCAAAGCCATAGCTGTCGTAAGTATAGCTATTGGCATAGCCTCGTTCATCTTCTTCCGATGCGATAAGATCCCCGCTATAGGTACGCTCTATCTTCATTTTGAGAGAACCGTTTGAAGTTTCTTCCTTCGTACACTGTCTCTTTGTATCATGCAAATTTAGACTCTCGTCTCTCACCTGTCAAAAAAATAGCTCAAAATCAAATAGCAATTCACACAACAATTCAGCCCAACAGAAAATTCTTTTCTTAACGATCCTCGATTCCTATATGTTGACGAATTAAAAGGCAACACGTATGGTAAGAAATATAACTGTATCATTACGGAGATCGAGCTTAGGAAGGTGACACATATCCGCCCGGGTAAAGAAATCAGTTGATGGTATATTTCAGGCAAGTAGCTTAAAGATGACACGATCGAACCGCCTGTACGGACAGAGCACGGACAATCGAAGCCATCGCGTCTAAGCGGTGGCTTTATTGCTAATATATAAGCGAATACTTGACAAATCGGCCATAAAATGCTAAAATGATAGCGCTATGGATATGAAATATGATTTGCAAGAATTTATCGATGCCCCCACAATACAGAGTATCAACAACAGCCTTATCGAACGAGTCCGAGCGAGAAGGAAGGAACAAGGTCTGACGCAACGGCAGCTTGCCGACCGATCCGGTGTCAGTTATGCGTCGTTGCGTAGGTTTGAAACGATGGGGGAGATCTCTCTTACTTCATTGCTTCGGCTTGCAAAAGCGCTTGGATGCATAGAAGATTTCAATGCGCTCTTCAAACGAAAAACGATAACGGACTTGAAGGGGTTTGAGGGATGATTTCAGAGGTCAAAAAGCTAACTGTTACTTATAACGGACGCACAGTCGGGTATCTTGCACAAATCGATGATGAGGGCGTTTTCGGTTTTCAGTACGATCACGCTTGGCTCAAAGACGGTTTCTCCATTTCTCCGTTTTCACTGCCGCTGCGCCATGAAGTATTTTCAGCAAAGAGTAAACACTTTGAAGGATTGCACGGCGTCTTTTGGGATAGCCTACCTGATGGATGGGGCGAGCTGCTCGTCAAACGCTATCTCGGCCGTCAAGGGATCAATTATGATCGACTTTCACCTTTGACAAAGTTATCTCTCGTCAGCCAAAGCGGACTTGGAGGACTGCGCTATGAGCCATCTCAATTTGAAAGTAGCTCGTCACAGACGACCGACTTTGATCGAATTGCCGAGGAGGTCAATTCCGTCCTGCGTGATGAAGCAACGAATTTGGATGAGGTATATCGATTAGGCGGATCCAGCGGCGGCGCTCGTCCTAAAGCGCATATTTCATTGGACGGAGAAGAATGGATCGTAAAATTTCCTTGCCGGATCGATCCGCCAAACATCGGGGAAATGGAATACAACGCCAATGTTACGGCCGCGCTATGCGGAATTGACGTTAATGAATTCTGCCTGTTTCCATCGCAGAGATGTTCCGGGTATTTTGGCGCGAAACGCTTTGATCGAAAAGGAGGAAGAAGAATTCACGTTATCTCTCTTGCCGCTCTTTTAGAAACAACACACAGAACACCCAATCTTGATTACGGTCATCTCTTTCGCGTGGTTGAAAGCGTATGCGCGGGGAAATCGGAAATGTACGAAACTTTTCGCCGGATGTGCTTTAATGTGTATTACGGAAACAAAGACGATCATAGCAAGAATTTTGCATTTCTCTTCGATGAAGAGAAGGGAACATATCGCCTTTCGCCAGCTTATGATCTGACGCGAACGGAAGCTAAATTTGAACATGAAATGACAATAAACGGCGAAGGAAATCCAAAAGACGACGACCTTCTTGCGCTCGCAAAAGAGTTCAGGCTATCGATCGCGAAATGTAAGGACATCATGGAAAAAATCAAACAGTTCTGCCTCATGAAACAAGAGAATGGAGAGGTCGATCACAGGTGAATAGAGTAAAGATATATCTAGCATAGAATATGTTTCTTTCTGTAGATTTGAAGCGATAACGAGTTCTTGCCGAACTAATTTTGGGGGCAAAATATACAAATAATATTTCGAAGTAAATTCAGAGAGTATGGCACATATAGTATTGCACATATATATGGTG
>ERZ1090866.493-NODE-495-length-14288-cov-10.552589_pt1 | contig 14288 bp, 7 predicted proteins | sample MGYA00478477_ERZ1090866 | MGnify/ENA primary metagenome ERZ1090866 (study PRJEB33644, sample SAMEA5815737) | chicken gut metagenome | biome: Chicken; feature: Gastrointestinal Tract; material: Caecum | place: Ireland | collected 2019-01-01 | study: A study of the... | reverse complement strand
GTGTAACTTGGTGGGGCGTTTTGTGTGCGGCGGGCTGCCGTAGAACTCAAGCGGAGCGCTTTGCGCGTGGCGGTCTGCCACCTTCAAAGTATTTTTGCGCGTGGCGCGCCTGCGCAATAAATTCAGTTGGGGCGCATATATGTCGTCTTTAATCGGCTTTACGGCAAAAGGTATATGGCGGCAAAAATTATCGCCGCCGCCTGCCATATAATGCCGAGAGCGTTGACTGCAATAAACAGCGGCTTGCGCGTCTTGTGGCGGCAGAATATCATTCCCGCAATTCCGCCCGCCGCTCCGCCGAAGAAGGAGAGGGAGAGCAGCACCCTTTCGGGTACGCGCCATTCGCCCCTTTGCGCCGCGCGCTTGTCAAGGGCGTAGAGTATAAAGTTGACAAGTGAAATTGCGGTGATTGCCACACATATTGCAATAAATATCAGCATAATTAACTTGTTTTCAAGGCAGATTTGGTTTATCTGAATAAATTTTTTATCATAGTACTTGCATACAGCACGGGCACGACGTCTATTTTATCGAGATACTTTGTCATGGACTTCATATTTTTTGCGGGTACGAGCACCTTTTTAAAGCCCATTTTAACGCACTCGGCAACGCGCTTTTCGGCATAGGAAACCGCCCTGACTTCTCCCGTAAGTCCCACTTCGCCGAATGCGGCGGTGAACTTGTCTATCGGCTTATCGTAGTAGGAGGAGGCCAGCGCCGCGCACACGGCAAGGTCGGCGGCAGGCTCGTTGAGCTTTATGCCGCCCATTGCGTTGACGTACACGTCAAACCCGCCCAGGTTTACGCCGCACCGCTTTTCAAGCACGGCTAAAAGCAGCACAAGTTTATTGTAGTCCACGCCCAGCGGCATTCTGCGCGGCTGGCCGAAACTCGTCTTTGATATAAGCGTCTGCACTTCAACGTTCATACATCTGTTGCCCGTGCGCGCAGGCGTCACAACCGAGCCCGCCTCTTCGCCGCGGCTCTCCGAAAGGAATATGCCCGAATAGTCGGTCACGGCTATGATGCCGTGGTCGGTCATTTCAAACACGCCCACTTCCGAAACGTTGCCGAACCTGTTCTTTACCGAGCGCAGAATACGGTAGTTTTCCTGGTTTTCACCCTCAAAATACAGCACCGTATCCATTATGTGTTCAAGGACTTTGGGACCTGCAAGCGCGCCCTCCTTGGTGACGTGGCCTATTATAAAGAATGTTATGCCGCGGCTCTTTGCAATGCGCATCAGCCGCGAGGCGCACTCGCGCACCTGACCTACCGACCCCGAAGAGGAGGAGAGGTCCTCGGTATATACTGCCTGAATGGAGTCAATCACGCAGAACTCCACGCCGTCAAGCTCGCTTTCAAGGCCGTCTATGCAGGTCTCGTTCAGAAGCAGCAGGTTGTCTGAAGAGAGCCCCAGCCTCTCCGCGCGTAGCTTCACCTGCGAACAGCTCTCCTCGGCGGAAAAATACAGCACCTTGTGCTTTTGCGAAAGATGCGCCGCTATCTGCGTGAGCAGCGTGGACTTGCCTATGCCCGGGTCGCCGCCCAGAAGTATGAGCGAGCCCTTGACTATGCCGCCGCCGATTACGTTGTCGAACTCGGAAATGCCGGAGGGTGTCCGCTCGTAGCTTATGTATTCCACCTGCGAAAGTGGCTTTGCGTGCGGAGTGGAATATACCGTCTTTTTTGCCGTCTTTACCGCCGGTTCGGGGTTTACGATTTCCTCGGCCATGGTGTTGAATTTTCCGCAGGAAGGACAGCGCCCCAGCCAGCGCGGGCTGGTAGCTCCGCATTCGCTGCAAACAAAAACAGTTGTGCTTTTAGCCATTTAAATGTACCGTAAATACTAATTGCCCCGTATATATGGGGCAATTAACAAATTTTTATATTTTATTATGCTCTGCAATATCCCGCCATATATGCTGCTGGCAAAGCGTGTTGGTTGCCGTATATGCCGCTGGCTAATACTGTTTGTTGCCGCATATTACGCGGGCAAAGTCAATTAACTGCCGCATATTACGCGGGTAAACTCAACTCATTGCCATATATGCCGCAATCAAAGCTTTTTCATAAGCACGGCGGCGTAAGCCGTTATGCCGAGGCCTTCGCCCACAAAACCCAGTCTTTCGCTCGTGCCTGCGGCAACTGCCACGGCCGAGGGCTCAAGGTTGCACAGCTTTGAAAGGGAGAGTACCATATCGTCTATGCAGGGTGCAAGTTTGGGCTTTTCCGCCTGCACGGCAACCGATAAATTGACGGGCGCATATCCCTGCCCGCGCGCCATATCCATAACTTCGAGGAGTAGTTTGGAGCTGTCTGCTCCCTTATATTTTTTGTCGGTATCGGGGAAGTAGTGGCCAATATCTTTAAGTCCGCTGGCCGAAAGTATGGCGTCCATAACTGCGTGCAGCACCACGTCGCCGTCGCTGTGCGCTATAAGCGAGCTGTCGCAGCTTATCTTCACGCCCGCAAGGGTGACATAGTCGTCCAGTCCGCCAAAGGCGTGCGTGTCCGCACCTATGCCCACGCGGCAGCCTTCAACGGCCGCAATGGGGGGTATGTCTTTTGTAAAATCTTCGCGGTAAGTGAGCTTGGTGTTGTGTCTGTCGCCCTCAAATATGTGCGGCAGGCCTATATAATTTGCATACAGCGCGCTGTCGTCCGAGTAGGTCTGGCCGTCGCCGTCTGCAAGCTCGTACGCCTTTTTGATGTCTGCCGAGCGGAAGCCCTGCGGGGTCTGCACGCTGTACACCGTTTCGCGCTTGGGTACGTCGGTTATAACGCCGTAATATACTGTAGCCATCGTGTCGGTGACGGGTGTGGCGCACACGCCGCTGCCGTAAGTTTTGGTGCACTCTATGCAGTCCTGAATTATCTTGTGTGTAACAAACGGCCTTGCGCCGTCGTGTATCAGAACTATATCTCCCGTTACCTTTTCAAGCGCCTTGCGCACGCCGTCCGTGCGCGTCTTGCCGCCTATCGTAACCTCGTAACCGAAGGGCGCGCACAGCGCCTTTATCTCCTTATAGTCGTGGACGGAGGAGGTGACTATCACCTCGTCGATTTCGGGAATATCAAATTGTTTGAGGGTGTGATAGAGCGCCGGAGCGCCGTAGAGCGCGGCAAGCAGTTTGTTCCTGCCGAACCCTGCGCGTTCGCCTGTTCCCGCGGCGCAGATAATAGCACTTACTTTCATAAATATTTCCTTGAGGCGCGCAAAAAAATTCAGCCTACGATTTCATAAAGGTTCTGCGCCTCGTCCTTTTTAACTACTTCTTTAACTTCCTTTATCTTGAACTTAAGCGTTCCGCTCTGGTAGAGTATCTCAACAATGTCGCCGGCTTTTACCTCGTGCGAGGGTTTTGCCTCGCGTCCGTTTATCATAACTTTGCCCGCGGAGCACGCCTCCTGAGCAACCGTGCGCCTTTTGAGTATGCGCGAAACTTTCAGAAATTTGTCTATCCTCATTCCTTACCCGTGTATGCCGCAATGGCGGCCAGTGAGCTTGTCGGCCTGCATTTTCGCCTTAATTCTCCGCAATGCGCGCTTTTTTGTATGAATTTTATTATAAAGTCGGCAAAACGGCGCAAAAATACTTGACTTAAGTACTGCGCTTGAATATAATGATAGAATGTATTAAAATGCGGTATTTGCCACATTTGGCCATTTTTTTACCGCAAATCGGGCGGCAATCGGCGAGCTTGTCGGCTGCTAATTGCGCTCAACGTAACAATTATATACCATAAAGCGGCGTTTGTAAAGTGCGCGGCTCAAAAAGGTGCAAAATTTTTAAAATTTTTTTGCACTCTGCAAAGTAAATTTTTTGCCCGTCAGCCTCGCGCGCGACTATAGTATTATTTTATTTTTATGCACGCTGCGGTTTATTAATACTTTTTTAAGAGATTTGTCCCGAAGGGGATACGCCCCCGCCGGAAACCCGGTTTTTTCGCGGCACAAGCGCCGTGCGGAATATGGCGGCATGAGCGCCGCGGGAAAGCAGCCTTACCGCAGGTTTAGCACGGCGGTTTAAAAATTCCGCGCCCGCAAACGCGCCCAGCAGGGAGCGCAGTTCAAATTCCGCGCCCGCAATAGTGCGGTTCATATAATGTGTGCCGCAGGAGTGTACTCCCCCAAATCTTTAATTTTGTTTTGTAGATTTTTTCCGGTGAAAAGATATATACGGATAATCGCTTGCATATTCAGCCGTGCGCCAGCGCGGCGACCCTAAGAATAACGGCGTAAGCCAAAAGGAGTATTTATCTTTCAATGAATTTACCTGTTCACAAGTACGGCAAAACGGAAAGAAGAAAATTCGGCAAAATCAACGAAGTCATAGACATACCCGACCTCGTTGAAATTCAGAAGGCCAGCTACGCCTCTTTCATCAACGAAGGCATTTCCGAGGTGTTTGAGGACTTCTCGCCCATTACCGACTATTCCGACCATTACGAGCTCTACTTCCTCAACCACTGGTTCGACGAAAAGCCCAAGTATGACGAAAAGGAGTGCCGCAACCGCGATGCAACGTATGCGCTTCCCCTGCACGTCACCGTAAGGCTGGTCAACAAAGTAAAGGACGAGGTTATAGACCAGCCCGTGTTCATGGGCGAATTCCCGCTCATGACGGATAGCGGCTCATTCATCATCAACGGCGCAGAGCGCGTTATAGTTTCGCAGCTCGTGCGTTCGCCCGGCGTTTACAATGCCTCCACGCGCGACAAGACGGGCAAGGAGATGTTCGGCACAACCGTAATCCCCAACCGCGGCGCATGGCTGGAATTCGAGCAGGACGCCCAGGGCGTTCTGTGGGTACACGTAGACAGGAAGCGCAAGCTGTGCGCTACCGTCCTTCTGCGCGCCCTCGGCTTCGGTTCAGACAGAACCATTCTCGACCTCTTCGCCGACGACAAGATGATTGCCGACACCATAGAAAGGGATACCACCAAGTCTGAATCGGACGGCCTTATAGAGCTGTACCGCAGGCTGCGTCCCGGCGAAATTCCCACCGAGGCATCGGTGCGCCAGCACCTCAACAACCTCTTCTTCGACCCCAGAAGGTACGACGTGGTAAAGGTGGGCAGGTACAAGTTCAACAAAAAGCTCAACCTTGCTTACCGTCTTCCCGGCTGCAAGCTCGCAGACGACATCTTCAACCCTGAAACGGGCGAGCTTATGGCAAAGGCAGGCGAGGTCGTATCCGAAGAGCAGGCTTTCGCCATTCAGGACGCCGGCGTGAACGAGGTGTTCGTCCTCGTATCCGACCCCGAGCGCGGCGAAATAAGGCACAAGATAATTGCCAACAACACGATAAACTTCAAGGCCGTAAGCGATAAAAATCCCAAGATGTTCGGGCTGCTGCCCACCATATACTATCCCAACTTCCGCTTTATGAAGATGCTGGCCGAAGAGTGCCGCACCCAGACGGTGGAGGACGTTGCAGAAAAGTTCAAGGACGAAATCAACGCTATCTACTATTACAGGGAAGTGGAGGAGAGCGAGGACGAAAAGCCCGAGGAAAAGAAGAACAGGGAAAAGAGAAAGGATACCCGCGTAAAGTTCGTTGCCGCCTGCAAGGTATTCAATATGTTGCTCGGCTCGGACAAGACCGAACTGGACGACGACGAAAAGAAGGCCATAAAGCCCATCGTTGAAAAGCTCAACCACAAGCACATCACCGTGGACGACATAGTGGCCTCTATCTCCACGAACATCGACCTCCAGTACGGCATCGGCACGATAGACAACATCGACCACCTCGGCAACCGCCGCGTGCGTTCGGTGGGCGAGTTGCTTCAGAACCAGCTCCGCATAGGCATTGCAAGGCTTGAAAAGCTCATAAAGGAGCGTATGGCCACGCAGGACGCAATGGAAGTTACGCCCTCCGCGCTTGTAAACGTGCGCCCAGTATCCGCCGTAATCCGCGAATTCTTCGGTTCTTCACAGCTCTCGCAGTTCATGGACCAGACCAACCCCGCCGCAGAGCTCACCCATAAGCGTAAGCTCTCCGCCCTCGGCCCCGGCGGCCTCAACCGCGACAGAGCGACGTTCGAAGTGCGCGACGTTCACCACTCGCACTACGGCAGAATGTGCCCCATAGAGACGCCCGAAGGCCAGAACATAGGCCTTATCTCCTCGCTTGCCACATTCGCAAAGGTAAACGAGTACGGCTTTATAATGAGCCCTTACCGCAAGGTTGTCAAGGACGAAAACGGTATTCCCACCGTCACCGACCACGTTGACTACCTCACCGCGGACGAAGAGGATAAATATATAGTAGCCCAGGCAAACGAGCCCCTCGACGAGCACAACCACTTTGTGAACAGCCACGTAGGCTGCCGCCATCAGGACCTCATTACGCAGTATCCTCCCGAAAAGATGGACTACATGGACGTTTCGCCCAAGCAGCTCGTCTCGGTAGCTACGGCGCTTATACCTTTCCTTGAAAACGACGATACCAACCGTGCGCTCATGGGTTCAAACATGCAGCGCCAGGCCGTGCCCCTCATGAAGACGGAGTCGGCGATAGTTGCAACCGGTATCGAGGACGCCATCGCGCGCGATTCGGGCGTGCTTGTCACGGCAAAGAATGCGGGCGTTGCGGTAGGCGTTGCCTCTGACTGCATAAAGATAAAGACGGACAGCGGCTTTATCGACGAATACAAACTCAAGAAGTTCGAGCGCTCCAACCAGGGCACCTGCCTCAACCAGCGCCCCATAATCAACACGGGCGACAGGGTAGAGGCCGGCGAGATTATCGCCGACGGCCCCGCCACCAACAACGGCGAGCTTGCGCTCGGCAAGAACATACTCATAGGCTATATGGAGTGGGAGGGCTACAACTACGAGGACGCCATCCTCATCTCCGAAAAGATAGTCCAGGACGATGTGTTCACCTCCATTCATATCGAGGAGCACGAAACCGAGGCGCGCGATACCAAGCTCGGCGAAGAAGAGATTACGCGCGATATCCCCAACGTATCTGACGACGCCCTCAAAGACCTCGACGAAAACGGCATAATCCGTATCGGTGCAGAGGTGCAGACGGGCGACATCCTCGTCGGCAAAGTTACGCCCAAGGGCGAAACCGAGCTCACCCCCGAAGAGCGCCTTCTGCGCGCAATCTTCGGCGAAAAGGCAAGGGAAGTAAGGGATACCTCCCTCAAAGTGCCTCACGGCGAGGGCGGCATAGTAGTGGACGTAAAGGTGTTCACGCGTGAAAACAAGGACGAACTCGCCCCCGGCGTAAACAAGCTCGTCCGCGTATATATAGCCCAGAAGCGTAAGGTTCAGGTGGGCGACAAGATGGCCGGCCGCCACGGCAACAAGGGCGTTATTTCCCGCGTGCTTCCCCAGGCGGATATGCCCTTCCTTGCAGACGGCACTCCTCTTCAGATAGTGCTCAACCCCCTGGGCGTGCCTTCCCGAATGAACATCGGTCAGGTGCTCGAAGTGCATCTCGGCCTTGTCTGCAAACAGCTCGGCTGGAAGATAGCCACCCCCGTATTCGACGGCGCAACCGAGCAGGATATAAAACAGCTGTTCGAAGAAAACAACATCCTCAACCCCGAGGGTGAAGTCGACGGCAAGATACAGGTTTACGACGGCCGTACCGGCGAACCCTTCGAAAACAGGGTAACCGTCGGCGTGCAGTATATGATAAAGCTTATACACCTCGTAGACGATAAGATACACGCCCGTTCGATAGGTCCTTACAGCCTTGTAACGCAGCAGCCCCTCGGCGGTAAAGCGCAGTTCGGCGGCCAGCGTTTCGGCGAAATGGAAGTCTGGGCGCTCGAAGCCTACGGCGCGGCGCACATCCTTCAGGAAATCCTCACCGTCAAGTCGGACGATATTGTCGGCCGTGTAAAAACTTACGAATCAATCGTAAAGGGCAACAACATCTCCGAACCGGGTATTCCCGAAGCCTTCAAAGTGCTTTTAAAAGAGCTCCAGTCGCTCGCACTCGACGTCAAGGTGCTCACCGAAAACAACGACGAACTCATTATCCGCGAGCTTGACGAGGACGACGAGGCCATTCCTACCGCCGCCGCACGCGACGCGGAGGAGCGCGACAAGCAGTCCCCCGTCGAGGAGTACGACATCTCCGGCGAGGACGAGGACGAAGACGAAGATTTCGAACTCGGCTCCATCTTCGAAACGGACGACGAGGACGATTTTGCCGGCAAAGAGCTGTTCTCCGGCGACGAGGACGACGACTTTGACGACGACGAACTCGGCGAAAAGTTCTCGCTCTTCGACGACAGCGATGACGAAGAGGACGGCAAGAAAGAGGACGGCAAAGACAAGAAAGAAGAAGGCAAGGACGAGGAGTAACTGGGAGGTAGCAGGTACAATATGTTCGAATTAAACGATTTTTGCTCCATTAAAATAGGCGTTGCTTCCCCCGAAAAAATAAGGGAACTTTCCAAGGGCGAAGTAACCAAGCCCGAAACTATAAATTACAGAACTCAGAAACCCGAACGCGACGGCCTTTTCTGCGAAAGAATATTCGGCCCGATGAAGGACTGGGAGTGCCATTGCGGCAAGTATAAGCGCATACGCTATAAGGGCGTCATCTGCGAAAAGTGCGGCGTAGAAGTTACCCGCTCCAAGGTAAGAAGGGAGCGTATGGGTCACATAGAGCTTGCCGCTCCCGTATCGCACATCTGGTACTTCCGCGGCGTGCCTTCGCGCATCGGCCTCGTGCTGGATATGAGCCCCAAGGCGCTCGAGCAGGTAATCTACTTCGCAGCCTACGTCGTGCTCGACCCCGGCACAGTGCCCGAAGTTGAGTATAAGCAGATAATAAACGATAAAGAGCTCATGGATCTCGAAGAGAAGTATGGCGACAGCTCGGTAACCGGCCTCAAGGTCGGAATGGGCGCCGAGGCCATACGCGAGCTCCTGCAGGCGGTCGACCTCGAAAAAGAGTGCGCCGAGTGCAAACAGATAATAGACAACAACCAGGCGGGACAGAAGAGGGTAAAGGCGGTAAAGCGCATAGAGATACTCGAAGCCTTCCGCAAGAACAATCAGCGTCCCGAATGGATGGTGCTCACCGTTCTTCCCGTTCTTCCCCCCGAACTCAGACCCATGGTTCAGCTAGACGGCGGCAGGTTCGCATCATCCGACCTCAACGATTTGTACCGCAGGGTTATAAACCGCAACAACAGGCTCAAGAGGATGATGGAGCTGGGCGCGCCCGACATGATTGTCAAGAATGAAAAGCGTATGCTCCAGGAGGCGGTTGACGCCCTCATAGATAACGGCAGGCGCGGCAAGCCCCTTGCAGGTCCCTCCAACAGAGAGCTCAAGTCCCTCTCGGGAATGCTCCGCGGCAAGCAGGGTCGTTTCCGCCAGAACCTCCTCGGCAAGCGTGTAGACTACTCCGGCCGTTCGGTTATCGTCGTCGGCCCCGAGCTCAAGCTCTACCAGTGCGGTCTTCCCAAGGAGATGGCCATAGAGCTCTTCAAGCCCTTCGTAATGAAGAGGCTGGTTGAAAGCGGTCAGTGCCACAACATCAAGAGCGCAAAGCGCACCGTGGAAAAGGCTAAGCCCTTCGTATGGGACGTCCTCGAGGACGTAATCAAGGAGCATCCCGTGCTCCTCAACCGTGCGCCCACGCTGCACAGACTTTCCATTCAGGCGTTCGAGCCCGTGCTCATCGAAGGCCGCGCCATCAAGATACACCCGCTCGTATGTACGGCATTCAACGCCGACTTCGACGGCGACCAGATGGCCGTTCACGTACCTCTTTCTATAGAGGCTCAGGCCGAGGCAAGGTTCCTCATGCTCTCGTCCAACAATATCCTCAAGCTTTCAGACGGCAAGCCCGTTATGCAGCCTTCGCAGGATATGGTTATGGGCGCGTACTACCTCACCATCATAAGGCGTGAAGAGGGCAAGTACTACCGCTGGACGGGCGACAGGTATGTAGAGTGCGCAGCGGGCGACGAGGGCGCAGAAGAGTATGTGCCCGGCGCCTACATCTCGGAAGACGAGGCGCTCATGGCATACCAGACCAAGTATATACACATGCAGGACGAAATTTACGTCCGCAGGGTGGTTACCATAGACAATCCCGCCTCGCTCTATAACGGACAGACGGTCAGCGGCAGGGTAAAGACGACCGTAGGCCGCATAATATTCAACAACGAAATGCCCCAGGACCTCGGCTTTGTAAAGCGCGAGAAGCCCGAAGATTACCTCAAGTACGAGATTTCTTACGACTTCCTCGGCTCCAATGTAGCCGTAGGCAAAAAGCAGCTCGGCAAGATAGTAGAACGCTGCTTCAAGACGGGCGGCGCTCCCAGGGCGGCTGACGTGCTCGATAAAATCAAGACGCTCGGCTACAAGTACTCCACCGTGGGCGCAGTCACCACCTCGGTATTCGATATGCACATCCCCGACGAAAAGAAGAGGATAGTGGAAGAGACCGAGCAGAAGGTGTTCCAGATAGAGCGCAAGTACCAGCGCGGTCTGTTGCGCGAAGAGGAGCGTTACAACGCCGTAATCAAGGCGTGGGACGACGCCACCGACGAAGTTACCGACGCGCTCAAGAAGTCGCTCGATAAATTCAACCCGATATGGATGATGGCTAACTCCGGTGCCCGTGGCTCTATCGACCAGATGAAACAGCTCTCCGGCATGCGCGGACTGATGGTTAACCCACAGGGTAAAAAGATAGAAGTACCCGTTAAGTCGTGCTTCAGGCAGGGCCTTTCCGTTCTGGAGTACTTCATTTCCTCGCACGGCGGCCGTAAAGGTCTTGCCGATACGGCGCTCAAGACGGCCGACTCCGGCTACCTTACCCGTCGTCTCGTCGATGTATCCCAGGACGTAATCGTGCGCGAAGAGGACTGCATGGCAGGCTCCAAAAAGCCCCGCGGCATGATAGTAAAGGCCATCATAGGCCCCAACGGCGAAGTTATCGAAGGCCTTGAAGACAGAATTCAGGGCAGGTTCGTGGCTGAGGACGTGCGCGACAAGGACGGCAACATTATAGTCGGACAGAACGAATTTGTCACCGACGAGCTTGCAAAGAAGATTGTGGACGCCGGCATAGAGCAGGTATCCATCCGCTCAATATTCAGCTGCAATTCACGTTACGGCGTGTGCGCAAAGTGCTACGGCAAGAACATGGCCACCAACACCCCCGTGCAGGTGGGCGAGGCTGTCGGCGTAATCGCTGCACAGTCCATAGGCGAGCCCGGTACGCAGCTCACCATGCGTACCTTCCATACCGGCGGTATAGCCGCCACGGGCGATATTACCCAGGGTCTTCCCCGCGTAGAGGAACTTTTCGAAGCGCGTAAACCCAAGGGCTGCTCCACCTTGTGCGAAGTTTCGGGCGTGGTATCCATCGACGACAGCGACAATCTTAAGCACGTATTCGTGCGCGACCCCGTCACCAACGAGGTAAAGAAGGAATATACTCTTCCTTTCAATGCCGAGCTCAAAGTCAAGAGCGGCGAAAGGGTAGAGCCTGGCACCGTGCTCAATGCAGGTTCCGTATATCCCCAGGATATACTCCGTATTTCGGGCGTAAAGGGCGTTCAGGACTACATTCTCGAGCAGGTTCAGTCCGTTTACCGTTCTCAGGGCGTTGATATAAACGATAAGCACGTAGAAATAATCGTGCGCCAGATGCTCAGAAAGGTAAGGATAGAGAGCGCAGGCTCGACTGACCTCCTTCCCGGCGAAACCGTGGATATGTTTGCGGTTGAAGAGGCCAACCAGAAGGCAATCGAAAACGGCGGTACTCCCGCCCTTCAGAAGCGCGTACTGCTCGGTATCACCAAGGCAGCGCTTTCAACCGATTCCTTCCTCTCCGCTGCATCCTTCCAGGAGACGGCGCGCGTACTCACCGACGCTGCTATAAAGAACAAGGTAGACCCTCTCATGGGCCTCAAGGAAAACGTAATCATAGGCAAGCTCATCCCTGCCGGCACGGGCGTAAAGGAGTACAAGAATATGTCCCCCATAATCAACCCCGGCTACAACAGCGTGGTGACCAATCCCGCCGAAGATATAGTAAATAAGCAGTAAAAGGCTGCCTCAACCCGCGTAAATGCGGGCACGTGCAGATGAAAACTCAATAAGCTTTAAAAAGAGCGAGCAGGGCATTTTGCCCTGCTCGCTCTTTAATTGGCGCTTTAGCTTGAATAAACCCTCAGTTCTGGCTGGGTCGATAAAAAACACTTCAGTAAATAAAAACCTCCGTGTTAAAATAAGTGAAGGTTTGGCGACCGCGTCACTTAAAATAACTGGAGGTTTTTAACATTAAAGATAAAATAAAGTATAGAGCATACCGCTTGCAAATGCGGGTCTATATAATCTTTGCGCCTGTTTATCAGTATCGCCCGTGCTTGCGGCGGTACTTTACAAAGGCAAATGCAGCGATAAATCCGACTACAAAGAGGACCGCGCCTATCAGCAGGTCGGGGCCGAACCGCTCGCCCGCCGCCCAGCTGCGGTAGACTTCGTACATTTCGGGATTAAAAAACATTGTAATCACCGAACCGACGGCAAGACCCGTCACAAGGTGCATAGCCTCGGTGCGCAGCTTTTTCAAAAGCAGCTCCAGAAGCTTGGCAAAACAGAGTATTCCTGCCACAAATCCTGCAATCAGGCAGGCATATACGGCAAAAATTTCTGGGTTTTGCTGCCAGTAAGCAATGCTTACCGACTGCACGAGCGGCACGTAGTGTCCCGTGGTCATAAGCAGCGCGGTTGCGCTTAACCCCGGTATAAGCTGTGTCGCTGCCACGGCAAAGCCGAGCAGCAGATATATAATGTATTCATACGCCGCAGGCTGTTCAAGGCTGACTTTGCCGCCAGCAAAGACGGCCGCCAGCGAAAGCGCTATGGGAATTGCTGCGCCGAGTATGACAAGCGCTATGCACAGCGGAGTGTGTTTTTTGTGTTTGATTTCGTCGGTAACAGAGGGCAGTGCGCCAAGCATAAGCCCCGCAAAAAGGGCGACTACTGCAAACATCATAACTTCAAGCAGCAGTTTAACGCCAAAAAAGCCCACAATAAGCCCGACCGCCGCGCCTATTGCAATCGGCAACAGAAAAAGAATGCACCGCTTGAAGTCGCTGAATATATGCCCTATGGCATACAAAAGCTTTTCGTACAGGCCAAGTATAATGGCGGCTACAGAACCGCTCACCCCCGGCACAATCACTGCAAGGCCGATGAACGCGCCCAGCGCGCCGCCTTTTGCGACCTGGCGCATACCGTCATATTTCAGATTTATGGATGTATCGGTGTCGTGCCGTGTGTCGTTTATAGGTTCGGCCACGGCAACCTGAGCGGCAGCGCATTCACTGTCTGCATTTTCCGCCTCGGCTTTTTTGCTGGCGTTTTCGTTGTTTGCGCTTTCCGCCTCGGACGGATTGGTTGCAGCGCATTCGCTGTCAGTCTTTAACGCTTCGGTTTTGTGTTTGGCGCAATCGCCTGGCTGCTCGTCAGAGATATTGTCTGCCGTATTTGTGTTTTTATTTGTTTTGCTCTCTGCACTCATTAAATCACCAAAAATTCCGCTCGTTCTCGCTAAAATGCGCTTATGCAAAAGTGCGCATATCAGCGTATGTATCGTCAACCGACAACAAAATTTTATCATAAGGGGACTATAAAGTCAATAAACCCTCTGCTAATAATTTTACGCACGCGAGGGGTGGCTTATTCTGAAAAGGCGGCAACAATTTTATTTGCGTCTGTCAGCATGAAAGGCGCCCGCGTTGTGTGCTTGGGCTGATTAGAGTGAATTGTCGATTTATAAGCCGTATGCAAAAGTTTAAGCGGAAAAGGCGAGGAAAGGGCTCTTGTAAATTTTAGTTGACAATTTATGTAAAAACCTATAAAATAATTAAAAACCTGAGTGCGGAAAGGTACGCCCTGAAAATGATAGGGGCGTTTAAAAGGGAAGTCAGGGCCAGTTGCCTCGCAGCCCCCGCTGCCGTTCCGGTGGTGCCGCCCTTCACTGCTTTTGCGGGAAGGAGGGAGGCGTTATATGCCGCCGAGGCTGTTTCAGATAATTTTTGTCTGCAACAGTTTGCAGGTAAAGTAGTCTCTGCTTTGCCGCTTCAAGCCGGAAGACCTGCCGCCGCACAAATCTGTTTTGCTTTCCGAGGGGATGCGGAAGGGCGGAACTTTGTACCCGCAGGCGCTCTGTATATTTTTGGTGCGCCGTTCGGGCTGTTTTTGTTGCGCTTTTCCATTTGGGAAGGCGCTATTTTTTGATTTTGTGCAGCAATTATTACACGGCACAATTTTTGAAT
>ERZ1090866.492-NODE-494-length-14299-cov-9.261233_pt1 | contig 14299 bp, 19 predicted proteins | sample MGYA00478477_ERZ1090866 | MGnify/ENA primary metagenome ERZ1090866 (study PRJEB33644, sample SAMEA5815737) | chicken gut metagenome | biome: Chicken; feature: Gastrointestinal Tract; material: Caecum | place: Ireland | collected 2019-01-01 | study: A study of the... | reverse complement strand
GGATGTTCACGGTGGGTTTTTCTGTGGCGTAGAACGTCATGGTTCCCGCACCCTGTGTGGGGTCTTTCTGAGAGACCAGCGCCCAGGCGTTTAGAATCTCAGCGTTTGCGTCCAGGTCGCCGCTGGTCTGTGCATCCACGCTGACCACCGCGCTATCTGACTTAACGATGCTGCACGCCACCTGCTGGGTGTAGGGTGCCGAATCTCCCGTCCAGCCGGAAGAGGTAAGGGTGATGGTGGTGGAGGTGGAGGGAGCTCCTTTACTGTCCCATACAGTCTCTTTAGCTATTACTGCACTAACCGCATTATCAATCTGCTGGCCGCTGTGTGTGCCATTGTAGCCCTCAGTCGTAGGCATTTTAATCCCCCCTCATACAAAGATAAGGTTTCCCATCTTCACAGACATACATAGAACTTCCAACCGGAATGTAATAGTAATTATCATTCCAGCTCCCATCCTCACCTTTGGCAAACAAGGAAATTCTATAGTTGCCGTCGCCTTGCACTAGGTAATCATCATATACTTCAAACGTTCTCTGTGTATTTGCCGGGGTAGTGGAGAAGGATGCCACAAGAGCACCCCTCCCCACGCCGTACTCCTCACCGACCTTTGTAGCCCTGCACTCAAATTCGGTGTAGGCTAAGTCGGCCTGGAAAGTAACCGTCAGATGGTCAAACCCCGGCTGATTACCTATCTTTGTCTTGTCAACAGAGAACGTAAGCCCCGGCGCGGGCATTAGGCCACGCTCCAGATACCGGCGGCGGTCTTGACGAACACCTTGACGATCTTTACGCCGTCACCGGAAGAGGCGGCCTCCAGATCAGTTCCGGTAATGGTGACCTGGATGTTTTCGGACGCGGGATAATTCCCATCGGAACCGGAAGTGTTGACGGAGCCGCCATCGGTCGGGATAACAGTACCAGCTTCCTGGGTGGAGTTGTTCTGAGGCACAACACAAACTTTGTATTCCTCAAACTTCACGTCAGAGGTGAAGTTGATAATAGCCGTATTGAAGCCGGAAACCTTAGAGATCTTCGATTTGTCGGGCCCGGTAATGGTGACCACAGGAACAGCGGTGTTGAGGGTAATGTCGTCGGAGACCTCGGCGGTTTCGTTGCCGACATCGTCACGGACTTTGATATGTACGGTCTTGAGCCCGTCGCCTGCGGTGAGGTTGACCGACTTCGTAGTGGCGTAGGTCTCCCAGCTCGCAGAGCCTTCGTCAGCCACCCCGTCAATGCCCCAAATCTTCATCTGGTAGCCGGTGGTCTGCTCATCAGAAACAGAAATCTTCAGCGTTACCGCTGTACTGGTTGCATACAGAGCGCCATCGTTAATCTGTAGAGTTAGGCCAGACGGGGCGGTGGTGTCGAGGGTTAAGTTAAAATAACTAGCCATTGTCATTCTCCTTTGTACTTAGTTCCAGGTAGAAATATCCGCCTGGTCTGGTGTATATGGTTTCTCCGCCTACTGCAACGCTTTTGATGCCCATCTCTCCAGCAAAAAGGGAGGAGATCTGTTCCGTTCCAACATTTATCATACCGTCAACCCCTTAACAGGTAGAGAGTATTCGGGTTCTTGGTTTCAAGGGCCTCGTAGTCCGACAAATCCATTACCCGAATCATAGCAATTTCTGGGGATGACACGTTGCCGGACCCGGAGCCGCCAAGCATCCAAGTCGGTGCCCCATCTAGCACCCCGAGGTATTTGCCCTCGTCATCAGGGTCGATTCCCGGAACGCCCTCACCAGGCGGTCCGGGTTCCCCGTCAAACTTCCCAGCGTCTGCATCATCCCGAACACTCTGTGCAATCTTTTGCGCCTTGTTTGCTACATCAAGAATCTGGCTGTATACATCGGGTGTCGGAGGCTGTGTGTTTGTGCCCGGACTGCATCCTTCTTTAATGGTTCCAAGTTGCGCCCAAATTGTAGGCAAGACAATAGAACCATCTCTTGTGCCATATACTCCGGCCTCCAAGGAACGCCTCGGATTTTCAAGAACTTCCCAAGGAATTTGGCACTGATTGCTTCCATCAAGGACAACAGATATTTTGTCATCGCCTGATTGGAATACAGCCGTCTTATCTAGGCCATCCCAATCATCGTTAAACTCAAACTGCACCAGATAAACATTGACAGACCCGCTTGTCACGGTTTCCCGCTGGCACACGCTGAGGTGTACTTTGCTTGCAGATAAAATAAACACTGTATCACCTCTCTACCTCATAGACGTTGACGCCTCCGCTGGCAAGGGTCTCCCGCTGCAGTACGGTCAGGTACGATTTGTCCGCACAGAGCACAATCATACCGGCTCCCCCTGTTCTGCGCTCTCCCACTCCTGGGGGTATTCCTCGGGGGAGAAATTGGTGTCGCTCAGGCACCTGTAGGTCTTGCCGTCGGTGTAGACCATGTATTCCCCGGCCCGGTACATGTCGTGGGCGCCCTGCACCGGCACAAAGGGCCGGGCGGTCTCCGGCGTGGTGCCGTGGAGGGGCCGCCAGAAGGTGAACCAGGCGGCGTTCTCCGGGTTGATGTCGGGATAGGTGGCCGTGTCGTGGCCCTGGAAGCACTCCCAGGTCTGCCCCTTGGCGTTGCGGATGTCGCCCACGGTGTAGGCGCCCTCCGCCCAGTCCTCATAGAGCCCCGAGGCCCGCAGCCGCTTGTCGTCGGTGTCGATGGCCGCCCCGGTCAGGTTCTGCCGGGCCACATAGATGGCCGATGCCAGCGCGTCGTATACGTTCACAGTGACAACCCCCCTCTGAATCGCTTCCTCGATGTCGCTCAGCCGCTCCTCCACGGTGGGTGGCTGCTCCGGCTCCGGGGGCCGCTCGGTGGGCGTGATGCCGGTGAGCACCCCGTCCTCAATGACCAGCTCGCACCAGCCCATGCAGGCCCACACATCGGCCTCCAGGCGCGGGGGGACGGCGATGTATCCCTCCTCCCAGCACTCCGTCCGGTGGCTCTGGCTCTGGATGTCGTGGCGGCCCTGCCCGTCCGCCTCCCGTTTAATGATCGTGAGCATTTTGATTCCCCCCTCAATAGATGGCGATGTACTGGTAAGCGACCCCGCTTGCGTTGACTACTGGCAGGATTACCTTGCTGGTCACACCGGTCCACTCTGTGGTGTAGCTCACCACGAACCCGCCGACCGTAAGCGACAGGTTAGGCGTTGCCCCGCCGCGCGCGAGGAACACCAGCCCGTCGGTGTTGTCCCAGTCATCCCTGCCAAGCAGCAGGATCTTAGGGGACACACCCAGGTTGATCATCCGGTTGAGCGACCCGTCCCCCGTGTAGCTGCCCTGCAAAACCCTGCAGAACATGTCCTCCGGGGTCACCGCCAGCACGCCGTCCGCAATCCCGCGCCCCTGCACGCCGGGGGAATCCACCGTCTGCCCGTCGCTGACCCAGGCAGCATAGGCAATGCCGGAAAAGATCACGTCCACGCTCTGCCCGGAATACGCCGCCGCCAGGGCAATGCCCTGGGAGGGGGTTCCGCTGGCGGAGGCGTAGCTGCCGGAGATGTCCACCACGTCCCCGGCGGAGATGGACCCGGACGCCGTGTACGTGCGGATATCCGCCTGGAGGAGCCGGGCCGTCTGCGCGTTCCAGGGGGTCCCCTCCTCTGAGGGGTTGTCCGCCATGGTCATGATGCCGGTCATGCTCTGGCTTCCGGTCTGAAAGTTCACCCGTCCGGCCGCGCCAAGGCCCGGAACCCGGTTTTTCACGTCAATCATTGCTGTCCTCCATTCCTGATTAGGCAAACGCGTCCTCATATACAATCCGCCGTCTGACGCTGTACCGGCTTCCGCCAATCTGTAAGTACATGATATCCCTCCTCAAAAGCAAAATGCATAGACCGCGCCGGTGTAGGACGTGGGACTCCGTGCGGTAAGCGTCCCGTCATCATCCACGGTCTGGAATTGGGATCCGGCGTAATCCCGCAGCCACCAGGGCGCGGTAATGGATGGATCATACCAGTATCCCTTGATTTTGGAGTTCCCGGCCTGGTAAAACGCATACTGTTCGCCGCTGTCTCCGCCACCGCCAAATACCTCCGGTGACGACAGGAGAAACAGATCATCCTGAGTCCATACGCCGTTTGACTGCTTGCTGACCATGCGGATGGCATTTCGGACATCCGCCGGCAGCTGGTTCTTCAGCTGGGGCAGCTCGGTTGACCGCATGGTACTGGAGCCCCAGCCGCCCGATACCGTGGCACTCGAATTCATCTGCAGCGACACCGGAATCTGGCGGAGCTGAAACGTCAGGGGAGCGGTGCCCCCGTCCGCATACTGGTCGTGCTGCTTCCCGATCACGTCGATGGTGTATGAGGTGCCGCAGATCGTCATGGCCTTGCTGCAGGAGCCGTCCGCCAGCCACGTATCCGGCACCGCGTTGTTCTGGCAGGCCTCGATGATAGCGGCCCATTCGTTATTCTCGAATATTGGGTCATACACATCCGGAGCGGGCCCGGAGTCGTACGGCCTGGACAGAAAATAGAGGGCCGTCCCGGCCGCGGCCCAGCCCATCCCGGCCCGCAGGAAGCTCTGGCCGATGTCTGCGAGATAGCTGTCCAGCTGCTGCAGGATCTCCTCTATGCGGTTGGCTGTGAGGTAGGTCAGCAGCTCCATGCTCTCCGGCGTGGGCGGCTCCTCCGGCACGCTGGCCAGCGCCGACCGGAGCGCCGCCAGGTTGTCCAGGTACTGGTCCATCTGCGCCTGTGTCGGGATGTCATACTCCGACCATGTGGGCATTGGGACGTACCCGGTGTGGTACCCATACGCCCGGAACATTTCGTCTAAGGCCTCCATGGCGGCGGTGACCCGGTTGAGATCCGATGCGTTATAGGTGCCCTTGGCGTTGCGCTCGTCCACGTCGCTCTGGAGCCGGTCGGTCACCAGGGTAGCAAAGTCAAAGCTCATGCGGTCTCCTCCTTGTCCCAGTACACCACCACGCAGCCCGAGGCGCCGGCCACGCCCGGCTGGCCGGGCTCAGGGTCTACCTCGTCGAGGATCTTGAACCGCCCGCCCGCCGGGTTGCCCTCATCATCGTACTGGGGGACATAGGTCCGTCTCAGGTATCCGGGCTCTCCGCCCTTTCCTCCCGCGCCGCCGTCCCCGCTGCCCGGCTGGGGCGCGGCCACGCCGGAGCGGGCGTAGCTGTCCCCGCTGGCCACATCGGAAAAACCCTGGGGGTACCGCTGGCCGTTGGCACTGGAGTATACGCCGAAGATGGTGTTCATGCCCGAGAAGTACACCCGGAACTGCTGCTGGGGGTTGATGTCGATGGTGCCCGTCCACACCAGGCCGCCCTGGCCGTCGTCCCCATCTTCTCCCCGGGATCCTTCGCTTGTCCCAACGCTTCCGTCAGTATATACAGTCTCCGTGTAAACGCTTCCGTCTTCGCCGTCCTCGCCGTCCACGCCCTTGCCCACCAGGATGAGCCGCAGGTGGGTGGCGCCTTCTGGTGCCGTCCATGTACAAGCTACTGTAATAATCTCTCGGTTTTCGTACATGAACGATCCGTCTGCTTGCAGTAGCACGCTGGAACAGTTTATAAGTACACCATCGGAGAATGACAAATCCTGCTGAATTCTTCGTGCTGTAGTGGCGGAACTCTCGTTAAGCCATACCACATCAACGTCTCCAATTTCGGAGGCAGGGTCGCCGCGTCCTACAATTTCCAGTTTGTTTCCGCCGTATGTGGACAGGATGGAGCGTGCGGCGGTCAACGCTTGCGCTGTGGTCTTGATAAACGGATTTTTAACAGATTTTGTCTCACTGGAGGCTGTGGAGTTACCAGATACGATATACTGAGTATTGTTTCCGTCGTTCAGGGTAAAGATGATTGCCGCGATATCGTTATTGGCTTTCATGGTTGGATAGTTTACAAGGTTGCTAAGGGTAATTTTGCTTCCCTGGTTCCACATAGGTTCCGCTGCCAAATAGCCGGTCTCAGCGTCTGCGCGGGGCCATGTACCAGTTGCCATACAAACATATCTCAGTATATCTCCGCACGTCATGCCAACCACATCTTCAGCCGAACGAACACTCACAGTGGCGTTTGAGTAGTCAGGGTCTACTGTATACATGTTTTCAAAATTTTCGCCTAGCTGGGCCACCAAGGCGGCGATCCATCCGGATAAAGTAGTAGGCAAACTGGAGGGTGGCATGAATTCACGGTCAGCCAATAGTCCCACAATATCAACCAGATCCCACTGCATGGTAACGCCGTTGTCTCCAGTTTTCCAACCACCGGAATATTGATAGAACACTCCAACAGATTTATACTCCACAGATCCGTCTTCTAACTGTACGCCTAGAGAAACCGGGATACCTTGCCGCTCCTCGATGGACTGGAATACTCCGTTTTTTGAACGCGGCTCAAACCTGCGGTCTAAGTTGTCCATTTTGATAGTGCATGTGCCGTAAGGCAAGGTCATGCAGGACACGTCTCCTTGATGCTTTAAGGAGAACTCTGCAATCATCCGGCCCGTCCATTGCTCGAGCAGGCCAGGTATAATCTCCGGAACCCGAATCCGCCTCCTAGGGATTGACCACTTGGTCACTGTTATTCGAATTGCGTCCGGATTGTACACCGTAAACCCATCAAGGTCGATCTGTGAGGCCGTATTGCCGGTGAACTCCCGGGTGAAGTAGGCCGTGCCGCCCTGCCTGACCTCCACGGTGAAGTCCACCGGGTACCCGTCGTACTCCGCCGTGGGGAAGTAGACGGAGCAGGCCTGCAAAATGCTGACGTTGGCAAACTGCTCCTCCACCCACACCGCCGTGGAGAACGTCCCGTCCCCGCCGGACAGGACGTTCCCCAGGAAGCCGATATGGTCGCTTCCCTGGAGGGGAAACAGTTTAAAAGACCCATCTAATACCCACCGGTTCGGCTCCAGAGTGGCGTAAGGCACAATATCAATGTTTTTGTCGTGGAGCTGTACCGTATCGCACACACTTTCCACGCCGGAGCTGTCAACCGTGCCCCATTGCAGGTCAGGGTCGATGATATCAATCGCGGTACGTAAAAATACGCGGCGGGTGTTGCCGACCACTGCGGCCTGGTACGCTTCGGAGGAACTAATCACTCGGCTCCACCTCCCGCAATTCCACGGAAAAATCTCCCCACATTGGAACCGGAATGAGAGACTCCATGGTCTCTCCTTCGTCATCTTCCACCTCACCCATAACCTGTCTGCTCCACATAAATTTAGGGTATGTGAAAGATGTGACAAGGAACTCACTCATAATCATGGTGTTTGAGTCCGGTGGAAGAAACGCGCATGTGATGGACTGCCGCTTTCCCTTCTCACACGCCGAAATTACTTTTGTCTTGTCAGTATCGTTGAAGTACCCATATTGATATGTAATGACCCACACATTACCCCGTAGCTCTCGGACCATTCTCCCGGTAATCATTTCAACTTCCACGGACAAGGGTTTCCGCTCTGCCGTGTAACCGCCGTTCCGGCTCTCAGGCAGCGTGACCGGTGTACCTGTAGTGTCCATTATCAGTTGTGTCACAGTGTCACCGCCTTATGTCGGGTTCAGAATTGGCGTGCCGTTGGCTTTTGCATAATTTGACAGGGGGCCAAGCAGATAGGACGCAAATTTTGTCCCATCCGGCATCATGAGGTTTACGATAATTGTGCCGCCGCTCGTGTCTTGGAACGCGGAGGAAATGCCGTTTACCATGCCAGCAGAGGCCACGCCGAGGCCGGAGGAGGCAAAGTCCACGTTGGCTGTCCCAAAGTTCATGTCGCCCTCGATGTCACGCCGGATGCGGTCATACTCGCTGTCCCAGCCCGCTCCAAGGCCGAGGGCCATGTTACGACCCATATCCGCAAAAACAGTGGAAGGAGAGTGGATCCCAAGGAAATCTTTTACTCCATCGATAATTCCGCCAAAAAAGCCGGTCACTTTTTCTGTAATCCAAGATCCCATGCTGGTAATACCTTGCCAAATACCAGCAACAATCTGTTTCCCGGCGTCAATCACAGCACCAAGTAGGTCGATAATGCCCTGCACAATGGCGGCCATAATCTGTCCAACTGCGTTCCCGATTTCAGGCAAATTGTCAATAATGCCGATCACAAGATTGCCCAAAATATCCATTCCGGCTTGAACGATCTTAGGAAGGTTTTCAACGACAAAAGACACAAAGGACGTGATAATGGCCGGGAGCTGGGCCAGCATTCCGGGAATCTCGTTCAAAATGCCGGTGACAAAGGAATTTAGTGTCTCCACGCCCTTCGCCAGAATTTCCGGCAAGTGCTCACTGATGAAATTGAGGAAGTTATCAACAATTTCCGGGAGCTTTGCGACAAACTCCGGAATCCCATTCCCAACTCCGTTTGTAAGCATGGTCATAAGCGCCACACCAGCCGCCAGAAGGGCCGGGCCGCTTGCTGTCAGAGACTCCACCACGGCGGAGATGATGCCGGGAACCGCCGCCACAAGCTGAGGGACCGCGCTCACCAGCCCCGTCACTAAACCCACAAGCAACTGTGCGCCAGCGCTCACCAGCGATGGCAAGACAGCCGTGATAAGCCTGGGGACCTCCGTTGCCAGGATAGGGGCAAGCTGTTCAATGGCCGCGCCCATACCGGACAGGATTTGTGTCACTCTCGGAATGATATTACCTGCCGCAGTCTCTGCGCTGGTGACAAATTGGCTAATCAGCGTGTCCAGGTCTGCGTTTTCATCCGCAATGCCTGTAAGGAGGTTTGACCAAGCCGCCTTCATCATCCCGACGGATCCCTCAATTGTCGTTGCAGCCTCTTCCGCTGTAGTGCCTGTAATACCAAGGTTTTCCTGTACTGCGTGGATGGCGGTAATTACGTCGGAAAATTTAGCTGGGTCAAGGGCTTGTCCTGTGAGTTTTTCAGCGTCGGCGACCAGCCGCTCCAGCTCGGATTTTGTTCCGCCATAGCCCAGCTTCAGGTTGTCCAGCATGGCGTAGTTTCCTCGCATCAAAGACTGGTACGTCAGCTGGATGGATTCAATGTTCGTGCCCATTTTGTTGGCGTTATCGGACATGTCCATGATGGCTTGGTTTGCGTATTCTGCTGCTGCCTCTGTGTCTCCACCTAAAGACTGAATCAGAGAAGCGGAAAAGGCTGTGGCCTGCTCCATGTATGTGTTGGCGGATACACCAGCGGTTTTATATGCGTTTGCCGCATAATCTTGGATGATGTCAGATGACTCTTTAAAAAGTGTCTCAACACCGCCTACAAGCTGTTCGTACTCGGCATACTGGTCAATGGACGATTTGGTCAGGGCGGCTACTCCGGCGGCTGCGGCGGCCAGAGCCGCTGTACCTACCTTTGCCGCCGTCGCAAGGCCGTTTTTGATGGTGCCCGCAAAAGTGGATGTTTTTTTGCTTGCATCATCCAGTCCATTTTCGTATTCACTGGTGTCCAACGAGATTTTTGCGTAAAGGTCAAGTAGATCCATCTTTGCTCACCACCTTCAATCCGGCTTTTTTGATAACATCCGAAACGATTTCTTCCCCTGTGCGGGTGTCTTTTTTCTTAGGGGACACAATGTCGACCCACCGTTCCCGGATATAACTGCCTCCGGCGTATTTCGCGGTGTTTTCGCCCATAATGCGCAGCGAATCGGTCACATACACCCGATAGGACTCTTTCTTCTGGTCGTACTCATACCGGGAAATCGCATATCGGATGAATGCCTTTACTCGCTGCGGGCCTCTGTATTCTCCAGCGCAGAGCCAGAGGAGGTTCCGCTCTGCGCTGAGATAAAAAGCGCTCCAAACGCTTCATCGGTCAGCAAGTCCACAGTATCCTTGATAAGCTTTACTAGGTTTAGAGCACCCGCATATTCATCAGGCGTAGTTCCCTCAATAGCCGCCAAAATGGAGATGATATCTTCCTTGTGGCCCTTCAAAAGAGCCGGAGCGGACTTTCTGGCTCGCTGCAACAGGAATTTCTTGGCCGTCATGCCCTCCGGAAGCTTTTCCCGCTTGAACAGGGCAGAAGCCTCTTCGTCCTCCGCGATATTTGCAATCGGGTCAATGATGTCAGCGATCACTTCAAGGGTTCGTTCGCCTTTAATGTCAGAAAGTCTCATTTATTCCTCCGGCTCCGCAGTCCCGGCCTTGACATACACTTCAAACGGGACAGTATCCTGTGCGTCGATTGAATAGTGGCCGGTGAACTCAAAAGAAAACTGACCCTTCGCGCGGTTTCCGCTCTGGAGCTGGAAACCTCCAGTACTCAGACCGTTCAGCATGTGGATTGCCAAGTACCCGCCGTTTGCGTTTCCGTTTTTGTCGGAATAGTCGCCTACCCACCAGATGTCCGAAAAATCGGTCTCCAGAACGTCATTGCGGGGCGTAACCTTTGTCTTATCGCCTGTGCCGATATCCGCCGCGCCAATCAACGTCTTTGCAAGAGCAGTGTCCACGGTGATAAATGTGCCGGACATGGTGACTTCCCAGCTGTCCAGCTTTTTCAGTTCCAGAACGTTGACCGGGCAGTTGTCAATGTCCTCGCCAAAGTCTGAATATGTAGGCGTGGCGGTGAAGTTCACGCCGCCGGAAGTCGCACCCAGAATGTCAGTTTCCTCAACAGTCCCCGTGCCGGGGGTAAAGTTAGACAGCAAGATACCGGCATTGAGCTGCAAGGTCTGAAATGCTGTCTCGGGAATTCGAGTAAATTTCATGTTGTCTCTCCTTTCAGTTTGGAGTCAGGTATTCGGCGGTCACATTGAGATACCGCCGCTTGATTTTTGTGTCTGTGCTGTCAGTCATGCTTTGTGCCCACGGAGAACCACGTTTGAACCAGATTGCACCATCATCGCAGGGAACAAGAGTGCCGCTCATTCCGATAGCACTTGAAATCTCACGCACCTTTGCGTTCGGAGCAGCCTCGGACGTGGTGTAGTACCAGAGATTGACCGTTAAGCCAACCTCCCCTTCTTCCCATGCCCCGGTAATCAGTTCATAGGTCAAATAGGGCATTTCAACGCCTGGCTCTCCTTCTGGAACAGCGGACGCGGCGTAGGACGGCAGAAACTGCTCAAAAAACGCCTGCAAAGTGGCTTCTTTTGTCATAGCGCTCCAGCCTCCTGCCACGCCTTTATGAGTTTCGGCCCTTGTTTTGCTACCCAGTCCACCATTTCCTCGTTTTGCGCCCAGTCGCTGTTTTCAGCCAAGCCGCTTTCAAACAGAAACGCATGCAGGATTTCGTGACGTAGGTTTTTCTGCTCTTGCAATTCAAGTTTTCCCTTGCTTCCAGGTAGGTTTCTTTTGTAATTTTCCACAATGATTTCCCTTGTGGTTTCATCACAAAATCCGTCGCACCCCTCAAGCCTCGGTTCGGATTGCTCCGTTGCCAGTGTCACCGTGTATTCAGTGCCTAAGATGTTGATTGTCATGACGGCAGCGCCCTCTTTTCCGCAGTGAAGTATTTCAGTGAGAACGAGGCAGACTTGGGGCTTTCCTTGTCCGATGGCTCCGAAGTGACCCGATAGGTGTCGCCCGTGGTCTCGTCCCGGAAGTAGTCGTTGTACTCAATTGGCACAGCCTTATCCACCAGAGCGGAATACAGGCTTGTCACGCCCTCTTTCTCCGCTCTCCGGGCCTCCATGGAGGTATCCAGCGCCTGGTAGTTCATAAACTCCGCCCCGTCTGTCCATTCCACGGTATAGCCGCCCTCGCCGTCGGGCTTGCGGGTCTTTTCCAGCAGCACGCAGGGCCGGGCAAAATCGTCTAAAAGCGACATCTTCTCACCTCCACGGATTCGGCTCATGGGGCACCGGCGGCGTCATGTGGGGGTTCGGCTCCGCATACTGCCAGCTCCCCGCCGGTTTCTTCCAGGGAGCAAGCTGGGCGGCGAACACGTCACGCCAGCCAACGGCCATTCCTTTGGAGTTGGTGGCCTTGGAATAGCTGTATCCTCCGAAACTCTCCGACGTGTACGCCCCGCCGTCTCCGTTCTTAGCCGTCCAGGCGGTGATTTCCTCCACCATGGATAGAAATCCCTTTGGGATAGCTAACGCCCACACAGAACCGTCAAATGTTTCGTCTATCAACGTTATCTCTGTCCCGGTTTCGTCTAGGGCCGTTCCGTTGGCATATTTGTACACGCCGTCATTGAGCAGGCTTCCCAAAATGCGGAAATACTGCCCATTTACGAGAAAGGGCAGCGTGAGCTTCCCGTCCTCGATGGTGTATGTATCGTCGTACCGGCCCACGGCGAACCAGTTGTTCAGATACATCAAAACGGTTTCAAGCATCACGCCGCCCTCCTTTTATGCATCTGCTGCCGTTACAGTAATCGGCGCAGTGCTGTCATCAGTAAATGTCACCGTCCCGCCGGTCACGACACCGCCAGTGGTGGTCAGGGCGATAGATTTCACGCCCTTGCCCGCTGGCCCCTGAGCGCCCGCCGCGCCCTGCGGCCCCTTTGCGCCGGTATCGCCCTTTGCGCCTTTAAGATTTTTGAAAGCAAACGCAAATATCTTTGCCGTATTGGGTCCGCTCGCAGTGACGGTAACAGACGGCGTTCCTGTGTTAGCGTCTACTGTCGCGGTTGGAGTGCCAAACCCTGCCGCCGCTCCGTCTGCGCCGTCAGCACCAGCAGGTCCCTGTGCTCCGGCATCTCCCTTCGGCCCCTGCGGCCCAACTTGTTCGTTTTGTACTCCCGCCTCCAGCTTGTTCAGCTTTTCTGCGGTAATCAGATCACCGTCTGTCCATGTAGTCGGTGTGTACGCCATTACGCGCCTCTCTTTCTGCCAACCTTGGCTTTACCTACTACCCCCGAGCCGACGAGGCCCGTTTCCTCGGCCGGGGGCGTTACCCCCCCGCCGATACGGTAATCTTGGCAATGCCGTCCAGGTACTCCGCCCAGAGCTTCATGCCCATAATGGCGTAGCTCTCGCCCACAGCGGTGTGGTAGTTGCCCTGTGCGTGGAAGCCGATCAGGTTGGTCTCACCCTGCACGGTGTAGTTCAGGCCCAGCCGGGCAAACTCGCTGTCGCCGGGGTCGATGTAGTACAGGTCGATATTCTCCACAGGAGTCGCCAGAACCGTATTCCGGGCAATGCCGGATCCGCCGGAGATCGTGGCGGGCAGCAGGAACAGGGTGGAGTAACCCATGAAATTCTGGATGTAGTTAATGCCGAACTGCGTCTGGACAGTGATGTCAGCAGTGCCCAGGTAGTCATAGGCATCCAGGATGTTTGCAAAGCCGACAACCTGAGTCACGTCCTTTGCCATGCCCGCAAACTTGTCCAGCACCTTGCCCTGCGCCTGGGCCAGAGCGGCCTGCCAGGTGGTGGCGGTACCGGTCAGAGTGCCGGTGTTCAGGAAGGTGTAGAAGTCGCCCAGCACCACGTTCTGGAGCTTGGTCAGGAACGCGTCATCGGACTTCTCGACGGCAATCTCCGCGCCGTACTTGTCCACGTCCTCGATGGGCACGGCCTTGGCGTACTTCTGGATGGTGATGTCATCCTTCTTGGCCTGTACGATGGTGGTCTTGGAATAGGGGATCACCTCACCGGGGCCAACGTCGCCGTCCTCCAGCGCCACACTGGCGGTATAGGAGATCAGCTGCGTTCCAGGGGTCTTTCGGATGGGCCGCATGATGCCCATAATGGTCCGGAGGGCCTCCCAGTTGTCGTTGAACCGGGTGACAAAGTCCACCTCGCGAGCGGTTACGCTGGTATATACATTGGGCAGAGAGTCTCTAGGGTTGGTAAAGCTCTCAACATTGGTAGCTGCCATTCAATTCAGTCCTTTCAAGTGATTTGATTTTCCATGAGCGCCTTCTGACGCTCTGCGGCGGACAGCACATACCGGCCATGGTCATCCTTTTTGTAGATGTCGGCCTTTGTCATTGCGCCGCCGTTGTTGTTTGCCGGGGGATTGGAGGTGCTTGCGCCTCTGGTCTGCGTAGTGGTAATAAAGTCCGCCCACTCGCTCTTGATACTCTCCGTGAGCTTGTCAGCGCCCTTAATGGCCCCCTTTTCGTCCAGCTCCACACTGTCCACGTCGGAGACCCGCAGAACGGACTCCAGGCGCTTCTCGCTTACCCCGGCTTCTTGCAGGAGCGCCCGATAAGCCTTTTCCTTGGCCGCGTGGCTCTCCTTTTTGGTCTGCTCGGTCTTGTAGCCCTCGAATTCCTCTTTCAGAGCCTCATACTTGACCTTGTAGCTGTCTTTCTTTCCAGCTTCCAGGTCAGCCTGCGCCTTTTCCAACTGCTTCTGTACTTCGGGCAGGGCTTCTGCGTCGGCCTTATACTTCGCAACGTCCGCTTTCAGGCCGTCCAC
>ERZ1090866.486-NODE-488-length-14422-cov-35.704601_pt1 | contig 14422 bp, 16 predicted proteins | sample MGYA00478477_ERZ1090866 | MGnify/ENA primary metagenome ERZ1090866 (study PRJEB33644, sample SAMEA5815737) | chicken gut metagenome | biome: Chicken; feature: Gastrointestinal Tract; material: Caecum | place: Ireland | collected 2019-01-01 | study: A study of the... | reverse complement strand
TATCTGTTCTCTTTACAATTTTGGACTTTAATTGAGTTTCGCAAGATGTCTAATATTCTGTTCTAGAACAAGTATATCCATTTTGCTCTAAACCTCTTTCAATCGTATTCATGTTTTGGTTTAATTCATATTCTGGGGCAAAGCCTCCAAGCTCAGCGACATTCGAGGTTAAGTCATTTAAATCTAAGATTGTATAGTCAATTGTTTCGGTTGTAACTTGATTCATTTCTGATCCTTGACAATCAATCGTAATACCATTAATCAAAGCTAGCGACTGTTTTAAATTTTCACAACTTTGTTCCGCATTCACAATATTACTTTCAGCGCTATTACCTTTCACCCGATTTGTAGTTGTAATGGTACTTTTCTTTAGGGAATTGTCTTCATAAGTAAAGACCTGCTCAATGTCATAATCCACATTCTCCCCTTCTCTTGTAAAAGTACAGCGCATGGTTCCATCTCTTTCTGATGCTTTTAATTCTTGCTCTTGTTGTTGCTTTTTAATAAAACTTGTAATTTCTGGCAAAAAATAAACAAAAGCTAGAAATACTACAAAAAGGAGAACCAGGAAAAAGGTCTGATGTTTTTTCCCTTTTACTTGATCTGTTGTCCCTTCTGCACTTGTCGGTATCTTAGCACTTTCTTCCTGTTTTGTTTCTACTCCTGCCTGCTGTTCTTGCTCTACTGATTCTTGTTTTTCTTTTTCTTCCATGTTTCAAACCTCTTTTCTTTCTTCTTTTAAACAATTAACTGCTTCTTGATAATTTTTACTTTTGGTAATATAACTCCCACTCACAATAATATCGACAAAATCTTTTATCTGGTGAACATTTTTATCATTGATTCCTCCATCAATGCTTATGAGAAAGTTTAATTTGGGGTATTCTTTTTTCAATTGTTGTACTTCTTTTAGTTTTTCTTTGGTTTCTTCTAAGAATTCTTGTCCACTCTTGCCTGGTACTACACCCATAACTAAGATTAAATCAAGATAAGGTAAATAGGGAATCATCTCTTGAATGGTATCATTTGGATTTAAGGCAAGTCCTGTTTTTATGGCATAATTTTTAATTTGCTTTAAGCAGGAAAGAACATCCTCTTTGATATCTTGGTGTATGGTAATATATTCGGTATTTAGGGTGGCATATTGATCAATGTACTCGCTTGGCTTTTCGACCATTAAATGAACATCCAAGCGTTTTTGAGTGTAATTACTGATATGACGCATTTCTTGAAAGGGAAGCGTTTTTTGTTTGACATATTTTCCATCCATAACATCGACATGAATGAAATCAACATCGGTTTGATTCAGAGCTTCTAAACAAGCAGGAATATTTTCAACTCCTAGAAAGGATGCACTAATTTTCATTTTCTTCCCTCCTCAACAAATCTTAAATAACTCTCATAACGGCTTTTTAGAATAACGCCTTTTTCTACTTCTTCTTTGATCCTACATTCCTTTTCTTTGGTATGGGTACAATCTTGGTAAAGACAAGGATACTTTTTAAATTCAATAAAGGCTTCTTTGATTTCTTGTTTGGTATACTCTTTAAAGCTTAAAGCGGAAAATCCAGGGGTATCTAAAACTTTACCATCTTGAAAAGGATAAAGCTCTACGGTTCTTGTAGTATGTCTTCCTCTTCCTAGAGCGAGAGAAATTTCTCCAGTTTCAATCTTCCAATTTTTATTTAGATGGTTTAAAAGAGTTGATTTTCCTACTCCTGTTTGACCAGTAAATACACTCGTTTTTAAAGCTAACATTTTTTTTATGGTAACAAGGTCTTGATTGGAAATAACAGGGTATCCTATCTTTTGATAATATGTTAAAAAAGGGTGAATTTTATTTTTTTCTTCCTTGGTTAATAAATCTTCTTTGGTAATACAAATAATGGAAGTGGTATGGTGTAATTCCATTAAAACCAAGAAACGGTCAAGTAAAGCCAAAGAAAAATCCGGTTGTTTTAGACTCGTAACGATGAAGGCTTGATCAATATTACTTACAAAAGGACGATCAAATTCATTTTTTCTTGGTAATATATCTTCAATTACTTTTTGATCTTTATCAAAAACAACATAATCACCAACCCGTGGGATTACATGCTGTTTTCTAAATTTTCCTCGAGGGATACAAGGATAAATCGTTCCGTTTTGTTCTACATAATGAAGATTACTACTAATTTTAATGATTTGTCCTTGCATACTTCCTCCTTAAGGGTTATTTTTTTGTTCACTTTGAGTAGTAGTTCCACTATTGCTTCCTTGGTTGTTGCTCGTTCCTCCTCCGGTTTCTTCTTCGGTTTTATCGGTGGAAGAAGGATTTTCTTCGGCTGGGGTAGAAGCCGATTTGGCAAAGGTTACAGTTAGAGTACGTCCCGATACCACCTGTTTGCCTGGGGCAATACCTTGGGAAATAACTTGGCCACTGGTCATGTTTTCAGCTACTTGATCCACTCGATTTAGAATCAAGCCATATTTTGCTACAAACGATTCTACCGCATCAATATTCCAACCTTCCGCTTGCATATCTGGATAATATACTAAGTTTGGAATATAAAGGGTTACGGTATCCCCTTCATCCAATTCGGTTCCCACTTCTGGATCTTGATCAAGCACTTCATACTCATCATATTCCCGGTCATATGTTTCTTCGGCTACTTTGGTAATATTTACAGTAATACCATATTGCTCTTCTAATTGATCTTTTATTTTATTGGCATCCTCTTGTCCCACAAAGTCTTCCAATTGATACTTCTCTTTTCCGGTCGATTCAACGATCGTAATCTCACTACCCTTTTTCAAGGTTCGTCCTGCCTTGGGATCGGTGGCGATAACATGGCCACTTTCTATTTCATCACTATTTTGTTTTCTTGTTTCTTCGGCCACTTCAAAGCCTTTTTTCTCTAACTCTTTTTCGGCATCTTCCACGGTCATATCACTAACATCCGGGACTTCTACATTTGGCTCTTCGGTTACTCTTGGAATGATGAAGAAGATGGTAACTAAAGCTAGAATAATTGCTCCAGCAATACAAGATAAAATAATAATCAACTTGCTGCTCTTTTTTACTTTTTTATCAACAATTGGAGTCGCAATATTCTCTTCCGTTGCATCACTAACCGGTTCCATGATCTTCGTTGTCTCATCAACTTCATGTTCGGGATAAGGATAAACATAAGGCTCTTCATTCATGCGATCGTCATTCAAGCAAGTTAGTAAGTCATTGTGCATTTCCTTAACATCATTATAACGATTTTTGGGATTCTTGGCGGTTGCTTTCAAGATGATATTTTCAATACTTTGGGGAATATCTTTATTCATTTGATGCACATCAGGCAAAGGATCTTTCATTTGCTTTAGGGCAATTTCAACAGCACTATCTCCTTTGAAAGGGAGTTCCCCTGTTAATAGTTCATAGAAGATAATTCCCATCGAGTAAATATCGCTTTTTATGGTACAACCTTTCCCCGCTGCTTGTTCTGGGGGTAAATAGTGAACTGAGCCCATCACGGAATTGGTTTGCGTTAATTGCGTGGAATTTAAAGCCATAGCAATACCAAAATCAGTAATTTTGATTTGACCATCGTCTTTGATCATAATGTTTTGAGGTTTTAAATCCCGATGAACGATATAGCTATCATGAGCATGAGCCATACCATCGGTGATTTGTAACATAATATCGATCGCTTCACTTAGAGTTAAGCTACCACGTTTTTTAAGAAGTTGTTTTAAAGTTTTTCCTTCCACATATTCCATGACGATATAGTAAAGGCCATTATCTTCTCCTACATCATAGACTTCCACAATATTAGGATGGGATAAACTAGACGCCGAGAGCGCTTCCCGTTGAAAACGTCTTACAAACTTTTCATCTGTCGCTAAATCACCACGTAATACTTTAATCGCTACATTGCGATCTAAAATGGTATCATAGCCAAGATAAACATTCGCCATACCACCTTCGCCAATGGTTTTGATGATTTCATAACGATTATTTATTTTTTGCCCCTTTGTTATCACTACTCTTCACCTTCTTCTTTTCGTTGTAAATAAGCAACGGAAATATTATCGGTTCCCCCACGATTATTTGCTTTGCGAATTAATTTAATCACTTTATCTTCAATATCTCCTTCACCTAATAAGACTTTTTCAATTTGTTCTTCATCTAACATATTGGTTAGCCCATCACTACAAAGTAAAATCTCATCAATTTCCATATCACAATCAAAAATATCAATATCGATGGGATCATTGGCCCCTAATGCTTTCATTAAGACGTTCTTCTTAGGATGATCTTTTGCTTCTTCTTTGGTAAGTTCTCCCGCAGACACCAAAAGATTCACAAGGGTATGATCATAAGTTACTTTATGTAAATGACCATCTTTCATGACAAAGCCAGAAGAATCTCCGATATTTCCAAATAAAATATATTTTGGCGTTACAATGGCCGTTACTAAGGTTGTTCCCATCCCTTTACTTTCTGGATGTTCTCTTTCATAAGTAAAGATGCTACTATTGATTTCATTCACACTATCTCTTAACCAATTCACCGCATCCACTTTACTCATATTTTTAAAGGTCTCATTAAAATGCCTTCCTAAATAAGTAATGGCAATGGAGCTAGCCACCTCTCCCGCAGAGTGCCCTCCCATACCATCTGCAATCGCCATTAATACCTCATTTTCACTATTATGAACTATTAAAACACTGTCTTCGTTATGATCCCGTACTTTCCCGGCATCGGTTAAATAAAACGATCTCATACTTCCTCCTTTATACTTCTAAGTTGACCACATGCAGCGTTTATTTTTCCACCAAACTCACGCCGTATAGTTACACATATTCCATTTTTTTTCAGTATATCATAAAACCTAGCAATTTGAATAGTATTACTTCTTTTAAATTGTAAATGCTGTGTCTCATTGTAAGGAATTAAATTAACATAGGCATTCTTTCCTTTTAATAAGGAAACAAGTTCTCTAGCTTGTTCTTCTTTATCATTGACATCCTTTAATAAAATATATTCAAACGTAAGCCGCCGAGACGTTTTCTTTTCATATTCCTCAAGCGCTTCCATTAATTCTTTTAAAGGATAGACTTTGGCAATCGGCATTAAAGCTTTCCGTAAAGTATCATTGGGCGCATGTAAGCTGACGGCCAGGTTTACTTGGTAAGGAAAATCGCTAAATTCCCGAATTTTGGGTACAATTCCACAAGTAGATACTGTAATATGTCTTGCCCCAATATTAAGTCCTTTGGGATGATTAATAATCTGAATCATTTTACAAACATTATCGTAGTTATCGAAAGGTTCCCCAATTCCCATCACGACCACATGACGAATTCTTTCACCACATGATTCTTCGATCTGTAAGATTTGTTCTACCATTTCTCCCGTTGTAAGGTTTCTTACCTTTTTTCTTCTACCCGATTCACAAAAAGCACAGCCCATATTACAACCTACTTGACTAGAAATACAAAGCGATAAACCATAATCATGATACATCAATACTGCTTCAATATGCTCTTGATCGTTTAAAGTAAAAAGATATTTTTTTACTCCTTCTCCCTCTTCAACAGAAGTAATGGTAATGTTTTGAAAAGAAAAATCTTTTTTTAGTTGTTCCCTTGTCTCTTTTTTTAGATTGGTCGCTTCCTCAATCGTTTTGATTCTTTTTTGATAAAGCCATTCAAAGAGTTGAACAGCATGAAATTTTTTATCTTGATGTTCTAAAAAATAGTTTTCCAGCTCTTCCATCGTTAAATCATAAATACTATTCACTATCTCACCACTCATTCATATGTATTATATCATGCTCTTTCCCTTTTTCCTAGAATGTTTTTAAAGATTTTTGGCAAAAGAAAAAGACAAGAAAAGTCTAGCTAGGAAGTAAGGTTGGTTTTTAATTTCTTAAGAATCTTTTTTTCTTGTCTTGATACTTGTACTTGAGAAATTCCTAAAACTTCTGCGGTTTCTTGTTGAGTTCGATCTTCATAATAACGAGAAGTAATTATTTGTTGTTCTTGTTGCTCTAAAGTACTTAATGCTGTTCTTAGATCCAATATTCCAGCATCATAGGCTTTTTCCCTCATCGCAATGGTCTGATACAAATTACTATTTTCTTCTTGCATTAATTCTTGATCCAAACTATAAACAGGATTCATTAAGTTTTCGGCTTCTTCAATCGTTTCTACTTTTTCATTCAAAACAAAAGCAATCTCTTGACTCGTAACATCTCGTCCAAACGTTTGGATTAATTCTTCTTTGGTACTTTTAATCTCTTGTTGTAGTTTTAAAAGTTCTCTTGACTTTTTAATTTGATGCTCACTATTTACCGCTTTCAAAATTTCCCCTTTGATATAAAGAGCAGCATAATCTACAAAATCACTTTCCCTTTTCGGATCATAATGAAGAAACGCTTCTTTTAAGCCTAACATTCCCGCCTGATAAAGATCTTCATACTCTCCCTTAAAATGATATTTGTTCACCATATAATGTACTAAGCGCTCATACTGTAAAATATCATCTGTCAATATTGTTCTCCTCCTTTTAATGTTCAATTTTATTTTTTTCTTGATCTTGACGATAAATTTCCCGATCACGAATTTTTACTTCTTTCCAGCTCATCATCATCACCTCAACTTTTGCCTTCATCATAAAAGGTTTTCTTCTTTTTCTCAAGCGATTCGACAAAACTAGAATTTTTTTTCAATCGACATGTTCTTCCTCACAGTTGATATAGGCCTCTCTTTTAAAAGAAAAATCTTGATAAGTAAAAGTAAGAATGGTTTTTCCACAAGAAGAGGAAGAGGCAATTTTAAGATCTTTTAAGGGAAAGGTAGTCCTTTTTACAATCTGATTTAATTCGATATAACCATCTAATACGATTTCATCATAAAGTTCTATTTTTTCCTTTCGGTAATAATGATACTTGACCTCTTCCCCTACCAAATGATACCCTTCTTTCTCTTTCCCTTTACTTTTTATTTGCTTCGGTTCTTTTTGAAATCGATATTTCTTTTCCCGATAACGATATTCTTGCTCTTGCTTTTTTATTTTGATATAAAACAAATCTTTTAAATCTGTTGTAGTTTGTACTTTGTTTTCAAGTAATAGCTTTTTTAACAAATGAATCCCTTTTTCACAAATCAAAGAAATACCCGGTTCGTTTATTTTGATCGTTTTTTCTACATATTCTTTCTTGGGATCGGTAATATTAATTTGAGCACTTGGATCATTACTAAGACGATAGACTGTCATCTCTAGTTTTATTTCTTCGGGGTATAAAGACTCTTCTAATGTTATTTCAAAAGTTTCCTTAGGATAAAAAAGAAAAGATTCTTTTTTTAAACATTCTTTACCATTAATTTTAAGAGATAAAAATCCAAGAGAAGAAGAAACTTGAAATTGAAGAGTCTTGATTTTCTTTAATCTTTGATAAGAATAGATCGTTCTTTGTTCTTCTTCTTTTCCCTCTTCTTGACGCCTACTCCATTCACTCCAACTCGTATATTGATAATCATTCGTTCGAATGGGATAGTCTTTGGGATGATGTTCTTCAAAATAATAATATTCGGTTACTTCAGGATTATCCTCTTCTAACAGATAGGCTTTCTCTTCCACTCTTATTTCATCACCTGCTGACTCATTTTTATCACTACTTCGATAATAAAGATACGGGGTTTCAATGGTTTCGGCTTGTCCCATAATTGGAATGAACCAAAGAAAAAAGAACAAAACATAGTTTCTTTTCACGCTTCACCTCCAAACAAAAAAGATGATCCTAACAATCACCTTTTATTTTATTATTTGCATTTTTCTTATCTTTTTCTAATCATGAATTCTTTCTTGTTCAAATTCAACAATATTTCTCGTACTAGCAGAGATCTTATATTGATACTCCATGCCTTGATAAACAAATTCAATTTCATAACAAAGCTCCCCATGATCATAATCACGTTCTGTTTTAAAAAATCGCACTTGACTTTCTTCGAGATTCACTTGCTCTAAAGCGATTCTCTTCGCTTCTTCTAGTCCAATATCTCCTTGAGGAGAAGTGGTAGTAGTCGATTGATTTAAAGACGGATCTTTGACAGAATCACTTGCAGAAGGTGTATAATTTGTGTAAATAACCTGTCCATCCTTCGCATCAATCTTAAATTCATATTCCTTATTTTGATAGTAAAGTTCTACTTCATAGACACCCTTATCTAGTTCAAAGTCAATACTTTCAAAATGAAGCTCACTTCTTCTTACCTTCATATTCTCTACTACAATATTTCTTACTTCCCCTTTGCTAATATAATTCACTCTAAAAAAGAGAAAAGCAAAAAGAAGAAGAACGATAACGACTACAAGGATAATAATAATTATTTTGGTTCTTTTTTTCATTTCACACGCTCCTATTATTTATTATAAAGGGAGAAGCTGGGATAATGCAATAACTTTTCAAAATCACCTTACTAACTACTTATATTTAAAACTTACAATTTTTTAAAGAAACTTTCGTTTGATATTTCTGATTCCTAGCATTCACAGTATTTTTATTGGTATACTCTAAAATATCAGATTTCAATAAAGGCTTAATTATTTTTTCTCTTACATAACTTTTTGACTTATACCCTAAATATCTACTTATCTCTTTTGCCGTCTTTGGCACTTTGCAATATTTTATTAAAAGCTCATAGTAGTTACTATTTTGTGCACCACTATTTTCTTTTTGTGCACCACTATTTAATTTTGGAGCCTCATTTTTTATTTTTGTTTTCCAATCTTGTTCAGTATTTGAATTCCTAAATATCACTTTGAATGAACCTCTTTCTTCCAAAAATTCCGGCTCAGGTAAATTCATTTTTTTCATTTCTCTACGCATTGTTGGTATACCTGTATGTCTATTTTCAATAACAGCCCCTTTTTCCTCTAATATTTTTACTAGGGTCGAATTACGCGCTTCCATAATCGTATCTGTACCCAATTTTTCTAATTTGTTAATCCCATAAAGGGCTCCTGGATTTTGAATTACAATTCTATCATCATACATGTATACTTGAATATAAGCATTTTCAGTTTGAATACTATAATCCCTATGAATAAGAGCATTGGCAATGGCTTCTCTTAAAGCTAACATAGAATATTCTGGTATATTTTTTCTTTTACCTGTTTTAGAGTCAATAATTATTTTTGTTTTCATGTTTTTTCTTAAAAAAGATAGCGCTCCGTCTAACATTTGCTCTATGCTTCCTTCTATTCTTTTGTTATCTTCAAATCTCTCTCCCATTTCTCCTGTCATGCCTAACTCTGTACCAGGTATAACTGCACAAGCAATAAATAGTTGGGGATAAAACGCTTGGGGATAATCACAAAAAATCAATGTTCCAGCAATTGTAGGGTATATTGCACCATCTGCATTATCAATAATCCCAGGGAGTTTTAAAATTTTATCATCACTACTTTTCGAAAAATTATGCTTTTCTTCTTTTATTTTTACTATGTATTTCTTCAATTCTCCTTTATTTAAATCTTCTAAACAAGCTCTTTTATTAGGTCTTAAGTCCTCTTTTACTCCATCGTTATAGCTTTGCAAAGCATATGTTTCATAATCCGTCATTAACTCATCCCTATCACCAATACGAGTATTAGAACCTTTATTCAATCCTTTTGGTTTGTAGTAACATGGTTTTCTACTTTGCATGATCTCCTCTATTCTACCAGCTAATATTTTTTTACCATCAATTTCAAGGGGTAAAAATTCTGGCCTTACAGCAGGCTCCATAGAATCACTACATAAAGCAGCTATTTTTCGCTGTAAATCTTTTACATCATACACACCAGTTATTTTGAAATCATCCTCTTCATCGATACCAAAAATAATTATCCATCCATATTTATTAGAAAAACTAGAAATAGTATCATAACATTTTTTAGGATAGCCTTTTTGAGCAGCTTTCGTTTCTATTTTATTTGTTTCTGTTTTAAATTTTCTTATAAAATTTATTGCATGTATTACTTCATGTTCTGTCACTTTATTTTCTCCTTTCATTATATGTTATACTTTTTATCTTCATTGTGGGGGAAATATTCCATACAAAAAGAAAATGCCACTCATTTTCCTTTTCCATACTATATACTAGCTTTTCCAGCAACAATATCTTGTAATGTTTTCTTAAATAAAGACAAGAAAGACAAAGGCTTAATATCTTCTGTCACGGTTAAGTCTCCTTCTGCGATGATCGTATTTTGATCTTTTACTATGACTTTTCCTACAGCTTCTCCTTTTTTGACAGGTAATTTCAAATTATCCATTTTAATATCATAAGTATATTCTTTCTGCCCTTCTCCTTTTTTTACTAAAACTCCTATATCCGTTAGTGGAACAAATTCTATTTTTTCTTTTGTCGCTTTTTCTAGCTTTTCTGTTTTTACAACCTCATCTTTCTTTTTTACTACTTGCATCTCATAGGTATTAAATCCATAATCCAGTAAGGCCATCGTTTCACTATTGCGCACACTACTGTTGTCTTCTCCTAAGACAATTGCGATTAAACGCATATTCTCTCTTTTGGCAGTAGCTGATAAACAGTATTTGGCAGCATCGGTATGTCCTGTTTTTAAGCCATCTGCTCCTTCATAAAAACGTACTAATTTATTGGTGTTCACTAACCAAAATTTATTATCCGTATCTTGTCTTAAATAATCTTCATAAACGGAAGAAAAGCGTAATATTTCTTCATGTTTCAATAGTTCTCTGGCAATGACTGCCATATCATAAGCCGAAGAATAGTGTCCTTCTTCATCTAGACCTGTACAATTTTTAAATCGCGTATTTTTAAGCCCCAATTCTTTTACTTTTTCATTCATTTTTTTGACAAATTCTACTTCGGTTCCCGCTAAAAACTCAGCCATGGCTACAGTAGCATCTCTCGCTGTTACTAAAAAGCAGTAAAAAGTCATCTAAATTTAGGCTACTATTATCGTAGCGGGCTATATTTAATTTAAAATGCAACATTACTTTATGAGTATTATCATCTTCTGGCTCAAGTCTTTCCACTAATATGGTATCTATTATAGAGCCAAAAATTCTAAATACACTCTCATCATCATCAAGTATTATATTGTGTATTTTTTTAAAAAATATATTAACATTTGATTTATAGTCAATTTCTGTATTTTTTGATAGATAATTTTGCTTTTGTTTTTCTAAGAATGTTAACTCATTATTATACTTTTCTCGTATCTCATTATACTCATCCCCTTCAATTTCCTTTCTTGCCCTCATGTTTATTAACTCTGATCTAGCATTTTTTATTTCATTGATTTTTTTATCTAACTCATTAATTTCTCTTGAATAATCAGATTTATTTTCAGTTTCACTAACTAAACTGTATATTTCTTTCATTAGATCATTTTCGCTACTCAAAATATTTTCTGCTATTTTTTTGAATATATCTAATAATTCTTCATAATGAATTATAGGTGTTTTACACCCATTTAATTTTTCTTTACCATATTTTCTATAATTAGAACACCCCCAATATTTACTTATGGCACCTATCCGTTTATTTTTATAAGCTCCCTTTATAAATGTCGCTCCATCATGATAACATTTTATTTTGCCAGATAAAGCATACTTCATATTAGTTCTTGTTTTAGTTTGATAATTTTGTGAATTTTTATTTAATATTTCATTACATTTATCCCAAATTTCCTCTGAAACTATTGGTGGACACGTTTCATTATCTTTATACACTATCCACTCATCTGGTTTAAATCTAATTCTTTTTTTTGAATGATAATCAACTGTTGTTTCTTTATGAGCACAAAAATAACCTTTATATTTTGGATTTCTAATTATCCTGCCAATTACAGTTCCAGCAAGTGGTTTCCCAGTCTTGCTAATAATATTATATTCATTATATAAGTAATGTCCTAATCTTTGAGTTCCCATTTCACCTTTTGAATATTCATTAAAAATTAATCTAATAAGTTTTGCTTCTTCTTCAACTATTTCTAATTTACCTTTATTCTTTTTATAGCCATAAAAATTATCATTTCCAGGTACAACACCCTTTTCTATGCTCCTTTTATATCCAAATCTAATCCTTTCTGATAATTTTCTAATCTCATCTTGAGCAATACTAGACATGATAGTTAAACGAAGTTCTGAATCCGAATCAAAAGTATTTATATTATCATTTAAAAAATATATACCTACCCCATAAGATAATAATTCTTGCGTATATTTTATACTATCAACTGTATTTCTAGAAAATCTTGATATTTCTTTTGTTAATATTAAATTAAACATACCATTTTTAGCATCATTTATCATTTTTAAAAAATTATCACGTTTGTTGACACTAGTTCCACTTATTCCCTCATCAACATAACCCTTCACAAATATCCAATTCGTTTGTGATTTAATATAATTTTCAAAATACATAACTTGATTTTCTAATGAATTTAACTGTTCATCACGATCAGTTGATACACGTGCATAATATGTAACACGAAGTGGTAAATCAATAAGTTTTTTCCCCTGTGCTAAAATATTTCTTATTGAATACAAATTCAGTAACATCGTTTTTCCTCCTTATATTTATAGTGGAATCTTAACTACCATATTCCTTTTATTTTTCTTTTTTTGTGAGCTGTTTTCTAATTTTCTGATATCTTCATCTAGCTTTTTAACGATACTATTACATTGACAAAAATCTATTACATCTTTTTTACAAAGTTCATTGATAATTGCTTTTTGTAATTCTTTTTTAGCTATATCAATGGAAAGCTCGTTTTTCAAAGTGTTCCCTCCTCATTTAAGCATATTTAAATAAATGAAAAAAAGAACTCAAATATTGAGTTCCAATAAAAATTTAAAAACTTAATATTTGTTAATGAAGATAGAATCACTCATAGAACACTATCTAAAATATTAAGTTTTCAAATAACGTTCTATGGACTAAAATTATTCTTTAAAATCTTTAATCATTTTAGCAATATTAAATCCATCTAACTCTGAACCAAATGATAAAACTAAAGTTTTTTCATCAAAGAAAGTTTCATTATCATATCTAATAATAATTTCACTAAAAACATCTAGTTTCTCATTATAATCTAACTTTTCAAATTGGGATGCAATATTTTGATCTTCCTTGCTATAAGTAATACCCATAACGGTTTCATTATCCTCATAAGCATCCTTACTATTAGTCATGCCATTATAAATCATAGCAAAATATTGTAATAAAATCGTACAAGCATTAAGCGAAAGACCAATTGCCTCTAAATTAAATATTTTTAAATTATCATCTTCTACTAAATCTGGATTAGGCTCATTCTTGTCATTAATCTGATTATTGTTTAATAAATTAAAAATATAAATAATAAATTTTAATTTACAGATATCATTTTTTCTTTCTAGTTCCTCAACTAATTTTCTTACATCTTCCGTTGTATTAGTAATATACATATTACCAATCCTCCCTTTAAATATTGCATATACTATATAATCAATTTAAAGTCATTTTAAGCGACTTTAATTTTTTATACTTATAACTATTCAAACCAGCATACTAAAGTCAGTAGCGAATAAATTAAATACATTTAATGGCTCTTTTTGTTCGTTCTATTTATCACTTAAAAAAAGAAATTTTGCAAGAGATTTTTAACAAAAAAATATTTTTCGTTTTATCAACTTTATCTATTTATTTTTAGTAATCAATATATTAGTTATTAATAGTATTTAATTATCCAGTTATGGTAAATCGAGATGTCCTTTCGGGTCATCTGGATATTCATAGATAATATATTCATAAATAAATCTTCCACTCTCATCGTAATATTTTTCTACCTCTAAATATTTATTATCCTTTAATTCCTTTATTGCATTATTAACTGCACTTTTACTTTCTTTGCATAAAAAACATAAACCATTAACATTAAATTTCCAATTGTCTGGTAAAGATAACATTAAAGTTAATAATCCTTTAGCCTTTAAAGAAATATTTTTATCTTCTAAATATCTATTATCTATCTTCGTATAATTTGTAATTTTATTAGTCCTAAATATCATAGTTATTTCTCCTTTCTTAAAATTATGAGTAGCCACTTTTGCTATTTTTGAAGCATTTCTCATAGTAAAAATACTGCATATTTTTAATGGGCATAAGAAGAACGACACCACAAATTTATTTATCCTTGATAAAATAAAGGTGAGATAGTGGTGTCTTACTATTTTTGCACTTGCAAAAATGACTACTTTTATAAGTAGAAGTGGCTACTCATATATAAAAGTTCTTTTAATACCAACAAAAAAAGTGGCTACTACTTTTATAAATAGTGACCACTTATTACTAATTCATTAAAAATATGTGCTTCCTTTAGTTTCTGTCTCTTATACACATCTGACGCTGCCGACGACTTAATAGGTGT
>ERZ1090866.485-NODE-487-length-14488-cov-5.724797_pt1 | contig 14488 bp, 11 predicted proteins | sample MGYA00478477_ERZ1090866 | MGnify/ENA primary metagenome ERZ1090866 (study PRJEB33644, sample SAMEA5815737) | chicken gut metagenome | biome: Chicken; feature: Gastrointestinal Tract; material: Caecum | place: Ireland | collected 2019-01-01 | study: A study of the... | reverse complement strand
GATCTTAACAGCGTCGAGATGATTCTCAACATTTGCCGTATAGGTATCATCCAAATGCTCCGCCGTCCCGATCGCATCCTCCGTAACGAGCGTTGCCTTGATACGATGCGCCCCGTTTCCCGATGTATAGTCATAGGCATATACGGGCTCAAACGTATATTGACTGTCCTCGATCAGATATGCAGGAAGAACAATTTCATCAATAAAGACCGGAGCATCATTCGCCGTGACCTGAACAGAGTATGTTTCTGTCGTTCTCTGTCCCACATAGTCGGTCGCCGTTACGAAAACAAGATACTCCCCTGCCTTTTCGGCGCGGAAGCCATCCCCGGTGAACGCGACAGCCTCCCCGTTAAAAGTGACCTGCGTCGTAACAGAAAGTTTCCCCGAACCGCCCTGTGCGGCAATGTCGGCAAAGGCAACATATTCGCCTGTTTTTGCCGCCGGAGGCGTGTTCGTTAAAGAGATGCTCACCGGCTGCGTTTGCTCCGCTACATCGAGGAAAAGCAGTTTGATCGCCTCATTGCCCGAAACGTCCGCCGCACGGTATTCCACCACATACTGCCCGGCAATGTCGGGCGTAAATTTCCCGTCCTTTACTTCCACTTCATATTTTTGCGACGTATAGTAGCGTGCCCAGACTTTGACATCCACTTCGCACGCGCCGCTCAAGTAGTCGGTCGCCGTGGCGGGGAAGAGCGCGTATTCCCTGCCGGTCACGCCGACGGGAAGATCGCCTTCCGAATACTCCCCGAAATCGACCAAAATTTCAGGCTCCTCTGTATCGATCACGCTCTGCTCCGTCAAATCGATGTCGCCCGCCTGCAAAATGAGGAACTGCGCAGGTTTGGCGCCCTGATAGCGGCTTGCGCTGATTTCGATGTACACCTCTCCGTCCTCGAATCCGTCCCAAAGTGTTCCGAAGTATCTCGGATCGTCGAGATCGATGACGAACCCCTTTGCCTGATTGGCGTAAACGCACTTGGTCTCATAGTCGAAATAAATTTTCAACGTATTCTGCGCAAGCGTCATATTGTTATTGGGCGTTGCGCGGAAAGAACCGCTGTACGGCGCGCCCCAGGTGTTCCCGACATGAATGGTCCCCTGCGACGATTCGTAGCCCGACACCGTCTGTGTGTTGGCGCCCGCCAGAAAATAGGTACAGTTGTTGTAATCGGAGTGATTTCCGACGACTTCCAGATATTGGCTCGGGTCGCTCTTGGAGACAAATCGCACGGTAAGCGTGCTGAAATCCTCCGTTCCGACGACGGACGGAATGATCGCCGCCTCAAAGATCGGCTCGCGCGACGTCGCCTTTGTAATATTAAAATAGTCATGAATGGTAAGCGTCTGCCCCTCTTCAAGGCTGATATACTCGCCCGACATCGTCTCCGTGAGTTCCGTGCCCGACGCACCTGCACCATGCCCGTGCAGTTCCATATCCTGCCGGTATTCCGCTCCGTCCGTTCCGTCGCTGATTTCAAACTTGGGCTGATAGACGGAAAATTTCTTTTCAGCGGAAAACGTTCTTCCGTTTGCGGCAGCAGTATATTCAAGCGTATATTCCCCCGCCATATCGAGCGTTTCCGCTCCGGATACCGAACGCGCACTTCCGTCTGGACGATGCAAGACCGCCGTTGCAATATACTGATTCCCGCCCAACGCCATCGTGACGCGGGGGATCGACAGACTCATCCCCTTCTTGTAGCTTTCCTCCAGCACGATCTCGGAAAATACGGGCGTCTCGTCGCCCGTCTGTGTATCCGACGCCGTTGCCTCATCCGCTACGGTCGCATAAGCACGGGACGAGGAGAACAGACCGAATCCCGTGTTCAGCAGAAGAACCGCCGATACACACACCGCACCGATTTTATAACGTATTCTTTGTTTCATATACTTTCTCCTTGACCTACTCTTTTTCCCCGCCCAGCGTCAGATTGCCCATCAGACGTTTACTGAAAATGGCAAACAGAATCAGAACAGGGATGAGCATGAGAATACATCCGGTCACCTTCATGGGGAGGGTGAGCGCGTTTTCCGTGCTCTGATTATAATACCACAGCCCGTATGCCACCGTCGGATAGGAAGGCATATACACGAGCGGCGTGTAGTAATCGTTCCAGAATGCAATGAACTGAATGAGAAAAATGGTCCAGAACAAATTTTTCACAAGCGGCAGCATGATGGAAACGAAAATCCGCAAATGCCCCGCACCGTCGATCTGCGCCGCCTCCTCATACGATTTTGAGAACGTTTTGAACCTTGCAAAAAATACAAGGTAATAGATAGAGATAAAATGCCCTTTCATGATCCATATCCCGAAGAGCGTATCATACAGACCAAGCGACTGCGCCATCTGAATTTCGCTGGGAAGCGACCCGACGATGGGCAGCGCGATGGCAACGAGCACGAAGACATTGATGATCCTGCTCAGCACATAATTGAAGCGAGAGGTAAGGTACGCAACAAGGCACTGAACGAACGTCGCCACCAGGGCGGATCCCACCGCATAGACGAGGGAGTAGCCGAACATATAGACGAGCGTGGGATAGACAGTGCCGCTCTCGGCCTGTACGGGAACGTAGAAATGCTCGAACGCATCAATATAGTTGGAAAATTTCCAATCGGACGGCCACGGAATGACCGTGGAATCCAGCCTGTTGCCGTCCATCAGCGACTGTCCGAGTCCCCAGAAGAGCGGGAGCAGCATGAACAATGTATAGATGATCAGCAGAATAAACAGAACGACCATCAGGGGCGATACGCCCTTTTTGCCCTTTTTTGCGATTTCAGTATGCTCACTCATCCGAAGGCCCTACCTTTTCAAGTAGTTTTCTCAATCCCAGCGTGACGGGAATAATGACAATCGTAAGCAAAATACCGATGGTGGCAAGATCGGGATACTGCGCATTCGCCGCAGACACCGTACGTTTGTAGAGAAGGTATCCGACCGTCACATATTTCGCTTCCGCATATGCACCGTAGAAACTGTACAAATTAAGCTGGTTTGCGAACAAATTCGCAACACTGACGATGAATATCGTGACAAACGTAGGGAAAATCTGCGGAAATACGACGTGCCAGAAGAGCTGCAGATTGTTTGCCCCGTCCAGCTGTGCCGCCTCCACGATGGAATCGGAGACAGAGGACATGGCGCTGGACAAAAGCAACACGTTCGTCCCAAAACCCATGAGTATATTATACAGATAAATCATGAGCATGGTCGTATCGGGATTGGAAAGCAATCCTCTGATCTCTGCACCAAAATATCGCATCGCAAGTTCCGGAATAAAACTATCTACAAAATATGTAAACAGAATGACCATAACGATACTCGATATAATGGACGGCATGAAGAGCATGACGCGGAAGAAATTCTTTCCGATCCCTTTTTTGAAGAGATAATAGGAAAAGAAGAGCGCCAGCGTCATCCCGATGCCCGTGCATACGATCCATGCGATAAACGTATTTTTGAACGCAAAACGCCACTCTGCCGTGGGATCGGTGAAGATCTCCGTAAGCACATTACGGAAATTTTCAAACCCGACCCAATGATAGGTGCCCCCGTCGTACTCCTTGAACGCGAGCAGAATGGAGTTGATGTTTACACCGAAATAGAAAATTGCGACCTGTGCGAGCGGAAGCGCGATCATCAGCGAATAAAACAGCAGGCGTTTCCGTTCGCTTTTATTCTTAAAAAGAGTTTTTACTCTTGTCCCCACCATCATTTTTCTCCCATCCGATCACGATACGAAGTATTTTTCGTAAGCGCTCTTCCACGCCGACTCCGACCGCGAAACCGACAATCCGTTGAAATACTGTAATGCCGTAACACCATCGTCATACATGGCCCTCGACGGGTAGGTATAAGGTACGTTCCCCGCGCCCTGATGCACGGTCGTCTGATAAAATGACGTAGGTTCGAACGACGAAGGCTGATCTGCATAGATAGGCGCACTGCTGTAAGGATACACGATATCTGCACGATTCTTCATGTCAAACACCGACTGCGCAAAATAAGAGAGACCTTCTACCCCTGTAATATCATAATTCAATGCCTTAGGAGCGCTTGTATACTGCGTGAATTCGCGCAGCGACTCATCGGTATAGAGAAACTGCAAAAAGTCGAGTGCGAGATCCTTTTCGACGCCCGTAACGTTGCCGCGGATGAACGCGCCCGACATGAGCGAATCGGTAAGCGTGACTTTGTCCCCGACCTCATCCTCCGTTGCCTTAGGATAAGGCATCAGAGCGAACCTTCTGTTCTCACGGCTGAACGCCTCACCGTACTGTTTTTCGGCGACGTTGAAATAGTTCATGTCCGCGCATTCGTTTTCCCAGAAGGAGCCTTCGATGATCATGCCGATATCCTGTTCGGTGGAACTCGGGCGGGAGTTGATAAAGTTTTTCTGTGCGTCCGTATGGCTCAGCGTTCCCATCGATCCGGATGCGATATATTTGCTCTGCAAGAGCTGCTCGGCAAACGTCAGAGAATAGTATTTGCCCGCCTGCTTGGCAAGAAGATAGCCGTTGTTGGGCGAGATGTCAACGCCGGTCCCCTCTTCAGCGTCGTTCATGAACGCGATCTTCCCGTCCTGTCCGATCGATTCGACCAAATTGTATGCAGTGCCGGCGAACGTGAAATTGAGCATCGCGTCGTCAAGTCCCTCGTAATCCAGCGCGAGCGCCGCCAAAAAGTCGGTGAAATACGCCTGATTGCTGCCCGACCAGATAACGGGCTTGATCCCCTGCTCGACCATTCTGTCGCAGAGTTTGAAGAAGTCCTCATATGTTGACGGCAACCCGTCATCATACGAGGGGCTCTGTCCGTCAGGGCCTGCGGAACGGGTATCATCTTTCGACGTGATGAAGCCGTCGTTCCCGTTGTTTTCATTGGCGGAAAAATAAAGCAGTTCATTCTCAAAAAGATCGACGTCGTAGACGATCCCGCGGAAGGACTGATAATGCGGGAGAACGTAACATTCGATGTTTTCGCCGCTACCGAGAACAAAATAATCTTGCTGCTCCTTTGTCATCTTGTCCTTAATGGACCTCGTTTCCCCGTATTCCGTAAGAGGATCTTTGATGATACTCGAAAGATCGAGCACCTTACCGCTGTCGGCGTAGTCGCTCGCATAGACATACTCCGTGAAGAAGATGGCGTCGCGGCTGCTTTCGATGTTTGCAAGCGTATCCTTCCCGCCCGTCTTACTGTTATCGATCCAGATTTGAACGCCCTTTTTCCCTTTCTCATAGACGTCATCCTTGTGGAGTTCTTCATAGCGCTTTGCGGCAGCTTTCAGCCACCGCTCACCGAATCCGCCGTTGAAATTGCTGACGAACAGCGTTGTTCTGTTATTGTCGATCGTGGTGGCAAGCCCGAATTCATCATCACCTCCGCCGCCCGGCCGTTCGGACGAAGGCGTACACCCGCCCAATGCGAACAGAGCCGAAAACAGGCACGCCGTAATGATCGCCAAAACTTTTTTCTTCATTTTGAACCTCTCCTTATCGTGGTTTATTTTATTTTCACGAATATCCCGCCTGCACGGAATTCCGCTTTTATCCCGATGGGATCAACGTACTTCAACGATTTCCCCGCCGTGCACACGCGATTCTTCCGCCGCAAATCCCATTAAATGACTCATGACCGAATGATCGATGGATGTAAGGCACAAAGAATTGCGATTTCCTTCCAGGTCGTTGACAACGTCCTCTACAAGCTTTTCATCTCCTCCGCCGTGACCGCCGAACGTCTCGCCCACGGCAACGTGCAGCTCCTTTGTCTCCTGTCCGTAGATCTCATAGCGGATGACGTTATCGAGCATGCTTGCCTCGATAAATCCCTTCGTCGCATGGACGCGGATGGTGCGGATGCCACCCTCGCAGAACGCCGTCATGGTGAGCTGCGCCGTGATGCCCCCCTCGAAGAGCATATTCACCACCTGATGGTCAACGACGTCGTTGTCGCACTTGAAAACACACCGCGCGTACGGATTGTCTTCCCTGCTGAAACATTCGACGATCGCCTGCTTGTCCTCCCCGTCGCCAAGGTACTGTCCCGAGGCAAACGCAAAGGCGGGGTATTTGGTGTAGAATTTCAGACAGTTATAGACACAGGTATCTTTCAATTTGCAGCTGTAACAGTAATCGCCGCTTTCCGCAGGTGCGTGATCGCGGTTATAGTAGTAAAGCGAGCCGAACGAGGAGACCTTTTCGCACTTTTTATCAATGAGCCATGCGAACAAATCGAGGTCGTGGCAGCACTTTGCAACAATCATCGGGGAAGTATCTTCACTCCTGCGCCAGTTGCCGCGAACATAGCTGTGCGCCTGATGCCACCAACCGACATGCTCCGTCTGCGAAATGGTGACGACCTCGCCGAATGCACCGCTCGCGAGCATCTCTTTAATGGATGTATAGATGGGCGCATAGCGCAGGACGTGGCAGACATATACCTTTCGTCCCAACTCCTTTGCAAGCGCGGCGATCTCGCGGCATTGCTGCTCCGTCTGCGCGATGGGCTTTTCCAACAAAAGGTGATAGCCGAGCCGCATCGCCCTGACCGCTTGCCCGTAATGGGCGCTGTCCATGGACGCGATGATGGCAAGATCGGCGATCTTACCCTTTGCAAAGAGCGTGTCGGCATCGGAAAAGAGCTGTTCGTCTTTCAAACCGTAATTCTTTTTCGCGAGGTCGAGTTTGCACTTCCGCGTATCGCAAAGAGCAACGAGATTCGCCCTTCCCAATTTGCGCAGACAATCCGCATAAAATTTCCCTCTCTGACCGTATCCGATCAATATGTAATTCAACACAGTTTCTCTCTCCTTTTTCTCTCTGATTCCTGTTAAACGGTTGGATCGTCAAACCAGGCGGAACACGATTTTTTCAATATCCCGCGGATCCCGCTCAAAACTCTGCCTTGAACTCACGCGATTTTGCCCTGCGGACGCAGTTCACGCGCGGAGGCGGAATTCCTTCATCCAATCGCAGACTTCCATGTTAGTCATGCACGTTACGCCGTGCAGCGACGCAATCCGGGCGAAAACCGCTTCTGCGCGCTCCCAACCGCCGGGACGATCCAGTTCAAACGAATGGCCCCAGATATACAGGAGACAATCTTCTTTGGCGACGTCGAACCGGTCGATGAGTTCGTCTGTACGCAGGTCGAGAATGTGCAGGGTCGGATCCCACTGCAACAAATCGCGCGGAAAGGAAAGCTCGTAAGTCGAAATATTGGTGCGCGCATAGACGAGCGAAGTACAGGCGCGCAGCATCTCGGTGACGAGGCGGTCGCAGTTGGGGCGTCCGCCGGGATAGGCAAAGCCGCGCACGGGGTAGCCGACAAGTTCGCTCAGCCGCAGATAGTCGCCGACCACCTCTTCGGCAATGCGCGCCGGCGAACACTGCGTGAGCAACGGATGAGTGCAGGTATGCGAGGCGACCTCAAACCCTGCATAGACCTCTTTCACATCGTCGGGAGCGATCTTGGAAAGCGCGCCTTTACTCCCCAGCAGCTTCGAATTGAGGTTGAAGGTACACTTCAACCCGTATTTTTTAAGAAGGGAGATGAGCTTTCTGTCCTGCGTGACGCCGTCGTCAAAACTGAAAGTGACTATTTTCTGCATGAAGTCACACCGCCTTGAGAGATATTTTGCACGGATCGCGTTGCCGTTTGAGGGGCGGCCGACACACCCCCGCTTTTCGTTTCAAAAAAACGGCAGACAGTCCCTGTGCTGTTTTTATTTGCCGGTCCTCTCTCCGCCCGTGCAAACCAAACTTCCAGCTCTTCTTCCAGAGCCCGATTATATTATAAGGATATCCGCCCGTATAAATCAATAGCAATTGCGCACACATTCATTGCATTTTTTTACTTTTTATAGACCTTTCCCTCTTGATTTATTGCAAATTTTGGCATAAGATCTCTAAAAAGGCATTGACAGCAAATCACACGGCTGATATACTGTTATATTGTAAGGATAGGAGATGCGGACTATGAAAAATACCTTTTATGAATCGGAACGGGACAACAAAAACAAAGTCACACATATTTTGCTATACAACACGGAATGTGAAATGCACTTCCACAACGCGACCGAGATCCTGTTCGTAAACAAAGGACGTGTCCACTATTCGTTTCTTTCCGACAGCGATATTCTAAACCCCGGAGAGGCCGTCTTTCTCCCCGCCTTCTTTTCCCACCGGTTCCATTCCGAGGAGGAGACGGAGACGGAAACGCTGATGATCCCTTATAAATTCCTGCACATCTTCCGCAAGTACTACCTCAACGTCTCCTTCCCGAAGCTCGACAACGTGGAAGTCAACAAGGAGATCCACGCGCTCTTTCAGAAGGTGCTTGAAAGCACAACGAACCGCAAAAATGAGTATCTGACGTCCGCCCTCGTTGACCATATCCTTGCAATCATCGCAACAAACTATACACCCATCCCCTATGACAAAGAACATTTGCTCATGGTCGATATTGCAAAGTATATGAATGATAATTTCTCAAAAATAGACTCCATCACGGATGTCAGCGAACATTTTGGGTATAATGTTTCCTATTTCAGCCGATTATTCAAGAAGTTATTTGAATGCTCATTCAACCACTACCTCAACCGTCTGCGCTGCGACTTCATCGAAAATAACCGCGGCACAGCTCCGATCACTGAACTCATCTATCAGGCAGGTTATGAATCCCCCTGCACCTATTACCGAAACAAACAAAAGTCACCCCCCCCCGCCTGATCACATTATAAACGCTGGGCCGCACAGCTTTTTTGCCCTATCACCATGGCGCTCAATTATTCCGGTCAATCTTTTATTCGCATTTCTTTCCGCCCTCTTGATTTTGTTTTGCAAGACAGAACTTTTGAACCTGCGACAAAAGCACAGAGTAAAATAAATCGGCGTCTTCTTTGGAGAGGCGTTCCAAAGCAGGCTTTCCATTTATAACGACTTCCCGTTCTTCTTTGTCCATCGTGTCCCCTCCCGATCATTTTTCCGTAATATAGCGCAAAAAGGTGCAGATTTTCTGCACCTTTTCTTTTTTTGATGAAAAATTTTTGAAAAGGAGAAGATTTTCTGCACCTTTTGAAGCTATCATCTCCGCAAAGTTTTTCTTTCGGGGAGCGTATCCGAAAAGCCCTTCGCCGTCAAGGGAAAAAATGCTTGCTGCAACCTGTCATTTGACAGCCCCTCATGCAATTATTTTTTCTCTTTCCTGGACTGCTTCGGTCTTTCCGGATGTTTGTTCTCCCGAAAAAAACATTTTCCGTCGGAGGTCAAAATGAACAAAGCAGTCATCTATGCGAGGTACAGCAGTGATACGCAGACGGAGCAATCCATTGAAGGTCAGCTCCGCGTTTGCCAGCAATATGCCAAGGCGAACAACATCCTGATCGTCGGAACATATATCGACCGTGCCATGACAGGCACCAACGACCTGCGTCCCGACTTTCAACGCATGATCAAGGACAGCTCCAAACATCAATGGGACATGGTGCTTGTTTACAAACTTGACAGATTTTCGCGTGATAAATATGAGTCGACGATCCATAAACACACGCTCAAAGAAAACGGCGTGAAGCTCGTGTCGGCAATGGAAAATATCCACGACAGTCCTGAAGGCATCATTTTAGAGAGCCTGTTAGAAGGCATGAACCAATATTATTCCGCCGAGCTTTCGCAGAAGGTACTCCGAGGGATGCGGGAAAGCTATCTGAAAGGCAATTATACGGGCGGGATCCTTCTGTACGGTTTCAGCGTTATCGATAAGAAAGTTTTCATCGGCGAACAAGAAGGTCCCATCGTCAAAGAGATATTTGCGAAATTTGCGCAGGGATATACCGTCGTCGAAATCGCAGACAACCTGAAATCGCGCGGTATCCGTACCAAAAAAGGAGAATATCTCATCGACAAAAAGATCTACCGAATGCTGGGCAATACAAAATATACCGGAAAAGTCAGACACGGCGATACCGTCTATTCCAACATCTACCCGCAGTTGATCGATGAACACACATGGCAAGCCGTTCAGAAAATCCGCAATGCAAACAAGCACCTTCCCGGGCAGAAGAAAGACATCTATGAATTCATTCTCTCCGGTAAACTCATCTACGGCGACTGCAAACAGAAAATGGTCGGCATCAGCGGCACGAGCCATACGGGAGCCAAGCATTACTACTACACCTGTCTTTCCCGACCAAGGAACCGCCGCCCCTGCGGATTGCATTCCGTTGGAAAACAATATCTCGAAGATATCGTCATTCAAACGACATGGCGCTTCCTCTCCGAGAAAAACACCGTAAAACAAATCGCGGAAATGCTCTATCAAATGCACGAACGGGACTGCCGTTCAAACTTCATTCTCAAAAGTCTGGAGAATCAACGCTCCGCAGCCCTGAAAGCCACGCAAAATTTGATCTCGGCAATCGAACAGGGATTTCTTACCGAGCAGACAAAGGTGCGGCTCAAAGAACTTGAAACGCAGATCTCGCAGCTCGACTTCGACATTGAACAGGAAAAGCTGCGCTCCTATACCTACCTCACGCCGCAAATAATCGAGGACTTCCTCAATTCCGTGATCTGCGGCGACATTGAAAACATGGAGATCCGCAAAGCCATCGTCAAAGTTTTCATCCGCGAAATCATCCTCTACAACGATAAGATCGTAATCACTTATAACTTCTGCGACACCTTCAGCAAACACACAATCACCCAAACGGATATCAAATCGATCGAAAAGCAGTCGAAAACGGCTGCTTTTTCCTATCCCCTTGGTTCGAACAAACTCTCAAGCCCTGCAGAGAAAGGGATTTGAACCCTTGGATACATTCCTGCATTACACGATTTCGAATAGTTCAAATTTATTGATTGAAATGATTGAGCGTGTACTCTTCTTCCACGCTGATTTGTCGCATGTCAAGCCCGCTCAAAATCATGTCCTCTACCGTAAAACCAAAGTATGCGGCAATATAGACCGCTTGCAGAAGTGACGGAACGCGCGTGCAGTTTTCGTAGGTAGAAAGTGTCTGCTGTGACATATCAAGTTTTTCGCCCAAGCCTGTAATAGACAAATTGCAGGCTTGCCGCAATGCTTTTAAGCTGCTTGCAAATGCGTGCATAAGTTCTTGCTCGCCGACGACCTCTGCCGTCTCATCATTGGCAATCAGGATTTGACCCCGTTCAATTACATAACTTCTCATATAAATATTTTACCACAAAAGTTGTGAAATGTGCTTGACTTACTACAATAGTTGTGATAATATATCAATGTACTACGATTGTAGTAGGTGTGGCGCGCTGACATTGACAACTTTATAGCAGTTTCTATGACTGCAAAAATCTGTTTAGCCCTCGCACACCACACCTGCGGGGGCTATTACTTTATCCAGGAAAGGAGACAGGCAAGAGCGAAAGCCGCGTGCTTCGACGAGCGCCGCAACGACGGGGGACCCGCTTGCGGGCGCCCCGTCAGGCGGGGCGCCTCTTAACTCGATTAAAGGTATTTAATTCACCGATGAAAAGTAGTTTACCAATGCCAAAATTACATACCTTGTCGCCCTATAATCGGCGGCTTATTCGGTCTGGAAACGTCGTCGAGCTCTACGAGTATGAAATGCCCGTACTCCGTGGCGGCACGTTCTCCCGCAAAGGACGCGCAAACGCGCCCTTTACCTCGGACGAGACCAAGCTTGACAACCGCAACAAGACGGCAGCCAGAGCGCGGAGACATGTGCGGCGCATCATCAATGCAAATCCGCAGCTTAACAAGTTTCTCACGCTGACTTACGCGGAGAATATGACAGACATTGACCGCGCCCGCAAAGAGCTTGATAATTTCTTCAAGCGATTAAAACGGCAATTTCCCCGCTTTGCCTATGTCTGCGTGATTGAGTTTCAAAAGCGCGGGGCGGTGCATTTTCATTTGCTTTGCAACCTCCCCTTTGTCGATGTCAAAGCGCTTGCCGAAGTTTGGGGGCATGGCTTCATTAAGCTCAACCGCATTGACAACGTTGATAATGTCGGCGCTTATGTCACCAAGTACATGACGAAAGAAAACATGGACGAGCGGCTCATCGGATATAGAAGTTACTCCATGTCCCGCGGGCTCAATCAGCCGCAGGAAGTGACCAACGAGGAGCAAATCAATGAAGCGCTTGAAACCCTTGCAGACGTTCTGCGCGTGGTTACGTCCGAATATGAAAGCGAATACTACGGCACTGTGCACTATACGCAAATCATCTGTCGCAGGGAAGCGCCCAGTTCGCAGGAAGTTGCAAGCAGGAGTTCACAAGGGGTACAGGGGCGCGCCCCTGTTATTGGTAGAAAAAAGCGGCGCGGCTGTGGTTAGTCTGTATCGCGAAACCCGCCCCGCCTGTTCAGAGTCCCCCGCGTGTTTATAGGAGAAAGAGAAGCACATGAACGCCAAGCAACGCTATAAGAATATCACGCTCGGAGAGTGGCTTGCCGAGTGGTTCACCACCTACAAGCGCCCGTATTTGCGCCCGTACAGCCTGCGTAATATCGAGCAAATGATTCGCTTGCATACGCCCGCATGGCTCAAAGCAATGCGCATGAGAGATATTTGCGTGCTTGACCTTGACAAAGCGCTCGCAGAGTTGCCGAACGGGCGCACCATGCAATACGCGCGGCAGACGTGGCACAACGCATTTGCAAAGGCATGCAAGCTCGGTATTATCGAGCGCAACGTGGTCGAGCTCACGGATGCAGTCAAGTACAAACGGCAACGCGGGAACGCGCTCAATATCAAGGAACGGCGGGACTTCCTCGAAGCAATCAAGGGCAAGCGCTTGCAATGGCTCATGCTGTTCTACATGCTCACGGGCGTGCGCCGTACGGAAGCGCTCACGCTCGAATGGTCGGACATTGACGAGGACGAGCGGCTCATCCTCATCCGCGGGACAAAGACGGAAGGAAGCTACCGCTCAATACCTTTGACCGACGATCTCAAATACGTGCTATCCGAGCAACGCAAGCAAAACGAAGCAGACAAGCTCAGAAAGGGACGCGGCAAGTTTCATGAAGCACGTGAAAATATGGTGTTCCCCTTTTCCGCGGAATACGTGAGCAGGACGTTCAAAGAGCTTTGCCCCGCGCACCACCTGCATGACCTACGCCATACATACATCACACTATGCGCAGAAAGTGGAGTGAACGTGCGCGTCTGTCAACAGCTTGTCGGACATTCCACGGCGGCATTGACGCTCAACGTCTATACCCATGTCATTGACGATTACAAGCGCAAAGAAGCGGCAAAATTTACGCTTTTCCCCTCTTTTGGCGGCTGAAAGCACAAAAAAAGACGAGGTCGCAAGACCTCGTCTTTTGGTTTTAGAAGATAAAAATGCTACCCTGCCATTCGCCCCACAATTATGCGTATATTATAGCAAAGTTTATAAATGCTGTCAATGATTTGCTTGCCTGAGCACATAAAGAAAGCGAGCCGATTTTTTCGCCCCGCTTTCAACTACTCTACCGCCTCGATTACGCTCAATCCCCCTTTTAAGTAAATAACGATAGACTTGTCTTTCGTCACCCTTATGAGCCCCACAAGACGCCGGATCATAATGTCATCGTATTGACTGAAACAGAGTTCCGTATTTGTCAGCGTTTCCCTGATTTCATCTATTTCGGCTTTAAGGCTTGGATTGGCGGCAATCTTTTCTCTCTTTGCTTCGAGCTGTTCTTGTAATATTGCAATCTTGTCGTTCAGTTGTCGGATCACCTCAATGTACTTACTTTTATCTCCCTCCGTGCTGTTCAGGTGCTGCACATTGTCATCGACCTGCTGCCTCAGATATCTTATCTGATTTTCCATTGTGTCGGATTCCAAAACATCGTCCTCTCCCGTCATGACGCACGAGAGATTAGAGATAATCATTTCCAAGACATCCTCTTTGTTTTCAAGCAGTCGCGTCAATCCTCGGCAAATTGCGGCGTGCAATTTGGTTTCGTCCAAAGCCGGGGACTGTGTGCAGAATTTCTTTCCGTGCTCTACCCTGCTCAAACATCGCCAAACTTTTCTGCTTACGCCATTTTTCATCCAAGTCACTCTCTTATACGGGCTGCCGCATTCGCCGCAGACAAGCAGTTCTGAAAGTGCAAATTTTCCGCTGTACTTTCCGAGAGAGGTAATGCCTTTATCCGATGTCTGACGCTTACCTCTGCGGCGAGACATTTCGCGTTGCACTTTTTTGAACATTTCCGAACTGACGATGAGAACGTGATTGTTGGCAATAAAGTATTTAGCCATCTCGCCACGATTCTTTTTCACCTTTTTCGTTATACAGTTTTCCGTAAAGGTTTTTTGCAAAAGCATATCGCCGCAATAACGTTCATTCGTTAATATATTGGAGATGACGTTAAATCCCCATTGGGACTTTCCTTTCTTGGTCGGTATATTGTTCTGCTCCAAATACCTGTCTCTTATACACATCTGACGCTGCCGACGACTTAATAGGTG
>ERZ1090866.481-NODE-483-length-14539-cov-8.838788_pt1 | contig 14539 bp, 8 predicted proteins | sample MGYA00478477_ERZ1090866 | MGnify/ENA primary metagenome ERZ1090866 (study PRJEB33644, sample SAMEA5815737) | chicken gut metagenome | biome: Chicken; feature: Gastrointestinal Tract; material: Caecum | place: Ireland | collected 2019-01-01 | study: A study of the... | reverse complement strand
GCCACCGTACTGTTTTTTATGTATAATGATCCATGTTTTATTAATGATTGGGATTTAGAATTTAAATACTATTTAAATTTCTTTGCAAAAAATGGATATTTTGATGGTTTTGAAGACATTGATTTATTAGAATTTGTTGATGCAATAGATGACACAGAAAACCCTATTGTCATTACTTTATCGCCCAAAGCATTAGAACGGGTATATGAGTTGCAAAATACACAAGTAAATAATAGAGCTTTTGTGGCAATGCAATTTGGAGTAGAAACAGAGGAATTGCGTAAAAAAATAAAAGAAAGCATCCAAGAAGCGGGTTATGAACCAGTCATTATGGATGAGGTGGAACATAATCATCAAATTGTGCCTGAGATGCTTTATCAAATCAGGAATAGTAAATTTGTTATCGCTGAGCTTTCACATCATAACAATGGAGCATATTATGAAGCTGGTTATGCACTGGGATTGGGGAAAGAGGTTATACACATTTGTAAAGAAAGCGAACTGAAAAATGGATTGCATTTTGACGTGGCTCAAGTGAATACGATCGTCTATGAAACAATAGACGATCTCCCGGATAAAATAGTAAAACGTATAAAAGCGACGATAGGCTAACTCATGAAATTTAAATTCAAGATACAACAATATCAGACGGATGCGGTGAAGGCGATCGCGGATGTGTTCGAAGGGCAGCCTTATCGGGCACAGTCGCTGTACACAATGGATAAAGGCGTCACGCGGCAAAATGCGCAGATGTCTCTCTTTGACAGCAATATGCCGCTGCAAGAAGAGGACGACATAGGCTTTGCCAACGCGCGCATCGAGCTTACGCCGCAGCAATTGCTTGCCAATATCAAAAATATTCAGGGGCTTTCCAATCTCAACGAGTCGCAGACTCTCTCGCAAAAGTTCGGTGCGGTCGATCTGGACGTGGAGATGGAGACGGGCACGGGCAAGACGTATGTGTATATCAAATCGATGTTCGAGCTCAATAAACGCTACGGGTTTTCCAAATTCATCGTCGTAGTGCCGAGCATTGCCATCCGCGAAGGGGTCAAAAAGACGTTTGAAATGACGCAGGATCACTTTATGGATACATACGGCAAGAAGGCGCGGTTCTTCATTTACAACTCCAAGCGTCTCAACGAGATCGAGCAGTTTTCTTCCTCGAGCGCCATCCATGTAATGATCATCAACATTCAGGCGTTCAATGCGCGCGGCGCAGACGCAAGGCGCATCTATGAGGAACTGGACGACTTCCAAAGCCGCAGACCCATCGACATCATTGCGCGCAACCGTCCCATTATCATTCTGGACGAGCCGCAAAAGATGGGCGGTACGGCAACGCAGGAGTCGCTTTCCCGCTTTAACCCGCTTTTTTCCATGAACTTTTCGGCGACGCACAAAACGCAGCACAATCTTGTGTATGTTTTGGACGCGCTGGATGCGTTCAACAAAAAACTCGTCAAAAAGATACAGGTCAAAGGTTTCACCGTCAAAAATTTGCGCGGCACCAACGGGTATCTGTATTTGCAGGATATTATTCTTTCTCCCTCCAAGCCGCCCGCTGCGCGCATGGAGATGGAGATCCGCTACAAGAGCGGCAAGGTCAACCGCGAAACGCGCCTTCTGCATGTGGGCGATAACCTCTATCAGATCTCTAATCAGATGGAGCAGTACCGCAACGGATTCGTCATCAATGAGATCGACCCGTTCCACAACACAGTATCCTTTTTCAACGGCGGTGTGTTGGAGCTCGGCAGGGCGGCGGGCGAAGTTTCGGAAATGGATATGCGGCGCATTCAGATCCGCGAGACTATCCGCTCTCACTTTGAAAAAGAGCAGGAACTGTTTGACTGCGGCATTAAGGTGCTGTCATTGTTCTTTATCGACGAAGTGGCAAAGTATCGGCAGTATGACGAAAACGGAAATGAGATCAACGGGGAGTACGGCAGGATCTTTGAGGAAGAGTATAACAAAGTGCTCATATGTACGGTTCTTGAAACAGACTTCGGCGGCAACGGCGCACAACGGGTATTTCTCTATCGATAAAAAGGGCAGGAAAGTCGATTCTTCCGTGGCACGCGGCTCAGATATTTCGGACGACGTTTCGGCATACGACCTCATTTTGAAGGACAAGGAACGACTTCTTTCCTTCGATGAGCCGACGCGGTTTATCTTTTCGCATTCGGCTTTGCGAGAGGGATGGGATAATCCCAACGTGTTTCAAATCTGCACCTTAAAACACAGCAGTTCCAATGTGCAGCGGCGGCAGGAAGTCGGGCGCGGGCTGCGCCTGTGCGTCAATTCTGCAGGCGAGAGGATGGATGCTACCATCCCCAATTTCGACGTGCACGCAATGAACGTGCTGACCGTCGTTGCGAACGATTCGTATGAGGACTTCGTCAAAGGTTTGCAGACGGAGATGAAGGATACGCTCTACGAGCGGTCTTCGCGCGCGTCCAAAGAGTTCTTCTCGGGTAAAAAGTATCTCTTTGACGGCGAGGAGCGCGTTATTACAGCGCAGCAGGCGACGGCGATCTATCGTTATCTGCTGAAAAATGACTATATCGATGATTCCGATAAGCCGACCGATGCTTATAAGAATGCCGTCGCAAACGGGACGCTCGAGCCGTTGCCGTTTGAGATCGAGCCGATGGCAGAGGTCGTGCATAAGCTGGTGCAGTCCGTCTATGACGCCGATGCGTTGAAGTCGCTCATCGAAAACGGTCATCAGTCGACTGTGCAGGACAACGCGCTCAATGAGAACTTTCAAAAGAAGGAATTTCAGGCGCTGTGGAATCTTATCAACCATAAATACGCCTATACGGTGGATTTTGATTCGGAGGAACTCATCCGCAATGCGATCAAGTCGATCGATGAAAAATTATATGTGACGGTGCAGACTTATACCGTCTCGACCGGTGAACAGAAGGAGGCGATCGTCAAGGAGGAGATCGAAAACGAAACTTCTTTCAAGACAGCAAAGACGCGCACGGAAATATTGCGTACGGCGGCAAGCGATACGATAAAGTATGATTTGCTCGGCAAAGTCGCCGCAGCAACGTCCTTGACGAGGAGGACGGTCGCCGGGATTTTAAAGCATATCCGCCCCGATAAGTTTGCCTGTTATCGGCATAATCCGGAGGATTTTATCAATAAGGTTGCAAAACTCATCAATGACGAGAAGGCGTCTATCATCGTTGAACGCGTCAGTTATAACCAGGTGGACGGCACGTTCGATACGGCAATTTTTGCAGAGTCAAAATCGTCAGGCGAATTCCGCAGTGCTTATAAGGCGGAAAAACATATCCGCGATTACGTATTTGTGGACGGTTTGAATAAAGATCAGTCGGTAGAACGGCAGTTTGCCGAATCCCTTGACTGCGCGGAAGAGGTGTGCGTGTATGCAAAACTGCCGAGGTCGTTTTATATCCCGACGCCCGTCGGAAATTACAGTCCTGACTGGGCGATCGCCTTTAACGAGGGCTGCGTCAAACATATTTATTTTGTTGCGGAAACCAAGGGGAGCCTTGATTCGTTACAACTCAAGGGCGTTGAGGGCGCAAAAATCGAGTGCGCGAAAAAATTGTTTAATAAGATGTCTTCCAGCAAAGTGCGCTATGAGTATGTTACAAATTACTCCGACTTACTTGATAAAATGAGTGCTTTGGCGTAAAATCAGATGGGGGCGAGGATCTTCATAAATCCAAACTCGAATTTTATAAAGGGAATCAACCATGTTACAAGAAAGCAATCGTGTAGAGCTGAAAGAAAAACTCAATGAAAAGCTGGAGAGGGAGATCTGCGCCTTTCTGAACAACCGCGAGGGCGGAGTGCTGTATATCGGTGTTGCGGATGACGGCTCGGTCGTCGGCGTTTCGGATGCGGATGCCCTGCAAAAGAAGGTCGCGGAGCGCATTCGGGACAATCTCCTGCCCTCTGCGCTCGGCTTGTACGACGTCGCTTCCGAAGAGATGGACGGCAAAACGGTCATCAAAGTCATCGTCTCCAGCGGCACTGAAAAGCCCTATTATATCAAAGAGAAGGGGATGTCATCGGCGGGCTGCTTTATCCGTGTGGGAACGACCGTGCAGCCCATGAACACTTCTATGATCGACGAGCTCTATTCCAAGCGCCTGCGCAATCAGACATTGCGCAATATTCCCTCTCCCAGACAGGATCTCACCTTTTCACAGCTGAAAATCTATTATGAGGAGCGCGGGCTTGCTCTCAATGATAAGTTTGCAATACGCTTGAATTGCGCACGCCCGAAGGTAAGTACAACTATGTGGCATATCTCCTTGCCGATGAAAACGGTGTGTCCATCAAGGTCGCAAAGTACGCGGGCAGGGATAAGGTCGATCTCATTGAAAACGAGGAATACGGCTATTGTTCGCTCATCAAGGCGGCGCACCGTGTTCTGGACAAGTTTGAGATCGAGAACGTCACCCGCACAAAGATCACGGGCAAAGAGCGCATCGACCGCACTCTGGTCGGGCGCGTGCCGCTTCGTGAGGCGATCATCAACGCCATCGTTCACAACGATTACACGCGCGAGATCCCGCCCGTGTTTGAAATTTTTTCGGACAGGATCGAGATCACATCGGACGGCGGTCTTGTGTACGGGCAGAGCGAAGAGGACTTTTTCAGTTTTGCGAGTATGCCGCGTAACCGCGAGCTCATGCGCGTGTTCAAGGACGTGGGGTTGGTGGAGCAGCTCGGCTCCGGAATGAGCAGGATCTTGAAGGAGTACGATAAAAGCATTTTCAGCATTTCTCCGCGCAGCATCAAGGTGGTGTTCCCGTATCCCGAGGAGCAGAAAGTTGAGGGTAAGGTAACCAGTAAAGTGGACAGTAAAGTAGACAGTAAGGAGCCTGTAAAACTGAACTCTACGCAGCGGCGCATTGTGGAGTTGATGAAGACGGATCCCGAGATCACCATAGCAAGTTTGTCCGAGGCGATCGGCATCGGACATAGCGGGATCAAGAAAAACATCGCGAAACTCAAAGAGGCGGGAGTGATCGAACGCCTCGGCTCCGATAAGACGGGAAGTTGGAAAGCAAGCGAGTAGAGTGCAGCCCTCCATTGAGTATTCAGCGGAGGGCTGTTTCAAAATTGTTTGCCATGATTCAACAAAAAAATTCAAAAACCACTTGACAAAGAGATTGTTATGTCATATAATAAAACCGTCCTAGAGAAAACACCATATATTGTGATTGAAATGCGGGCGATTTCCAAAATATTGATAAGCATTTCATAACATGAGACTGATTTGTACTTTGTATTACAGAGTAGAACGATCCGTCCTTCGGTGTTTTCGAAGGACGGATATTTTTATTTCGGGAGAAAAATGATGCAAATTGACATGGCTGAATTTGAGAGAATGTTTGCTTGTATTGCATTCGGGTTACAAAGTAAACTCAAGGCAGAAGATTCGGAACATTACAAGGCGGGTTTGTTGTTCAGACAAGGGGTGAATTTATTTACTTTATTGGCGTTTCGTTATTACAGTAAAAATGAGGCGCGCATAGAGTATATCAATTCTATCAATGAAAGCAAAATGATTCGCGTAAACTGCACGAACCCTGTAAAAGAGTGGTTTGTTGGTTGGGATCATGATGTTCTTGAGAAGCTGGAAGAAATGCCCTTTTATCATTTGGGCGCGCTTGTGATATGTTCAGAAAAGGGTAATACCTATCAACTTACGGGTGAATGCGAAGATTATCTTAATGTATCGGAGAAGGATTTATCGTCTATCGATGAACATATTGTCTTTAATAAAATGAAAGACTTATCGCAAGAGTATTATGTTGCAATGAGGCGCTTTTTGATTGAGCATCCGCTTATTTCAAGTTTGGAAAAAAAAGAGTTTCTTTTATCTCATGAAAATGACGGCAATTGTTGTGAAATTATAAGGGACGCATATGAGCCGATTCCGGCAGATTCTTACGTTTGTCTGAATTGCGGGTGGACGCTTTCTTTGAGCGGTCAGCAACCAGTTTGTTGTCACCGTGATTGCGAACAAAGGTATTTCACTTCGCGTGAAGAGGTCAAACCAGTTGGTTTCCAGTATGAATATCGCCTGAAAAAGGGCGTTATGAGATATATCAGCTATCCGGGAAGGGCGGAGATTGAGATAAAAGATATATGTGATCAGCTGGCTTTGAAAAGCGAACTTTGGCCGGAACACGATCGGTATGATATTAAAATTATCTTCTCTAACGGAACATGTTGGGGCATCGATGCGAAAACATATGGTAATCCGTATTTATTAAGCCAGTCAATAAAAAATGATTATGACTTTCAGTCAGTACATATCGATCGGAGGTTCTATGTGATACCGGACAGTATTGTGGCGAATAAAAAAGGTTATCTCAAAGTATGCGACGATGCGCTAAAAAATTGTCTGGCCGAATGTGTTTCGATGAAAGCATTTTATAAAAAACTAAAAGAGGAGGCTGGAAAACGTGAAAGGAATTGAAATGCTGAAGCGGCAGCTTCGTCGCTATTTCACTGATGGGAACGATTTTGATGTTGGTACGTTTATCAATGTCGAAACGGTGCTGTATCTCCTTCGAAATACATCTCCATCTCTTGATCCGGCCTGCGCTTATGTCCTTTTGCGAGGATATCAATTAACGAACCATAGTCGTGCAGGAGAGGATCTGTATTTAATGCAGCAAGCAAGACGGAAGCTGATTTGCTACGCATCCAGGATGAAGTGGGAGGATGATTTTGCGAAGTATTGTGATGAAAGATGCGCCATGATCAGATTATATGATATACAAAACGGCAAGCTCGTCAAAAAGGATAAAAACTTGCCCGCTGTTGATCGTGAAAATATATATGACCAATTTTTAAGAGAGGAGATGAACTCCCGATTCTCTACGAAGATCGCTCCGACGAGGGAATATGTTTTTCGTCTCATAAATAAAGAAAGCGTAACGGTAGATATTCCGTCTTGGTTTGCCAATCTTGGTGCCCAAGAGGAGACTGTCTCCGCAACAAAAAAGACGTGCAGAGATAAAATCCAATTCTCCTTTCAGGATCTTTTGCGGGCAGCAGAGGAAATGAAGCAAATCGTTCCTGATGATTACTGCCATGCTGTTTTACATGCGAACAAGTTCCATAACGTAATCGACACAACAGGTGATTTAACAATTGATAAAGTTATCAATATTCTTGGCATGGTTGGAGCGGGCAAGAGTACGCTCATGAAAGTGTTGTCATATTATCTTAGCAAGCATGGGTACCGCGTTGTCATTGTATTGAATACTGTGAGCGAAGTTATTCAAATGATGCGCGATTTAAGCAAATATAAGTTAGATGTTTCTCCGCTGATTGGAAAATCCAATCAGGAAAAATATGTGTGCGCATTAAAAAGAGAAGGAGATACATATATCGATGAAGATATAGCACAGTACCTCAGTGCGCCATGTGCATTAAACGGACTTGTAAATTCTTCTGCACAAGAGGCTTGGGAATACGGGGAAAGGCCTTGTTATAATCTTAGATCTCGCAGTGAAACCTCAAGCGAGAATATATTCCGTTGTCCGCTTTTTCATGTTTGCCCGGGGGCGGTGATGTTGCGCAAGGCTGAAACTTCTTCCATTGTTGTTACAACCGTTGCCGGATTGTCTGCATCTTATATCGGATGCTCTCGCCATCTGTTTCTGGATGAAGTTCTCTCGTCGGCTGACGTGGTGATGTTCGATGAATGTGACCGCGTTCAAAGTACATTAGACGATTTTTTCGCTCCGAATACTGCATTTAACGATTTTATCTACGCACAGGCAGACGGCTGCGCGGAAGATATGCGAAAACCGTATTCAAAAATACAACAAGATAAAAACGAAAGGGCGTATTATCAATATGCGCGGATGACCAGCGATATATATGAGAGCATTGTGGAAAGCATAAGCAATATAGAGATAAATGAAAAAGGGAAGTGGTATAAGCTGGTAACATCTACTTTTTCGGCATTGACGATACTGGAGCATTTGAAGGAGGAGGGAATCGATGAACGCTTGGAGAGCGGATTGCGAGAGTGTGCAATTATGCGTAGATTTGAGCCTTCGGACGATAATTTCGTAGCGCAGTTGTCGGAAATTGTCGATAATATTTGTATGGTATCTGCCCATGCGGACACGCGGTTAAAGCGCCTATTGAACAACAACGGGTTTTCATTAGACGAAAAAACATTCTTCCATGTTATATTACTTTTAAAAGTAATCGCATTTGATCGTATCATGCATCATATCGATGATGCTGCAAAGTCGGTCGATATGGAGATCCTGCGGAGCAATAACATTTCCGACTTTTTGCAGGCAAGGTTTATTGCTCAGCAAAAATATCTTCCTGCGGCGCCGATGGGGAATATGTTCGGAATGATGTATTCAAAATCCGATGAAAAACTCAAAGTTTATCGTCAATACGCAAACGGAAGATTTTTAATGCTTTCCATGCCGTGGTTGCGCGTCAATGAACAGGGAGAGCCGATCGGGCCTCATTCAATTTTGATGTCCGGTTCAAGCTATGCGCCCGGATCGTTGCAGTACAACGTGAATGTGCCGGTCAATTACATTCTTGAATCGCCTAAAGCAACGCACGAATACCTGAAAAATTCTATATTCAGGACTTGCGGGGCGCAAACGGTAGTTTCCGGTGGCGGTATATACAGGAGAGAAGAAAACCTGCGCACGTTGATTTCGGAAATCCGGGAGCATATCGAAAGCGAATGCGATCGTGAGGGGAAGCTCTTGTTTATTGTAAACAGCTATGATGAGGCGCGCATTGCCTGGAATCGCATCAAAGAGCTGCTTTCACAGGCGGGGCGTCAGGAGCGTTGTGCGGTTTTGATCCGTGACGATGAAAAGAAAACCGGCGACATGATCAAGAAAAATGAGATAGAGCATTTTGGCAAACACCCGGCAAAGATGTTGATTGCACCCGCGTCTGTTATTTGCAGGGGATATAATATTGTGGATGATTATGGAAACTCGGCGATCCGCAGCGTGTTTTTCCTTGTTCGTCCGATGTCCGTTCCTGACGATATTTCCTTAAAAATCGGTAAATTGAACGGATATATCACGGAGAAATTTTTGCAGCGGTATATGGGAGACCCTGGAGTTTATGCCAATGATCTAAAAAATGAAGCCGGGAAATTCTGGGGAATTTTAGAGCAAGACAGTGGTGTAGGCGCCTTGAAATATTTGTCGGATGAAAGTAAGAGAGATGTTGTTGCAACTGTATTTATCACTCTGATACAAATTTTCGGGCGTGCGGCGCGGGTGAAAGATATGGGGCGAATCGGTGAAGCGCCAAGAATTTACTTTGCCGACGGCGCATTTAACAGCGGGAGAGGAGAGTATTCTTTTGACATTATTGCGGGGATCTTGGAATATCTGGAACAGTTATTTCAAACGGATAAACGCATAGCAGAAACATTATACGGCGCGTTTTATTGCGCATTGAAGGAGGGACATAATGAAACAGAAACAATTGCAGTTGATGGCATATATTCCGAAAACTACTACGATTAAATTACATTACGTCGGGTTTCCTGCGCATTGGAAGGAAAAACTGGCACAGCTTGCGAGCGCCGCAAAAGCCGATTATGATTACGAAAGGTTTAATCTGCCTTTGTGTGCAGCGCTCAGGAAAATCTGTACAAACTGGGTGCATGGGCTTGTTGACATTGCAAGTATGCGGAAGGGAAGCGAGGATTCCAAATGGATTGTTTGTTTGCATGAGATAGATGATAAAATGTGTAAAGAAATCTGTGTCAATCTCAAAATTGCGGCATGGTCCTTTTATTCAGCAAAAATCTTGAATGAAACGGTAAAGAAAGCGTATGATGCGTTTATAGCCGTCATCAATGACCGGGAACTGCTCCAATATGTTGGAAACGAAGAAGTAGAGCTCATTGATCAGTTCGATAAAATTGCAAGCCCGTACGCGTACAGCGGATTTTGCCTGAACATCATGGAAAAATTGTGCAAGCAAGAAGTCAATTACGACGGCTTGCCTTTACAGTTGCACCCTTCCGGGCAGAAAGAACTAATGTCTCAGATTCTAAATGGACCGAAGGGGGACCTCTATGCTTATGTATTTCAATTGAGTTTGCAAACGATTCCGCCAAAAAGTAAGCCAATGCTTTTACTTCATTGCAGCAGACGTAGCTTTAAGAATACGACAAAAAAATCGCAAAAGTATTTTAGAAACGATATGACGGTTTTTGTAAAGCATAAGTCAGATCGTAGCTATTATCGTTTGAGTATCACCAACAACGGGAAAGAGTGGGATGCCACGGACAAAAGGTGTTATGATTCCGTTCGTTTGTCTGCTTTGCCGGAAGCAACGGAATTAATGAATAGCATTGAGCACTATAACAGCGAATCTTGCGATCCGCGAATTTTATGTACGATATCTTCAGTGAACAGTTTTGGCGGCGGGAGAAAAGAAAGCCGTATCGGAAAAGGGATTTCTAATAAAGATCGTCAGTTGTTTTATCATGAATTCTACCGTTTAATGCAAGATAGCGTTAATATGATAGATTCGATCGACAAAGTAAAACCTTCTAGTGCCAATTTGTCCTTGAAAAAGGATTTGGTTGATTTTAGTAAAGTGATTTCGGCAATCGGATATCGGGGTGTAAAAATTGAGATTTGCTCGTATGATGTAAATCGACGGTTTGCCAATAAGATTAAAGAGGAATTGGATAAAATGCTTTCCGTTTGTGAAAGAGATAACGATTTCTCAATTGAAACGGAATGGATGCCGTTGGGGAGCTATGCGGACCCCATACCGGCGAGCGAATATTTGAAAGCGGATAAAAGAAAAGAGCGGATTTTTGCGATATCGGAAAAAATTGAGCCTGCAAAAAGCGGAATCATGACGGGGAGTATCGTTGTTTTACCGCGAGAAGAGGCGGGAAAGGGAAGAAAGAGTGCAGACACATCTTTGCGCGATGTAAAAGATTTGCTTAGGTGCGGTTTCGCACTTGCCGGGAAAGTGACGCAATTTATTAATCCGGATGAAAGTACTGAAGGATCGCTTGACTGTTCGGACAATTCAGAGGATAAGGCAGGGGAGTTGCGTGAAAAGATAAAAAATACGATTTGCGATCTTTTACGTCAATTTGGCTATAGCCGCAGCTTGGAAAAGGAAACAAAAACACTGCCGACTTATCCTGTTGTTGCTATTGGCGCATACTCAAGTTTTAATACGATTTTAAATAAAAGGGTGAGGGCGCTTCCCGTCGTTATCACATATGATGTCGTCAGCGGGTCGATTAAAATAGAATGTCCTATAATTAGGCATGGTGCACCTGTTTCCTATTACGAGGCATGTCTTGAATTTGTAAGGCTTTCTATGGAAAATGACTTTGAAAGGATGTGCGGAGATGGCGTGAGAAGATTTACCGAAATGAAGTTGAAGGCTTTGGAAAATTATTATCGGGATAAAGATGCGATCGTTCTTGTGTCGGGAGATGGTTTTATGCGAAATGAATTTTGGCCCGGAATATCCAACAAAAGAATAGAAGGATACTCTTTCAATGAAAATGGGACAGATAGAATAGACATCGGGAGTTCTAAATTGTCGATAATGTTTGATTTTGGGAGATCGAAACTCAGGATCGTGCGAATGCGTTTTAACGACGAAGTCCCTGATTACTATTTGGACGATGGCAACTCAACAAATGCGGGGAAGGGCTATTATATGTATGACGACGTGTATTATGTAAGTGTCCCGATAGAAAAAAAAGATCTGCGATATGCTTTAGGCGGGAAAAATTATAGTAAGGATACTCCTCATACAGATTATTGCAACAAAAAGCTTATCGAATATTTTCCGTTGCGATTGTGCGTCGGGGATGATGCCTTCAGGCTTGTTAATTACTTGAACGAATTAAGGAAGTGTTCTATACAGTATCAATGGAGTACAAACCGTCCTTTGCCGCTGCATTATATCGAAACGCTGAAAGAGTATGTTGATTTTGACTGAGGGACGAGGTGAAAATGCAAGATATTCAATTGTCAGAAGAACAACAGCATTTTATTGATGCGGCAAAGAGTGGGAAGAATGTACTTGTCGATGCCTGTATCGGGAGCGGAAAGACAACTGCAATTCAAAAGCTGTGCGAACAGCTTCCTTTGAGCAAAAAGGTTTTATACCTTACATATAACAGATTGCTTAAAATCGATGCGCGAGATAAAATTCATCGGCGGAATGTAACGGTCACGAATTATCACGGATATGCATATATGCTTCTCAAACGCAATGGGATCAGTTCCGGTATACGTGATCTCATTCAGAACCTTCTTCGTTCGGACATTAGGTTTCCCCTTGTGGACGTGCTTATCATTGACGAGTATCAGGATATAGAGCAGGAATTTGCGGAGATGCTTTGGAAAATCAAAGAAGCGAATCCCTTGATGCAGATTGTTGCGGTGGGGGATATGCAACAGAAGATCTACGACAAGACGACGCTCAATGTTTCTGAATTTATTGACGAATTTTTAGGTGCCCACGAGCGCCTCACGTTTACCCTTTGTTTTCGTCTATCCTCAGCACACGCTGCTATGCTTGGACGCATTTGGAAGAAGGAAATTATTGGTGTCAATTCGAATTGTATCGTCGAAAAGATGAGAGCGGAGCAGGTCGTTGATTTTTTAAGTCAACAAGAGCCAGAAGATATTTTATGCTTAGGGGCACGCACGGGCGATCTCGCCGACACATTAAATATCCTTGAAGAGAAGTATCCGGATAAGTTTAATAAAACTACCGTGTATGCTTCTATAACGGACGATGATGGTAATCGAGGGGTTGTGCCTGATAATAATTGCGCTATTTTTACTACATTTGACAGCAGCAAAGGGTTGGAGCGCAGGATTTGTGTAATTTTTGATTTTACGGAAAGCTATTGGTCGGTAAGAGTCCGAAAACCACAACAATCATATGAAATCTTACGCAACATTTTTTGTGTGGCGGCAAGCCGTGGTAAGGAGAGGATTATCTTTGTGACGAATGGTGAGGCGTTGCTTTCGGAAGATACATTGTCCGCCAAACCGGAGGATGTGAATCAGCTCGATATTGTTGATATCTCTGGGATGTTTGATTTCAAGTATATCGAATCGGTGGAAGCGTGTTACCGTCTTTTGGATGTTCGGACTATTAGTGCGGACGACCTTCATTCAATAAAAATCCGTACGAGAGATGCGCTTATCGACTTATCGCCGTGCATCGGTATTTATCAGGAAGCAGTCTATTTCGATGGCTATAATATTGATACTGAGCTTGAATTTTATTTTCTTACACATCCACAGGACAAGGGCAGATACAAGGCGGAAGAGTATAAATCGTTGGAACGCAAAATTTTGTTTTTGACTGCTCTTGAAACCAGACAACAGAGATATATTACGCAAGTGGAGAAACCGCTTGTAAAAAGAGTGGAGAAAAAAGATTTGATTGCGCGCTTGAAAAAAAGATTATCGCGTAAAGAAAAAGTTCAGGTGCGCGGTAATATCGTGTTTGGAACGGAAGGTGGCAAACGTGCATTTACTGCAATGGGACAGGCTGATGTTGTGAAAGGGGATACCGTGTACGAACTGAAATTTGTCTCTGAATTATCTCATGTCCATGTTTTACAGTGTGCATGTTATATGATTGCACTCGATCTTCCGCGCGGCATTCTTTGGAATACAAAAAATAATCAATCGGTGGAAATCTCTATTCCGGATAGAAAAAAGTTCCTCGATACAGTCGCATACGCTGTGACGAAGGGTGCATTGAAGAGGTACTATCCGATAAAGGAATAAAATGAGCAAATTTATAGTAATTGATACGGAAACGACATGGTATGATGAGGTCATGTCCATCGGCGCGGTGGTCGCGGACAGCGATACCATGTCCTTGGTTGAAACGAAGTATTATATTATCGATCCGGAGTTCAGGCGTGGAGGTATGTACTCTTATGTTCTCAGACATCCAAAAGCGGGCAAGCCACTCATTTGTAAGCGTTCAAAGGCTATAGAAGATCTTCTGGATTGTGGTGCAAGGCATGGAGTATCCGATTGCTTCGCATATAATGTGAAGTTCGACATGGGGCATTTGCCCGAACTTTCAGAGTTTCGTTGGCACGACATCATGAAACTTGCCGCATATCGGCAATACAATTGCGCTATCCCTGCAAACGCATCTTTATGTTCGACGGGACGGCTAAAGTCGGGTTACGGTGTGGAGTCGATTCTTCGGTTGCTCTCAGGTGATTGCGGTTATAACGAGACGCACAATGCCCTGCTCGATGCAATCGACGAGCTTAGAATTATGGTATTGCTGGGGCACTCGATCGAGAAATACATATAAATAAAAATGAATATTGATTTGCGTTTCATTATGTTTTCTTGTAAGTTGTATTGACTTTTCTCGTAAAACAGGCTGTAATTTACGAGAAAAGTCTTTTTTAAAAGAAAAAGATGCGCGCATTCGACTATGTTGCCTTAAAAAATCAAAAATGGGATTCGGAGACCGTTGCCTA